>C688J35102_120989158_pt1 | contig 10260 bp, 19 predicted proteins | sample HopSoiMetagenom2_FD_35102 | JGI IMG/M metagenome (IMG submission 35102) | reverse complement strand
TCCCTGCTGGTCTTCAACGGACGACTCCTTTCTGGCGACGGGCCCGGTCTCACGACCGGGCCCGTCGGGGTTTTGCCTTCTGTCGCTTCGGCGCGTTGCCCCGCTGCCGGCCCCTTGCGTCCACGTAGACCGACCAGTTGGCTTTGAGCGAGCCCACCCGGTAGGTGCCGTCCAGACTGGTCTGCGCGAGTTCCAGGTCGGGGGTGGTGCGGTGGGCCTTGAGCAGGCCGACCACGGCGTCGACCTGCTCGGGGCTCTTGAACGTCGACATCAGCCTTCACGCAGCGCCAGCACGATGGCGGCGCCCTTACGCGCGTACATGGTCCGGTCGTCGCGCAGCGCCGAGTGGCAGCGCAGGAACGTCCGCACCGTGGCGCTCGCCGCTTTGGGCGCGTCCTGCCCCTTGGCGATTTTCTTGAGCGCCGCGTTGCTGACCTTCGCCACTTCGGCGTTGATCTGTTCGACGTGCTTGTTCTTCGATGCCAGCGCCCGCTTCACCGCGTCGGTCTGCTTGACCGTCAGCGGGTACTTGGGCCCGCCCTGGTCGGGGGTGCCGGTGAGTTTCAGGGCCCGCTCGTAGGCCGCTTTCACGTCGGCCGGGTATTTGATTTTCACCTGGCGCGGCTTCGGCCCGGTGCCCTTCATGGCCGCCATGATCGCGGAGGGCGATGCGTCCGCGGGTAGCGCGTCGATCCGCTCGACCTGATCGGGTTCGAGTTCGGCGCCTTCGCTCATCCGGCCCCGTTTCAGCTTCGCCCGACGCTCGGGCGGGTGGTCTTTGGTGGCGCCTTTGCGCTCCAGGGTTCCGTTGCTCATGGTGTTCCTTTCTGGTGCTGGTGGCTCGTCAGGTGGGCGGGCCAGCGCCCCGCACCACGACGCCCCGAGGGGCGTTTCGCCTAGCGCTTCTCGACCGCCTCCCCGGTCGCCAGGGCCATGCCGAAGAAGGCCTCGGCCGACCAGGTGGCGCCGACGCCGCGGTACACGGTCACCTCGCCGGGGGGCGTCGGCCGGCGCGGGGTGCCGCGACCCCCGACGCTGGCCGCCGCCAACTCACCGTCGTCGAGGAGCCGCCGCGCTTCGGCGATGGCCTCGTCTTTGGTGTGGCGCAGGTGGACGGGGGTGGCGCGCCGCCAGGTCTTGTGTCGGGGCGGAATGCCCAGCACCTCGTAGTAGGCGGCTTCGCCTACGCGGACCCTGCGGTCGCGGTCGAGGAAGCCGCGTATGGCTTCTTCCAGGCCGGGGTTCGGTTCGCCCGGTAGTCGCTCCATCGGTCAACGTCCTTTCTGGTTGGGTTGCAGCTCGGGGAACAGTTCGTACACGCGGTCGAGCGCCGCTTCTTCGGTGCCGTCGGCCAGGTCGCGCCCGATGTCTTCGAGGTAGTAGCCGAAGCTGGAGAACATGTCGCGGGTCGCGTCCATTACCCCGGCCCTGGTCAGCCCGTCGATGATGCTGAGGCACAGGTAATCCTCGGCGAGGTTGCCGGCGACCTTTTCGACGTGCCAGAGCACGGCCCGCTGCAGGTGGCCGCCGTCGACACGGAAGTCGATCCGCACCGTGGCGCGAGCCACCCCGTCGTTGCTGGTGGTGAGCTTGAGGGGCATCACTTGCCTGCCAGGACAGCCTCGACGAGGCGCTGGGCCCGCTGGTCGCCGGGGTCGGCCAGCTTCGACAGGGCGAGCGCCGCCCCGCGCCGCTCCTGCTTGCCCGCGCCGCGCTGGTTCTTCAGCCACCGCTTGAGCGCGACCCGCGTACAGGCAAGCTCCTGGCCGGTCAGCGTGGCCTTGCGGGTGGGGCCCTCGATCTTGACGACGATCACTCAGACCACCTCCCGCCAGAGCTTCGCGGTGCGCCGGGGCCGGATGTTGCCGCCGCCCGTGGTGCCGTGACCGGCGTTGACGATGGACCGGGACGAATCGCCTGAGTTCTCCCAGCGATTACAGGCGGGGCAATAGCGGCGCCCGCGATGCGAGCCGGTCGCCTCAGCCAGCAGCGGCGGTTCCGGGCACGGTTCGCTGGCGAAGTGGAGCCGGCGCGTGGTGTGACCCTCGGTGATCGACTTGACCGCGTGGAAGGTGGCGGTGCGGGTTCGGGCCACCCGGTCCCCGACCTTCACGTCTTGAACGGTGATGCGCTCATAGCGCTGCTCGGTGCTGGTGCTCATGTCTGCCTTTCTGGTTGTGGGGGCGCCTGACCGACGGCGCCCGCGCAGTCTCGCATCGTCGGCGGGATTTGTCTCGTCGCCCCGGTAGGCTCGCTGCGCGATCACCAGGCGGCGGTCCCGTTTCCTCCCAGCCGGGGCCGCCGCTACTTTGTTGCCGGTGATCGCCACCATCGGCAAGACGTACAGCTTCGACGCCGCGCACCAGCTGCCAGGCCACGACGGCAAGTGCGCCCGCCCCCACGGCCACACCTACAGCTTCACGGTGGAGGTCGCCGGCGAGGTGGGCACCCAGCACGGCGCGCCCGACGAGGGCATGGTGCTCGACTACGGCCTGCTCGACCGGGTGTGGAAGACGATCGAGCCCGACCTGGACCACCGCGACCTGAACGAGTCGATTGGCGACGTGTGCTGGCCGACCACCGCCGAGAACATCGCCGCCTACCTGTTCCGCCGCTTCGCCGAGGGGCTGTTCCCGCTCGTCGTCGGCGTCGAGGTGGTGGCTGTCACGGTGCGCGAGACCCCCAAGACCTTCGCCCGCGTGGTGGCCGCCAATGGCTGAGCGCACCTTCCCGGTGATCGAGGTCTTCGGGCCGACCATTCAGGGCGAGGGGCCCGACGCCGGGGTGCCGGTCCACTTCATCCGGTTCGGCGGCTGCGACTTCCGCTGCAGCTGGTGCGATTCGATGTACGCGGTCGAGCCGGCCGAGGTGCGGCGCCACGCCGAGCGCCTGACCGCCCAGCAGATCGTCGACCGGCTCGACGCGCTGCCGGGTCGGCCCGAGCGGGTGGTGCTGTCGGGGGGCAACCCGGCCCTGCTCGAGCTAGACGACCTGGTGACCCTGCTGCAGTACCGCTACCACGTTGCCGTCGAGACTCAGGGCTCGCGCTGGCGCCCCTGGCTGGCCCGCGTCAATCAGCTGGTCGTCAGCCCGAAGCCGCCGAGCTCTGGCATGGCGACCGAGGACCACGGCCGCGCCTTCGCCGCCTTCTATGAGGAGATGGCGAACGCGCGCTGCCCGCGGTCGACCAGCTGCAAGATCGTCGTCGAGGACGACGCCGACCTGGAGTGGGCCAAGCGCATGATCGAGGCCTACCCCTTCGGCCGCTACTTCCTCTCGGTCTGCACCCCGCAGGACGCCGCCGAAGCGGACTGGCCGACGCTGCTGGAACGGGTCGCCGCCCGCTACGCCTGGCTGGCCGAGAAGGTCGCCGCCGATCCCGACCTCGCCGGCGTCCGGGTGCTGCCGCAGCTGCACGTCGTCGCGTGGGGGAACCGCCGCGGTGTCTGAGGCCGACCGCCTCGGCCAGGTCCGCAGCTGCTACCGCCAGTTGCTCAGCTGCATCGACGGCGAGGAACCGACCAGGGACGGCCTGGTCGAGACCCCGGTGCGCGCCGCCAACGCCCTGGTGGAGCTGACGGCGGGCTACGGGGTGGACGTGGCGGCCCTGCTCAAGACGTTCGACGCCGAAGGGCACGACGAGATGGTGGTGCAGACCGGCATTCCCTTCTACAGCCTGTGCGAGCACCACCTGCTGCCGTTCTTCGGCACCGCCCACGTCGCCTACATCCCCGACGGCAAGATCGTGGGCCTCTCCAAGCTCGCCCGCGTGGTCGACGCCTTCGCCCGCCGCCTGCAGGTGCAGGAGCGCCTGACCGACCAGGTGGCCGGCGCCCTGGAGGTGTTGAAACCGAGGGGAATCATGGTGCTCGTCGAAGCCGAGCACCTGTGCATGGCAATGCGCGGGGTCGAGAGACCAGGCGCGATCACCCGCACCAGCGCCGTGCGCGGCGCGATGAAGACGAAGCCCGAGGCCCGCGCTGAGGCGCTGAGCCTCCTAACGAAGGAGTCACGATGAATCTCGCCACCGCCGACCCGCCGTCGCCCGACCTGTACGAGACCCCGACGCCGGAAGAGATCGCCGAAGGGCAGACCGGCGTCAGCCCCCACCGCACCACCCCCACGCAGAGCGCCGTCGTCGCGCTGAGCGGGGGCATGGATTCGACGGTTTGCCTGTACTACGCGCGAACCCGCTACGGGCCCGTCCACGCCGTCAGCTTCGACTACGGCCAGCGCCACCGGGTCGAGCTTGAAGCGGCCGAGCGGATCGCCGAAACGGCCTGCGTGAAGCACACGGTGCTGCAGGTGCCGGCGCTCTCCGAACTCGCCGACTCCGGTCTGACCAGCGACGACATCGACATCAAGGACAAGGCGAAGGGGACCGGCAACACCTACGCCGCCGAGCGCGGGCTGCCCTCCTCGTTCGTCCCCGGCCGCAACCTGATCCTGCTCGGCCTGGCCGCCGCCTACGGGCTGCCCCGCGACCTGGCGGTGCTCGTCACCGGCGTCTGCCAGCAAGACCGGGCGGGCTACCCCGACTGCAGGGGCGAGTTCGTCCGCGGCCTGGAGCTGGTGATCCGGTCGGGCATGGACAGCAACGTGTTCCGCATCGACACCCCGCTGCTGAACCGCTCGAAGGTCGAGACCTGGCAGATGGCCCATGAGCTTGACTGCCTCGACGTGGTGGTCGAGGAGAGCCACACCTGCTACGAGGGCGACCACACCAGCCGCCACCAGTGGGGGTTCGGGTGCGGGCGCTGTCCGGCCTGCAAGCTGCGCGCCGAGTCGTTCAAGGAGTGGCGGGCGGGCGCCGAGACTTCGCGGCCGATCTTCCCCGGCGCACACTAGCCATGCCGCGCATCTACGCCGCCACCTGCGACGACAGGCTCTACTACCACGCCCTCGCGGCGGCCGACTACCCCTACGTGCTCAGCAGCTTCGCCTACCCCAAGAGCTTGGAGAAGCTGGAGCACACCCCGACGGCGCAGCTGACCGATTCGGGCGCCTTCACGGTGTGGCAGAAGGGGAAGGGGATCGACCTGGCCGCCTACGTGGACTGGTGCAACGCGCGCCGCGCCGACGGTCCCGCCGACCAGGTGCATATCTCCCTCGACGTGATCCCCGGCGAGCGCGGCAAGGCGCCGACGAAACGGCAGATCAAGGCGGGGATGCGCAAGAGCCTCGCCAACGGGGACGCGATGCGCGCCGCCGGCCTCCCCCTCATGGAGGTCTACCACCAGGGCGAGCCCGTCGAGTTCCTAGACGAGCTGATCGACCGGCTGCAGGTGGGCGACGTGCTGGGGATCAGCCCCCGGCAGGGCGGCGGGCCCAGCGTCCACTCCAGGGTCGCGTTCTGTGAAGGCGTCTTCGCCCACCTGCTCGACCGGCACGGCAAGACCCTGCCGCGCGTACACGGCCTCGGGCTGACCGGCCGCAACCTCATGTTCCGCTTCCCCTGGTGGTCGGTCGACTCCCTCAGCTGGGTGGTGCCGGGTGTGTGGGGGAGGGTGACGGGGCGCGACGGCCGCGAACGGCTCGACGCCCGGATCAAGGGTCGCCCCCACCTGCGCGAGAGCAAGTGCCGGGAGGTGCTGGAACATTGGCGTCGTTGGAACGGCGAGCTTGAGTCCCTATGGAAAGCGCGAGGTGTGACGTGGCAAAAGTAGACGTGGGCGACCTGCAGCACAGGCCGGTCGATCCTAAGAAGCTGCACCCCAACCCCTGGAACCCCAACAAGATGGACGAGGCCACCCTGCAGGCCGAGCGGCAATCAATCGCCACGTTCGGCTTCATCGACCCGATCACCGTCCGGCCGATGCCCAAGCAGCGCGGCCACTTCCAGATCATCGACGGCGAGCACCGCTGGAAGGTGGCGACGGAGGACAAGCTGGCGAAGGTGCCGGTGGTGGTCCTCGACTTGGACGACGTGGCGGCGAAGCGGCTGACCATCGTCTTGAACGAGACCCGCGGTCAAGCCGACACCGTTCTCCTCTCCAACCTGCTGAACGATCTGTCGGGCGAGTTGGGCGACGACCTTGGCACCGCCCTGCGCTGGTCGCCCAAAGAGCTTGAGTCGATCCTGGCGGTGGGCGACGACGACTGGCAGGAGTACAACCCCGAGGGCCTGCAGCAGGTGAGCTTCAACGCATGGGACGGGTTCTCGATGCAGGTCCGCGCCCCCGAGGACTTCGAGGCCCTGTGGGCGAGGGCCTACGCGAGGGTGGCTGACCAGGTGGAGCTAGACGAGGACCAGCGGGTAGCTAACGGGGAAGTGGTCGAGGCGGCGGTGAAGGCCCTGCTGGCAACCAAGCCGAAGGGCGACTAGACGTACTTACTCTTGGTAAGCGATGGCGGCGAAGACGAAGAACCAGACCAAACCGAAGTCGAAGGCGAAGCGGAAACGCGCGCCGCAGAAGCAGCCGCCCCGGCGTATCCCGCTGATCGAACAGGACCGCCAGGTCAAAGACGAGAAGGGCAAGGTCGAAACGGTCTCGGTGGCCGAGCTGATCGTGCGCGCGATCCGCATCGGCGCCTACAAGGCGCAGGCCGCGGAAGCCGCGGGGATCAGTGAGGCGGTGCTCTACAAGTGGATCAACCGGGGGGAAGATGCCCTGGCTGTAGCGAGCGAGCAGACCGAGGACGAGGACACCCCGGCGCTGCCCTCGGTGCCCGACAAAGAGAAGCCCTACGTCGAGTTCGTCGAGTCGGTAAAAAGGGCCGAGGCCTCAGCCGAGGTTTGGCACCTCGGAAACATCCGGCGCCACGCCGAGAAACAGTGGACCGCTTCGGCCTGGTACCTGGAGCGCACGAAGCGCGACCGCTACGGCCGAGCCAAGGACGGCGGCGGCTCGACGGTGCCCAGCCTGGTCGACCTGCAGGCCGCGGTCGACGCGGTGAAGAAGTGAGCGACCGCGGCACCATCGTCGTCTACGAGTCGGTGTTCGCCGGCCAACGCCGGGAGGCGATGCTGGCCGGCGAGACCGTGCCCTACCTGCGCGGGGTCTGCTGCTGGTGCGGCGAGGCCATCGTGCTGGTCGACCCCGAGCGGGATTACCGGCGCCGCTCCCGGACCCGGCACTACGGGGACGAGTTCGAGGTTGGCGACCGCGACTGCAACCGCGCCTTTCTGCGCAGCTACGTCTTCAACGAACGCCAGCTGATAAAGCTGCGCGGCGACCCTGAGTGTGTCGACTGCGGCTCGACGGGACCGTGGGACGCTGACCATGAGGTTCCCCTGTGGAGCGGGGGCGGCCACGACCCGGTGAACATTGTCCGGCGCTGCGTCCCCTGCCACCGCGAGAAGACGAAACGCGAGGCCAGCGAACGCGCCGCCCTGCGCCGGCAGGAGCGCGGGCTGCCCGAACCGCTGCCCGTCGTCCACCCCGACCAGGCGGCCCTCCTGTGAACACGACGATGCGCAAGCTGACCGCGCAGGTCGAACGCTGGCGCAGCGACCCCGTTGCCTTTGCCGACGAGGTGCTGGGGGTCTACCTGTGGTCGAAGCAGCGCGAGATTCTGGAGTCGGTGCGCGACAACAAGCGGACGGCGGTGCGCAGCTGCCACGGCGCCGGCAAGACCATGACGGCGGCGGTCGCCGCGCTCGCCTTCCTGCAGCTGCCCAACTCGCGGGTGGTGTCGACGGCGCCCACCTGGTCGCAGGTCCGCAAGCTCCTGTGGCATGAGATCAACCAGCGCCACCGCAAGGCGAAGTTCCCCTACGGCGGCAGCTGCCTGCAGACCGAACTGCACCTGCCCGACGGTCGCTACGCCATCGGCCTCTCGCCCAAAAAGGAGGAGCCCGAGAGCTTCCAGGGTCACCACGCCGAAAACATCCTGCTGATCTACGACGAGGCCAGCGGGGTGCCGCTGTCGATCTACGAAGCGGGCGAGGGCTACATGACGACCGAGGGGGCGAAGCTGCTGATGATCGGCAACGCCACCCAGCCGCAGGGGGAGTTCTACGACGCCTTCCATCGCAACCGCGCGATGTACAACCGGATTCACATCTCGGCCTTCGACATGCCCGCCTTCACCGGGGAGGACGTGCCGCCCGACGTGGCCGCGCAGCTGACCGGGAAGGCGTGGGTCGAGGAACAGGCCCTCAAGTACGGCAAGGAGTCGATCCCATACATCGTGAAAGTGCTGGCTGAGTTCCCGACCGGCGCCGACAACACCGTGTTCGGCCTCGGCGATGTCGAAGCTGCCCAGCACCGCGAGGTGCCGGTGGCGCCCGACAGCCTGCGGGTGATCGCCTGCGACGTTGCCCGCTTCGGCTCCGACGAGACCGTGATCTCCAAGCGCGAGGGCCTGCGCGTACGCATCGTCGACCACTACGTCGGCAACCCGACCACCCACACGACCGGCGCGATCATCAACCAGGTGAAGCAGGCCAAAGCCGAGGCGCCTCACGCCAAGGTGCGGATCGTGGTCGACGACGACGGGGTTGGCGGCGGCGTCACCGACCAGCTGCGCGAGAAGGGCTACTCGGTGACGCCGTTCAAAGGTGGGGAGACCGCCATCGAGCCCGACGAGTACCCCAACGCCAGGAGCGAGGCCTGGTTCCGGGTCGGCAAGATCATCGAAGACCTGGACCTCGACCCCGACGACCAGCTGGCGGCCGACCTGGTGGCGCCGGTCTACAAGCTCGACAGCGCCGGCCGCCGCGTCGTCGAGCCCAAGGACGAGACGAAGAAACGGCTGGGCCGGTCGCCCGACCGCGGCGACTCGGTGCTGCTCGCCTTCGCCCCCGAACGGGATGAAGGCCGGCTGGAAGTCTGGTCCTGACGAGACAGCGGCTGCGAGCGCCGCTAGGCTGCGCCCCGTCAACCCACGAAAGGAGCCGCATGAAGCGCAAGCTGTTCGTCTACATCGCCACGCTGCTGGGCAGCAACGGCGAGACCGTCGAGAAGCCGGTGAAAACCCGGTGGAGCCCCGGCTACGAGGGCATCAACGAGGCGGTCGGTAGCTGCGCCGCGTCCGAAGCCTGGTACGCGACGGGCAAAAAGGTGACGTTCGACGCCATCTCGGTCGCCTTCAAGGGCACCGTCGAGAACGGCGAGATCGTTCCCGCCGCCGCCTAGCTGCAGCGCCCCGCTCCCTGGTCACCACCGGGGGCGGGGCTACGCTGCATCGCAGCACCCCAACCAGAAAGGACGCCATGAGCGATAAGGCAACCCACGCGCTCGACCCGCTAGACGTGTTCCTCCGAGAAACCGTCCACGCCACCGCCCCCCACACCGGGCTCGGCGAGGACGGCACCCTGCTGCAGGTCGAGTTCATCAGCGGCTTCGAGCTGTTCAACACGCGCCGCTACCACAACTACGAATCGTGGGGGTCCGGCTATCGGATCACCGGGCGCGGGGTGACGGTGGAGCGCGAGGACTTGGACGACGCCCTGGTCGACTTCTTCGCTCAGGTGTGGGAGGCCCACGTCGCTGAGCCCGAGCGCCCCGACATCGACCAGGCCGACGCCGCGGGGTTGACGTGAGCGCCGGGGTCTTCGACGACGTGCCGGTGCGGTGGATCGAGGTCCGCACCCCGGACGTTCACACCAAACGCTTCCTCGACTTCGACCAGCTGCAGGTGCCCGAGAACGTGACGGTGCCGGCGCTGGTGTCGATCTACGCGCAGGCGGTGCTGGAGCTGGAGGCCGCGCTGATCGAAGACGCGATCCTCGACGGGCACAACCGGATCGAAGTCCAGCGCGAGGGGCAGCCGACCACGGTCCACACCGCCCCCACCTGGCGCTTCGCCTTCCAGTCGCGGCTGCGCGTCGAGTGGGCCCGCTGGAAGCACCGGCACCCCGCGGCCGGCGACACCTTCTGGAACGCGCTGCGCTGGTGCGGCGTGGTCTGGTCGACGGGGCCGATCCTGTGAGCGGGCCCCTGGCGAAAGCCGAAGCCGAGGTCAAGGCGATGGTGCGGCGCTGCAGTTGCGGAACGGGCTGGCGGGTTGCCGGCCTTGAGTACGACACCGGGGGCTGCATGGACTACGACCGAGCGCTGAGCATCGCGCGGAAAGCCACGTCGATGGGCGGGACCGAGGAGTGGGCGAAGCAGTACGCGATCACCCTCGACGGTTCACCCAAACGGTCGAGGAGGCGACCGTGACGGTGCCGGAAGGCGGCGTCGGCCTGGTGGTGGTCGAGGAAGGCCGCAACCGACCGGGGTGGAAGCTCCGGGCGGGCGACCTGATCGAGCGCACCGACTACGACCACGGCCGCCGCGTCCTGACCGTCCACGTCCGCGAGCCGCAGCTGCC
>C688J35102_120989157_pt1 | contig 10260 bp, 12 predicted proteins | sample HopSoiMetagenom2_FD_35102 | JGI IMG/M metagenome (IMG submission 35102) | reverse complement strand
TCGAGGCGCGGGCCGACGACGCCTATCGCCGGCGGGTCGCCGAGCGCATTGAAGGGTGGAGCAGCGCTCGCGAAGCCGCCGCCAAACGCCGCGCCGCGGCGAGCGCCAACAAGGGCGTGTCGGGCGCGCTGGGGCCGGCGTTTGTGTTCGCGACGCTCGGGACAAAACTCTCGCAGGACGACATCCTCATCAACGAAGCGATCCGCAACGGACCCGTCCTGCAGGAGCATATCCGGCGCACGAGGCCGCAGACCTATGTCGGCCTCGCAGGCGGCGGCCTCGGCTTCAGCGGCGGCATGGCGCTGGGGCTGCGGCTTGCGCGGCCCGAACGACGCGTAGTGCAGGTCATCGGCGACGGCGGCTATCATTTCTCGTCGCCCGACAGCGTCTACGCAATCGCGCAGCAATACCAGATTCCGATCTTCACGGTCGTGGTCGACAATGGCGGCTGGCAGGCGGTGAAATCCGCGGTGCAGCGGGTCTATCCAAAAGGCATTGCTGCAGAGATGGACGAATTCCAGTCGCGGCTGCGATCCGGCCGGCAAGGCGAGCTCAGGGATTTTTCGGCTGTGGCGCGGGCATTCGGCGCCTATGGCGAATGCGTCACCGAGCCGGATCAACTCGCGGAGGCCACAGACCGCTGCCTCGCAGCAGTCGATGACGGCCGCGCCGCGGTGCTGCATGTCCACGTCACGCCGCTATAAGGGACACCGTGATCCATGAAATGTTTGCGCAAAGCTTTTTGGTTCGTCCTGCTCGCGCTCGCCTGTCAGCCCGCCTCCGCCCAGGAGGATCCGGCAAAATATCCGATCAAGCCTATTCACATCATCGTCGGCTTTACCGCCGGCGGCGGCAATGACATCATCGCGCGGGTCTATGGACAGAAATTGTCCGAAAGCCTCGGCCAGGCGGTCATCATCGAGAACAAGCCGGGCGCGGGCGCCATCGTCGCCACCGAGTACGTCGCAAAGTCTGCGGCCGACGGTTACACGCTGCTGGTCGGCGCGAGCGGCATGGCGATCAACCAGGCGGTGTTTGCCAAGCTGCCCTACGATTCGGTGCGCGATTTCGTGGCGATCTCCGAACTGGCGTCGTTTCCGCTGATCCTGATCGTCAATCCATCGTCTCCGATCAAGTCGGTCGCCGAGTTGGTGGGGTACGCGAAGCAGAATCCGGATAAGACGAACTATGCCAGCTCATCCGCCTCGTTCCAGCTGGTGACCGAATTGTTCAAGCAGAAGACCGGCGCGCCGATGCAGGTGATTCCCTACAAGGGCGCCAACGATTCGGTGCTGGCGGTGATTTCCGGCCAGGTGACCGCGACCATTGCCGATGCCGGGCCGTCGTTGAGCCAAGTGCTCGCAGGCCAGGCAAGGGCACTGGCGGTAGCCGCGCCCAAGCGCATGGAAGAGTTGCCCGACGTGCCGACGCTCAAGGAAGCGGGTGCGGACGTCGATGCCGTGCTGTGGAGCGGCCTGTTCGCACCGAAAGACACGCCGCCGGAGATCGTGAAAAGGCTGGAAGCGGAAATTATCCGGATCGCGAAACTGCCGGACGTGGTGGCGCGCCTGAAACCGCTCGGCATCCTCCCGGTCGGCAATTCATCGGCAGAATTTTCGCGGATCCTGACCGACGACATCGCGCGCTGGACCGAGGTCGCCAACGCCGGCAATATCAAGATCGCGCAGTAGCTGCCGGCTTACTGACGCTGCCAGTTGCAGATGCCGCCAGAGCGGCACGGCCACACTTGAATGCGCGTATCCATGGCCTGCGCATCAAGCGGATTTCGGTGGCGCCGCACCACCCTGGTTCGCGCCGGCGCACGCGGTTTCTCGGGCGCGTGCACCACTTTCACCCCGGTCGCCGCCTTCCGTATCGCATGTGCATGCCGAGGCACCGGATCGACATGCACCGGCTCCGTCTTGATGGCTCTCGCCTGAGTATCGGTTTTTGCCTGCACCGGCAGCGGCTCAAACCGAGCTTCGGGTCCGAGCGGTTTTGGCGAGAACACTGCCTTTGAGAGGTCGAGGTTCAGGAACTCGTCCGGCCGGTATTGGTCCGCCGCCGCCGGCGCGCCGGCCAGAACTACTGCGCAAGCCGCTATCGCCAAAAAAGCTTTCGTACCCATAGGACGCCTCGTCAAACGCCGGAAACACCCCCGTTATCTAGGAAGAATTCAACCAATTGCAGCACCCGTGATCAGGTTCCATCCCGACGATTTTATTGGATTTCGATCTTCGCGGCCTTGATCACCGCCCGCCATCGCTCGACCTCCTCGGCCAGATATCGGGTGGTTTTATCGACGGAGCCGCCAAACACCTCGGCCGACAGTTTCTTGAGGTGATCCTGCAATTCGGGCTGGCGTAGCGCCTCGTTAACATCCGCGTTAACCGTGTCGATGATGTCCTTCGGGGTCCCCGGCGGCGCCACGACGCCATACCAGGCGACCGCCTCGAAGCCCGGCAGCGTTTCCGCAATGGTCGGCACGTTCGGCAATGACGGAAGACGGCTGGGCGACGCCACCGCCAGCAATTTCAACTTGCCGGCCTCGACCAGCGGCAACGAGACGCCGAGATTGTCGAACATCAGGTCGACGTCGCCGGCAACCAGCCCCTGCAACGCGGGCGCGGAGCCGCGATAGGGGATATTGCGCAACTTTACCTTGGCAATCAGCTGAAACAGCTCGGAGGTGAGGTGCGAGGTCGTGCCGTTGCCCTGCGTGGCCGCGGTGACCTTGTCGGGGTTTTTCTGCAGGTCGTCGATCAGTTCGCGCAACGTCGAAGCCTTGACATTGTTCGGGTTGACCATCAACGCGTTCGGCACCTGCGCCATCACGATGATCGGCTCGAATTTACCCGGATCGAACCCGAGCTTTGGATAAAGGCTTTCGGTTGATCACCAAAGGCGGCGGCGGCGCCGAGAGCAAGGTGTAGCCGTCCGGCGGCGAATGATAGGCCTGTTCGGCGCCGATATTTCCGGCCGCCCCGGTGCGGTTTTCGATCACGACCGGCTGGCCCCATTTGCGCGACAGCCAGTCCGCCACGAGCCGCGGTACGGCATCGGCTGTTCCTCCGGCCGGGAACGGCACGATGATCTTTACCGTGCGCGTGGGATAGCCGTCCGCCCGTGCCGGGCCGTGCAGTCCGAGCCAGGCGGCGAGGCACACCAGACCGATCCCGATAGCTCGCGCGGAAAACCGGTTCTGTCCCGACAATCCCCGCATGAAAATTCCTCCCGACGCGCGTGTTGCGCTTGAGCCGCGCCTTTACGGTGGCAAGCCTGCTTCAGTCTGTGTGAAGATACAACATGGTATCTGGTCGCGTTGAGCAGCGCGCGTTGGAGTTCATGATGGTGGAGAAGCGACTGAGCGTCGTGGTGGTCGGCGGTGGCATCGGCGGGCTGTTCGCAGCGAATGCGCTGATCGCGCACGGCGTGAAGGTTGCGGTCTATGAGCAGGCCCCGAGTCTTGGCGAGGTCGGCGCCGGGGTATTCTTGACTCCGAACAGCGTGCGACAACTGCAAAGAATAGGCCTCGGCCCGGCGGTGGAGGGGCACGGCGCCAGGGTCGGCCATGACTCGCAATATTTCCGGCACGACGGAACGCCGATCGCCCCGGTGCAGGTCACCGATTCCTCGGGCTGGAACGCAACGTTCGGCATGCATCGCGCGGATCTGGTCGACCTGCTGGCCGCGGCGTTGCCGCCTGGGGTCGTGCATACCGGCCATCGCTGCAGCGGTTTTGAGGAAACCGGTGAGGTCGCACGGGTTTCGTTTGCCAATGGCGAGAGCGCGGAAGGCGACGTCGTCATTGCCGCCGACGGCATCCATTCGGAGCTTCGGCACTACGTCACGCCGCCGTCGCGGCCCGTGTTCCACGGCTCGGTCGCATACCGCGGCCTGCTGGCGCATCAGCGCATCCCGCACTGGCCGACCGCGTCATGGCTGATGTGGCTAGGCAAGGGAAAACATTTCCTGACGTTCCCGGTGCGCGGCGGGCAGCTCATCAACTATGTGGGCTTTGTCCCGGCGGATGAAGAGATGAAGGAATCCTGGTCAGCGCCCGGCGATCCCGATGTGCTGCGCCGCGAGTTCGCAGGCTGGGACCGCCGGATCGAGAAGTTGCTGAGCGAAGTTCAATCGACGTTCCGCTGGGCGCTCTATGACCGCGAACCGCTGCCGGGCTGGAGCCGCGGCAGGTTGACGCTATTGGGTGACGCCGCGCATCCGATGCTGCCTCACCTCGGCCAGGGCGCCAACCAGTCGATCGAGGACGGCATGGCGCTGGCCACGATCCTGGCGGAGGCGACGCCGCAGACGGCAGCCCGAGCGCTGCTCGCCTATGAGCGGCTGCGCCGCGAGCGGGTCGCGCTGGTGCAGCGTGGCGCCCGCGAGAACGGGCTCCGATACGACTCCGCTAATCCTGATCTCGGCGTGCGCGATGCGGAGATCGCTGCGCACGCCGCGTTTCGCAGGCGGCTCTACGATCATGACGTGGTCCCGGAGGCCAAAGCCGCGGCCATGGCGCTGGCCTGATGCTCAAGCCGGGGCGGAGGCCGTCGGATGGCCGGCGAGCAGCACCCGGCGGTCGTGGATCAGGCTCTGCAGACGGTGCGCGGCAACGTTGAGGGCCGTGACCTCGAGCGCCTCCTCTTCGGCGGCACTCGTCTTGAGCCGCTGCGCCTGCAGCACGCTGTCGATTTCGCGCTCGATGTCCGACAGCTGAGCTTCGGTCTCGGCTGTGCGAATGCGGTCGCTGAAGGCATAGAGCCGGTCCAGTTCCCGCTCGTGCCGGCCCGGCTCCTCGGCGCGGAGAAATTGCCAGGCTGCCGCGAGCACGGAAAGGAGGCCGCCGAAGATCATCGGCGCCAGGAAGATCGCGTTACCCCATTTGTCGAGGAAGCTCAGCTGGGTGCCGTTGTAGAATGCGGCGGCGCCGGGATGCACCGGAAGGTAGGCATCCGAATCCGTATCGGCGGCCGCGATCTGGCTGAGCGCCGGCATTTCGCCGATCAGATCGCGGCGCACATTCATGAGCTCGCGGGTAAGAGTGGTGATCAGATCGGTGTCGAGCTCTTTCTTGGCGACGAGGTAATACGTCACCTTGAGCGTGGTCAGGTCATCGCTAGGAAGCGCCGGCGAGCCACGAAAGGTGCCCTTCGGCACGTCGAAGCTTTCATAGGCCGGCTGCTTCTCCGCGATCGCACCGGCCGATTCGATCGCGATAAAGACCGGGTTGGTCTTCGGATTTTGCGGAAACAACGTACGCACCAGGGAGAGATATTTCTCGGTCAAGGGGACGACCACGAGAATAGCGCGCACGTCCTTGCTCTCGAGCGCCCGCTTTGCATCGGCGGGCGCTACGTCCTTGAATTTCACATTGGCGCGGCCGAGATCGTATTCATTGGTCAGAACGCCGACCAGCTTGCGGTTGGTTTCGCCGCCGAGCACGCCGATGGTGGCGCGTTTCAATTCGGCCAGTCCGTCGATCGCCGGCGGCAGCGCGACCAGCAAGGCCACGGCGCGGGCCACCACGATCACCGCTTGCGCCTTTGACAGATCGCCGACGTCGCCTCGCACAATGGCGAGATCGGTCTTTCCGGAAGAAAACGCATTCGCAGCCTCGAGCGCGCCGGAGGTCTCGACGACGTTGAGCCGAACCTCCGCCTTCTTCTCGGCAAACCGCCCGGCGATGGCGTTTGCGATTCTGCCGGCTTCCCCGTCGAGGGACCCGACCGCGATGCTGAGCGCCGTCGGATGCGAATACCAGCGATATCCGAAAAGGCAGGCACCCGCGACCAGGACGGCGACACCGGCGACGAGAGCTATCCGAAGCCAGCCTGGCAGCCCGATCGGCATGGGGGTCTCACGATGGCGACGACGTTAGTGGCTCCGAGAGGCTCCGGTTCGACGCAGCCATCTGAACCTGAGGCGTAACATCTGTCCAGTGAAACCGCGATCCGGCAGCATTCATCAGGCCCGTCGGACGTCATCGTAAACCAAGCAGCGACCGGCGATAGCCGCTGCCGCGCGCTTCCCCGCGGCACACAAAACTCCCCGCAGCGCCGCGGCCATAATATCGCTGGCGCTTGGCGTAGTAGATGCCTTTTCGGAAATCGAGCCAGACCACGAGATCGTCGGGGCAATGGCGTTGCGCCTGGACTTCGGAGCCGAAGCCCGTGAGCGGAATTGCGGACGCGCAGGTGATGCTGAACGCAATCATCGAAGCCGCGATCATGGCGCCCGCTGATGGCCGGAAATATCGCATCGAGAGGCTGCCTCGCTAGCGCCGCCCCGGCGCGTGGGGGAACGTCCCACGCGCCCGTCTGCGACTGCCGGACCTGCCGGCGCTCGAGCATCAAGCTCAGCGGCAAACATACGCGCCGTTGACCAGCACGCGATGGCAGCCCGCGGCGGCGGCACCTACCGCTGCTCCGCCGACGACTGCCCGGCGTGTCGAGCGTCGTGCAACGCCCGCGACGCTCATCGGCGTTCCCGGCCGGCCGACCCTCGCCTGTGCGCTTTCAATGGAGAGCGAGGGACCTTCGACAGGCGACCATCCAGGTGAAGCGAACGAACCGACCGCGAATACCGCGGCTGCCAATAGCGCCTGCTTGATGCTGATTTTCCTCATCGTAACCTCCTGTGTTGATCGGCTCGAGCATAGCCGTCCGGCACCGGGGTGCTTGATCTAGGTCAATGAACCGATCGACCGGCGGCGCGATCGCCGCACGGTGCGTGGTGGCCCTTCAGACAATGTCCTTGAGGACAATGTCCTTTGATGCAATTGCGCGCCCGAGCGGCGGCCAGCAAAAACAATCGAGAGACGATTCCGCAGGGCGCTCGAATCGTTTCGGACATCTCATCGCAGATCGGCGGCACGAGGGGACCATGCATCACGATATCCATCGCCATGACAGCCGTGACTGCCCATCGCCCGACGCAACGCAGATGGTGTGCGATATCCTGGTGGAGCGCGAAGGGCTGCCCGGCGGCCTGTCGGCGTCGCAGTTGGATCAGCGCGAGACCCGGCAGGTGATGGAGGAGCTCTTGCGCGAGTGCCTGAAGCGCAAGCCGCTGAGCTGACTGGCCGCGCAATGCTCTATGGCAGCCTTGAGGGTCGGTCTCACCGGCTTGCGTAAGATGAGCGCGTTCAAGGGCCCCGGCGGCGGCGGCTCGGGGCGCACATCGTCTCCCCTGTTCAGCCCGCAGCCGCCTCCGCCGACAGAATTAGCCGGTGCGCAACTGTAAAAATGGCCCCGGCACACAACCGGGCGGCGCCAGGGCCAAGTTGGGGAGGGCATCCCGCTCGGGGGGAACCGAGCGCGCCTAGAACCTCAGTCTCTGCTGTTCGTTCCTGGTTAATCCGTTTGGACCGGAACCGGCAGCAACGTCTGCTGCAGCGGCGGCACACGGAAACATTCCGGCTGCGAGACCATCAATGATCGACGCCTTGACAGTCGAGAGGAGGATGCATTCTCAACTCGGAACGAGCTCGGGATCAGGCGCACGGAAATTCGAAACAGATGGTTCGCCGGACTCGTTTTGCCGACTGATCGCGGCGCGGCCCAATCTGTCCGTTAGCGCACATTGAAGCTTTCACCACACAAGGAACTATTGCAACAAATCAACGTTCCGGTGCGACGAGGGGTGCGGCTCATCTCACGTGACGCCTGATCGGAAAAGGTAACGGAAGTAGCAAGCGGAGCAGCAACAAACCTCGACAGGATCGGCCGATCGGCTTCGCACGGTTCGGATCGGCTACGGTCCCATAGGCATCATGAGGTAAACCATGGAGACCGGGCGGCCTTATTCACGCTTGTTGGCGCGGTTCGAACGCTTCAACGCGCTGCTGCCGGACGACAGATTGCGAGTCACCGCGCTTCCGTTGAAATTGATAAATTTTCCTGCAGATTCCGATATCGTATCTCAGGGTGAGATCTCATCCAGATGCAGCCTCTTGCTGGACGGATTTTTGTACAGCCACAAGATGGTGGGATCACGCCGACAGATCACCTCGTTCCACGTTCCCGGCGACATGGCCGACCTGTCGACCTTGTACTTGCCGCGGCTTGACCACACCATCACGACGCTCGGACCGGCAGTGCTCGCATTTGTGCCGCACGCGGCACTCCGAGAGGTGCTGGACCAGTCGCCGCGCCTGGCGCAGGCGTTCTGGCGCGAAACCCTGGTGCAGGCCTGCATCTTTCAGGAATGGGTGGTCAATCTCGGGCGCCGCGACGCTTCGGCCCGGCTGGCGCATATCCTGTGCGAGCTGACTACGAGGCTCCAGGCTGTTGGCCTTGCTCGCGATCTCTCGTTCAGCATGCCCTGGACGCAAACCGACGTCGCCGATGCCTGCGGGATTTCCAGCGTTCATGCCAACCGGGTCATTCAGGAGTTCCGGCATCTCGGGTTGGTCGAATGGGAATCCAGACGGCTGAAAATCCGCGACTGGAATACGCTGGTTCGACTGGCCGATTTCAGTGACGATTACCTGCAAGGCCATGCGACGAGCCTTGAGGAGCCGAGGCACTCGCCGCTCCGCGACGCTTTCAGCAGCGACGCGGGTTTTGCATATGGCGAGCGGAGCTCGTAAGTGTCGCCGCAAAAACTCGTCGATGATGCAGGCAGTGCGGGCGGCTTGAGTTCCGCATTACGCAGAAATATCGAAGCGTTGCGCGAGCGGCGCAAACAGGAGCTCCGCGATGCCGGCAGGGAGGAAAAACTCGCCGATGCGATTACCGCCTTCACCGGCAGCATGCCGTTTGTTTACCTCCATCTGGTGATCTACGGCGCCTGGATCGGCTCGAACGTCATTCCGGGGCTCCCGCATTTCGATCCGAGCTTCGTCATTCTGGCGATGGAAGCATCCGTCGAGGCGATCTTCCTCTCGACCTTCGTGCTGATCAGCCAGAACCGCGCATCGGCGGCCAGCGACAAGCGCGACGAACTCGATCTGCACATCAACCTTCTCGCCGAGCACGAATTGACGCGGCTGACCGAGATCGTGTCCGCGATCGCGCAGAAGCTGGAGGTGGACACGGGCGTCGACAAGGAGGAGGTAGCCGAAATCACTAAGGATATCGCGCCCGAAGCCCTGCTCACCGAAATCGAACAGCAGGACGCGCGTTAGCTATCCGTGAGCACCCGGCTCAAGGCGACTGTGTCGCCCAGCGATCCCTTGCGCTTGTCACGCTCTGCGCGGAGAGCATCACGGACATCCTCGACCACGCCGGTCCAGTCTCCCGCGACGCGCTGATGGACCAGTCTGGCGCGGGGATACCAGCGGGAAACGCCGCCGCGAAGCGGCCAGCGCCAGTCGCAATCGGCGTGCAGCATGACCCAGGGTTCATGACCAAGCGCACCGGCCAGGTGGACCACCATGGTGTCGACGCTGACAATCACATCCAGTTCGGCAAGGCGATGGCACAGGGTCACGATATCGGAGGTGCTGATGTCAATGGCTCCGGTTTCAATGACATCTTGCGCTGCCGCTCCTCGCTGCAGCGAGTAGAGTTCGACGCCATCCGCCTTCAGCCGTTTCAGAAGGGCAGCCGGCACGGCACGGCGTTTGTCCCAGTTTCCGACCTCCCAGACCAAACCGACCGAAAGCGCCTGCCCCCCGATACAGGGAGTCAAGGTGCGCTGCGGCACGGTGAGATAGGGCTCGCGGCGTTCGATCAGATCACGTCCCGCTCCGATCGCGTGCGGGATTTCCATGATTTCGATATCGACGTCGAATTCCACTCCGACCGTTCCGTCATGCAGCGGCAAAGCCTCGTCGACACCCTCGACTCTTCCGATCAGGGGCAACAGCTCCGGCTGGCACCATACCGTCAGCCGCCGAGCGCGCGCGGCCAGCGCCGGCAGGAAGCGGGCGAACTGGATGGTATCGCCTAGACCATGATAGCATCGCACCAGGACCTTGCGGTTGCGCATTTCCTCGCCCCGCCAGATGCGCTGCAGATGCCGGGGCCCCTGATGCTTGTCATCGCGCGCTGCGCGTTGCGCCAGATCACGGTCGGTGATCGACCATGCTTCGTCGAAATTGCCCGCCCGCATCGCGGAAATCCAGCTCGCGGCTTCGGGCAGCTCGAACTCGCGTGCGGTGCTGGCGGTAGAATTCATGCGGCGGAGCGTCGTACGAACTTGTGAAACCGGCTGTGCTTTCCGTCTTTGGTACGCTCCTGGTACAGGAAGGCGAGATCGGCTTCGTCGAATTTGCGGAAAAACTTGTCCCAGCCGATTTCCTCAAGCCGT
>C688J35102_120989159_pt1 | contig 10261 bp, 6 predicted proteins | sample HopSoiMetagenom2_FD_35102 | JGI IMG/M metagenome (IMG submission 35102) | reverse complement strand
CTGTTGAGCTCGAGCGCCGAGTTCACCTTCAGCGATTTCTTCACCATGAAGCCCTGCCCGTCATAGTAGGTCACGCCGGTGAAGTTGGCGCCGAGCGAGGTGTCGCGCGAGAGGGTCCAGGTGGTGTTGCGGGAGAGCACGTCGATCTCGCCGGATTGCAACGCCGTGAAGCGGTCCTTGGCCGACGTCGGCACGAACTTGACCTTGGTCGGATCGTCGAAGATGGCGGCCGCAATGGCGCGGCAGACATCGACGTCGAGCCCGGTCCAGTTGCCCTTGTCGTCCGGCGCCGAGAAGCCTGGCAGACCCTGGCTGACGCCGCAGGACAACATGCCCCGGTCCTTGACCGTCTTGAGCGTTTGCGCATCGGCGGCTTGGGCGGTCAAGCCGGCGGCGAGAGCGAGAGTGAGAGCCAGGGTAACGTGTTTCATGGGCTTTGGGCCTTTCAAAATCGTCTCAAGGTCAGGAACATTGTCTCAGGATCATCTCTGCCGGGCCAGCCGTATCAAAACCAGCCTTGCAAGAGTCATGCTGGAAGCCTTGCCGAACATCCGCCCATCCCGGAAGGCCATACCTTCATCCCCGCCGCAGGCGCCCGCCGTGATAGCTGTGGCGAAAGGTCCGGTCAGACGATGGATCGAAGGTCGCGGCAGGCCCCTCAACATGCGGCGACTGAATAGCACCTGCGCATCTGAGAGCGACTGGCGAGCCGGGTCAAGGGGTTGACGGGACTCTTCTGTATTCTGTTATTAACGTTCGCGGCCGTCGGCCGGCCCGCCGGCGCCATACGAGGCCGGCGGAAACGCGCTTTTGAAAGCAGACGCATGCATTCCTCGCACCCCCTTCAGCAGCACGCCGAGACCCGGCTGGTCACCTCCGGCCGCGACACCAAGGCGCAGAAGGGGTTCGTCAATCCGCCCGTCGTCCACGGTTCGACCGTGCTCTATCCGACCGCAGAGGACCTCCACGCCCATCGCGGCGAGTTCCAATACGGCCGCCATGGCACCCCCACCACCAAGGCGTTCCAGGAGACGCTGATGTCGCTGGAGGGACCGCAATGCGCCGGCGTCGGCATCGCGCCATCGGGGCTGGCGGCGATCTCCACTACCCTGCTCTCGGTGCTGAAGGCCGGCGACCATCTCCTGGTCTGCGACAACGTCTATCGGCCCACGCGCAATTTCTGCAACGGCCTGCTCGCCCGCTACGGTGTCGAAACCAGCTATTTCGATCCAATGATCGGCGCGGGCATCGAGGCGCTGTTCAAGCCCAACACCCGTGCTGTGCTGGTGGAGGCGCCGGGCTCGCAATCGTTCGAGATGCCCGACATCCGCGCCATCGCCGATGTCGCGCATGCGCGCGGCGCGCTCGTGATCGACGACAACACCTGGGCGACGCCGCTCTATCACCGGTCGCTCGAACAGGGTGTCGACATCAGCATGCAGGCCGCCACCAAATATATCGGCGGTCATTCCGACATCATGTTTGGCACGATCTCGGCCAACGCCGAGGCGTGGCCGCAGATTGCCGAAGGCATCCGCCTGCTCGGGGTCTGCGCCGGTCCCGAAGACGTCTTCCTCGCGCTGCGCGGCCTGCGCACGTTGTCGGTGCGGCTCGCGCAGCATCATCGGTCCGGCCTAGATATGGCGCGCTGGCTCGCTGCCAGATCCGAGGTCGCGCGCGTGCTGCATCCCGCGCTCGAGACCGATCCCGGCCACGCGATCTGGAAGCGCGACTTCACCGGTGCCTCCGGCCTGTTCAGCGTCGTGCTGAAACCCGCGCCACAGAAGGCGGTCGATGCCATGCTCGACACCGTCAAGCTGTTCGGCATGGGATATTCCTGGGGCGGCTTCGAGAGCCTCGTCATTCCCTTCGATTGCGACAGCTATCGCACCGCGACCAAGTGGTCGCCGGGCGGGCCGACGCTGCGTCTGCATATCGGGCTCGAAAGCGTCGACGACCTCAAGGCCGATCTCGATCGCGGCTTCGCGGCGCTCAAGGCGGCAATGTGAGTCTGCGCGAGAGGCATCGCGCTAGCGACCAAGAAGATCAAGCGGCGCTTGCAGTTCTCGCCCGAGGGCGCCGAAGAACTCGCGGCCTTCCACAAGCGCACGATGGATTCGCTGCGCATCGCCTTCGGCGTATTCATGTCGGCCGCCGCGGGAGAACCTCACCGCAGACCCGAAGCGGAAGCGGCCACCCTGCCCGCCTCAGCGCTCCAGCGTCTTCGACGCACGGCCGCGGTTCTTCACGATCAGCATGATGTTGCGGACATAGATGATGGTCGCGAGCGCCTGCCCGAGGATGATGACCGGCTCGCGCTTCACGACGCCGTAGACCAGCGTCATCAGTCCGCCGCCCATCGAGCAGAACCAGAACGCCATCGGGACAACGCTGTTGCCGGCTCGCTCGCTTGCGATCCACTGCACCAGGAAGCGCGCGGTGAAGAACAGTTGCGCGACCAGACCGAATGCCAGCCAGAAATCGAACTTGGCGACGAAGACGTCATAGAGATAGTTGCTCAGCGCCTGACCGTATTGGATGATCATGCCGTCACCTCAGTCACATCTGGTGTCGGCTTCTTGCGGCGGATTAGCCACCACACGCCGGCAAGATCCAAGATCCCAATCCACAGCCGATCGAAAAAGCCGTAATTTGACACGCCCGAGTGGCGCGGCCGGTCGATCACGTCGACATAGGCGATGTCGTAGCCTTCGCGACGGACCAGGGCCGGCAGGAAGCGGTGCAGACCATCGAAATAGGGCATCGTCAGGAAGACATCGCGCCGGAACGCCTTCAATCCGCAGCCGGTGTCGCGCGTGCCGTCCTTCAGGATCGCGTTGCGAATGCCATTGGCGACGCGCGACTGGAATTTCTTGAAGCCGGTATCCTTGCGCCCGACCCGCTGGCCCGCGGCAAGCCCGACATTGCTGCCCTTCTCGACCGCCGCAATCAAGTCCGGCAGGAAGGCTGGATTGTTCTGGCCGTCGCCATCGAGCGTCGCCACGATCGCCCCGCGGGCGGCGCGTACGCCGCTGCGCACCGCCGCCGACTGACCGGCCGATTTGGCGTGGCGCAGCTGACGCAGATTGTCCCGCTGCGTCATGATCGCCGCCAGCCGCTCGCCCGTCGCATCCACCGAGCCATCGTTGACATAGATGATCTCATAGGCCCAGCGGCCATCGAGGGCTGCGCCGATCTCCGCAATGAGCGGGGCGATATTGTCGGCTTCGTTGCGCACGGGAACAACGATGGAAACCGAAGGCTGAGACGACGACAAATCGAAAGCTCGTGGTTGGATTGGCTCGGCTCGGGAACCGGCGGCCCGGCAGGCAGCCGCTTTTATGGGGCAGAAGCGCCGCGGGCAACTCTTTTGAAGCGGCCACTGTTCGGTCCGGAAAGCGGCACAATGGTGCCGTCGGCACGGATCGCAAAGCCGAGCCTTCGAGCTGCAAACCAGTAGCGGACCGCCAGGGCGCCTACCAGGCCAACCAGGGCGCCGGCGACGACGTCGCTCGGATGGTGCGCGAGCAGCACCAGCCGCGTCAGCAGGATCACGATCGCGTAAGTGAACATAAGCACGCGCAGCCGCGGCCACAGCGCGGACACCGCAAACGCCAATGCGAATGCCGTGACCGCATGGGCGGATGGCAGGCTGAAATACGCCTCCGTTCCCTGGAACGGAACGAAGTTGAACGGATTGGCCTTGCCCCCGACGAAGGGCCTGCCCCGCCCGATCATGAACTTCAAGATTTCGGCGATGAACACCGACACGGCAACAGACACAAATATGAACTGGAGCCGTGTGCCGAACTCGAGCAGCTGCGCGCGGCGCGTGCCGTGCAGGCCTGCCGCAATGAGCGCCACGGCCAGGAGAGCGACCGCCAGCACGAAAAGAACGTACTCGTCCTTGCCGAAATCGGTGAGGATGCGGATCGGCGAAAGACCGGGCGCGCCCCGCGCCGGCATCAACTGGATCTCGGTCTGATCGAACGCGAACAGGAGGACGATGACCATCGCCGCCCCGGCCGCGCTGAGCCACAGCGCGTGCCGCGCCAGTTTTCGTGCAGCTTCGGCGCGGCGCGAATGCGAGGGCGCACGCACAAGCTGCGCCAGCGCATGCGACGAGACCGCCAGCAATTGCGCGGGGTAGCTCGCGCGCGGCGCGATGTTGGTTGCGGACGGCATCCTACTCGGTGCCTTCCGAGCGGAAGATCGAGATCGAGATCGCCCGCCCTTGCGAGAAATTATAGCCCTCGATGCGCGCCCCGACCTTGTAGCGCAGTCCGATCGCCTCGGCCCTCTGCGCGAAGCTGCGCTCCGAACGCTGCTCGATCAACGCGAAGCGGCAGCTCCCTTGACTGAGGAAATCCGCCGCGCCGGAACCGTCGGTCAGCATCGTTTGGGTGCCGGTCAGGAAGACAAGGCTCGGTTCGTGATAGCCGGCCGCCGCGGCCTTCGGACCGACGCAGGTGACGTTGCGCAGCGCGCGCGCGACCTCGATGCTCGGAAACAACGGCGTCAGCGACGGCAGCACGATGCCATAGACCACGACGGCCAGCATCAGCGCAGCGACCAACGCGTTGAGCACCGAGCGCTCGGCACGGTTGGTGTCGAAGAGCCACCAGGCGAACAGGCCGAAGATCAGCGAGGCCGCGATGAACGGCCACGCCACGAAGGCCGGCTGCCGCGTCAACATGACCGCGCCGACCACCGCGATGATCGAGCCGGCCGCGGGGATCGCGAACCACCAGGCTGAACCGCGCATCAACCAGGAGCGCGACAGCACACGCCGCTCCAGTGCGCCGGCGGTGAGGATCGCGATCGCAGGATAGAGCGGCAGCACGTAATGCGGCAGCTTGGTCAGCACCGCCTCGAACACGATCCAGGACGGGATCAACCAGGCGAGCAGGAATTGCGCACCAGGCTCGCGCCGAGCCCGCCACACGGCCGGCGCCGCCATCGCCGCGAGCGGTGCGCCCGGCCAGAATGTGACCCAGAACAATGCCAGATAAACGCCAGGCGGCGCGCCATGGGATTCCTGGGCGCCGATCTTGCTCAGCATGTCGCCGCCGACGGAATCGGCGAAGAAGGCATCGCCCGCGCGCCAGAAGATCGCGACAAACCACGGCAGCACTAGGACCAGCATCCACATCAGGCCCCAGATGGGACGCAGCCGCCACAGCCATGAAGCATCGCGGTCCTGGATCGCAAGCACGACCACGGTCAGCCCCGCGAACATCAGGATCAGCGGGCCCTTGATCAGGATGCCGACGGCGAGCGCGGTCCAGAAGATCGCCGGCCAGCTCCACGGCGGATGGGTCTCGTCCTCGGCTCGCTGCCATGACAAATAGGCCCGCGCCATCGCGCCCATCGCGGCAACCACGCAGAACAGCAGCATCGCGTCGGTTTTGGCGAGCCGCGCCTCGACCCCGAGCAGCACGGAGGCGCTCATCAGGAGCGCTGCAAGCACCGCGGCGCGCCGCGTGACGAAGCCGAGCGCGGCCCAATAGGTCATGAGCACTGCGCCGATCGCACCGATCAGCGACGGTAGCCGATAAACCCAGATCCTCAATTCGGCGCGCGGCAGACCGAGCGCCGAGGCAGTCTCGACCGCAGCCGATTGCAGCCAGTAGATGCCGACCGGCTTCTTGTAGCGCACGTCCTCCTGGAAGCGGATGTCGACATAGTCACCGCTCTCGACCATCTGCTTGGTCGCCTGCGCAAAGCGCGCCTCGTCGCGGTCAACAGGTGGAATCGTGAAGAAGCCCGGCAGGAACAGCAACAGCGCGCACAGCACGAGAAAGGCGACCGCACGGGCGTGGCTGGCCGTGACGATGTCGAACATGGGCACGAGCCGGCTGCCCGGATTTACAGGCGATTTCGGCTCGCGCGGCGCTCCAAAACGGGGGCTTGGATAAGGCTCGGGCATTTGGTTCCGCTTACGCTGAAACCGCCATGGCCACAACCGCTTAAGGCAGGGTCATTGAATTCGAATGACAACTGTGTCCGCGGCGCCCGTGGCATCGATCACGGTGAGGCGCGCAAAACCGGGCCCGGGTGGATCGATCAACCGCTGACGGCGGCCGTCGATCTCGCCGAGCGCCGTGCCGTTGATCAGAACGGTCAATGGCAAAACCCCACCGGCGACTTTCACCGGCATGGCCGCAGCCTCCAGCCCATTGGTCCGATCCACGTCGATCCGGGAACCGTTCAGCGGGAACTGGATACGCGGCGCCTGCTCGCCGCCAGTCCGAACCAGTTCTCCGACCCGGCGGAACCGCTTCAGTGGCGGGGGCAGCGTCGCGTTGCTGGCAGCCAGGGTTCCCTTCGGCGGCTTCGGTAAGGGCGTCAGCGTCTTGCCGGTCCGTGCGAAGGCGTCGAACAGGATCGGTGCTGCGGCCACACGGCCGATCAGGCCCGGAACCGGCGCGCCGTCGGGACGGCCGACCCAGATGCCGATGGTCATGCGGCCGTCGAACCCGACCGACCAGGCGTCGCGGTAGCCGTAGGAGGTGCCGGTCTTGAAGGCGATGCGGTTGTGGGCCGCGTTTTCCGGCGGCGGCGTACCCAGCAGTACATTGCCGACCTGCCAGGCCGCGACATGGTCCAGCAGTCGCAGCGGCTCGCGGTCGTCCTGATCGGCCATGATCTCGCGCAGCGGCTTGGTCGTACCGAGCCGTGCAAAACCCGTATAGAGCTGAACCAGATCCTGAAGCGTGACGCCGACGCCACCCAGGCCCATGGCGAGACCAGGCGCCTCGTCCTTCGGCAGCACCAGATTGCCGCCCGCCTGCCGCAGCCGCGAGGCCAGCCGGCTTGCCCCGACGCGGTCGAGCAGCACGATGGCGGGCACGTTCAGCGACATCTGTAGCGCCTTCTTCACCGGCACCGTGCCCTGGAACGTCATGTCGAAGTTTTCCGGCGCATAGGAGCCGAAACGGACCGGGCGGTCGTCGATCAGGCTATCCGGGTGAACGACTCCGTCCTCGAAGGCGAGCCCATAGATGAACGGCTTCAACGTCGATCCCGGCGAGCGGATGGCGCGGGTCATGTCGACCTGCCCTGCCCGGCGCTCGTCGAAATAATCGGCCGAGCCGACGCGGGCGAGCACGTCGCCGCTCTCATTGTCGACCACGATGATGCCGACCGAGATGTTCGGCCCCAGCGCAATGGCGCGGTCGCGCGCCAGCGGCTCTAGCGCCTTCTGGAGATTGGCGTCGAGCGTCAGCTTGATGACTGGCGTGTCCTTGACGGTCGAAAGCGCCGTGTCAGAGGCGTGCGGCGCCAGGATCGGCATCGGCTTCCGCAGCTTCGGCACCGGCACAGCCTTCGCCTGCTCGGCATCCTCAGTGCTGACCACATGCTCCTCGACCATGCGATCGAGCACGCGATCGCGCCCCTTGCGGGCGGCGTCGGGATAGCGGTCGAGGCGTCGCGTCTCCGGCGATTGCGGCAGTGCGACCAGCAGCGCGGCTTCGGCGAGCGACAGCCGTTTCGGCTCCTTGCCGAGATAGGCGATCGAGGCGGCACGGACGCCTTCGAGGTTGCCGCCATAAGGCGCGAGCGCGAGATAGAGATCGAGGATCTGCTGCTTGCTCAAGCTGCGCTCGATCTCGATCGCACGTACGATCTGCCGCAGCTTCGCGTAGATCGAGCGCTGCCGCCGCGGCTCCATCAATCGCGCAAGCTGCATTGTGATGGTCGAGCCGCCGGACACGATGTGCCCGCGTGTGGTCAACTGCAATGCGGCGCGGCCGAGCGCTAGCGGGTCTATGCCGTCATGGGCATAGAAGCGCCGGTCCTCATAGGCGAGCAGCAGCTTGAGATAGGTCGGATCAATGTTCGCTTTGGCGTCGACCGGAAGCCGCCAGCGGCCATCCGCCATCGCGTAGGCGCGCAGCAGCTTGCCGTTGCGGTCGACGATGGTGGTGGAGACCGCGCGGGACTCGTCAAGTGGCAACGGCCCGAGGGAATAGACCCAGGCGACGACGCCGATGATAGCGACGATCAACGTGAGCGCGAGAGCCGAGAGGAAGCGAAGGCCGCTGCCCCTCGTTCCGGGCTTGTCCCGGCCATCCAAATCTTGGCCGTCGGCAAGCAAACGCATGGATGCCCCGGACAAGCCTGGGCCTGACGACTGAGTGTGAGACGGCACCTCGCTCATGCGAACCTACTTAGTCACTCACTTCGCCGCCCGCACCTCGACATTGCCCGTTCCCGTGCGCCCATAGCGCGACGGATTGTACATGTCCTCGACATAGGCCTGGGGCAAGACGTATTTGCCAGGCGAAACCACGCGCACGACATAAGCGACGGTGAAGACCGCCTTGGAATCCGAGGCGCGATCGACCGCCGCGGTGAAGCGGTCGTCGCGGAACTCGGTATCTTCCGGCTCCTGGCCGTCCTCGATCCAGTCCAGCGTGCCGCTGTCGCCCGACGAGACCAGCTTCGGATTGTCGATCTCGAGACCGGCCGGCAGATAGTCGGACACCATGATGTGCCCGTATTCCGGCTTGGCCTCGGTAATCTTCAGCACCACGGCAAAGCGGTCGTTCTGCTTGACCTTGCTGATATCGATGGGCTTGCCGTCGAGCGTAAAATAATTGCGCTCGATCTTGAAGCCGTTGGACGCCGCCGGCTCCGGCGTGACCGGCGAACCCGACACCGAGACCACCGCCTGCACCGGCGCATCGCCGGTGTTGGTGATCTTGAGCGGCTTGCCGTCCAGCGTCGCGGCCTTGTAGCTGCGATAGAGCGCGGTCTTGACCGGCTGGCCGTCGACCTCGATCGAGATGTTTTCCTTGGCGAGTGCGCGCGACGCCAGCACCAGCCATGCATTCTCCTGCGTGGAGGTGTAGGGCGTCAGCCCGCGCGCGGTCTCGACCCGCGACACCGCCTGCGTCAACGTCGCCTTTGGCGCGTTGCCTTCGCTGGCAAGCGACACCAGCGCTGCGGCGTCGCGGAGCTGCGAGCCGTAATCGGTGCGGCCGAACTCCAGCACCGGCTTTGGCGCGAGGCTGTCGAGGGCGGCACCATAGACCCGCTCCGCGCGGTTGCGGTCGCCGACCAACGCGAGCGCCGCCGCGAGCTGCGATTTGGCAATCGGGGTCGCCAAATTGTCAAGCTTGGTATCGGCGAGATAGCGGAGGTCGCCGATCGGAGCAGCGCCGTTGCGCGCGAGCACGTAGAGGCCGTAAGCGAGATCGCGCCCGCCGTCCTTCTCCGGCTCGTTGCCGTTGACCACGGAGTTGCGGATGCGGTCCAGCGCGTTCTTGAACAGCAGGTCCGGCACCACGAAGCCTTTTTCGCGGGCGCGGGTCAGGAAGTCCGTCACATAGGCGTCGAGCCAGGCATCGTCGCCGCCCGCCGACCACAGGCCAAACGAGCCGTTCGAGCCCTGTCGCGCCAAGAGCCGCTCGATCGCGTCGCGGATGCGCTGATCGACCTCGGTGTCCATGGCCAGATGCGAGCCGGCCGCGAGATCGTTGACATAGAGCAACGGCAAGGCGCGGCTCGTGATCTGCTCCGAGCAACCATAGGGGTAGCGGTCGAGCGCCTTCAGGATCGTCGCGGCATCGAGCGCGGTCGACAGGCTCGCCGAGACCGAGACGCTGCCGGTGCCCGGCACGAGGTCGGAGAACATGTCCGAGGTCAGCGTCAGGCTCTCGCCTTTCGCCAGCGTCCGGATCGAGCGTCGCGCCAGCACCTGCGTCGCCGCCTTGATATCGAACGCATAGTGGCGCGCCAGCGCCAGGCCATTCGGCCCCTTGATGTCGACGTCGAGCGCCGCTTGCCCCGCCGCGGTTGCATCGAGCGCGAGCGAGAACGAGTTGCGCTGCTTGGCGGCGAGCTTGACGGTGGTCGCGGGATTGCCGGTCATCTTCACCGGACCACCCGTCTTCACGTTGATGACGTAGTCACCAGCCTCTCCCTCGACATTGTCGACTTCGAGATTGACGGTGCCGTGGTCACCATTGAGCAGGAAGCGCGGCAAGGTCGTGGTCAGCACCACGGGATCGCGGATCACCACGTCGGTGTTCGCACGCCCGAGTTTCGTCGCGGTCCACGCCACGGCCATGACGCGGGCGGTGCCGGCGAACTCCGGAATATCGAAGCTCACTTCGGCGGTGCCGTCCGCGGCGACCGTGACGATGCCCGAATAGAGCGCCAGCGGTTTTTGCGCGGGCGGCGAGCCCTGGAGCTCGGCCGCACCGGCATCGCCGCCGGACTTGATCTGGCCGCGCGTGCCCTGCATGCCGTC
>C688J35102_120989160_pt1 | contig 10265 bp, 6 predicted proteins | sample HopSoiMetagenom2_FD_35102 | JGI IMG/M metagenome (IMG submission 35102) | reverse complement strand
CTTCGATTTTCTCAACGGTCTGCACGATGCCGCTAACTCGATCGCGACCGTAGTCGCCACGCGGCTGATTAGCCCGGTCGGGGCGGTCGCATTCGCGGCCTTCTTCAATTTCGCCGCTTACTTCCTGACGCTGCAATGGCCATCGCTGCAAAAGGTCGCGGACACGATCGGCAAAGGCCTGGTCGACAAGGACCTGGTCACTCCCGCGGTGGTGTTCGGAGCGCTCGTCGGTGCGATGTTCTGGAACGTGGTGACGTGGCTGAAGGGCATTCCTTCGTCATCGAGCCACGCACTTGTCGGCGGAATCGTCGGCGCGGGGGTCGCTCATTCGGGATTCGGCGTAGTCCAGTGGGCGGGCCTCAACAAAACGCTCATCGCGATCGTACTGTCGCCGCTACTCGGCCTCATCCTCACTATGGCGATCATGCTTGCGACGAGCTGGCTCGGAGTCCGAGCGAGCGCCCGCGGAGCCGAGCGAACCTTCCGCGGCCTGCACCTCGTCTCGGCCGGCGCTTATTCGCTCGGGCACGGTCTCAACGACGCGCAAAAGACGATGGGGATCATCAGCGTACTCCTCTACTCGACCGGTCATCTCCACGGTGCTTTCCACGTCCCGCACTGGGTCGCCTTGAGCTGCTACGTCGCAATCGGCCTCGGCACGTTGACCGGCGGTTGGCGGATCATCGAGACGATGGGGACGCGCATTACGAAGCTCAATCAGCACCAGGGCTTCTCCGCCTCGGCGGGCGGATCGGTGATGCTGTTCGCTGCCTCCTATCTCGGCATCCCAGTCTCGACTACGCACACTATTGCCGGCTGCGTCATCGGCGCTGGCGCCGCTCGGCGGGCGTCGGCTGTCCGCTGGGGAATCGCCGGGAACGTGGCCATCGCCTGGATCATCACGATCCCGGCGTCGGCGACGGTCGCGGCGCTGTTTTACTGGCTCGTCTCGATGTTTTAGCAGCGTCGGCTGCATTGACCTATTTGTCTGACTAATTACGGTCGCCCGCCGATCGAAGGTCAGGAGTGGGTCATGCGTTTCTCGTTGCTGGTAGCGGTCCTATGTGCCGCTTCGTTCTCAGCCGCAGCCGACGCAGAGGGGGCGCGGCGAATTGACGTCGACGTCGCCAGGGCGACAAAGCCACTCGACCGCTTCTTCGATCTGTCGGTCGGCTCGGATTATTCCGGGACAATGGGCCGCGCCGACAGCCAGGCGCAGCTCAAAACTGCCGTCGACGAGCTCGGCTTTCGCTACCTCCGCTTCCACGCCATCTTCCACGACGCGCTCGGCACTGTGAAGCAGACACCGGACGGGCGCATCACTTACGACTGGACCGGTATCGACAAGCTCTATGACAACCTCCTCGCGCGCCACATCAAGCCCTTCGTCGAACTGGGCTTCACGCCGCAGGCACTGAAGACTTCCGACAACAAGATCTTCTGGTGGAACGGCAATACTTCGCACCCAAAGCCGGAGGCGTGGCGCAACCTAATCGCGACCTTCGTTACCCACCTGGAGCAGCGCTACGGCAAATCACAGGTGCGCAGCTGGTTCTTCGAGGTGTGGAACGAGCCCAATCTCGACGGCTTCTGGGAGAAGGCCGACCAGCCGGCGTACTTCCAATTGTACGAGGACACTACGCGCACGATCAAAGGGATCGACCCTGAGCTCCGCGTCGGCGGCCCATCCACAGCGGGTGCGGCGTGGGTGCCCGAGTTCCTGTCCTTCGTCGCCGCCCGCAGGGTGCCGATCGATTTCGTTACTACCCACACCTACGGCGTCGACGGCGGCTTCCTCGACGCCGAGGGCAAGGACGATACCAAACTCTCCCCCAATCCGAGCTCGATCGTCGGCGACGTCCACAACGTCCGCGCGCAGATCCAAGCGTCGAAATTCCCCAACCTGCCGCTTTATTTCACCGAGTGGAGCACCAGCTACACGCCGCGCGATCCGGTCCACGACAGCTACATCACCGCGCCTTGGATCCTGACCAAGCTCAAGGGCGCCAAGGGCTTTCTCCAGGGGATGAGCTACTGGACGTACAGCGACATCTTCTATGAATCCGGACCGCCGCCTTCACCGTTCCACGGCGGGTTCGGGCTGATGAACATCGACGGCGTCCGCAAGCCGGCGTGGTTCGTCTACAAATATCTCCACGCGCTCAGCGGCAACGAGGTCCCGACCGTGGATGGGGAGACGTTCGCAGCGACCGACGGCAGGCGCGTCGAAGCGCTGGTGTGGGATTGGGTCCAGCCAAAGCAGGACGCCAGCGACCGCCCGTATTACACGAAGCTGCATCCGGCGGCAGCGGCAGCGTCAATCACGCTTCGCTTCTCAAACCTGCGGCCGGGCTCTTATCGTCTTATGGTCCGCCGCACCGGTTTCCACAGGAACGATCCGCAATCCGCCTGGATCGAAATGGGCAAGCCGGTGACACTCTCGGCTGCGCAAATTGCAAAGCTGCAATCGCTGACGCGCGACCTGCCCGAGCAAAACGCCGTGGTGCGGGTGCCGGCGCGCGGCGCCTATTCGTTGACCGTGCCGATGCGGGCACAGGACGTGGTGCTCGTCACGATGGAGCGGGTGCAATAATGGCCCTTCGGCCTTAGAAAGTCAGGAGGGCGTAGGTGCGAACTTTGTGACCGGCTCGTAGCGCGGGTTGATGAGGTGCACGACGACCAGCGCTACGAGATAGGCCGACCCGGCAATCACGAAGATCGGCGTGTAGCTCCCGAATTGTTGGAGCACCCAACCGGCATATTTGGCCATCAGCATTCCACCCAAAGCGCCCGCGAAGCCGCCGAGCCCAACGACTGAACCGATCGCCCAGCGTGGGAAAAGATCGGCCGGCATTGAAAAGAGGTTCGCCGAAAAGCCCTGGTGACCGGCGCAGGCAAGTCCGATGAGGAGGACCGCGATCCAAACGTTCGGTGCGGCAACAGCGAAGGTGACCGGAACGACGATGAGCGCGCATGCGAGCATCGCGCGCTTGCGTGCGCGGCCGACCATCACGCCACGGCCGAGCAGCGAGGAGCTGTACCAGCCGCCCGCGACTGAGCCCAGGTCGGCAAGCACATAGACCACCACCAGCGGGGGGCCGAAGCTCTTCAGGTCAAGGCCGTAGCGCTTGTGGAAGAAGTCGGGCAGCCAGAACAGGAAGGTCCACCAGATAGGGTCGATCAGGAAACGCCCGCTCATATACGCCCAGGCCTGGCGCGTTGTCAGCAGGCGGCGCCACGCGACTGGCTTTTGCTCCTCGGCGGGATCCGACTCGATGTAGGCAAGCTCGGTCGGTTTCAGCTTCGGGTGCTCGCGCGGGCGGCGGTAAAGCACCAGCCAGGCGACGATCCAGACGATGTTGAACAGGCCGGTGACGACGAAAGCGCCGCGCCAGCCCATCGTCAGCGCGATCATTGGCACGATCATCGGCGTGATGATCGCGCCCATATTGGCCCCGGCATTGAAGATGCCGATGGCGAGTGCGCGCTCCCGGCGGGGGAACCAATCACGCGCCGCGGCGAGTGCAGCGGGATAGGTGCCCGACTCGCCGAGCGCGAGGATGATCCGCATTAGTGCGAAGCCGCGCGTGGACGTGAACAGCGCATGCGCCATGTGGGCCGCCGTCCACACGCCCATGGCCAGCGCGTAACCGACTTTGGCACCGACGCGGTCGATCAGCCGTCCGAAGAACAAGAAGCCGATGCCGTATGCCGCCTGGAACCAGAAGACGACGTCCCCATAGCCCGTCTCGGACCAGCCGTAGAGCTGCTGGAGCGTGGGCTTGAGAACGCTCAGCACCAGCCGGTCGATGTAGCTGAGGACGACTGCGGCGAAGAGCAGTCCGCAGATCACCCAGCGCAGGCGCGCCCCCTTGCCGGGCGGCAATGCATCGGGAGCGGACGGCACCGCGGTCATCGGCGAGCTTTCGCGGCACCCGCCTGGAACAGCGACAAAGGCACCGCGTCTCCCATGAACCGATAGCCCTCGGGCGAGGGGTGCAGACCGTCACCGGAATCGAACGCCTTCCGCAGCCTCTGCGGCTGTGCAGGATCCCGCATCAGCGCGTCAAAATCGACCACCGCATCGACATTTCCCGGTGTGCGAATCCAGTCGTTGACGGCCTTGCGGTCAGCCTCATTCGCAGCATCGGGATGATAATAGCCCGAAGCTCCGTACGGCATGATCGTCGCCCCGATAACCTTGATCCCGCGCTCGCGCGCTCGCGCAGCCATTTGCGCATAAGCTCCGATCATTCGCTCGACGAGCGCGTGATGCGCCGCCACCGAAGCGGGCGCGTCGCGGGTGAGCATCCCGAGGTCGTTCACGCCTTCGAGGATGATGACGTATCGAACCGCGCTTCGCCCAAGCACGTCGCGCCCGAACCGAGCGACGGTGCTTGGTCCGACGCAGGCTTCTGCGAGACAATTGCTGCCGATACCGAGGTTGAGCACCGCGAGCGGGCGGTCCGACCCTCCGAGGCGCTCGGCAAGAAAGTCGGTCCAGCGCGTGTTGGTGTTGGACACGACTCCATGCCCATCGACGATCGAGTCGCCGACGATCGCAACGGCGGCGGATGGGAGCGCCGGCTCCACATCAATCCCGCTTAGATAGTACCAGTGATCGACCGTGGACGCTCCACGGAGTTCCACCGCCGAAACCTGATCGCCCGGCGCAATGTAGCTGGTTGCGCGAGAGCCGGGATGACCCGTCTGCAGCTTCGACAGCTCGGCAAAATGAATCGTAACAGCGAGCGTCGCCAACGCCGGCAGGTTCGTCGAAATGGGGTCGGAAACATATTCAGCCCCCGCTGGAATCGTGACTGCCGATGCGCGACCAAACGTGACGGTTCGGTCCGTCGTTGGATCGATGCATTGCGAATGCGCCGAAATGGCCCGCGCAATGTGCACGCCGGTGATTGTCAGCGGCGCAGCACCGAACGCATTCGATATGTGGACGCGAACGCGCCGGCCGCCAATCGACGTGCGAACCAGTTGGCGCAGTGTTGCGCTCTCGAGTGCGGCCGCGTCCTTCGCGTCGAGCGGAATTTGCGCGCTTGCCCAGCTGCCCACCCAGGTTGCCGGAGCGGCAATCCGGCTGGCCAAAGGTGCAGAGAAAGACGGGCCGGCGACAAGCGCGACGACGGCAGCGAAGAGCGTATACAAGGTGACTCTGGATCGTTGCCGCACCACGCCTCCGACTTGACACTTCTTGTCTCGCAAGAGGATGTTAGCGCTCACAACAGAGGAATGCATGGCGAAAATCGAACGCGCCCGGGTCATCGTCACCAGTCCCGGTCGCAACTTCGTCACTTTGGTCATCGAGACCAGCGACGGCGTGCGCGGCGTGGGCGATGCGACCCTGAATGGGCGCGAGCTCGCAGTCGCCGCTTATTTGCAGGACCATGTCGTCCCGTGCCTGATCGGCCGCGACCCGCAACGGATCGAAGACGTTTGGCAGTTCCTCTATCGCGGCGCCTATTGGCGCAGGGGCCCGGTCACCATGTCCGCGATCGCAGCGGTCGACGTGGCGCTGTGGGACATCAAGGCGAAGGTTGCCGGGCTGCCCCTCTACCAGCTGCTCGGCGGCGCCTCGCGCGAGTCCGTGATGGTCTACGGACATGCCAACGGCGACTCGATCGAGGACACGGTCGAGCGCGCGCTGGAGTATCGTGAGCAAGGCTACCGCGCGATTCGCCTGCAGAGCGGAATTCCCGGCCTGGCATCCACCTATGGCGTGTCGAAAGACAAATTTTTCTACGAGCCGGCCGATGCCGACCTTCCGACCGAAAACCTGTGGTCGACCGAAAAATACATGCGCGCCGTCCCGGAGCTATTCGCCGCTGCGCGCGAGGCGCTAGGGCCGGACGTGCACCTGCTGCACGATGTGCACCATCGGCTCACGCCGATCGAGGCTGCGCGGCTCGGGAAGGACCTGGAGCCGTTCCGCTTGTTCTGGCTGGAGGACGCGGTTGTCGCCGACAATCAGGAAAGCTTCCGCCTAATTCGGCAGCACACGACGACTCCGCTCGCGGTCGGCGAGATCTTCAACAGCATCTGGGATGCCAAGCTGCTCATCCAGGAGCAGCTGATCGACTATATCCGCGCGACGGTGGTGCACGCCGGAGGAATCACGCACCTGCGGCGGATCGCCGCGTTCGCCGACATGTTCAATGTTCGCACCGGCTGCCACGGCGCGACCGATCTGTCCCCGATCACGATGGCGGCAGCGCTGCACTTCGATCTCTCCGTCCCGAACTTCGGCGTGCAGGAATATATGCGGCACAAGGAAGAGACGGACGCGGTCTTCCCTCACGCGTACAGTTTCGAACATGGTTCGATGCACCCGGGAGACGCGCCGGGTCTCGGGGTCGACATCGATGAGGAGCTTGCCGCGCGCTATCCCTACAAGCGTGCCTATCTGCCGGTGAATCGGCTGGACGACGGCACGATGTTCAATTGGTGACCGAGAAGCTCGTTCTTCACCCGGACCGGCTGTTCCCGGCCGACGAGGGACCGCGAGCGATCGCGCGTTCCCTTTACCAAGACATCAAAGATCTGCCGATCATCAGTCCCCATGGGCACACCGACCCGGCATGGTTCGCACTGAACGAACCTTTCGCCGACCCCGCGAACTTGTTGATCGTTCCCGACCATTACATTTTCCGGATGCTCTACAGCCAAGGCATCCCGCTCGAGCAGCTCGGGATTCCGCCCGCCGATGAAGGCCCGGCGGAAAGCGATCCGCGTGCGATTTGGCGGATCTTCGTAGAGCAATACCACCTGTTCCGTGGCACGCCCTCGCGGCTCTGGCTCGACTGGATTTTCGCCGAGATTTTTGAACTCGATGTGCGCCTGTCGACGGCAACGGCCGATCTCTATTTCGACAAGATTGAGGCGAGTCTGAATCAGCCACAATTCCGTCCACGCGCGCTGTTCGAGCGGTTCAACATCGAAGTGCTGGCGACGACGGAAAGTCCGCTCGATCCGCTCGACCACCACCGTGAGATCCGCGAGTCCGGGTGGAACGGACGGGTGATCACTGCTTATCGGCCGGATCCCGTAGTGGACCCCGAATATCCCGACTTCGCTGGAAACTTGCTGCGCTTCGGTGAGCTGACCGGCGAGGACGTGTCGAGTTTCGCTGGTTATCTGCGCGCGCATGAGAGACGCCGCGCCTTCTTTCGCGACGCTGGCGCTACCTCCACCGATCACGGCCATCCGAGTCCAGCGACAGCGGATCTGTCCCGAGCGGATTGCGAAGCTTTGTACGCGAAGGTTCGCGAAGGCGCGTGCTCAACGTCCGATGCGGAGCTGTTCCGCGGCCAGATGCTGACCGAGATGGCGCGGATGAGCGTGGATGACGGGATGGTGATGCAGATCCATCCCGGCGTGTATCGCAGCCACAATCCGCAGCTGCTACAGCGGTTCGGCCGGGACAAAGGCGCCGACATCCCGATCGCGACCGAATATGTGTGCAGCCTGAAGCCCTTGCTCGATCGCTTCGGCTCCGATCCCCGATTTACGTTGATCTTGTTCACGGTGGACGAGAGCACGTACTCGCGGGAGCTGGCGCCTTTGGCCGGCCATTATCCAGCCCTGAAGCTCGGCGCGCCGTGGTGGTTCCACGATAGCCCGGAAGGGATGCGGCGCTTTCGCGAGCAGGTCACTGAAACGGCGGGGTTCTACAACACCGTAGGATTTATCGACGACACGCGCGCGTTCCTGTCGATCCCCGCAAGACACGACGTTGCGCGGAGAATGGATTGCGCTTTCCTGGCGCGGCTCGTCGCCGAGCACCGGCTCGACGAGACCGAGGCGCATGAGGTGGCGCGTCTGCTGGCGTACGATCTGACGAAGCAGGCATACAAACTGTGACGGAGCGCCTGTCCGCTGCAACCTTGCCAATGCTGCCGACGGACGTGCAAGCACCCGCGTATGACCGCCGAGCCCTCAAACCGGGCGTCGTCCACATCGGCCTTGGCGCATTCCACCGCGCACATCAGGCGCCGATCTTTGAAAGCTTTGCCGAACGCGGAGACCTCCGCTGGGGAATCACGGGGGCCTCGCTCCGTTCCGCCGCCGTGCGCGACGCGCTTCTGCCGCAGGACTGCCTGTACAGCCTCGTCGTTCAGTCCGACGCAGATCGCGAGATAAGCGTGGTCGGCGCGCTACGCGACGTCATCGTGGCGCCTGAGGATCCACGGCGGCTGATCGAGGCCATCGCTTGCGACGAAACGCGCATCGTAACCGTCACCGTCACGGAGAAAGCCTACAAGATCGATGCAGCATCGGGCTTGCTCCTGGAAGACGATCCGGACGTGCGTTCGGACCTCGCAGATCTCTCGTCGCCGGCGACAATGCCGGGCTATCTCGCAGCAGGCCTGTCACTTCGGAAAGGACGCGGCCTGCCGCCGATCACCATTATCTCTTGCGACAATATTGCCGATAACGGGAGCAAGCTTCAGTCCGGCGTCACGCACATTGCCCGCAAGCACAATGCGCGTGTCGCCGAATGGTTGGAGCGTGATTGCGCATTTCCCAACACGATGGTGGATCGCATTGTGCCCGCGACGACCGGCGCGGATATAGAATTAACCACGTCGCGGCTTGGTCTGGTCGATCTGGCAACGGTCCGAACCGAACCCTTCTCGCAATGGGTTATCCAGGACCGGTTCGCGGGTCCCAGGCCCGACTTTGAGTCCGCTGGGGTCCAGATCACAACCGACCTCGCCCCGTGGGAACAAGCCAAGCTGCGCCTTCTCAACGGCGCGCATTCGGCGATGGCCTATCTCGGCGGTCTGGCCGGCTTCAACACCGTCCATGAGTTCGTCGAGCAGCCCTGGGGCCGCGCTTTCATTCGTCTGTTGTGGGACGAACTAGAGTCGACCCTGACCGCGCCTCGCGAACTCGACCTTGCGGAATACCGCAGGACGTTGATGCGCCGGTTCGACAATTCGGCCTTACGGCATCAGCTTCGACAGATCGCTATCGACGGTTCCCAGAAGATCCCGCAGCGGCTTGTCGCCGGCGCAGCGGATCTTCTCGACCACGGCGACCAGCCCGACGCGATCGCGCTTGCCATCGCAGCATGGATGCGCTGGCAGAGCGGCCGGGACGATCTCGGACATAGATTTGACGTCGACGATCCCCTCGCGTCCACCACGGAGCGGCTGGTTACAGGCGCTGCGAGTCCGCCGGATCAAGCTCGGGCATTGCTGTCGCTCGGTTCGGTGTTTCCAGCGCGCCTGAGGGACGAATCAACCTTTCACGAGCTTGTCGCCCGCCATTTACAGGACCTACGCGATCACGGTGCGAAAGCGACCGTGGAACGCTTCTTGTCCAGACAAACAGTCGCCGCTGAAGGGAAACGCTGCGGATGAATCTCGACCGATCGGGCCCGGTGCTTTGTTTCGGCGAGGTCTTGCTGCGCCTCAGCACGGCGGCGGGAACGCGCATCGCGAACTGCTCGAATTTCTCCGCTCACGTCGGGGGTGCCGAAGCCAATGTCGGCGCCCTCCTCGCGCAGCTGGGCATCGAGGCCGAGATGATCTCGGTACTTCCGCAGTCGAGCCTTGGCGACTTTTGCGAGGCGGAACTCCGGCGCGTCGGCGTTCGCACCGATAAGCTCCTCCGCAGCGACGGCCGAGTTGGACTTTACTTTTTTGAGCCTGCGAACGGCGGCGGGCGCGTCGTCTACGACCGCGAACAGTCGGCTTTTGTCAGTTACGCGGACCAGATCGATTGGCCAGCGCTCGCCGCCCACGCGCGGTGGCTACATCTGTCCGGCATCAATCTGGCGCTCGGAGACATTGCCGCAAACTCAGCGCTCGCAGCCACTCAAGCAATGCGCTCGGCTGGAGTGCCAATATCCTTCGATATCAATCACCGGCGGTCTTTATGGGGGGCTCGCTCCGGCGCAGATTTCGACCGCGTTCGCGAGCTGACCGGCCTGGCGGATGTCCTGTTCGCTAACCCCGCGGACATTTCGCGCGTGCTCGGAATCGATTTGCAATCGGAAACCCGAGAACATCGACGAGCTGCGGCGGAAGCAGCGTTCGACGCATTCGAGCACGTCCAGTTTGTCGCGTCCACGACGCGGTTGACGGAATCCGGCCGCTCAACCCTGTACGCCCGTGTAGACTCGCGCGAGCTCGGCCATGAGATGGCCGCCGCGCCGCTCGGCACGGTGATTGACCGCATTGGCTCGGGCGATGCGTTCGCAGGCGCGGTGATCGACGCAATTCTTCGCCGCGCTCCGCTGGAGG
>C688J35102_120989161_pt1 | contig 10268 bp, 8 predicted proteins | sample HopSoiMetagenom2_FD_35102 | JGI IMG/M metagenome (IMG submission 35102) | reverse complement strand
TCGACGAGCAGCCACCGAGGGCCTTCATGCGCGGCCAGTAGGCGCGCCGCGAGTGCAGCTGCTTCTGCTCGGTCGTCGAGTAGTTCCAGTCCCACCGGGTCTTGAACATACTCGAGAACGCTGCGGGGATCGTCACCTCGTCGGCGTCGGCCTCGCCGCCGGCCTCGAGGAGCAGGACGCTGGTGCCCGGGTCCTCCGTCAGCCGCGATGCGATCACCGCCCCCGCGCTGCCCGCTCCGACGATGACGTAGTCGTACGACTCTCGGCCCACCCGGCGAACCTATGCCCGGCACCAGACCCGGACAACACCGCCCGGCGACCGCTGGATCAGCGAGACGCTGAGAACGAGGCAGCGCTGTGGGCGCGCGCCGACGTACGCCGCTGCGGACGCCCCCGCCTGCGTGCGGAGCCGTTCGCGGTGGAGCCGGCGGAACGGTTCTTCCCGGGCCGTCGGTTCCGCGGTCGGCGCTCCTCCACCGACTCGGCGACGACCGGCTGGCCGAACGTCCGTTCGCCCGGCGCGATGGTGCGCAGGACCGGATGCGCGTGGTCGGCGCGAGTGATCACCGGACTGATCCCGGCCTTGCGAGTCATCGCCCGGACGTCGCGTGTCTGATGGTCGAGCACCATCGTCACGACCGTCCCCGCAGCGCCGGCACGGGCGGTGCGACCGGATCGGTGGAGATAGGCCTTGTGCTCGACCGGCGGGTCGGCGTGGATGACCAGCGCCACGTCGTCGACGTGGATGCCACGGGCCGCGATGTCGGTGGCGACCAGCGTGCTGGCCGCGCCCGTGGTGAAGCGCGCGAGGTTCCGTGACCGGACGTTCTGGGAGAGGTTCCCGTGCAGCTCGACGGCGCTGATCCCACTCGCGTTGAGCTTGCGCGCCAAGTTCTTCGCCGCGAACTTCGTGCGCGTGAAGACCACCGTCTTCCCGGGCGCTGCCGCGAGATCGGTGATCACCCGCACGCGCGACGCAGCGGTCACGTGGAGCACGTGGTGCTCCATCGAGGACACCGGCGCCTCGACCGAGTCGACACTGTGGACGACCGGGTCGGAGAGGTAGCGCTTGACGAGCACATCGACGCCGCGGTCCAAGGTCGCGGAGAACAGCAGTCGCTGGCTGTCGCGGGGGGTGGCGTCGAGGATCCGGCGTACGTCCGGGAGAAACCCGAGGTCGGCCATGTGGTCGGCCTCGTCGAGCACGGTGACCGCGACGTCACGGAGGTCGGCGTGGCCCGACCGCATCAGGTCGTTGAGCCGCCCGGGGCAGGCGACCACCACGTCGACGCCCTTCCGGAGCGCCTCGATCTGGCGTCCCGCCGGGACACCACCGAAGACCGTGACGGTCCGGAGCCGGGTCTGGGCGGCCAGCGGCTTGAGAGCCTTGTCGATCTGGGTCGCGAGCTCACGCGTCGGCGCGACGATGACCGCACGTGGCCGCGTGGGTCGTGGCCGCTGCTCCTCGGCGGCGACTCGGGTCACCAGTGGGAGAAGGAACGCGTAGGTCTTGCCCGAGCCGGTACGCCCGCGGCCGAGCACGTCGCGGCCTTCGAGGGCCGGCGGGATCGTGGCCGACTGGATGGGGAACGGGGTGTTCACGCCGGCCGTCTCCAGCACGCCGACCAGCTGCGGTGGCAGGCGGAGGTCGGCGAAGGTCGACGTGGGGCGTGATCGGTTACGGGACTTGCGCGCTGAAGGCGTGGTGCGGGCAGGGGATGCCGCCATGGTGATGCTCCGAAAGCTAGAAGTGGTCGTCCTGCCCGGCGCGGAGCGGAGTCCGCGGCGCTGAGTGGATGACGAAAGAGTCGGTCGGCCCGAGGCAGAACAGTGGGGGCCGGACGCTCGAACTCTACCGGTCCATCGCGTCGCGGCCCTAATCGCGAAGCGACGCCTTCATCACACAGCGTCGCCTTTTGAGGTCGACTGTTGAGTCAGACTGCTTGCTGGGACTCGGTGTCGGCGTCGCGCCTCGGGTCAGGCGCGGACGACTCGTGCACCCACACGTGCCCGTGGCCGCTGCAGGACTGGTTCGCGCACACCAGGTGTCCCCCCGGTGACGTCACGTCGCACATGACTGCTCCTCCCCCTGTGGGAAGCAGACAATGTCGCGGACCCAACGGTAAAGAGGCGGAAGGTCATCCCGGGCCTGTGCAACGTCACCCGCGATACGGACGTGTGCACCGATGCGGGCACATCACCGTCCGGCCAGCTCAGCCGGTCGAGCGGCCGCTCATCTTGTCGCGGATCCGGTCGATGATGCCGGTCGGCACTCCCACCACCGCGTTGAGCGGTGGGGAGTCGGGAGCCGAGGGATGCGGCCGGGTGGGCGCCAGCTTCTTCGCCGCGGTCACAGCCTTGCCGAGGTCCTCGAGCTTGTCCTCGCTCAGCGTCCGCTGCAGCTCGGGGAAGAGCTTGGGCTCCTCTTCCTCGTCGATGTGGTGCAGCAAACCTTCTTTGATCTTTTGGTACGTCGGCATGAACTCCGCGTCGTCGCCGGCCATCTTCTCCCACTGCTTGAGGAGCTCCTCGGCCTCCGAGTGCTCCTCGATCTCCTCGTCGACCAGCTCATCGCCGTTGTCGAGGACCTGGCGGGCGGTCGGGTACACGAACATCTCTTCGGCCACGGAGTGCCGGGCGACCTCGGCAGTGAGCGCGTCGGCGATGTCGCGGCGCTCGCTTGCCGACGTGGCGGCCTCGAGCTGCCGAAAGTAGTCCTTGATCTCCTCGTGGTCCTTCACTAGGACGCTGACGATGTCGGTGCCCTCCGGCATGTGGGTTCCCTTCGGCTCGTTGACACGTGCCTGGGTCCCATACCCGAGGAAGCCTGCCGTTACGCGGCGACCAGGGAGTTCACGTCGGTCGATCGCGGGCTCGGCATCGTCGCCTCGACGGTGACCGTCGTCTGCTCGAGGTCGGCGAGCTGCTCCTGGCGCCACCGCTCAGCGCGCCTGCGCTGACGGCGCGGAAGACCCGGCACCGGCATCGGCGGCACGGGAGCCTGCGGGTCACGCAGCTCCAGGTTCTGCAGGCCCCGACGGATCGACTTGACGTACGTCGCCCGTGAGCGAGCGCAGCTCGTCAGCGCCAGCTCGAGGTACTGACGAGCGACCGGCTCGTCGGCGTACGCCAGGCCCGTCCACTCCTCCTCGCCGACTCCCCGCAGCAGCGTCCGGTCATCGTCGACGTGCCGGACCTCCTCGATGTGGCGGCAGTCCCACTCGCGGCGGACCTCGCCCTCGAAGCCGATGCGCTCGGGGCCGACGACCAGCTTGCCGGGCATCGGCTCCTCGTTGCCGACTAGGAGGTTGGCCGGAAGCGTGCAGTAGACCGTGTCCTCGCCCACCGGCTCGTCAGCGACGGAGAGCAGCGTGGACAGCTCGGAGCGCCGCCGGCGCCACGCCGCAGCGGTGACTCGGTAAGCACCCACCTCGTCGTTGTACGCCGCGGCGGCCGCGGCCTGGGTGGCCACGGTCCTCCGACGGTCGCTCACGAGCTGCCACGGCGCGAGAACGAGCAAGGCCAGGTGGCGCAACCTCACGCCGTCCCGATGGCCGGCGTAGCGCAGGAACACCACCGAAACGCTCGCCAACATCCACAGGACGACAACCCCTGCCGCCATCGACCCGACATATGCCGTCGAGATACCCGCCATTCGAGACACCCCTTCTCCTCCGGCTGCTTCTCAACGAACCCGCTCCCACCCGCAGGAAAACGGTAAAACGGGATGAATCGTCTAGCCCAGGTCCTTTACCTAGTTTGGGACATTTCGGGACCTTTGTCCTGACTGGTAACCACGGGGTGTGTCGAGCTCAACCGCCCCGCGCGGATCTGGCGCCTGCCAGAGCATCGGCGAGGGCCTTCGGATCCTCGACGGTCATGGTCGCGCCGGGATGCAGGAACTTCCGCGTGGGGTCGAGGACCGACACCGGTTCGTGGAACAGCACACACAGCGCCGCATCCGGGTTGGTCGCGAAGGTGACGCCACCGTCGCTGAAGGATCCGCGGGCCGGTCCCGCGGTCTTCAAGTAGGAGAACCCGCCGCTCTGCTCCCAGCTCTCGATATTCGTCAACGGCGTGCGCAGCCGGAAGAGGCCGAACCGGACCTGGAACAGCTCGTCGGTCACCTCGACGTACGACGTCGACGGGGTGATGCCGAGAAGCAGGGCCGGGACCCGGTAGGCGGGGGTGAACCGGAAGGCGAAGCGCATCCTCAGGGGCCGGTGCTGCCGGTCGAGCCGCCGCTCCCCATGCCGGTCTGCTCCTGCACGGTCTGCTGGACCTTCTCCTTGGCCTGCTGGACCTCGGGGCGGTTGGCCACACTGCGCGCCAGCCCGGCGATCTGCTCGTAGCGCTCGCGACCCGCGGCGGCGCCGAGGACGTAGCCGGCGAAGCCGATCAGGAGGAGCAGGAGACGGTTGATCCAGGTCGTCGTGCGGTCGTAGACGTGCTCAGCACCGCCGGCGATGGTTCCTGCCGCGCCGCCGACGCCCTCCCCCGCGCGCTGGGCCGCGGAGACGGCCTTGCCGCCGACGTCGGTGGCGACGCTGGCGGCCTTGCCGCCCACTTCGGTCGCGACTCCGGCAGCCTGCGAGGCGACGTCCGCGGTCCGCGACGCAACGTCGGGGGCACGGGAGGCCACGTAGTCCGCCACGGTCCCGGCCACGTCGGCAGCCTTCGAGGCGACCTCGGGGGCGCGCGTCCTGACTTCTCCAGCGACGTCACCGGCGATGTCGGCACTGCGTGAGGCGACGCCTGGGTAGCGGGACTTGACCTGGTCCGCCACGTCACCGAGGCGGTCCCCGGCTCGGTCGCCGAGCTTCACCGACGCGCTGCCGAGAGTCTTGGCGGCGTCGGAGAGCCGCTCGGACGGGGTCGGCGGCGCGAGGTGGCGGGCCTTAAGCCTGCGGATCACGTAGGCGAGGATCAGGGCCAGGGCGCCGGCACCTGCAACTACCGGAAGCGGCGAGGACTGGCCGCTCGAGTTCGCGTCCCAGCGCGGCTGCGTCTGCGAGGACGGCGGCGTCGCGGTGCCGCCGTCGGGCATGGCGCGGTCGCGGACGTCGGTGGGGTCGGCCGAGTTGGCCTCGGGGTTCTGGTTCGACATGCTTCCTCCTCGGGCGTCCTTGCACCCTTACCCGATCACACGGGCGGGGAACTCCGCATCACCGGAGGATCTCAGTCACCAGGTGACTGAGAAGCCACGGTGATCGACCGGCGCGCGTGCACCAAGGGGTTCAGTTGATCGGGTGTCCACAGTCAGGGTGCTGTCGCCCCCACCCGGGACCCACTTCACCGACCATCGCCTCCATGCACCTGGCGCAGTTCCGCGACTTGCTGGAGCACCAAGCAGGTGTCGTTTCGCGGAAACAACTGCTCGAAGGCGGTGTCACCGATGGCGACATCCGCAGGTGGGTCCGTCGCCGTGAGCTGGCCCGAATCCACACCGGGGTGTACGTCGCTCACACGGGTCCGCTCACCTGGTCCAACCGGGCATGGGCGGCCGTGCTCTTCCACTGGCCCGCGGCCCTTGCCTCGGACTCGGTCATCAACCGCGCCGGCGAGGTCATCCATGTCGCGATCGACGAGTCCCGGAGCGCGACCCGGCTCCCTGGGGTGCGAGTCCATCGTCTCGTCCACCTGGATGACCGGGTTCAGTGGCAGACGCGCCCTCCGCGGGTGCGCCTGGAGGACGCGCTCCTGAGCGCCGCCGGACGCGCAGCGACCCGCACGGCCGCCCTCGCGCTCGTGGCCGACGCCTGTCGTCGACGAGTGACGACGCCGGCCCGCCTTGCCCACGAGCTCCGCCGACGGCCCCGCGTGAAGCATCGACGTTGGTTGCTCGGCGTACTCCAGGAGGCAGCAGACGGGGTGCAGTCGTTGCTCGAGTCGAGCTACCGGCGCCGGGTCGAGCGAGCCCACGGACTGCCACGACCCGATCGGCAACGTCGTGAGCGAACAGAGGACGGGATCGTCTATCGCGATGCCGGCTACGAGCGCTTCCGCATGGTCATCGAGCTGGACGGGCGCATCGGGCACGAGCTCAGCAACGACAAGTGGGATGACCAGGACCGCGACCTGCTGGCGGCCACCGATGACCTCATGACCCTCCGCCTGGGATGGCGGCATTGTGAGGCCACGCCGTGTCGGACTGCGGCGCGGCTGGCCGTCGTGCTGCGTCGGCGCGGGTGGACGGGTCTACCTCGACCCTGCCGTGAGCACTGCGACGTGGACGATGACTCCGATCACCGTGGACTATCAGTCACCAGGTGACTGAAATGCCACGGTGTCGCGTGGGCCAAACCACAGTCGCCGGCGCTCAGCGGCGGTTGGGGCGGCTGGGCTTGGCCAGCTCCAGGTCGCGCAGGCCACGGCCGACGCTCGCGACGTACTCCTCGCGCTCCCCGCGCAGCTCGGCCCAGGCGAGGTCGAGGTAGAGACGGGTGACCTCGGGGTCGGAGTACGAGAAGCCCGACCACGACTCCGAGTCCGAAACCTTGAGCATCGTGACGTCGGTGCCCTCGTGGCGCATGTCCTCCATGTGGGCGCACCACCAGTCGCGGCGCTGCTCACCGGCAAAGGCGAACCGCATGTTCGTGATCACCAGCTCGCCGTGGTCGAGCGCCTGCATCGTCGCGCCCTCCCCGGCCGTGTCGATCAGCAGTGCCTGCGTGGTGAACAGCAGCTTCTCGTCGGACTGCAGAGTCACTCCGGGCATCAGCGCGAGCAGACCGTTGACGCCGTTCTCGGCGACCCGCAGAAGGGTGGACAGCGCGTCGTAGCGGTGCCGCCACTGACGCTCGGCTTCCTTGTACTCCGCGAGCTGCAGCCGCCGCGGGGTGTAGCCGCGCTTGAGCTGACGCGCCTCGCGACGCTTCCTCATCCCACCGGCTGCCCCCCGCCAGAGCCGCACGAGCAGCAGCAGGACGATGCCGGCCAGTGCCACACCGACCGCGACCAGGACCGGCAGCAGCCACAGCGGCCACGGGTCGGAGGCGATCTGCGCGGACATCTGGCGGGACGTCGTGCGGTCGTAGAGGTCGGTCGCGTCGACCTTGAGCTGGTAGGAACCCCTGCCGACGTCACGGGTGATCGTCTGCGCGTGACCGTTCGCGGCGTAGCGCCCAGATGCCACCTGCTGGCCGCTCGGCTCGACCAGCGCCCATGTCACCAGCGCACCTTCGTCGGTGGTGACGGTGAACTCGAGCTTGCCCTTGTCGGCCGCAGCGTTGTCGCCGGTGACGGTGAGCGTGGGCGGCGTGGTGTCGACCTTGAACTCCGGCATCTTCTTCGTGCCGGTGCGTCCCTGGGTGTCGCGGACGACGACCTTGGCCTTGTCGTACGTGCCGTCGGGAAGGTTGAAGTCCACCTTCCCGTGGCCGTGCTTCAGCTTGATCGTCTGTGACTTCTCGCCGGGGGTGAGCAGCTCTGCGCTCTTCGTGTTCGGCGTCGTGTCGACGCTGATGGTCTGATGCGCGTCGGTGGCCTCGGTGTCGAGCGACGCCAAGACAGTGAGCTCGGGAATCTTGATCTTGAGGTCGCGGTCGGCGGTGCGCTTGTTGCCGACGTCGTCAGTGACCTCGAGCGCCACCCGGTGGTTGCCGTCGGGGAGGTCGAGGATCTGGCGGATCGGCTTCTTGCCCGCCGTGCCGTGCACGACCGAGGTTCCGTCGACGAGCAGGTTGTACGCCGCACCCGCGTCGGCCTCGAACACCGCGACGCTGCGGGAGTCCGAGGCGTCGCCGGCACGCACCTTGAAGCGGTGCACCTTCGGCGCCTTCGCGTCGACCTTGACCGTGACGGTTGCCGCGTCGCTGCGGTTGCCGGCCTTGTCGGTGGCGGTGACCGTGTAGTGGTGGCTGCCGTTGCGCGCGGTCCACGTGAACGTCTTGGCCACACCGGTGCCGCGGCCCTCGGCGATGACCTGCTGGCGCTCCTTGACAAGGATCTCCGACGCCTTCTCGGCCCGGATCGTCAGCTTGACGACACCCTTCGGCTCGACGACCGGCGTGCCCAGCGCGGGCGCGGCCGGCGCGGTCTTGTCGGGCTTCGGCTTGGGCTTCGTGTTCTTGTCGGTGGTGCCGTTCTGGTCGGTCTGACCGCCGGTGCCGGTGCCGTTGCCCGTGCCACTGCCGGTGTTGGTCCCCTGGCCCTGGTGCTGGTTGCCGCCGGGCTGGGTGTCCGGCGCGGAGTACGCCGGGCCTGCCGGTGCAGCCAGTCCTGCCGAGGTCACGAGAGTCGCCACGATGGCGCAGATCGATCCGCGGGCGCGTGGCGTCATGCTTGCCTCCCTTGCACGCAACTGCTACTCCGACCGTAGCGGCGAACAGGCCCATTCCGCCCCGAAATCTCCGGATCCTCCGGGCGTGGCGTCGCTCAGAGACCGGAAAACGGCCCTGGGGGTGCGTCAGGCCCAGATGCCGACGTCGAGCGGGGTGTCCTTGGTGGGCTTCCGCTGGCCGGGCATGTGCGCCTCGGCCTCCTCGAGACGCGCGGTCGCGTCGGCGATCACCGGCTGCGGCCGGCGGTGCAGGAGCGCACGGCCGAGTTCAAGGTAGAGCCGGGTCTCCTCGGGGCTGTCGTAGGCGAGGCCCACCAGGGAGTCGCTGTGCCAGGTCTGCAGGAGCGTCGCCGTGTCGCCCTCGGACTCGATGCGCTCCAGCAGCGCCCACCACCAGTCCCGGTCGGTGTCGCCGCGGAAGGCGACGCGCTCCGTCGTGACGATGAGCAGGCCCGGCACCGGGTCCGGCAGCTCGTCGTCGGACAGCCCCTCGTAGAGGTCGGCCTCGACGTCGTAGAGCACCCGCTCCTCGGGCAGCAGGAAGAAGTCCGAGAGCTCCGGCAGCTCGCGCTGCTGACCCGCGGCGACGTCGAGGAAGGTGCGCAGCATGTTGCGCCGGTGGGTCCAGTCGCTCTCGCTCACCGCCCGGTAGACGACCGGCGCCGGGACGACCTCGACCACCTCTTCGTACTCCTCCTCCTCGAGCGACGGACGAAGCATCGCGGCGACCGAGACCCGCATGCGGCTCATGGCGGCCGCGATGCGCTCACGGCGCGGACGCAACAGATGCGCGAGTCCCACGACGATCGCGGTCAGAAGACCGGCCGCGCCCGCCAGGAAGAAGAAGATCAGCGCGGTCGGCACGCGATTCGGCCCGATCGCGGTGGAGGAGACGTCGGTCGTCGTGCGGTCGTAGCGGTCGGTCGCGCTGACCACCAGGTCGAACTGACCTTCCGGCACGTCCTGTGCGATGGTCTCGGCGTTCGTGCCCGCGGCGTACGTCCCCGAGGCGACCTCGCGCTGGCCGGAACCGAGGAGACGCCACTGCACGACGTTGCCCGCGTCCGTGCTGACGGTGAAGCCGAGCTGTCCGTCGTGCGCCGCATCGCGGTCCGACGTCACCTGGAGCACCGGAGGCGTGGTGTCGACGGTGAGCGTGAACGGCTCGGATGTGCCGGTCCGGTGCTGAGTGTCCCGCACGGTGACAGTGGCGTTGTCGTAGCTGCCGTTCGCGAACTTCAGCACCGTGCTGCCCATGCCGTCGCGCATCGGGAAGCGCACCGCCTTGTGGCCCGGGACCTGCAACGTTGCCGTGGTCGCGTTGGGCGTCGCGGTGACCTTCAGCACCTGTCGAGTCCGGCCGGGCTCGCTGGTCACGTCCGTGCCGACGGCGAGGTCGGTGACGTTCACGTCGACCGGCGCGCTGTGTGCCCGCACATTGCCGACGTCGTCGAGGACCTGGACGGTCACCCGGTGATGGCCGTTGGGTACGTCGACGGCGTCGTCGACGTGCCGGCTCTTCGCGACGAAACCGTTCATCGAGGTGGTCGGACCGGCCGGCTTGCCGTCGACGAGGAAGCGGTACCGCGATCCCGGGTCGGTCGTGAAGGAGATCTGGCTGCGCGAGTCGTCGGAGGTGCCCGCGGTCAACGCGATCGGGCCCAGCGACGGCGGCGTGACGTCGACGAAGACGCGGACCGATGCGCTCGAGCTCGTGTTGCCGGAGCCGTCGGTCGCGGTGACGTCGTACGAGTGCCGACCGCCCGAGGTGGTCCACTCCAATGACTGAGTGAGGCCGCTGGCAGTGACGCCGGCGACGTAGCTGCCGTTCTCATGGACGCTGAGGAACGAGCCGCCCTCGGCGGAGAACGCGAGTGTCAGCTTGCCGTGCGGCGCGACCGTCGTGCCCGAGATGGTCGGGGTGGCTGGAGGTGTGGTGTCCGGAGGAGGCGCAGGCGGGCCCGGTGGCGCCGGCTGGTGCTTCGGG
>C688J35102_120989165_pt1 | contig 10278 bp, 6 predicted proteins | sample HopSoiMetagenom2_FD_35102 | JGI IMG/M metagenome (IMG submission 35102) | reverse complement strand
GGAAGGCGTCGAGGTCGGGCTCGGAGAACATCTTCGGCATGTGCTTCTTCTTGTCGACGCCGACGCCGTGCTCGCCGGTGATCGACCCACCGGCCTCCAGGCAGGCGTCGAGGATCAGCCCCGACAGCTCCTCCGCACGCTCGGCCTGCCCCTCGACGTCGCCGTCGTAGCAGACGAGCGGGTGCAGGTTGCCGTCGCCGGCGTGGAACACGTTGGCCACGATCAGCCCGTACTCCTCGGCCAGCGCGTCGATGCGCTCGAGCACGTCCGGCAGCTTGGTCCGCGGGATCACGCCGTCCTGCACGAAGTAGTTCGGCGAGATGCGCCCCATCGCCGGGAACGCGGCCTTGCGCGTCTTCCAGAACAGCTGGCGCTCCTCCTCGTCGCGGGCGACACGGACGTCGTCGGAGCCGCAGCGCTCGCAGACCGCGACGACCTCCTCGAAGCGCGCCTCGCACTCCTGCTCGGCGCCGTCGAGCTCCACCAGCAGCGCGGCGCCGCGGTCGGTCGGGTAGCCGGCGTGCGCCATCTGCTCGGACGCCTCGATCGCCTTCGAGTCCATCATCTCGATGGCCCCCGGCACCACGCCGGCCTGGACGATGTCCGACACCGCCTGGCCCGCGTCATGCGTCGAGTCGAAGAACGCGACCAGCGTCTTGACCGTCTCCGGCGAGGGGACGACGCGCAGCCAGACCTTCGTGGCGACGCCGAGCGTGCCCTCCGAGCCGACGAACGCGCCCAGCAGGTCGTAGCCGGGCGGGTCGAGCTCCGGGCCGCCGACCTGCACCATCTCGCCGTCCGCCAGCACGAGCTCCAGGCCGGTCACGTAGTTCGTGGTGAAGCCGTACTTGAAGCAGTGCGCGCCGCCGGAGTTCTCGGCCACGTTCCCGCCGATCGAGCACACGACCTGGCTTGACGGGTCCGGCGGATAGAAGAAGTCGGGCGCCACCAGCGCCGACACCGCGGCGTTCGTGACGCCCGGCTCGACGCACACGCGCCCGTTGTCGAGGTCGACCTCCAAGACCCGCTTCATGCGCGAGAGCACGACGAGCACGCCGTCGCGCACCGGCAGCGCGCCGCCGGACAGGCCGGAGCCCGACCCGCGGGCGACCCACGGCACGCCGTTCTCCGCGCAGGTGCGGATCACGGCCTGCACCTCGAGCGCGCCGCCGGGCAGCACCGCCGCGGCCGGCACCGAGCGGTACTGCAGCAGCCCGTCGGACTCATACGTGCGCAGCTCGTCGGCCTCGGTGTAGACCCACTCCGGGCCGGCGATGCGGCGCAGCGCCTCGACTACACGACCATCCACGACAGCACCGACGTCGACTGCAGGTACACGAGAACGCACATGATGAGGAGACAGAACAGGCTCCACCCGATCACCCTGCGGAAGAGGTCGCCCTCCTGACCGGCCATGCCGACGGCCGCGGCGCCGATGGCGAGGTTCTGCGGCGAGATCATCTTGCCCAGCACGCCGCCCGACGAGTTGGCAGCGGCCAACAGCGTCTCGTTGAGCCCGGCCTGCTTGGCCGCGGTGACCTGGAGCACGCCGAACAGCGAGTTCGAGGACGTGTCCGAGCCGGTCACCGCCGTGCCGATCCACCCGATGAGCGGCGAGAAGAAGGCCAGCGCACCGCCGACGCCCGCGATCCACGTGCCGATGGTCAGCGTCTGCGCCGACAGGTTCATGACGTACGCGAGCGCGAGCACGAGCGCGACCGTGACGGTCGCCCACTTGAGCAGGTTGAGCGTCTCGCCGTAGGCGGCCAGCGCGCGCCGCGGCGACAGCCGCAGGACGAGCATCGTCAGCAACCCGGCGACCAGCAGCAGCGTCCCCGCGGCGGAGGCCCAGTTGAACTTGAACGTCTCGCTCGAGGGCGCCTTGCCCTTGGAGTTGAGGACGTCGAGGCCGGGCCACGAGAAGTCGTACTCGCGGCCGGCCAGGAAGTCCTTGATCGGCCCCCATTGCGCGATGGCGAGCACGGCGATGATGATCAGGTACGGGGCGTAGGCCTTCCAGACGTCGGCACGAGAATCCGGCCCGTCGCCCTCGCGCCGGCGCACCTCGGCCTCGAGCGTCGCGTCGGAGGCGGCGGCGCCGGCGATGGCCGGGCGGCCCGGCCCGGTCTCGCCGCGCACCGGGTCGGCCGGCTGCCACACGCGCAGGAACGCGACGATCGCGCCGATCGAGAGCAGCGAGGCGACGATGTCGGTGAGCTCGACCGAGACGTAGTTCGAGACCACGAACTGGGCGGCCGCGAACACGGTCCCGCCGATCATGGCCGCCGGCCAGACCGCCCGGATGCCGCGCAGTCCGTCGACGATCCCGACCAGGATCAGGGGCACGAACAGCGCGAGGAACGGCGTCTGGCGGCCGACCATCGCGCCGAGGTCGTCCTTCGGCAGCCCGGTCAGCCCGGCGAGCGTGACGATCGGGATGGCGAGCGCGCCGAACGCGACGGGCGCGGTGTTGGCCACGAGTGCGACGGACGCCGCCTTGACCGGCTTGAAGCCGGCCGCGATGAGCATGACCGAGCAGATGGCGACCGGCGTGCCGAACCCCGCGAGCGCCTCCAGCAGCGCGCCGAAGGAGAAGGCGATGATCACGGCCTGCACGCGCTGGTCGTCGGAGATGGCGGCGACCGAGCGCCGCAGGACCGCGAAGTGCCCGGTCTTCTCGGTCATGTGGTAGATCCAGATGCAGTTCCAGACGATCCACATGATCGGGAACAGGCCGAACACGGCGCCCTCCAGGCCGGCGTCGAGCGCCTGGCCGAGCGGCATCGAGTAGACGATGACCGCCACGAGGATCGCCGCCACCAGCGCAGCCGCGGCGGCGATGTGGGCCTTCAGCCGCAGGCCGCCCAGCAGGACGAACAGCGTCGCCAGCGGTATGAGGGCGAACAGGCTGCTGACGAACAGCGAGTCGCTGACCGGGTCGAGCACCTGCTTGTACATCCGACACCCTCCTCCTCGCGGTGGCTGCCCGGGCACGTACCCGCCGCGGACGCCGCTTAGACTCCGCCGTCCGGTGCGCTTGGCCCTGTTCGTAACGTGCTTCAACGACACGCTGTTCCCTGCCACCGGGCGCGCCGTCGTGGAGCTGCTGGAGCGCCTCGGCCACGAGGTCGAGTTCCCGTTCGAGCAGACCTGCTGTGGGCAGATGCACGGCAACAGCGGCTACGCGGCGCAGGCCGAGCCGCTGCTGGAGCGCTTCGGCCGGGTCTTCGCCGACCACGAGGTGATCGTGTCGCCCTCGGCGTCGTGCGTGGCGTTCGTGCGCGACCGCCGGCCCGAGCTCTCCGGCCGGCTCTTCGAGCTGACCGAGTTCCTCGTCGATGAACTTGGCGTGATCGACGTGGGCGCGTCGTTCCCGCACCGCGTCACGCTGCATCCCACCTGCCACTCGCTGCGGCTGCTGGGAGTCGGCGACCGGCCCCGGCGGCTGCTGGAGGCCGTGCGGGGGATCGAGCTCGTCCCGTTGCCCGCGGCGGAGGAGTGCTGCGGTTTCGGCGGCACGTTCGCGGTCAAGAACGCCGACACGTCGATGGCGATGCTCTCCGACAAGCTGCGCCGGGTGCTCGACACGGGCGCCGAGGTGTGCACGGCGGCCGACAACTCGTGCCTGATGCACATCGGCGGCGCGCTGAGCCGCCAGCGCGCCGGCGTGCGCACGCTGCACCTCGCCGAGATCCTGGCTGCGCAGGAATGAGCTTTCCCGCCGCCGCCCGCCTGACCCTGCGCGACACGCAGCTGCGCCGGAACCTGGCCAAGGCGACGAGCACGATCCGCGAGAAGCGGGCCCGGGCGGTCGGCGAGCTCGACGACTGGGAGGCGCTGCGGGAGGCCGGCGAGGCGATCAAGGCCTACACGATGGCCACGCTGGACGAGCAGCTGGAGCGGCTGGAGGCGTCGGTGACGCGGGCCGGCGGCACCGTGCACTGGGCCCGCGACGGCGCCGAGGCCAACGCGATCGTGGCCGGTATCGCCCGCGGGCAGGGCGCCCGCGAGGTGATCAAGGTCAAGTCGCTGGCCACGGACGAGATCGGCTTGAACAAGGCGCTCGAGGCCGAGGGGATCAGCGCGATCGAGACCGATCTCGCGGAGCTCATCATCCAGCTCGCGCACGACCGCCAGTCCCACATCCTCGTGCCCGCCATCCACCGCAACCGGGCGGAGATCCGGGCGCTGTTCGAGCGCACGATCGCGGCCGGCAGACAGCTGGGCGACGAGGCGGCGGCGATCGCCGACGCGGCGCGCCTGCACCTGCGCGAGAAGTTCCTCTCGGTGCCGGTGGCGGTCAGCGGCGCGAACTTCGGCGTCGCCGAGACGGGCACCGTCGTGGTGGTCGAGAGCGAGGGCAACGGGCGCATGTGCATCACGCTGCCCGAGGTCCTGATCACCGTCATGGGGATCGAGAAGGTGCTGCCGCGGTGGCGCGACCTGGAGGTCTTCCTGCAGCTGCTGCCGCGGTCCTCCACGGCCGAGCGGATGAACCCGTACACCTCGCTGTGGACCGGCGTACGGGAGGGCGACGGCCCGCGCGAGTTCCACCTCGTGCTGCTCGACGGCGGTCGCACCGATGTGCTCGCCGACCCGATCGGCCGCCAGGCGCTGCACTGCATCCGCTGCTCGGCGTGCCTGAACGTCTGCCCGGTCTACGAACGGGTGGGCGGCCAGGCCTACGAGTCCGTATATCCGGGGCCGATCGGGGCGATCCTCACCCCGCAGCTGCGCGGGCTGGAGAACGCACCGACGCTGCCGTGGGCGTCGTCGCTGTGCGGCGCCTGCTACGAGGTCTGCCCGGTGCGGATCGACATCCCGCGCGTGCTCGTGCACCTGCGCGAGCGCGTGGTGCGCGAGGTCAAGTCGCCGATCGCGCCCGAGGCGCTCGCGATGCGCGCCGCCGGCGCCGCGTTCGCGTCACGCGGGCGCTACGAGCGCGCGCAGCGGCTGGCACGGTTCGGCCGCGGGCCGCTCGCGCGCGCCGCGATCCCCGGCTGGACGGCGATGCGCGACCTGCCCGAGCCCCCGAAGGAGACGTTCCGTGAGTGGTTCCGCGCGCGCTGAGATCCTGGGGCGGATCCGCCCGGCGCCGGCGCCCGAGATCCCCCGCCGCTACCGGCGCGAAGGCGCTCCGGGGGCCGTCGCGCGCTTCTGCGAGCGCGTGGCCGAGTACCGCGCCACCGTCCACCGCGCCGCGCCGGCCGAGCTGACGCCCACCGTGACGGCGATCTGCGCCCGGCGCGGCACGCGGCGGATCGTGGCCGCGCGGGACGTTTTCCCGGAGGCGATCGCCGGTCTCGAGGTCGTCGCCGACGACCCGCCGCTGTCGGCGCGGGCGCTCGACGCGCTCGACGGCGTGCTGACGGGCTGTGCGCTGGCCATCGCCGACACCGGCACGATCGTGCTCGACGGCGGCGCGCGCTGCGGCCGGCGCGCGGTGACGCTCGTGCCCGACCACCACATCTGCGTCGTCGAGGCGGCGGACGTCGTCGCGTCCGTGCCCGAGGCGATCGCCGCGCTCGACCCGACCCGGCCGCTGACCTTCGTCTCAGGGCCCTCGGCGACCTCGGACATCGAACTCGACCGCGTCGAGGGCGTGCACGGCCCACGCGTGCTCGATGTGATCGTCGTTCAGTAGGCCGTGCACGGCGCCCGGTGGCGCGGCCGGGCCTTGTAGCGCGGCTCGGCGCCGCGGTGCCAGAGCGCGTTGTCGGCCGCGGTGGCGGTCGTGGCGCCGTGGGCGGCGACGAGCAGCTCGACCGCGTGCAGGGCGCAGGCGCGGATCTCGACCTCCTCGGGGGAGCCGTGGACCAGCGGCTGCTCGGCGTCGATGCGCGCGACCAGGCCGGGTTCGAACTCGAGCACGCCGTCCAGGCGCAGGACGTGGGGGACGAGGTTGTCGGCGAAGAGCGTCAGCCGCTGGAGCTCGTGGTCAGCGGTGAGGCCGGCCAGGGCCAGGTCGGCGGCGGCGATCTGCGCGCGCTTGAAGAACGGCACGCGCGCGCCGTCGTAGTCGGAGACGTCGGCGAAGCCCGGCCAGGTCGCGAGATGCTCCTCGAGCCGGTCGACCCGCGCCAGGGCGAGGAAGGCGCCGCCGTGCTCGTCGCGCACGCGCGCGCCCAGCTCGCGCAGGTGGCGCTCGAAGTGCCCCATCAGCACGTGATCCGGGTCCTGGCCGAGCGCGGCGGCGATCTCGTCACGGCCGAGCTGCGCGAGCGCGGCGGCCGGCCACGGCCCGTGCGCGCGCAGGCCGAACTCGACCGTGCGGAAGCCCGACATGCCGGGGCGCTTGCGCAGCGTCGGGAACCAGCCCGAGCCGAAGTTGATCGCGTTCAGCTGCAGTGAGAACGCGGCGCGGGTCTCGTCGTCGGCGCCTTCGAGATCCGGCGCCGGCGGCGAGTCGGCGGGCAGCGAGCGCGCGTACGGCTCGATCGCCTCGGCGCGGATGCGCACGCTGCGCGCCGCGCCGGCGACGAGCGCCGCGGCCGTGCGGATGTCGTCGGTCAGGCCCATCCGCCGAGCAAGCTACCGTCAGAGCCGTGCCGACGGACGCCGCCCTGGAACAGCTGCTGGAGGGCCTGAACCCGCCCCAGCGCGAGGCCGTGACCTACGGCGAGGGGCCGCTGCTGATCCTCGCCGGGGCCGGCTCGGGCAAGACGCGCGTGCTCACGCACCGGATCGCCTGGCTGCTGCGCACCGGCCGCGTCCGCGCCGACGAGATTCTCGCCATCACGTTCACGAACAAGGCCGCCCAGGAGATGCGCGACCGCGTCGAGCTGCTGGTCGGCCGCGCCATCCGCGCCATGTGGGTGATGACGTTCCACTCCGCCTGCGCGCGCATGCTGCGGGCCGACGCGCACCGGCTCGGCTACACGCGCCAGTTCACGATCTACGACGGCGCGGACTCGCGGCGGCTGATCAAGCGCTGCCTCGACGACCTCGACATCGACGCCAAGCGCTTCACGCCGCGCGCGATGCAGTCGCAGATCTCCGACGCCAAGAACAAGCTGCGCTCCTCGGAGGACTACCGGGAGCTCGTCGGCTCGTTCTTCGAGCAGACCGTCGCCGACGTCTACGAGCAGTACGAGCGCGAGCTGCACCGCATGAACGCGATGGACTTCGACGACCTGCTCGTCCGCGCCGTCAACCTCCTCGAGCTCTTCCAGGAGGTCCGCGACCGCTACACCGGCGCGTTCCGCTACGTGCTCGTCGATGAGTACCAGGACACCAACCACGCCCAGTACCGCTGGCTGCAGCTGCTGAGTTCCGAGCACCGGAACCTCGCCGTGGTCGGCGACGACGCGCAGTGCCTCGTGGCCGGGACTCCGGTCACGATGGCCGACGGGTCGGAGCGGCCGATCGAGGCGATCCGCGCCGGCGATGAGGTGATGTCGTGCTGGGGCGGCGAGGACTTTCGGCCCGCCCGGGTCAGCGCGGTCTCGCGGTCGCGCCGGTCGGTGGGCGTGGAGATCGTCACCCGTGGCGGCCGGCGGCTCGTGAGCACGCCCGAGCACGTGCACTTCGCCGGCCGGGTGGTGCGCGCGGGTGTTCCTCGCGAGGCCGCGCTGGCAAACGCTAGGAAAAACGCAGCAATCGCTGGCGGCGCGGTGGCCGCAGGGTGCACGCTCACGCTGTGCGGGGGCGGCGATGGCGTCCACCTGCTCGACGGCGCGCCTGTGGCCGACCTCGGCCGGGTCTCGGGGCAGGTCCGCGCGCGGGCGGCGCTGGGCCCTGCGCTGCTGCCCTTCACCGCGGCCGCCGAGATCGAGCCGGGCATGGTCGTTGCAACCCGGGAAGGGCTGGACGTGGTCGAGGCGGTCGCTCGGGTCGCGCTCGATCTCCCGGTGCACGACATCGACGTCGAGCCGACGCACAACTTCGTGGCCGGCGGCATCGTCACGCACAACTCGATCTACGGCTTCCGCGGGGCCGACATCACGAACATCCTCGACTTCGAGGACGACTATCCGGACTCGCACGTCGTCCGGCTCGAGCAGAACTACCGCTCGACGCAGACGATCCTCGACGCCGCGAACGCGGTGATCGCGAACAACCGCGGGCAGATGGTCAAGCACCTGTGGACCGACCTCGGGCAGGGCGATCCGATCCGCGTGCGCGAGCTGGCCGACGAGCACGGCGAGGCGCGCTTCGTGACCGCGGAGATCGAGCGGATGGTCGACGAGGGCGTCAGCCGCTCGGAGATCGCCGTCTTCTACCGCACGAACGCGCAGTCGCGCGTGCTGGAGGACATGCTCGTGCGGGCGCAGATCGCCTACCAGGTGATCGGCGGCACGAAGTTCTACGAGCGCGCGGAGATCCGCGACGCGGTCGCCTATCTCACGTTCCTCGTCAACCCGCAGGACGCGGGCGCGTTCACCCGCATCGCGAACTCGCCGCGGCGCGGGCTCGGCCAGACGTCGCTGTCGCGCGTGCTCTCGCACGCGGACACCATCGGCGTGCCCGTGTGGGAGGCGGCGGAGGGCGACGTCCCCGGGCTCGGCACGGCCGCGCGCAAGGCGCTCGACCGCTTCATGTCCACCATGGTGCGGCTGCGCGAGCGCGTCGAGTCGGGCGCGCCGGTCGGCAACCTGCTCGCCGAGCTGCTCGACGAGACCGGCTACCTCGACGCGCTGCGCGCGGAGCGCACGATCGAGGCCCAGGGGCGCCTGGAGAACCTCGAGGAGCTCGTCCAGGTCGCGCGCGAGTACGACGCCACCGCGCCGGAGGGCGGCTCGCTCGGCGAGTTCCTGCAGCAGATCGCCCTGCTGGCGGACGCCGACACGCTGCGCGACGACGAGGGGCTCGTGACCCTCATGACGCTGCACAACGCGAAGGGCCTCGAGTTCCCGATCGTCTTCATCATCGGCATGGAGGACGGCGTCTTCCCGCACGCCCGCGCGCTGGACGAGGGCGCCGTCGAGGAGGAGCGCCGCCTCTGCTACGTCGGCCTGACGCGCGCGATGCGCGACCTCACGCTGACCTACGCCCGCCGGCGTAACAGCTTCGGGACGAACTCCTTCGGCATGCGCTCACGCTTCCTCGACGAGATCCCCGCCGAGCTGACCGACGCGGGCAGCCGGCCCGCGCCGATCACGTCGTGGGGCGCCCGGGCGCCCGGCCCACCCGTCGCCGAGGCGCAGATCTTCCGCACCGGCGAGGATGTCGTGCACCCCAAGTTCGGCGACGGCGTCGTCACCGGGCTCGAGCCGGGCGGGATCGTGGTCGTGCGCTTCGCCGGCGACGGCGCCGAGCGCAAGCTCATGGCCGACTACGCGCCCATCCGCCGGCGCTGACAGTGGTCCGCCGGCTGCTCGCGCTGGCCTCGGCCATCGTCCTGGTCGACACCGCGTTCTACCTGGCGATCACGCCGCTGCTGCCGTCCTACGTGCGCGAGTTCGCGCTCACCAAGGGCCAGGCCGGCGTGCTCGCCGCCGCCTACCCGGCGGGGACGTTCGCGGGCTCGCTGCCCGGCGGCTGGCTCGCGGCGCGGCTCGGCGTGCGGCCGACGGTGCTGGCCGGCCTGGGACTGATGTCGGTCGCGAGCCTCGGCTTCGCGTTCGGCAAGAGCATCGCCGTGCTGGACTTCGCGCGCTTCCTGCAGGGCGTCGGCGGGGCGTTCTCGTGGGCCGGCGCGATGGGCTGGCTGATCGGCGCCGCGCCGCGCGAGCGCCGCGGCGAGCTGATCGGCTCGGCCATGGGCGCCGCGATCGCCGGCGCGCTGCTCGGCCCGGTGCTCGGCACGCTCGCGCACGCGTTCGGCCCGGAGGTGGTGTTCTCGGCGGTCGGCATCCTCGGCGTCGGCCTCATGGCGTGGGCGGCGCGCACGCCGGCGGCGCCGCCGTCGCGCGCCGGCTCGCTGCGGCTGCTGCTCGGCCTGACGCGCGACGGGACGGTGGTGACGTCGATGTGGCTGATCACCATCCCGGGCCTGCTGTTCGGGACGGTCGGCGTGCTCGCGCCGTTGAGGCTGAGCGAGCTCGGCGCGACGACCGCGGCGATCGGCGCGACGTTCCTCTGCTCCTCGGCGCTGGAGGCGGTCACGAGCCCGATCGTCGGCCGCGCGAGCGACCGGCGGGGCCGGCACGCGCCCGCGCTGCTCGGGCTGGCGGGGGCCGCCCTGGTGATGGCGCTGCTGCCGTGGCCGCAGACCGCCTGGTTGCTGGCCGTGGTGGTCATCCTCGGCGCGCCGGTGATCGGGATCCTGTGGTCGCCCGCCATAGCGCTGCTCTCCGACCGCGCCGACGAGCTCGGGGTCGAGCAGGCGGTCGTGTT
>C688J35102_120989167_pt1 | contig 10291 bp, 12 predicted proteins | sample HopSoiMetagenom2_FD_35102 | JGI IMG/M metagenome (IMG submission 35102) | reverse complement strand
CCGACGGCCAGCCCCTCGGAACGGGATTCGGCCCCGCTAGAGCGGATTGCGGGTTACAGGGCACCGCTGATTCCCCGCCTAGCACGGTCCACTGGTCATCCTACCCTGCCGGGCATAGGATCTGCGTCGCTTGCCCCCGACTCCGACAGCGGCGATCCAGGTCGATACCGGCTCCTTCTTCGCCGTCGTGATGGTCGCCGCGATCGCCGCGATCACCGTCGCGATCGTACCCAAGCGCTTCGCGCCCCCGGTCGTCGTGCTCGAGCTGATGATGGGGATCGCGATCGGGCCGCACGTCCTCGGCCTCGCCCACACCGACGACTTCATCGAATTCTTCTCCAATCTCGGCCTCGGGATGCTGTTCTTCTTCGCCGGTTACGAGATCGACTTCCAGCGGATCCGCGGCCGGCCGCTGGAGCTCGGTGCGGCCGGCTGGGCGCTCTCGGTCGGGCTCGCCTTCGGCATCGGCGGCGTGCTCGCCGGGCTCGGCATCGTCGTCTCCTTCCTCTACACGGGCGCCGCGATGGCGACGACCGCGATCGGGACCCTGATCCCGATCCTGCGCGACAACGGCGAGCTGAAGACCCGCTTCGGCACCTATCTGCTGGCCGCCGGCGGCGCCGGCGAGTTCGGCCCGATCCTGCTCGTCACCCTGTTCTTCTCGACCCAGAGCCCGGTGCACGAGTCGCTGATCCTGGTCGCCTTCGTCCTGCTGGCGATCGCGGTCGCCCTGCTCTCGGTGAAACTGGCCTGGAAAGGCTGGCCGGCGCTGGAACGGACCTTCGAGGCGAGCAGCCAGCTGGCGGTGCGGGTAACGGTCGTGCTCGTCTTCGGCCTGGTCCTGCTGGCCAGCAAGCTGGGGCTCGACGTCCTGCTCGGCGGCTTCGTCGCCGGCCTGATCACGCGGATGGCGCTGCAGGGGCACGAGCGGCAGATCTTCGAGTCGAAGCTGACCGCGGTCGGCTTCGGCTTCTTCGTTCCCTTCTTCTTCGTCACCAGCGGCATCAGCTTCGACCTCGCGGCGCTCGGATCGGCGGGCGCGCTGGCCAAGCTGGCGCTGTTCTTCGCCCTCTTCCTCCTCGTCCGCGGAGCGCCGGCGATGCTGCTCTACCGCGGCGTCCTCAGTGGCCGCGACCGCGCCGCTCTGGCCTTCTACTCGGCGACCGAGCTGCCGCTGGTCGTCGCGATCACGACGATCGCGATCGACGCCGGCAAGATGAGAACCTCGACCGCGGCGGGGCTGGTCGGCGCGGCGATGCTCTCGACCCTCGTCTACCCCTTCGTCGGCATGGCGCTGCGCAAGGAGGCCGAGGGCGCGGAGGCCGGCGCAGCCGGACCGCCGGACGAGGGCTCCCCTCCGCTGGGAGAGGGACCCGTCGCCCCGCAGCCGGCTGGCGGCTGACTAACCGCGCTTGATCAACCTCAGGCGCCTGTAGGCGGTCGCATGGGCCCTGCCGGCCCGCACGGTCACCTTGAACAGCAGGCTCCTGCTCTTCAGCACCTTCGCCTTGCTCCTCGGCTTGACCCGGAGGACGACCCGCCTGGCCCTTCCTCTGGCGATCCGCGCCGCGCGGCTCGCCGTCACCGCCCTGCGTTTGCCGAACCGGCCCTGCAGCGTCACCCGGCAGGGGCGACCGACCCTGGCGGGGCATCTCGCCCTGACCAGGACCCGCTTGCCCTTCGCCAACACCGCCGGGCCGAGCAGGCTCTGCCGCAGGGCGGTCCGCAGGGCGGAGTTGGTCAGGGCTCCGCCGCCGCCCCCGGCCTCGCCGACGGTCCGGACGGCGAGGCCGACGTTGTCGAAGCGCACCGTCGCGGTGCCGCTGAGCGCCGAGAGCGAGAGCGCGCTCTGGGCCGTGGTGGTCGAGATCGTGAGCTGGTAGGTGTGGCCGCTGACGACGGCGGCGGCGGCGTCGCGGGTCGCGAACGTGCTGTCCTCTTTGGTCAGTTCCTCGCTGGTCAGCGTGGCGTCGGTCCCCGCGGTCAGGTCGTGCAGGGTGACCGTGTAGGTCGCTTTCGGCGCCACTTCGACCAGCCCGCCGGCGTCGAAGGCGCGGTCGAGCCGGACGTTCGCGCCCGTCACCGAGCCCACCGGCACCCTGAACCGCGGCGAGTTCCAGACCTCCGTGCCGCTGAACAGGCTGACCAGATTTAGCGTGACCGTCGTTTTCGCCGCGATCGAGCCGGGCGGATTTCCGACGCCGGAGTCATAGGTGGCTTCCGGCGTGCAGAGCAGCGCGGCCGGGGCGCACGACGACGCTCCCGGGCTCCAACCTTCGGCACCGGTGCTGAATCCGCTTCCCCCGGAGGGATAGATGGTGGTGGCAGCGCTCGCCGAGCCCGCCGAGAGTCCGAAAGCGAGGCAGACCATCCCGAGGCTCGCCACCACGTGAAGCCGTGACGTTGGGGATTTCATCGGGTGCTCCTTTGTAGATCTCACTCGCGAGGCCAGCGATTCCCAGTGGACGCCGAGCCCGAGTCGGGTCCAGCGCGTGGAACGCGCGAACTCGCCTTGCTAAGGCAAAAGTCCAGGACATACCTAAAAATGTCTAGCCCGGTCCCCCACTTTTGGACATATGTTCTGCCTCAATACACCGAGCCAGGCGTGAAGCCGCCAAATCCACCGCGCACGTCCTCTCGACCCGACTCCGTGGACGCCGCGTAGAATCCCCCGCCCAGGGCGCGTAGCTCAGTGGGAGAGCGCTCGCTTCACACGCGAGAGGTCGCTGGTTCGAAACCAGCCGTGCCCATCGGTCCGATGACAGGCGAGGCGGCCTAGCGCCCGATCACCGGTAGAGCCCCGGGTTGACGACCTGGGCATACCAGAGGAAGTTGGCCCGGGTGTAGGACTTGTTGCCGGTGATCTGGGTGTTGGGTTTCGAGCCCGGTTTCAGGTCGGTGCCCAGGAACGGTTGGAACCCGGGGTTGACGTTGAGGTAGCTGGTCGGGTCGGCGCGCAGCAGCCCGATCAGCGTCTCGGCGACGATGCGGCCGCCGACGGGGCCGAGGGTGAGGCCGTTGGTGGCGGCTTTCGCCTCGGCGAGGATGTAGTACCAGAGCGGCGTGCTGGTGGCGAAGGGCCTGTAGACCGCCTCGATGTCGGCGAGGTCCGATCGCGAGAGCGGGGCGGCGCCGATCGCCCGGGCGACCGCCTGGCCGGAGGGCAGTCCCCAGGTCAGGTGCCGTAGCAGGTTGCGCTGGGGCAGCACCTGCGGGGCCGACTCGGTGTGCGGTGCGATCGCCGGCAGCGGCAGGGTGAAGAGGACTTTCGAGATGCGGGTGTCGATCCTCTTGTTGTTTTTCACCTGCCCGTCGGCGAGGTCGAAGAAGGTCTCCCAGCCGATGTAGCGTTTCGGTGCCGGGAAGCCGCCGAGGAGGTCGCCCCGGTCCTCGACGATCGGCCCGCTGAAGCTCGGTTCCTGCGGGTCGAAGACGAGACCGAAGAAGGGGCTCGCGCCCGGATTGGCGCTGTCCCCCGTGCCGCTGGTGAAGTTCGCCCGGTAGGACGGGCGCACCATGCTGTGGCCAAAGCGGTAGGCGGCGCCGGAGAACTCGATCGGCATGAAGCCGTCCCGCTGGGCCGGACGGTAGAAGCGGTTGCCTCGCCGCAGCACGTCGTCGACGGTCGCATCGCCGACGATCTGCGGAAGATGTTCGTTGACCAGCAGCCACTGGTAGTGCCAGAGCGTGACCTCGCGGGCGATCAGGTGGGCGACGTTGTGATGGCGCCGATCTCCCTCTTTGGCCGACGGGAACGCGCTCATGTCGCGATCGGGCAGCTCGTCGACGACGCGGTTGTAGAAGAGGATGTGGGCGGCCACCAGGCCGGCGATCATCAGGTTCTCGTCGTTGCGCGGGTCGGCGATCAGGGCGCTGTAGGAGCCGTCGCCGTTCGCCACTCTGGGCACATCCTCGTGAACGCCGCCGCTGCCGATCTTCATCTTCGGCCCGACGGTGCCGTCCTCGTTGGACACGTAGAGGTCGGGGCGCAATCCCGGGCCGCCACCGAAGACCGAGTCGAGGTCCAGCGCCGGAGTTCTGGTGTTCCTCGAGGCAAGGGGGTTCTGTGGCACGCCCAGCCGCGAGGTCTGGTCGAAGGTGACGTCGTGGTCGGTGAACTGGCCGATGAACGTTGTGCCGGCGGTCGTCGTCGGGTTGTCGGGGTTGGAGCCGTAGGGATCCGTCGCCGTCGGGTTGCCGTTGACGGTCGGGTCGACGATCAGCGCCTTGGGACCGGCCCCAAGATTGTCTTCGGCGTCCATGATCCCGCCGGGCTTGCCGACCTCGACCAATGCCGCGCGGACTTTGTCGTTGGTCTCGGAGAACGGCGGCAGCGAGGGGAACATCCGGCCGAAGTTGGCCGGGTTGCCGGGCGCGCCGGCATGGCCTCCGCGGTGATAGCCGCCGTGGTGCGGGATCGGCGGCTTGCCCTTGCCGCCGGCGACGGCGGTTGCCGTGTCGACAGCCAGCGAGCCCGCCACCAGACCGGCGCCCGCGGCGCCCATTCCTTTCAGGAAATCGCGCCGGGAGGCACCCGAGCGCTCGTCCGATTTCGAAGTGCCGTCCTCTGACTTCGAGGCGTCCTTCGCCGACTCCATCGCGGTTCGCTCAGGATCCATCCAGGTCTCACTTTCCAACGACCCGGCTCGGATCGCATCGTTACCGCAGCCAGGGGCGGCTGCTGCGTGTCGCGCGCGAACGTAGCCGCGCCAGAAGGCGTGACATCAGATGTATGACGTCTGACCTACGACGGCCGTCCGAGATTGGGACGAATACTTGGGTGGATGAACCGATTGCCTTTTGGCTCCGTAACTTCGACCGCATGCCCGGGAATATCGGCCCACTCGAGATAGCCGTCGTCGTAATCGTCGCGCTGCTCGTCTTCGGTCCGAAACGACTGCCCGAGCTGGGCAACAGCCTCGGCCGCAGCATCCGCGAGTTCCGCGGCACGCTCTCGGGGGACAAGCAGGAGGAGCCCCGCCCGCGGCTCAGTCCTCCGGACTCCGGCACCGCCTCCACGGAGGACCGGCGCCCCGCCGAGTCCGAACTCGCGCCCTGAAGCCGCGACTCGCGGCCTCAGCAGCGCGGATCGGCAGCGTGGATGCAAGCACCCGACTACTAGGCAGGGCCCTCCGCGCTCTCGCCCAACGGCATCTCGAAGAGGGTCATCGCCGTTCCGACGCGTGTGCCACTGCCGCCGTTCTTGGCGATTCGCGCGGCGCTCTTCGCCTGGACCTCGATCAGCTCGTCGAGGGTGTCGGCGAGGATGTCCCGGAGTTCTCCCCAGCCGTCCTCGTCGACCACCATCGGCGTCCACGAAACGTGACGGTCGTCGCGGGAATCGAAGGTTCCTGCCGTCATCGCGTTGCCGATGCAGCTCCAGATCTCCGTCATCATCACTCCCGAGAGCGAGTGCCGGACCGAGAGCGGTAGCTCTGCCCAGTCCTCCTCGTTGAAGAAGGCACGGGCGGTGGCGCGGTAGAAATGCTCGGTCGCCCCACGGACCGGCCGGGTTTCGACCAGCTCGATGCAGTCGAGGCGCTCGAGCTCGCGGACGTGGTAGGCGATCCGGCCGACGGTGGTCCCCACCATCGGGGCCAGCTGAATCGGGCTGGCGGTCCGCTCGTTGAGGATCTTCAGCGCATGCAGGCGATGCGGATGGCTCATCGCCTTGACCAGGCGCTGATCGATCCCTCCTTGGATTTTCTCGGTGAGTCGTTCGGTCGGCATGGTGGGGTGGCTCCCTCCGGTTATGGGTCTCTGAGGGTGAGTGTAAAAGCAATGTTGAGCACTGTGCGGCTTTCTTGGGATGCAACCCTCCATTGGTGGAAACGGCTCCACCAATGGAATGGTCCTCAGCATCGGCCTTCTAAAGCGAAATCCGGAAGGGGGGTGCAGGGTGACGATCGCCAAATTGCCGCAGGTCGCGGCGCCAGTCGTGTCGATTTCGAAGTTCGGCTAGATCGCCAGGGCGCCGGCCTCGCGCACCGATTGATCCGCGGGGCCGGCGCCTGGTGTACGCGGGCCGTAGAGTCGAAGCCGTCCTCAGACCCGAGTCGTGAGAGGAAGCGCCGATGACCGAACCGCCCGTCCAGTTCGCCACGATCGAACCACGCGACAAGCCGTTCCAGCTGCTGCGGCGCGAGCTCGGCGTCGCCAGCTTCGGCATCAACCTGATCACGCTGGCGCCCAGGCAGCGCCTCCGCGTCCATCTCCACGAACGCCAGGAAGAGGTCTACCTGGTGATCGAGGGCGAGCTGACGCTGATCGTCGAAGGCGGCGAGCACGTGCTCGGGGTCGGCGACCTGGCCCGGGTCGCGCCGTCCGCGCGCCGGCAGCTGACCAACCCCGGATCCGAGCGCGCGGTGATCCTCGCGCTCGGCGCCCATGGCGAGCACGAGGGGCGCGACGGGCGTGCCTGGACGAGCTGGGAGGAGGGCGGCGAGGGCCGCTCTCCCCAGGAAGTCCCGATGCCCGAGGACCTGCCGGGCTAGCGTTCCTGCAGGACCGAGAGGGTGTTCCCGGCCGGGTCCTTGAACCAGGCGATGAACGGACCGCCCTCGCGCATCACGCCCTTCTCGTCCTGCGGCATCCCCTCGTAGCGCTCGAAGCTGACGCCGCGCCGGCTCAGCTCCTCGACGGCGGCGTCGATGTCGCCGACCTTGAAGTTGAGCATCGTGTAGCTGGCCGGGGTGAAGCCGGGGCTCTTGTATATGAGCGTGTCGCAGCCGCCGGCAAGGTGCAGGGTCAGCAGGCCGTTCTCCTCGTCGAGGACGGTCGTCTTGACTCCCAAGGTCTCACCGTAGAACCGCCGGGCCTCCTCAATGTCGTCAACGGCAAAGCCGCTGAACGCCTCCTTGTCGCCGAGCATGGTTCGACTCCTCTCGTTCGCTCTCCGTGTGCGGTCCCCATAGCGGGCGGTACCCATATAGGTCCCTACCCGGTAAGACCATCGCTCGCGCCGATTCTCATCGGAGCTGCCCTCGCCCCCCTAGTCGCCTTCGCCCGACGGCGGGCGGCGGCCGCGCTTGCGCTCGCCGGTGCGACGCTTCTGATCCAGCCGCCGCCGCCGCGAGGCCCGGGTCGGCCGCGTCGGCCGGCGGCGCCGCGGCACCCGCAGCCCGGCGGCAATCTTGGCCGCGAGGCGCTCCAGCGCCAGCTCGCGGTTGCGGGACTGGCCGCGGGCGTCCTGGGCGACCGCGGTGACGAGGGGGCCGATCCGCTCCAGCAGCCGCGCCCGCTGCGCCTCCTCCAGCGCCCGCGAGGCCTCGACGTCGAAGACCGCTTCGACCCGCGAGGCGGTCACGTTCGCGTGCTGGCCGCCGGGGCCCGAGGAGCGGCTGGTGCGCAGTTCGATCTCGCCCAGCGGGATCGCCAGGCGGCTGTCGATGCGCAGCTCCTCGGGCACTGTCGCTGTGCCGCCGTGCCTCAGCCGGCGAGCTCGGGGATGTGGCGCTCGACGTGCTCGGCGATCGTCCGCCGCACCCACTCCTGGGTCTCGGCGGCGGCCATCCGGTAGCGCCCGAGCAGCATCTTCTGGTCCTCCAGCGGCAGCCCGGCGATCTCCCAGCCGGTCGCCAGGCGCTCGAAGAGAACCTCGGTGCGGCGGCGCCAGGCGTCCTCGAGCGAGGCGGCCTGGCCGGCGGGCGGCTCGCCGATCTTCCTGATCGTGCCGGCGCTGAGCGACTGCCGCAGGGTCAGCACGTTGCCCTCCGGGTCGGTGTAGTCGACGACGATCGACTGCTGGCGCGCCGGGCGCTTGTTCTTGCGCCTCTTCGCCACGGCTAGGGCAGCGCGTCGATTTTCGCGGCGAGCTCGAAGTCGGCGGCGGTTAGGCCGCCCTCGGAGTGGGTGGAGATCGTCACCGCCACCGTGTCCCAGGAGATCGTGACGTCGGGGTGGTGGTTCATCGCGTTTGCCGGCCCGACCAGGCTGGCGACGAACTCGACGGCGCCACCGAAGTCGCCGCGCTTGAACTCGCGGACGATCGCCTCTCCCTGCTGCCGCCAGTCGGGATGCGCGGCCAGCTTCGCCTCGATCTCGGATCCGCTCAGCAACGCCATCGCGCCTATGCTGGCACGACGACGATGGGGACGCAAACGGGCGGCGCCAGGCCGACCCTCTGGCAGATCGGCATCTCGCACTACAGCGAGAAGGTGCGCTGGGCGCTGGAGCGCAAGCGCATCGACCACGTGCGTCGCGCGCCGCTGCCGGGAATGCACATCCCGCTTGCCCTCTGGCTGACCGGGGGCGAGCACAAGACGCTGCCGGTGCTGGAGCTCGACGGCCGCCGGATCGGCGACTCGACCGCGATCCTCGCCGCGCTGGAGGAGCGCTTCCCCGACCCGCCGCTGTACCCCGAGGACCCCGAGGAGCGCCGCCGCGCGCTCGAGCTGGAGGAGTTCTTCGACGAGGAGCTCGGCCCGCCGCTCCGCCAGCTCTTCTTCCACGACCTTATCGGCGAGCCAAAGCTGTTCGGCCAGCTCGCCTCCGAAGCCGTGGGCGGGCCGCTGAGCAACGCTCCGGCGCTGAGCGGCGCCTACGCGCGCGCCTTCACCAGCCTGCGCTGGCACGCCGACGACGACGCCGAGGCCGAGGCCGGGCGGGCGCGGATCGTCGCCGCGATGGACCGCCTCGACGCCGAGCTGGAGACCTGCGGCGGCCGCCACCTGGCCGGCGGGCGCTTCAGCGTCGCCGACCTCAGCGTCGCCTCGCTGCTCTATCCCCTGGTCGGTCCTGAGAAGGGACCGGTGCCGGCCGACCGTCCCTCCCCCGCCGCCTTCGAGGAGTTCCGCGCCAGCCTCAGCGACCGGCCCGGCTTCCACTGGGTCGAAGAGACCTACCGGCGCGAGCGTTAGCAGACAAGAAGTTGCGAACGCTCCGCCCGCGTGGCAGCATGCGGCGGATGCTTCTCAGGCAGGGGGAGTCGCTACGGGGTGAGGACGATCTTCAGCGCTTCGCGGCGATCGAAGAGCTCGTAGGCCTCGCCGGCCTGCTCGAGCGGCATGTGGTGGGTGACCAGCGGCGCCGGGTCGAGCTCGCCTTTGTCGAGCAGGGCGAGCACGCGGTCGAAGTGGGCCATCACGTTGGCGACGCCGAGGCGCAGGTCCAGGCACTTGAGCCAGGCCAGCCCGAGCGGGACCTCGGCGCGTCCCGAGTAGGCGCCGATCCCCGAGACGGTGCCGGCGTCGCGGGCGAGGCTGATCGCCAGCGCCAGCGGCGCGGGGTCGCCGACCGCGTCGACGGCGACGTCGACCCCGGCGCCGCCGGTCGCGGCGCGGACCTCGCGCTTGGGGTCCTGCTCGGTGAGATGAATCGGCACGGCGCCGAACTCGCGCGCCATCTCCAGCCGCTCGGCGACCGTGTCGATCGCGAAGACCTGCGCGGCGCCGCCGGCGAGCGCCGACTGCACCGCGCAGAGCCCGACCGGGCCGAGGCCGAGGATGGCGACGGTGTCGCCGGATCGCATGCCGCCGTTGGCGATCGCGTGGAAGCCGGTCGCCATCACGTCGCCGGCGAAGAGGGCGACGTCGTCGCTGAGGCTGTCGGGGACCTTGCGCAGGGTCAGGTTGGCGTGCGGCACCAGCACCCGCTCGGCCTGCGCCCCCTGCAGGTCGCCGAGGTGGGAGCCGTGGCCGAAGGTGCGGCCGTTGCCGCAGCGGTGGTAGTCGCCGCGCAGGCAGGGCGGGCAGGTGGCGCAGGCGGTGTAGAAGCAGCCGACGACGCGGTCGCCGAGGGCGGCCCGCTCGAGCGCCTCGCCGGCCTCGACCACGGTGCCGACGAACTCGTGGCCGATCGTGAAGCCGGCCTCGACCGGAACCCGCCCGTGGTAGATGTGCAGGTCCGAGCCACAGACGCCGCTGGCCTCGATTTGGACGACGGCATCATCGGCGGCGACGATCTCGGGGTCGGGCTTGTCCTCGAGCCTGACCTCCTGGGGAGCCTGGAAGGTGACGACGCGCATGCGGCGCCAACCGTATCGCGGCCGCGCTCAGCGACTGACGCCGGCGACCTGGAAGCGGTTGGTCTCGCTGCCCGGGCTCGCCGTCTCGGCGATCCGCGACTCGAGCGCGAGCTCCTTCTCGAAGTCGGCCGCCTCGCCGTGCTGGAAGGAGACGTCCTTGCCCTCGAGCAGCTCGATGAAGACCTCGACGAAGCGGGCATCGAGCTGTTTGCCGGCGACCCGGCGCAGCTCGACGATCGCGTCGTAGCTCGACATCGGCGTCCGGTAGGAGTCGCGGGCGGTCATCACGTCGTAGGTGTCGGCGACGGAGATGATCCGCGCCAGCTC
>C688J35102_120989169_pt1 | contig 10298 bp, 8 predicted proteins | sample HopSoiMetagenom2_FD_35102 | JGI IMG/M metagenome (IMG submission 35102) | reverse complement strand
AGGGTGCCCTTGCCGGAAGCCGCCGGCCCGTCGACGGCAATGATCATGCCTAGGGTGCCGTTTCCGAAGTTCGTGATACATTGCGGCACCCTCCGACACGAACTTCGGAAACAAAGGGCCCCGGAACCATTCTCGATTGGGCGCAGAGGAGAACACGTAGCAGATTCACAGGGTATCCAGCCGCAGCTGGACCGGCTACTACCGCAGAGAGCCTAACCAGCGCGAGCGCGAATCCATATGGCCCCGTTTGAATCGCTGCCGTATCGCCCCTGTGCGGGGCTCGCTGTGCTCAGTCGCACCGGGCTTGCTTTCATCGGCCGCCGCATCGATGGCCCGGAGCATGTCGACAACACTCACGTATGGCAGATGCCGCAAGGCGGTATTGATCCCGGCGAGGACCCATGGCCGGCGGCGCTACGCGAGCTTTACGAGGAAACCAACATCCGTTCCGTGGAAAAGCTGGGCGAGATTGAGGAGTGGCTCACGTATGACATCCCGCGCGAGATCGTCGGACAAGCGTGGGGCGGAAAATATCGGGGACAGACGCAGAAATGGTATGCGCTGCGGTTCGTCGGCAATGAACGCGAGATCGATATCGCGCATCCCGCGGGGGGACATGAACCGGAGTTCGTGGAATGGAGATGGGAACCGCTGGAAAATCTTCCCGCAATGATCGTACCGTTCAAACGACAGGTTTATGAGCGCGTAGCGCGCGAGTTCGCGCGCTTCGTTCCGCCACGCTAACTGTTGCGGCCATCGACGTCTTTTCCGGATTAGGTTCTAAAGACCTGCCGCCTCCGTGCAGCGCGGGTATGACGAGAGAGACATCAGGAGCCGAGCGCGGCCTGGAGTGTCCGTAATTGCTCCAGGCGGCGGGCGAGCTTGTCGCGTTGCCATGCATCCGTGTTGTCGGCAAAGTCTTCCTCTGTGTCTTTGATCAGTCCGGCAAGCACCGAGCGATCGAACTCATCCAGCGGCACCGCCGCGTCGGCAAGCACGGTAAGACCTTGCGGCCCGACTTCCGCAAACCCGCCGTTGACCACGATGCGGAGCTGCTCGCCCGTTTCGCCATAGATCACGAGAATCCCAGGTCGCATGCTGGTAATGATAGGCGCGTGACCCGCGAGCACGCCGAAATCGCCTTCCGCGCCCGGGATGTCGACCTGTGTGACCTCACTGCTGAACAGTAGCTTCTCCGGCGAGACGAGGTCGAAATGAAAGCTGGCCATGCTTTAGCAGATGACAGAGGACGGGCCACGCGGACGACAACTCGTCCCGGAGCTCTCGATCCGTTCTCTGTCGTCTGTCCTCTGTCGTCTGTCCTGTGTCGTGCGCTTATGCTGCTTCCGCCGCCAGCTTCTTGCCCTTATCCACTGCCTGCTCGATGGTTCCCACCATGTAGAACGCAGCTTCCGGAAGGTAATCGTACTTTCCCTCGCATAGGCCTTGGAAGCCGCGGATGGTATCAGCGAGTTCCACGAATACGCCTGGCGAGCCGGTGAAGACTTCAGCAACATGGAAAGGCTGCGATAGGAAGCGCTCGATCTTGCGGGCGCGCGCAACCGTCAGCTTGTCCTCTTCCGAAAGCTCGTCCATGCCAAGAATAGCGATGATGTCTTGCAGGGCCTTGTAGCGCTGCAGGATCTGCTGCACCCGCCGCGCGACATTGTAATGCTCTTCACCCACCACCAAGGGGGAGAGCATGCGCGATGTGGAGTCGAGCGGGTCGACGGCGGGATAAATCCCTTTCTCCGCAATGGAGCGCGAGAGGACGGTCGTCGCATCGAGATGGGCGAATGAGGTGGCGGGCGCCGGATCGGTGAGATCGTCGGCGGGCACGTAGATCGCCTGTACCGAGGTCACGGAGCCTTTGGTGGTCGTAGTGATGCGCTCCTGGAGCGCACCCATGTCGGTCGCCAGGGTGGGCTGATAGCCGACAGCTGACGGGATACGGCCGAGCAGGGCCGAAACCTCGGAGCCCGCTTGAGTGAATCGGAAGATGTTGTCGACGAAGAACAGCACATCCTGGCCCTTGTCGCGAAAATATTCCGCCACAGTCAAGCCGGAGAGGCCGACGCGGGCGCGCGCGCCGGGCGGCTCGTTCATCTGGCCATAGACCAGCGCGCATTTAGAGCCCTCGGCCGAACCATTGTTCTGCTTCGGATCCTTGTTGACGCCCGACTCGATCATCTCATGGTAGAGGTCATTGCCCTCGCGCGTGCGCTCACCGACGCCGGCGAAGACGGAGTAGCCACCATGTGCCTTCGCGACGTTATTGATAAGCTCCATGATGATCACGGTCTTGCCTACGCCGGCGCCGCCGAACAGGCCGATCTTTCCGCCCTTGGCATATGGTGCTAGCAGATCCACCACCTTGATCCCGGTTATGAGAATCTGCGATTCCGTCGATTGCTCGGTATAAGCGGGTGCGTTCTGATGAATGGCGCGGGTCTCCGTGTGCGGCACCGGGCCTGCCTCGTCCACGGGATCGCCCACCACGTTGATGATGCGGCCCAAAGTGCCATCGCCCACGGGAACTGCGATCGGGCCACCGGTGTCGAAGACGTCCTGGCCGCGCACGAGCCCCTCGCTCGTATCCATCGCCACGGTGCGCACTGTCGACTCGCCTAGATGCTGGGCGACTTCCAGCACCAGGCGATTGCCCTGGTTCTTTGTTTCAAGCGCGTTGAGAATGGCGGGCAAGGGGCCTTCGAACTGCACGTCGACCACCGCGCCGATCACCTGGGTGATGTGTCCAATGTTAGTGTCCATGGCTGATCCCTAGTTGGCTTTGGTAGTCCGATCTCGTCACAAATACCACGCGCTCGTTACAGCGCCTCGGCGCCGGATATTATCTCGATCAGCTCCTTGGTGATCATTGCCTGGCGTGTGCGATTGTAGCTCAAGGTCTGCTTGCGGATCATCTCACCCGCATTGCGCGTGGCGTTATCCATGGCGGTCATCTGCGCACCGTAAAAGGAGGCTGCATTCTCCAGCAGCGCGCGGTAAATCTGGACGGCGAGGTTGCGCGGGAGGAGTTCGGCTAGAATTTCATCTTCCTCCGGCTCGTACTCGTAGGCGGCACCCCCATTCCTGTCGTCCGCGAGCGGCTCGAATTCCGGCGGAATGATCCGCGTCGCGGTCGGGATCTGCGCCATGACCGACCTGAATCGCGAGAAGATCAAGCTGGCCAGGTCGAACTCGCCGCTCTCGTAGCGGCGCAGGATCTTGTCGGCAATGTCCTCGGCGTGGGCGAAAGTCAGCGTGCGCACCCCGCGCAGCTCTAGGTGCTCGATGATCTTCCTCTCGTATTGGCGGCGCAGCTGCTCATATCCTTTGCGGCCGATGCAGAAGAATTTAACATCCTTGCCCTGCGCCGTCAGAGCGTTGGCGCGCTCGCGGGCAAGCCGCACGATCGTGGAGTTGAACGGACCGCACAGCCCGCGCTCTGCCGTGCACACTACAATCAGATGCACGTTGTCGCTGCCGGTCCCTGACAACAATCGTGGCGCGGTGCCGAGATCGCCGACGGCGCGCGCAATGTTCCCCAGGACCTTTCCCATGTGCTCCGCGTAGGGACGCGCCGCCTCCGCCGCCGCCTGTGCGCGCCGGAGCTTCGAGGCCGCCACCATCTGCATGGCCTTGGTAATTTTCTGGGTCGCCTTGGTGGCGGCGATGCGAACCCGCATGTCCTTGAGACTAGCCATCTCTGATCGGTCAGTAGGCGACGCAGGACAGACGGCAGAAGAAGCCGCGTTCCTCGATTGCCTTCTCTCGCCTGTCCTCCGCCTCTGATTACGCGAACGTCCGTGCGTATCGGTCCACCACCGTCTTGAGCTTGGCGGCGGCGCCATCATCCAAATCGCGTGTATCGCGGATCGCCTCGAGAATACCTGCATGCTCGGTGCGAAGCACGCCCAACAGACCGTGCTCGAAGGCGCGTACGCGCTCGACCGGAATCGGGTCGAGATAGCCATTGACCCCGGCATAGATCACGACCACCTGCTCTTCCATCTTCAGCGGCGAGAACTGCGGCTGTTTGAGCAGCTCGGTCAGCCGGGAGCCGCGGTTGAGCAGCCGTTGCGTGGTGGCGTCCAGATCGGAGCCGAACTGCGCGAAGGCTGCCATCTCGCGGTATTGCGCCAGCTCGCCCTTGATGCGCCCGGCGACTTTCTTCATGGCCTTGGTCTGCGCGGAGGAGCCCACACGCGAAACCGACAGGCCGACGTTCACCGCAGGCCGGATGCCTTGATAGAAGAGGTCGGTTTCCAAAAAAATCTGTCCGTCCGTGATCGAGATCACGTTGGTGGGAATATACGCCGACACGTCATTGGCCTGTGTCTCGATTATTGGCAGCGCCGTCAGCGAGCCCCCTTTGTTGGCGTCATTCATCTTGGCAGCACGCTCAAGCAGGCGCGAATGGAGATAGAACACGTCGCCCGGATAAGCCTCGCGTCCGGGCGGCCGGCGCAGGAGGAGCGACATCTGACGATAAGCGACCGCCTGCTTCGACAGATCGTCATAAATGATGACTGCGTGCATGCCGTTGTCGCGGAAGAACTCCCCCATAGTGCACCCTGAGAACGGCGCCAGGAATTGCATCGGGGCCGGATCCGACGCGGTTGCTGCGACGATAATGGAGTAGTCGAGGGCGCCGTTCTCCTCCAGCACCTTGCTGAACTGAACGACGGTAGAGCGCTTTTGCCCGACTGCGACATAGACGCAGTAAAGCTTGATTTTCTCGTCGTCGGAGGCGTTGAGCGACTTCTGATTTAGGATGGTATCGAGCGCGATGGCGGTCTTGCCGGTCTGGCGATCGCCGATGATGAGCTCGCGCTGGCCGCGTCCGACGGGAATGAGCGCGTCGATCGCCTTGAGCCCGGTGGCCATCGGCTCGTGCACGGATTTGCGCGGAATGATTCCCGGCGCCTTGACATCGACGCGGCGGCGCTCGCTCGTATGGATCGGCCCCTTGCCGTCGAGCGGACTGCCGAGCGCGTCGACCACGCGGCCGAGCAGACCTTTGCCGACCGGCACATCGACAATGGCCTGGGTGCGCTTGACAGTCTGGCCTTCCTTGATCTCCCGGTCATTACCGAAAATCACTATACCGACGTTATCGGTCTCGAGATTGAGCGCCATGCCGCGTACGCCGTTCTCGAACTCGACCATCTCGCCGGCTTGCACATTGTCGAGACCATAGGCACGCGCAATGCCGTCGCCGACGGAGAGCACCTGACCCACCTCGGTGACCTGCGCCTCGCGATCGAAATTCTTGATCTGCTCTTTCAGGATGGCCGAGATCTCGGCCGCACGGATGTCCATCAAGACACCTCTTTCATCGCATGTTTCATCATATTGAGTTTCGTGCGCAGCGAGCTGTCGACCATGCGCGACCCGAGCTTCACCACGAGGCCCCCGATGATGGAAGGGTCTATCGTCACATCGACCTTGACGTTTTTTCCGGTTACGCTGTCGAGCGCTTCCTTGATTGCCGAAAGGTGGCGCTCGCTCGGTGCCGCCGCGAGGCTGACCTGCGCGGCAACCTCACCACGGTGGCGCGCGACCAGCCCCCGATAGGCCTTGATGATATCGTGCACCGCGAACAGACGCCGGTTCGCGGTCACCGTGAGCAGAAACTGGGCTGCAAGCCCCCGAACCCCTGCGAGATCGAGAACAGCGGACAGCGCCCGCACCTGCTCCGCGGAGGAAAATACGGGGCTGCGCACCATGCGGGCGAGATCGGCGCTCTCGGTGACGAGCGCAGCGAAGCGATCGAGATCCGAGCTAACTGTGTCCACGGAGTTTGCCTCAAGGGCGAGCTCGAACAGAGCAGTCGCGTAGCGGCCTGCCATGCCCGATATGTGTGCGCCTTCGCCTGCCACGTTGCCAGTTCCGTCGGGCAATTCCGCAGACCTGGGCACCGTCTCGGACGAGGCACCAAGCCCTTGAAATCAGCTGGGACATTGAATTTCGTGGCGAGCGCAGGCGCGCCCTGAAGAGCCACAGAAATCGGGCCAAGGGCGTAACACACCGCACATTGCGGTGCAACCTTGCGCCTGCTCGAAGCGGACGCGTCTCAAGCCATAGCGCTGTTGAGGAGCGGCGACGGCGGGATGCCGATCACAAGAAGCTTTGAGGATCGACATCGATCTCGAGCTTGACATTGGCATTGGGCTTCGGCGCCCGGGCCTGCCATGCTCGCAGATAACCGGAAAGGTCAAAGCCGCGCGGCGACTTGATCAGCAATCGGAAGCGGTGACGCCCGCGTACGACCGCCAGCGGGGCTTCGGCGGGTCCCAGAATACGCACGCCGTCGTGCGGGGGCGGAGCGACAGCGACCAACCGCCTTGCATAGGCTTGCGCCGTGGGCCGCTCGGGCGCGGAGATCAACAGGCTCGCGAGTCGCCCAAACGGCGGATAATGGGCTCTCTCGCGCATATCGATCTCGCTCGCGTAAAAGGCGTCGCGGTCAGCGGCGACCAGAGCGCGTATGACGGGGTGCTCGGGCTGGTGGGTCTGAAGATAGCCGACGCCGCGGGCCTCCTCGCGGCCGGCGCGGCCGATGACCTGATGCAGCAGCTGGAAAGTGCGTTCGGCGGCGCGCGGATCCCCATTCGCCAAGCCGAGGTCGGCATCGACAACGCCGACGAGCTTAAGCTTGGGAAAATGGTGTCCTTTGGCGACAATCTGCGTGCCAATGATGATGTCGAAGCAACCCTGGGCAACCTGGTCCAATTCCTCGCGCAACCGCTCGATTGATACAACGAGGTCGCTCGAAAGCACGAGCACGCGACTTTCGGGAAAGAGTTCGACCGCCTCCTGATGAAGCCGCTCGACCCCAGGTCCTACTGCTGCCAGAGAGTCCACAGCTTGGCAGTGCGGACACTGGACCGGCGCCGGCATGGAGAAGCCGCAATGGTGACAAACCAGGCGTCGCCTGAAACGGTGGTCGACGAGCCAAGCGTCGCAGTTCGGGCAGCCTAGGCGGAAGCCGCATCGCCGACAGAGCGTGAGCGGTGCGTATCCCCGGCGGTTGAGGAAGAAAAGCGCTTGCTCGCCCCGCTCGATCCTCTCCTTCACCGCCTCCGCTAGACGGGGCGCAATGTAACGCCCGCGCGGCGGCCCTTCCGTGCGTAAGTCGAGAGTCTTGATTGCGGGAAGATGCGCGCCCCCGAACCGCTGCGGCAGATCGAGACGCCTATAGCGGCCCCGCGCGACATTGACCTCGCTCTCGACCGAAGGCGTGGCTGAGGCGAGCACAATCGGAATGTCGGCGCCGCGCGCGCGCACGACCGCCATATCGCGCGCGTGATAACGCACGCCGTCCTCTTGCTTGTAAGCCGGATCGTGCTCCTCGTCGACGACAATAAGCCCGAGTTCAGCGAAAGGAAGAAATAGGGCCGAGCGCGCGCCCACGATGACGCTCACCTCCCCGTTGGCCACCGCGCTCCAAGTGCGCTCGCGCCGGCGCGGAGCGAGCCCAGAGTGCCATTCCGCCGGCCGCACACCGAAGCGCGTCGTGAAACGCGTCAGGAACTGCGTGGTCAGCGCGATTTCGGGAAGCAGCACCAGCGCCTGCCGCCCTAGGCGGACAATCTCGGCGACAGCCTCGAAATACACCTGAGTCTTGCCCGACCCTGTGACGCCATCAAGGAGGGTCACGCCGTAGCCGCCCTTTCCAACGCTGGCGCGTAACCGCTCCGCCGCTAAAGCTTGTGCCGGGGCAAAGTTGGGAGGCGCAAACGTCGGATCGGGTGGGCGCGCCACCGGCTCAGGAGGGAGGACAAGAGTTTCCAGGGTGCCCTCATCGATGAGGCCGTCGATGACCGCGGCCGAGACGCCGGCCGATCGAGCGAGCTCGCTTTTCGCATGGGTAAGCCCGTCGGCAAGGAGCGCGAGCGCGCGCTGCCGGGCTAACGACATGCGGGTCGGCGGCGGGCCGGCAATGCGTACCGCCACGCGCTCACGTGCCGGGCCGAGATGTTCGCCCATGCGCAGCGCCATGCGCAGCACCATGCCGCGCGGCGCGAGCGTGTAGCCCGCAACCCAATCCACGAACCGGCGCAATTCCGCATTGAGAGGCGGGATATCGAGCTTGTCCTCGACATCCTTCATTCGGTTGTGCAGGCCGGCCTTCACCGCGACGCTGTCGGTCCAGACCACACCCGTCGCCGTGCGCGCGCCGAGCTGGACGCGCACCAGATCCCCTGGCGCCAGATCGAGATGGGGCGGCACCCGGTAGGAATAGGTGCGGTCGAGCGCCACCGGCAGGAGCACCTCGACAAAACGCGGCGCGGACAGCGATGTAGGTGCGCTGAACGGATCCGTATCCTCGTCAAGTCTGGCGTTCTGCCGCATGCTTTCCACACGCGTACTCGTGATGTCTTCGCTATGGGATGCTGTTACCCCATTACGACAGTCATGCCGAGAGCTCGGGCGCTTCCTGCAATCTTATGATCGAAGGCAAGCTCGCGCAGCTTGCGCATGACTGATACATTTAGGTTGAATGACGCCCCTGCGCCCGAAGATCCACGTCAATGGCGTGCGCTACCGCTGGCCCGAGCGGCCGGTCGTCGTCATCTGCAACGATGGGGGCGATCCGGACTATCTCGATTGCGCTCTACAGGATGGCATTGTCCCGAACATCGCGCAATTTATGCGGACGGGGTTCAGCGCCATCGCTGAATGCGTGGTTCCAAGCTTCACCTGTCCGAACAACGTCTCCATCATCACGGGCAGCCCGCCGTCGGTGCACGGCATATCCGGGAACTTCTATCTGCACCCCGAGACAGGCAAAGCAGTGGTGATGACCGGTCCCGAGCTGATGCGCTCGACGACTATTCTCGCGGAATTCTCCCGCAATGGCGCCAAGGCGGCCTCTGTTACCGCCAAGGACAAGCTGCGCCAGCAGCTGGGCAAGGACATGCATATCGGCGGCGGCAGCATCAACTTCTCGTCGGAGAAGGCGGACAAATGCAGCAAACGCGAGAACGGCATTGATGACGTGCTCGAGATGGTTGGCATGCCGCTGCCCGACCTTTATTCGGCAGAGCTCTCCCTTTTCGTGCTCGAGGCCGGCGTCAAGCTCCTGCAAAGGGAGAAGCCGCTGCTCATGTATCTGTCGCTCACCGATTATATCCAGCACACCTATTCGCCCGGCGAGCCGCAAGCCAGCCGCTACTACCGCGACATGGACGTCCTGATAGGACGCCTGCACGATCTCGGCGCGGTCGTAGGTCTCATTGCGGACCACGGCATGCGCGACAAATCCAATCCCGACGGCTCGCGGAAAATTGTCTGGTTGCAGGATGCCCTCGATGCCGAGCTCGGCAACGGCGCAACCAAGGTGATCTGCCCCATTACGGATTATTTCGTGGCGCACCATGGCTCGTTGGGAAGCTTCGTGCGCGTTTATTGCCTCGGCGGAACGACCCCGCATTCCGTGATGCAGGTTGCCTGCAAGCTTCCCGGCATCGAAGCCGTTTACGACAAGGCGACTGCGGCGCGCAAATTCGAGCTGCCGATCGACCGTGAAGGCGATGTCGTTGTGATCAGCGATGCTGGGACCTGCATCGGGATGACCCCATCGGCGCACGACCTATGCGTGCTCGACGGCCATGCCTTGCGAACTCACGGCGGAATGGCGGAGAGCCGCGTCCCCTTTATCCTGAACCATCCGCTCAATGACACCTATGCGGCACGCGCCGCGCGTGGCGGCCTGAGGAATTTCCATATCTTCGATTTTGCAATAAACGGCGTGGTGACTTGAAATGCGCAAGCCTCAGTCTCGCAGAGCTTTCCTGATAAGATCGGCGACGCTCGCCATTGCCTCATGGGCGCCGCGGATCTCGTTTGCGGATACTATCTCTGCAACTGCGATAAGCCCCGGCTTGAGCGCGGCGGCGCAGAACGAAGGAAAGGTGGTCTGGTATACGTCGGTGGACCTGCCGGTGGCGGAGAAAATTGCGCGACGTTTTGAGGCCAAGCACCCCGGCATCCCGGTGCGCGTCGAGCGCAACGGGTCCGAGCGCCTGTTCCAGCGCATCGAGCAGGAGCTCACCAGCGGCATTCATGCCGCCGATGTCGTTAACACGTCGGATGGCGCCCATTTCGTGATCTGGAAGCGCGCAGGTCGTCTGCAGTCTTATCTGCCCAGCGAAGCGGCGGAATCTCTGCCCAGGGAGCAAATCGATCCTGACGGCGCATTCTTGAGCTGGCGCGCTTCGCTGAGCGTGATGGGGTACAACACCAATCTGGTCCAGGTGCATGAAGCCCCGAAAAGTTTTGCCGATCTT
>C688J35102_120989170_pt1 | contig 10302 bp, 7 predicted proteins | sample HopSoiMetagenom2_FD_35102 | JGI IMG/M metagenome (IMG submission 35102) | reverse complement strand
GAGACCAGCAGCAGGTCGAGCAGGATCGCGGCGAGCCGGCGCGTGGGCGAGGCCAGGGGGAGCCCCAGCAGGTGCGGCGCCACCGAGAAGCTCTCGGGGGTGATGAGATTCCGGGGGTCGATGCCGATCGGGGTCGTCGGATGGGCCATCGCGGGGCGCCGGAGGGGGAGGACGGTGAGATCCGGGCGGGAATCTACTGCGCGCCGCCGCGCCGGGACAACGGAGTCCGTCTCGCGGCGTCCCTCCGCCTCGCACCACGGGTGTCGGCGCGCGCGCGGGATAGATGTATCTTCGCTCCCATGCCAAACGGAATGGACTCACGCAGAGCCGCGGAGGCGCGGAGGGGCGCGGCGGTCCTCGCCGCGATGCTCCTGATCGCATCGTGTGCCCCGGTCCCCCGGGGCCCGGCGCCGCGGCTGACGATCGCGCCCGACTCGGCCCAGGCGGACGCGCCGATCCGCATCGGCGCGGCGGGGCTCCGGCCGGGCGAGGCGGCGGAGATCGTGCTGCGCTGGCCGGACGCGCCCGGCGGCGAGCTGCGCGCCTCGGCGTGGGCGCGGGCGGGCCGCGGCGGACGCATCGACCTGCGGACGCAGGCGCCGGATTCGGGGAGCTACGCGGGCGCCGACGCCGCCGGGCTGCTCTGGTCGATGCACCCCGCGGCCGCCTCGGCTCCGTCGACGCGCCCATGGCGCGCGCCGCAGCCGCTGCGCTACCGTGCCGAGCTCCGGGTCGGGGGGCGGCGGGTGGACGAGCGGGCGGTGACGCGCACGCTGCTCGCGCCCGGCATCCGCGTGGAGGAGGTGGTGCAGGGTGGCATCACCGCGCGGCTGTATTCGCCGCCGCGCCGCGCCGGGCGGCGGCTCCCGGTGGTGCTGGTGCTCAGCGGCTCCGAGGGCGGCTTCGACGACCTGCGCGCGGCGGATGCTCGCGTCGCACGGCTACGCGGCGCTGGCGGTGGCGTACTTCGGCACGCCCGGGCTGCAGGAGGAGCTCTTCGAGGTGCCGGTGGAGCGGATCGAGTCGGCGGTGGAGTGGGTGCGGGGGCGGCCGGGGCTGGACGCGGGGCGGATCGCGGCGCGCGGCGCCAGCAAGGGGGCCGAGCTGGCGCTGGTGGGCGCGTCGCTCGTCCCCGACATCCGCGCGGTGGTGGCGTACGCGCCCACCGACGTGGTGAACCAGGGGATCGACCGCCGCGGCGGGTCGCGCGGCACGTCGTCGTGGACCTGGCGCGGCGCTCCCCTCCCCTTCCTGGCGCAGACGCCGCCGCCCGGCTTCGCGGCGCAGTTCCGCGGCCCGCCCCCCTACCGCCTGCGCCCGCTCTACGAGGCGAGCCGGTCGGACGGCGCCCTCGCCCGCGCCGCCATCCCGGTGGAGCGGATCCACGGCGCCGTGCTCCTGGTCTCGGGCGAAGACGACCAGATGATCCCCTCGTCCGCCGCGGCCGAGGCGGTGGTGTGGAGGCTGCGCGCGGCCCATCATCCGTATCCCGATCTCCACCTCGCCTATCCGGCGCCGGCCACGTGATCCTCCTCCCGTACTTCCCCACCCCGCCGCGGGAGCGCATCGGGCCGTGGCTCACCGGCGGGACCGCCGCCGGCTACGCGCGCGCCGACGCCGAGTCGTGGCCGCGGGTGCTCCGCTTCCTGGCCGACGCCCTGCGCCGATGAGGGCGCCGGGGGGCGTGCCGCTGCGCACCGTCTGGCTGGTGGCGTTCGCCGCCGCCACGGCGCTCGGCGCGGTCGACGCGCACCGACCGCTCGCACATGTACGAGATGCTGGTGCCGTTCGCGTGTTAGTGCTAGTTGAAGGTCATATTGTGATTCCGCGTGAGTTCGCGATGTGCGCCAAGCGCATGAACTCGAGGTGCGGAAATACGGCCTGAAGGCGATCGGCCCATTTGGCCAAGTCGCCAAGTCCGATTACATCCCCAGGGCTATGTCCGTCGGTCGGCTGTAGTACCTCTCTTTTCTCGATCAGCACATCGTGAATCTCGACCAGTAGCGGTCTCTCCGTCCACGCCTCTGTCGTGCGCAAGTCTTCGAAAGCGTCAAGCCATAGATCGGACGCACGCGTCAGAGCCGCGGAGACCTTGGCCGAGAGTTCGACCATGTAGGCCTGCAGCAAGGCGAATCCTTCCTCGTCCACGTTATCAGCAAGACGAAGGAAGTCTGCCGCATGCGCGAGCAGAGTCCAAAGTTCAGCAATGCCATCCTGCAGACGTTTGAACGCGCGCTCTTCACCATCAGCCCGGATCTCCACCCCCAACTGGTGCGCTTCAGCTTCAGGGAACGGGATTGGAAACCAGGTCCAGACATTGTCTCTGACGTTATTATCGGAGTAGAAACTCCATGGCTTAAAACGCCAAATCGCGCCAGCGGGATTCACTTGTCCAAAGGTCGGAACAACAAGAATGGTTGGCCAGTTCGTGTCCAGCACAAATTGCTCGGCGCTTCGAACGGCGATTTCTCCTAACAGGATTTGCAACACGTCAGCGACCGCTACAAGGCTCTCCATCAGCCTAAGCGGATTCACTACCTCAGCCACTATCCACAGTGCCGGGCGGCCTTCCCAAGGCACCTCCTCGGAACGGATCGCCGCCTGAATTTCATCAGCCGGCAGGGCTGCAAGGCCTTCTCGGATCCCGTTACGGAGCCGCTCCAGTATGTCAGAGAAAATTCGTCCGGCCCACACCTCTGGCGCCCGCCATTGCCGCTCGGGCTGTTCTACAAATGAATACCAGAGAGTCCAAGCCGCAGAGAGAACACTCGACTCCGCACGTTCAATTGCCTCCAGCTTACGGCGTGGCACAAACCGAGAAAACCGCGCGCGGAACTCTTGCTGGAACCGAGGGAGGTGCCTCAGAGCCTCTACAAAGTTGTACGTCGACAGGAAATTCTTCTCGATATCGATCCCTTGGCTTTGGGCTGTCACCAAATATCGCTCACGTTCTTCAGGAGATCTTGCACGGCCCAAGTAGCTGTTCAGTGCAAGTGGCCCGCTCGCCTGACGGAAGAAGTTTGACAGCGGCCAGAGATAGTTCCTTGATGCCTCCACAAGTGGACGGTGCTGGTCCAGCGTAAGACTCCCACGCGCACGCTCCACACCCGCCGCACCTTGCACATCATCTACGCTACCCGGGCCGGATTCACGTCGGCGAGATTGCCCCTCACTGGTGAAGCCCCAAGCGTCCACAGCAGACCGAGGGAGCTTGGGTACGCGTTCAAGCGAACGCGTGGTTTCGTCCCACGCCTTCGCGTCAAGCAGTCTCCCAATCAACCGAATCGGTTTTTCGCTCCGGAAGTGAGCGATCAACCCCTTGCGCAACTGGTCGAGAGAGACGACGGCGGCTTCCCTTATCGCCATCATCGCCTCTACATACGCAGCCCAAGTCGCTGGCCGAACAGGAAGATTACCAAGGTTAATAAACGTACTGTTGAGTGTCGGGCCCCAATCCGCGAACAGAGACCGGATAGGTATTCCGGTCTTCTCAGTAGGATCGTAGGGCCACGGTGCGAGCGGGTTCTGATGACCATAACCCTGCGCCCCGTACCGCTCCCGCCCGGGAGCGAGTTGACGAAGGAGTTCGACATGTTCCAGTGTCAGGGCATGAAGCTCGTCTTTGGAACTGCCGCGAACACTTGCCTGTGCATTACGATTTGTGGCGAATACAAGATCAAACGGCACGATAAAATGGGCACGTAGCGTGTCCTCAGTCTCCTCAAGCGAAATAACCCCCTTCGCTTGACGGTACCTCGTAAGGATCCGCGGGATATGCGGTAGCACGTGTGCTTCAAACTGCGCGGGTGGTCCGTAAGACCACGCAAGGATTGCCTTGCCCAAGGCCGGAAGAGGAGTGTCTTCGAGGGCGGGAGCGAGTTCGACCTCCCACAAAGCATCCGCTAGAGGCGCCTCAATGTGCAGGCGCATCGCCCAGAAGCATAGCTCGGCGAAGCCCGTCCAATCGACAGGGGTGACAGGAGCCTCAGGTGCGATCGGTACACGCGAGAACCACGCTTCGAAAGGAATGAAAACGTCATGGCTGTCAGTCTGCCGCGCTCGGAGCCGCCGCGATAGCGCAAGTACCTCGGGATTCACTCCTTGGATCTGTTCCATGAAGGGCACTTCACCTGGCATGACGTCCGAAACATCGAAGTCCAATGTAATCGACCATGTGTCGCCGAGTTGCTCACGAGCTTCCTCGATCAAGGCGCGGTTGTCTTCCACATACGCGTTGAGTCCCAGCCACAACAAGCTTCTGCCAGCGCCGGCAAGCCCAGCCCACGTGCGCAGTTCACGCTTGGTGAGCGCCGCTATCAGAAGCTCAGCATCTCCAGGGTGATTCAGGAATGCGTGAAATAGGAAAGCCTCCAAATCCACCTCAGGAACGTGGCGCACACACACTGCGCCACTTTCGGCCCAAGGAGCTACGACCTCATCGGTCAACTGCGCGGACAAGATCGCGGAGCGGAGCGGATGAAGCGCCTCGACATACCGGCCATCCCGAGAGCGACGCACCAGGTATTCACGCTCCAGCAACTCCAGGGTCCGAGTCGGGTCGCGGGACCCAGTTGCGCTCACAAGTCCTGCAAGATCAATTCGAGCCTCGTACGCCCCCGCCACACTCGCGAGGCGAAGAAAAGAGAGATCGGCAGTGGACATGCGGCCCTGCTGTACCTCTTCGCGCAGGCGGCGAACCTGACCACAAAGTGTGGCTTCGAGTGATTCGCTCTGTGAAACGAGGAACGTGAACTCGAGTAGGGGACCTTGGCCGCCGAAGCTCTCCCATGCCTCCGGAAATGACAAGAATGCATCAGACGGGCGCCGAGCTACGAGTTTGGTATAGATCAGCTCCGCTTCCGCTTCGTCGAACTGAAGCTGCACTAGGCGGGGGAACCCGAGTTCCGCCTCCGACACGTTAAGCCGAGCTAAATCCTCCTCCCGAATCGTAACCAGCACCTTCAGCTCGGGCAGCTCAGCTAGGAGGCGAACAAGCTCGGACCAGTCAACATCGCGAGGTGAGACGTCGACAAACACGTGCATCGGTGCCCCAACCGCCCGGAGATGGCCGGCGATGGCTGCAACAACTCGTAGAGCGTGAGCTCGGCCTGCGACAAGGCGGATTGCGAACCGCCATGCTTCCGGAACAAAGTCGTAGAAGTAACGAAGGCCAAGAGTCGTCTTTCCTTGCCCTGACGCCCCGTGAATAATCACTACCTTCGCAGCGGAAAACGCTTCGTCGATCTGCTGCAGTTTGGTACCGCGAATAATGTCTTGGCCGGCCAGAATGTGGTCATACCGTGCAGAGACGCCGCGGTAATACTCGCTCGCGAGGTCGTCCCTCCTGTGGTCTGAAATCTCTTCGTCTTCCAGCGGAATGATGGACGTGAACCACTCCTGGTGGTGCGCAGCACGCTCCGCGAGGTAACGACCGACTCTGGAAATCCGTTCCTGAATGTCCGCAGCTGTCAGTCGCCGCCTTTCTTCCGCAGCGCGATACAACCAAGAAACCAGAAGCTCGAAGGCACTTTCCGGGTCTCCGCCGAGCAAACTCTGTGAGAGATATCGGAAGACGTCTCCCCGGAGCACCGCCTCGTCTACAAGTTCGAACCGTACCGAAGTGAACAAGCGGCCGATCTTCTCATCCGTGAAGCCGTGCTGCTGTAACTTGTTGATGACGGAAGAACGGTGGGCTGGATCTCCGGCCCATGCACCGCTTAGTTCGGGGCCGATTGGTCCGAATGTGGCGACCACGATGTCCAATCCAGACCGTGATGACAGCTCTGCTGCCCTCCGCAAGAAAGAATCAGCCTGATCGACGCCGAGAGCAGACAGCGCGAGTGCTCCGGCGTGTGCCTTCACCTGAATCACCCGTTGAAGTTCCTCTCCTGAATAGACGTCGAGATCTTCTTTGCCCTCTGGATGAAAAATGAGATTCGCAGCGCCGGGCCGTAGTACGGTGGCGAGTGTGTACAACGCCTGAAGGCGAAATCCTTGTAGTGCTGCTTTGGCTCCTGAAACCGACATGGACGTATGCAGTTGGACGTCGTAAGTGACCTGCAGACCTGCTTCACTAACATAACGCGCAGCAGTCCGATCAGCGCCGACGGCGTGGACTTGATCGTCTCCATAGCCAACGATCGCGAAGGCCGGCGGCACTTGGAGGTCCTAGTCGCTATCACGCTCGTTGTGGGGGGAATGCCCTCGAAGGCGGGCCACGATCACTAAAACGCGCGCTGGAATTCGCGCCCGTTACATTAGATTGGCAGAACTCAACCTCAACCCACCCTCCAGAACGCCGGATTACCCCTGAGGTTGATCGTTAGCCTCAGCCGGCGGTCGCCTCGATCACCATCAGCTCCCACAGCCAGTCGACCGCGCGCCTCTCGGCGGTGACGACGCGGAAGCCGGCGTCCTGGAGCAGGGCGCCGGCTTCGTCGAGCGTGTACATCCGCCGGTACGCATCCCCCGTGAGCCGCAGGTAGAGGTCCAGCGCGCGCATCGTCATCCGCCCGCGCGACCAGTCGAGCAGCAGCAGCCGCCCGCCGGGGCGCAGGACGCGGCGCACCTCGCCCAGCGCGCGCTGCGGCTCGGGGAAGACGTGGAAGGCGGACGCGCAGCAGACGGTGTCGAAGCGCGCATCGGGGAACGGCAGCGCCGCGGAGTCGGCGGCGGCGAGGGCGGCGGTGGCGAACTTGCGGCGGGCGGCGAGCAGCATCTCCGTCGACGCGTCGACGCCGACGTAGCGCGCGACCATCGGACGCAGGTTGGCGGTGCCGCAGGCGAGGTCGAGCACGTCACCCCGGCCGCCGCCCAGCAGCGGACGGAGCAGGGCCAGGCTGCGCGCGTTGTACTTCGCCCAGCGCCGATCGTAATCCATCCCTCACCTCAGTGAAGACGATCTGACGCAGAGAAGCAGAGGAACCCAAGAGAACTGCTGCAGGTGTTCTCTCGGTTCCTCTGCGTCTCTGCGTGAAACGGCCGTTGCAGTTACATCCGCTTGTACGCCGGCCCGCTCCCGCCCTCGCGCGGCGTCCAGCGCGGCCCGACCACGTCGGTGGCCTTGCAGTCGATGCAGTTCGGCGCGTTCACCACCAGGCGGTCGCCCTGCCGCTCGTAGACCCCCGCCGGGCAGACGTGCGAGTAGAAGTCCGCCACCTCGCCGCTCACGTCCTTCCCCACGATGAGGTGGCTGGGGATGTCGTCGCGCGTCTGGTTCCCCGCCTTGAACACCGCGTCGACCTTGCTGAAGGTGAGCGTGTTGTCGGGGACGAAGGGCGTCTCCGGCGCCACCACCCGCTCCGCCTCGGCGTCGGCGTGCATGGCGATGCGCCCGCCGGGAAAGCGGCCGCCGGTGAGCGTCATCAGCCCCGCCCTGGCGCCGCCCACGAAGAAGCCGCTCTTGAACGCCAGCCGCATGTTGCGCGTGCGGTGCAGGTCCTCCACCACGTAGCTGTGCTCCAGCGCCGAGTCGTAGGGCGCCAGCGCCGCCTGCGAGGCGTCGCCCGCCTTCAGGGCGTCGAAGATGGCGCGCGCGGCGTACATCCCGCTCTGCATGGCATAGTGGATCCCCTTCAGCGAGGGGACGTCGACCAGCCCCACCGTGTCGCCCACCATCACCAGCCCCTCGCCCACGCGCCGCTCGGGGAGCGCGAAGTAGCCGCCCTCGGGGATGGTCTTCGCCCCCCACTCCACCATCTCCCCCCCCTCCAGCTGCCTGCGGAAGAAGGGATGCTGCTTCATCCGCTGCAGCAGCTGGTGCACGTCGAGCGTCGACCGCTTGTAATCCAGCCCGACGACGAGGCCCAGCGCGACCAGGTTCGGCTCCAGCGCGTACAGGAAGCTCCCGCCGAAGGCGTCGCGCGGGAGCGGCCATCCCAGCGTGTGCACGATCCCGTCGAAGGGGACCTTCGTCTCCCACAGCTCCTTCACCCCCAGCGCGAAGATCTGCGGGTTCTCGGAGCCGATCTGCTGCCACTCGCGGTACGCCTGCCCCAGCGGCCCGCGCGTACCCTCGGCGAGCACCGTGACCTTCGCGGTGAGGTCGGTGGGCGGCTCGTAGCCGGAGCCCGGCTCGCCGTCGCGCTTGAGCCCCGCCGGCGTGGTGCGGCACCCCACCACCTTCGAGCCCTCCACCAGCAGCGAGTCCACCGGAAAGCCGGGGAGCACGTTCACCCCCATCTCCTCCGCCTTCCCGCCCAGCCACCGCACCATCTCGCAGAGCGAGCCGATGTAGTTGCCGTGGTTGTTCATCGGCGGGGGCGTGGGGATGCGGAAGTGCCCCTTCCCGGTGAGCAGCAGCACCCGCTCGCGCTTCACCTCGTGGCGGAAGGGGAAGTCCGCGTCCTTGAGCTCCGGGAAGAGCTCGCGGAAGGCGCGCGGGTTCACCACCGCGCCGGAGAGGGAGTGCTCGCCCAGCGCCGCCGCCTTGTCGAGGATGGCGACCTGCAGCTCGCCCAGCGCGCCCCCCGCCTCGCCGTCCTGCTTCGCCAGCCGCGCAAGCTCGATGGCGCAGGCGAGCCCGGCGGGGCCTGCGCCCACGATCACCACGTCCATCTCCAGCGCCTCGGCGTCGGGCGCCTCGGCCAGGATCAGCTTCTCGCGCGGCAGCGGCGGCTGGTGGACGACGGGGAGGATGCGGTCAGCCATCGGGGTCTCCGGGCCTGTCGGTGCGAACGGTCGATGGACGGTCGGGCGGAACGGCGCGGAAGATACGGGCCGCGCGCGGACGCCGCAAAGCACGAACGTCCGTTCTGCGGTCCCGACGTCCTCCAAAAACCGATCGGCTCACACGGAGTCAACGGAGTCAGCGGAGTCGTTCTCCGTTGACTCCGCTGACTCCGTGTGAGGATCGTTCTGTGCTGGTGGTTCCGTATGCACAGAGATTCGTAGGACCTGGTATCGAGGCAGGCGCGTCCTACCTCGCCAGGACCGGGGTGCGAGGGCGCGACGGCGTCGGCGCGTCGAGCCGAAGGTCCTTGCGAATCCCGGCGTCCACCATGCGACCGGGCGCAAACCTGCGCAGCAGCCGCAGGCGGCTCGCCAGGCGGCCCGCCGGGTAGCGGAGCTTCGGTCGGGCCGCGCCCGCCGCCTTCAGCACGACGTCGGCGACCACGCCCGGCTCGTCCGCGGCCGCGAGCGCCTCCTTCATCTGCCTGCCCACCGCCCCGCGGACCTCGCGGTACTCGTCGAGCTTGGCGTCGGCTTCGAGCAGGTTCGCGTCGAACTGCGTCTTCGTGTACGCGGGCTCCACGACCGAGACCCGGATCCCCCTGGTGCGCAGCTCGTGGTCGAGCGATTCCGAGTAGCCTTCGATCGCGTGCTTGGTCGCCGCGTAGAGCGCCATGTACGGCGCCGGCAGAAAGCCCAGCACGGAGCCGATGTTGATGATGCGGCCGCTCCCCTGGCGCCGCATGTGCGGCACGACGGCGCGCGTCATCCGCACGATCCCGAAGAAGTTCGTATCGAAGATCGCCCGGGCCTGCTCGATCGAGCTCTCTTCCGCTCCGGCGGGGGCGACGCTGAAGCCGGCGTTGTTCACGAGCAGGTCGAGGCGGCCTTCCAGCCGCATCACCTCGCCGACGGCGGCCGCGACCGATTCGTCGCTGGTCACGTCGAGGGGCAGCATCGCGAACGTACGCCGGCCCGCCTGGGCGCCCCGCCTGCTGGTGCCGTAGACCTTGTAGCCGGCCCTCGCGAGCCGCTCCGCCGTGGCTTCGCCGATCCCCGACGAGGCACCGGTCACGAGCGCGACAGCTTTCTGGATCTTCATGGGAATCCCTTTCGGTCTGGGTTATGACGAGCCCGGGTGACGCACTGGCCTGCGCCACGACGAGAGACGGTATGTATGACGATTATCATATTCGTGCGCAGATCAAGAACGCCCGCGCGTGTGCGCATCGTGTCAGCCGGCGGAGGGGGCGAGGTGATTCAGCGCCGCCTCGCGCAGCGCGTCGGAAAGCCGCGGGTCGTCGACGGCGCGCGCCAGCAGCAGGCTACCGACCATGGTGGCCACGGTTACGAGCGCGCGCTCGTGCGCCCCGGGCTCCCCCCAGTCAGGCGACTCGCGGGCGACCAGATCGATCATCTCCCTGATGCGGCGCGTGGCGGCGCGGCGCACCTCGGGCGTCTGGCGCGGCATCTCGGAGCCCAGGGCGGCGACCGCGCAGCCGGTCTCCACGCCTTCCAGGTGCGCATCCGAGAGGTAGGCCCGCAGCAGCGCCGGCAGCGCCTGCCCCGGCGGTGCGTCGGCGGCGATGCCCGCCAGCGCGGCCACGGCTTCGGCCCCGGCGCGGTCGGCCG
>C688J35102_120989172_pt1 | contig 10305 bp, 7 predicted proteins | sample HopSoiMetagenom2_FD_35102 | JGI IMG/M metagenome (IMG submission 35102) | reverse complement strand
CCTTGCCCGCGCAGCGCTCGATCTCCTTCACCGCTTCGGGCACGTCCCACAGCGGGATGAGCGTCTGCGGGATGAAGCGGTCGGGATAGGCGGGGGCCCACTCGTCGAGCATCCAGTCGTTCCAGGCGCGCACCAACGCGAGCGCGAGGTCCTTGTCGTCGGCGGCGAGGAACTGGGTGCCGCCGAAGCGCGGGAACGTCGGGAACAGCAGCTCGGCCTGCACGCCGTCCTCGTCCATCGAGCGCACGCGCTCGTGCACGTCATAGGCGGCGGGGATCATGTCCTCGTAGCGGCGGGCGAAGAGATCGTCGCCCTTGCCCTGTTCGTTGGTGCGGAACTTGCGCGTCGCCGCATTGCCCTGGAACGACAGCTCGTAGAAGCGGTCTTCCCACAACCAACCCTGGTTGCCGTCGCGTTCGACGATCCGCGGCGCGCGGTCGCGGAACTTCGGGTCGATGTGATCGGCGAACACGTGCTCGGGCTCGATCACGTGGTCGTCGACCGAGATCATCTGCACATCGTCACGCAGCATGCGGAGCTCCTGTTACTCGCCCGCGCCGTACGCGGTGGGGCGCTCTTCGAGGATGACGGTCTTGGTCTCGAGGAACGGCAGCAAACCTTCCTTGCCACCCTCGCGCCCGATGCCCGACTGCTTGAAGCCGCCGAACGCCATGCCGAAGTCGGTGCGGAAGTTGTTGTGGCCGACGGTGCCCGAGCGCAGGCGACCGGCAACCGCGCGGGCCCGGTCGGCGTCGTTCGTGAACACCGACGCGTTCAGGCCGTAGATGGTGTCGTTCGCCTTGCGCACCGCGTCCTTCTCGTCGTCGGCCTTGATCACCGAGAGCACCGGCCCGAAGAACTCTTCACGCGCGATCGTCGAGTGGTTGTCGACGTCGGCGAACACGGTGGGCTCCACGAAGTAGCCGCGTTCGAGGTCGGCCGGGCGGCCGCCACCGAGGGCGAGCGTCGCCCCTTCGTCGACGCCCTGCTTGATGAGCCCGAACACCTTCTCGCGCTGGCGATCGGACACGAGCGGCCCGAGTTGTGACGTCTCGTCGAACGGGTCGCCGACGCGCGTCTTCCCGAAGCTCGCGGTGAGCGCGTCCACGAACTCGTCGTGACGGTCCTTCGTGACGATGATGCGTGTGAGCGACGAGCACACCTGGCCGTTGAGACCGCACTCGGCTTTCGCAAGCGTCTTGGCCGCGACACCGAGATCCATGTCGTCGAGGATCACGGCCGCCGACTTGCCGCCGAGCTCCAGCGTGCAGCGTGCGATGCGCTCGCCGCACAACGACGCGATGCGCCGCCCGGCCGCCGTGGATCCCGTGAACGTGATCTTGTCGACGTCGGGGTTGGTGACGAGGAGCTCGGAGACTTCCCGGTCGGCGGTCAACACGTTGAGCACACCGGGCGGCAGGCCGATCTGCTCGGCCGCTTCCGCGAACACGAGGCCCTCACCCGGCGCTTCCGGCGAAGACTTCAACACGATCGTGCAACCGGCGAGCAACGCGGGCCCGAGCTTGTGGCAGATCAACGCCACCGGCGCGTTCCACGGAATGATCGCCCCGACGACACCGACCGGTTCGCGCACGAGCAGTCCGAATTTGCCGCCGACCGACGGCGTGGCTTCCTCTTCGAACGCGAACGTGTCGGCGAGCGCCGCGTAACCGGCGAGCGCGCCGGCACCAATTCGACCCGCGTACTGCGCGGTGGAATAGAGGACGCCCGACTCGCGCGGCCACAGCTGGCTCAACGCGTCGCCGCGTTCGGCGACCGCCTTCCCCAGCGCGGTGATGTACTCGGCGCGCTCCTGGTGCGTGAGCTGCGACCACGGCCCGTCGTCGAACGCGGTGCGCGCCGACGCGACGGCCCGCGCCATGTCGTCGGCCTCGCCCGCCGCGGCTGAGTAATAGATCTCCTCGGTGCCGGAGTCGATGACGTCGAACGTCCCGCTCCCCGACGGCGTCACCCATTCGCCCCCGATGAAGAAGCGGTCCGAGTGGAGTACCGGCGCGGTGGTTGCCCTTGCAGTCATGTGCGTTGCTCCGTCTCGATCAGTGCGATGCGTGCGGCTCCCGCGCTCGGGAGCAGCCGCGGAAGGTTAGGCCGTGTCACTGGAGGCCCGCGACGAGGAAGTCGTCGAGGAATCCGCGCACCCGCGCCGGATCACCCGTGTCGACCGCGCCGCCGGGCACGGTCACGAGCGACAGCACGATCCGCATGATCCACTCCGCGGCGCGCGCGACATCGAGATCGGCCCGGAGCTCGCCGCGATCGCGCGCGGCGTCCACGTAGCCGTGCCAGAACTGCGCCATGCCCGGCATCATCTCGGCGAGCCCGCTCCCGATCATCTCCGCGAATGCGGCCGGCTCTTCCTCCTTGAGCCGGAGGCCGAGTGCGCTCGGCCGGTGGTCCCGGGAGAACACGACCGCGGCCGCAACCTGCGCGGCGAGGCCGTCGGCCGCCGAGACGCGCGCGTGCGCGTCGGCCCAGAACTGCTCGTCGGTGCGCGCGAGCGCGGCGGTGACGAGCGCGGCCTTGTCGGGGAAGTGACGGTAGAGCCAGGCGCGCGAGACGCCGGCCTCCTGTGCGATCTCGATCACCGTCGTCCTGCGGATTCCCGAACGGCGCAGGCAGCGCTCGGTCGCGTCGATCAGCCGGTCGCGAGTCGCGACGACGGGCGCCGCGGTCACGACAGCACGAAGTCGGCGAGGTCAGGCTCCTTCGTCCACGCCCAGTAGTCGACGAGCCGCCACGGACTCAGGCCGTAGATCTCGCCGTACGCGTTCTTGAAGAAGGAGTGCTTGATCGACGGGTGCGACCACACGTAGGTGTTGATCTCGGCCTGCGTGCGCGTCAGCCAGTCGTCGTACTTCGCCTGCGTCGGCTCCATGGCGCGGTGCTCACCGTCGATGAGCGCCTCGAGGCAGCCGGTGATGTAGCGCATCTGGCATTCCGAGTGGAAGATCAGGCTCCCGCCGTGCACGAGGTTGGTGCCCGGGCCGTACATGAGGAAGAGGTTGGGGAAGTTCGGCACGGTGACGCCGAGGTACGCGGCCGGCCGCTCACCCCACGTCTCGCGCAGGTTGATGCCATCGCGGCCGGTGATGTCCATCGGGAACAGCACCTTCGTCGCGAGGAAACCGGTCGCGTAGACGATCACGTCGACCTCGTAGCGCTCGCCGTCGGTCGTGACGATCGCGTCGGGCTCGATGTGGTCGATCGAGGTACGGACGAGCTCGACGTTGTCGCGCGTGAGCGTGCGCAACCAACTCCCGTTGTCCTGCAGTGTGCGCTTCCCCGTGGGCGGGTAGTCGGGCACGACCTTCGCGACGAGCTCGGGGTCGTTGTCGACCTGGCTCGTGATCCATTCGGTGAACCACTGCCGGGTGAGCTCGTTCATCTCGCTCACCGCGCGCGCACCACCGTCGTACTCCGGATCGATCTTCGCGGCCGCGAGCCCTTTGTCGCAGAGCGCCCAGAACAACAAGAACCGATACCAGCGCGCGTAGAACGGCAGGTGGCGCAGCGCCCAGGGCAGTCCGGGACCGACCTTCTTGTGGTAGTCCTCGTTCGGGAACATCCACTGCGCGGTGCGTTGGAACACCGTGAGCTGCGCGACGTCGGGTGCGATCGTCGGCGCGATCTGGAACCCGCTCGCGCCGGCGCCGATCATCGCGACGCGCTTACCGGCGAGGTCGACGCTGTGGTCCCACCGCGCCGAGTGGAACGACGGGCCCGCAAACGTCTCCATGCCCGGAAATGCGGGGAGGTTCGGGCGGTTGAGCTGCCCGACCGCGGAGATCACCGCGCGCGCGGTGAGCGTCGACTCGGTTCCGTCCTTCGCGCGCACGCGTAGCCACCAAACGTTCGCGGCGTCGTCCCATTCCGCGCCGAGCACTTCGGTCTCCCATTGCACGTGCGGTTCCACGCCGTGCTTCGCCATCACGCCTTCGAAGTACCGCTGGAGCTCGGGCTGCTGCGCGAAGAACTCGGTCCAGTGATCGCTCGGCTCGAAGCTGTAGCAGTAGAAGTGGTTGCCGACGTCGACGCGCGCACCGGGATAGGAGTTCTCCCACCACGTGCCGCCAACGCCCGCGTTCTTCTCGATGATCGTGAACGGGATGCCGGCCTCCTTGAGGCGGATGCCCGCCAGCAAGCCCGACTCGCCGCAACCGATCACCACGACGGGGAACGCGTTGCGCGCCGCGTCGTCGGTAGCTGGGGCCACGCGCCGCAGGTCGGCGCCGCTGAGCTCCATCTCCTCCATCGCCATCGGGAGGTACTCCGCGGGTACGTCCTCGCAGACGAGGAAATCCATCATCTCCTTGAGCAGCTCGGGAGAAACAGGCTCGGGTTCGGGACATCCGCGGTCGCGGTAGTCGCGGATCACGTCGAGGGCGAGCGCGCGCACCTCCGCCTGGTCGTCCTCGGTCATGTAGCCCTGCACCTCGTTGAGCATGAGCCCGGTCGGACGCAGGCGACCGCGGATCAGCTCCGGATCACCGCTCATGTGCACGAGCGAGCACATGAGCGTGGGAATGCTGACGTCGAGCAGCGCGGTCGCGATGTCTTCGTCGGAGGTCGTGAACGGCTCGCCGGAGTGAGGATTGCGCATGAAGCGGCACAGTACACAACATCGCAATTGTGTCTATCGGCGGCCAGGCGCGACGATGGTGGACCCGCCCCCGCGTGACTCCAGGAGTGTCCATGCCCGCTGCCGACGACGCCCGCTACACGGTGATCTCCGCCGACACCCACGCCGGCGGGAGTCACGCCGCGTACCGCGAGTTCCTCGAAGCGAAGTACCACGAAGACTTCGACGCCTGGCGCGGCAAGTACAAGAACCCGTTCAGCGATCTCGGCGACGCGCGGCGCCTGCGCAACTGGGACGACGACATGCGCAACTCGCAACAAGACGACGACGGCGTGGTCGGCGAAGTGATCTTCCCCAACACCGTTCCGCCGTTCTTCCCGAACTTCGTGCTGTTCGCGAAGCCGCCTCGGCCCGATCAGTACGAGCACCGCCTCGCCGGCATTCGCGCGCACAACCGCTGGCTCGAGGACTTCACCGGCCGCAACCCCGAACGGCGCGCGGGCATCGGGCAGATCTTCCTCAACGACATCGACGACGCGATCGCAGACGTGAAGTGGATCAAGGAGCACGGCCTGCGCGGCGGCATCCTGATCCCGACGATCCCCCCCGACGTCGACTGGATCCGGCCGCTCAACGACCCGGAGTACGACCGCCTGTGGGCCGTGTGCGAAGACCTCGAGGTGCCGGTCAACTGCCACGGCGGCACGGGCTCGCCGAGTTACCTGCCCCACCCGTCGTCGGCGCTCATCATGCTGTCGGAGATGGCGGGCTACTCGCGCCGGCCGTTCCTCTTCATGGTGCTGTCCGGTGTGTTCGAGCGCTTCCCACGCCTCAAGTTCGTGATGACCGAGCAGGGTTGCTCGTGGATGCCGCCGCTGCTCGCGCAGCTCGACATGTTCATGGCGAGCGTGCGCGACAAGGGTGCGATCGGCGAGCTGCGCTTCACGCCCGATCAGATCCTGCCGAAGTCGGCGACCGAGTACTTCGCGCAGAACGTGTGGATGGGCGTGAGCTTCCCGCAGATCGGCGACGCGGCCGCGGCCCGCAAGCTCGGCATCGACAAGGTCATGTGGGGCAGCGACTACCCGCACGACGAAGGCACGTACCCCTACTCCAAGCTCGCGCTGCGCCAGGTGTTCCACGACTGGCCCGAAGCCGACCTGCGCAAGGTGCTGGCGGAGAACGCGGCCGAAGTGTACGAATTCGATCTCGCCGCACTCGCGCCGGCCGCGGCCGAGGTCGGACCGTTGGTGAGTGAGATCGCGCAGCCCCTCACCGAGCTGCCCGCCGAACCGAACGAAGCGTTGCTCCGCAACGTGAAGGCATCCGCCGCGTAACGGGCTGCAACGACGCCCAGGGAGACCACCATGACGATGGAAGCACTCAGCGAAGCTCAGCACCGCGGTGCCGACGAGCTGCCGTTCGTGGAGATCGGCGGCGGCAACAAGATGAAGGTGATCCAGGTAGATGTGGCCGAAGGGCTCTGGATCGTCGAGAACATCTTCCAGAACGGCTACGAGGTGCAGACGCACCGCCACACCGGCCCCGTGTACGGGTACACGACGTCGGGTGCGTGGAAGTACAAGGAGTACGACTACGTGAACCGGGCCGGCTCGTTTCTCTTCGAGCCCGCCGGCTCCGTGCACACGCTCCAGTGCATCGAGGACAACACCCGCGTGTGGTTCCACATGTACGGCGTGAACCTCAACCTCGACGCCGACGGCAACATCGAGAGTGTGTTCGACGGGCCGGGCTCGCTCGAGGCGTACCTCGCGCTGGCCGAGGCCGAAGGCTTCCCGCGTCCGAACGTGCTCGTCAGTTGACCTCGCTCGGCGATCCCGACGCGTTCGTCGCCGGCCCGCCGCACGAGCTCCTCTCCGAGCTGCGCGCCACCACACCGGTCGCGTGGCAGGAGATGGACGGCGAGCCCGGCTTCTTCGCGGTGTTGAAGCACGCCGATGTCGTGAGCGTCGCGCGCCAGCCGAACCTCTACTCCGCGAGCGAGGGCGGCGTCGTGCTCGAGGACCTCGACGAGGGGGCGCTCGAGATGATGCGCGGCATGCTCCTCGCGATGGACCCGCCCCGGCACGGCGACCACCGCCGGCCGCTCGCCGACAGCTTCAAGGGCAAGGTCATCGCCAACCTCGAACCGCAGATCCGCACGATCTGCCGCGAGATCATGGCCCGGGCGGCCGACCTGGGCGAGGTCGAGTTCGTACACGATGTCACCGCGGGCCTGCCCACGCGCGTGATCGGGCAGCTGATGGGTTTGCCCGAGGAGGACTGGGACCTCATCCACCGCCTCGCCGAGCAGCAGACCTCGGGCCAGGACGCCGACGTCGCCGACAACGCGTCGCTCATCGACATGGCGATGTACGCGATCGAGTTCGCGGGCCGGCGGCGGCTCGAGCCGCCGCGCGAAGACCTCACCACGTTGATCCTCGAAGCCGACTTCGGCGGCCACGAGATGACCGACATCGACTTCGGCAGCTTCTTCGTGCAGCTCGTGACCGCGGGTAACGACACGACGAAGACGATGCTGTCGTCGGGCCTCTACGCGCTGCTGCAGCACCCCGAACAGCTCGCCGAGCTGCGCGCCGACCCGACGCTCGTCGCGTCGGCGCTCGAAGAGGTCCTGCGGTGGGCGAACCCGCTGCACTACTTCCGGCGCACGACAACCGCCGACACCGTGCTGCACGACGTGGAGATCCCGGCCGGCGCGAAGGTCGCGATGTACTACACGTCCGCGAACCGCGACGAGGAGATGTTCGCCGACAGCCAGCGGTTCGACATCCACCGCAGCCCCAACCCGCACCTCTCGTTCGGTATCGCCGAGCACTTCTGCCTCGGCGTGCACCTCGCCCGGCTCGAAGGCCGCGTGTTCTTCGAGGAGCTGCTCGCCACGTTCCCGCGCATCGAGCTCGCGGGCGAACCGCAGCACCTCCGTTCCAACCTCAACAACGCGTACAAGCGCATGCCGGTCGCGCTCGCGACGAGCTGATCGGACGTCCGGCCGGAGTGCGCGGCCGCGGTCAGCGAATGCGCGCGATCGCCTGCCCGACGTCGAAGGTGCCGATGCCGGTCGCGTAGTCGTAGCCGGGCAGCGCGGGATATGGGCCCGTGTCGCCGAGCACGATGTCGTGGAACGCGGCGGTGCCGCGCGCCGCGTAGAGACGCTTGCCCGCGAAGCCCAGCCGATTGCCGTGCGCCGACTGCGCGCGCGCCCACACGCCCATCGCGAGGGGTGACGACAGGCTGGTGCCGCCGACACCTTCGGGCTGTCCGCCGACGTACACGTTGGCGCCGCTGTTGGGGTCGCCGTCCATCGCGATGTCGGGGACACCCCGGCCGCACGGCACGACAGCCGCGGTCGCGCACACGTTGCTGCCGGGCGCCACGCCCTGCTGGTACCCGCGTGCGGCTTCGAACAGGCTCGGGCCTCCCCCGCCCGCGACCCACGCGATCTCGTTCGCGTACGTGCCGTTCGCGTTGGTGGTGAGCGTCGTGCCACCCACCGAGATCACCCACGGCGACGACGCCGGGAACTCCACGTCGGGAACTCCGGCCGGAACGCCGTTGACGCCGACCGCGACGGGACAGAACCCGCCGGTGTCACCCGACGACGTGAACACCGTCTGGCCCTGCGCGGCGGCTTGCATGAAGGAGTTGTCGTCGGCCGCCATCGAGCCGCCGAGGGATGCCGCGAACTCGCACTCGCCGAATGACGCGCTCGCGGTACGCGCCACGTTCTGCGCCGCGAATTTGTTGAAGGCAATCGTGATGTCGGTGTCGTCGAGCGACGGCGCGTCGTAGAGGTACAGCCGGCGCACCGTACGCGCCATTCCCGTGGAGTACTGCGTGTCCATGTCCCATTCGTCCACACCGCTCGTGTCGGACGTAGCCGGACCGGTCCGCACGATCGTGACCGGCACCTTCGGGAGGCCGTTCGCGGTTTCCTCCTTGCGCAGGTCCTGTACCACGCCGCCGAGCGCACCCTCGGCGAAGATCGCGACCGCGGTGTGCGCGCCGCTCGCCGCCTTCGTCGCGTTGTACGCGCGCCAGAATCCCTGCGGGTTGTACGTGCACGGATAGCCGACACCCCCGATGGCGCAGCTCGACGGCGCGTTCTTCGCGACGCGCAGATGCGCGCGCATCCGGCTCGCGTTGTTGAGACCGACCACGGACGCGACGATGCCGCCGAGGCGGGCCGGTACGCGCGCGCGGGTGGTGTTTGCGAAGACCGTGCGCCCGCGCTGGCGGAAGCGGTCGATGTGTGTTCCGAACGCTCCCGACGCCTGCGCGGCGGTGCCCGTCGTGGTGAGGAGCAGGCGGTTGCTCGCGACGCTTGCGTGCATCCCGTGCTCCGCGAGGTACGCCTGCACCGCGTGGACCTGCGCGGCGGTCGGCGCGTAGCGCGCGACGAACTGCTTAGTCGTGAGGGTGTGCCCGGCGCCGATCTCCGAGGCCAACGCGTCACGGTGCCGGATCCGGAGCGCGACCGCGAGGTGCATCGGCGTCGACGGGGCGACGGGACCCAAGCGCGTCGCGTCGCGCAGCGGGAACGCCCGAGTCGCGGTGCCCACCCACCGGGCCGACGGGGAAGCGCCGTGGGCCGGCGTCGCGAGGAGGGGCACCACCACGAACGCGAGCGCGACCGCCGACGTCAAGACGATTCCGATCCGTCGCATCGTTGAGCGCCTCCGTCGTTGCGCGCCGAACCAACGCCGGTTGTGATTACCCTCCGTGGCGTGTGCAGTAAACCGTGGTTTTCACGGCGTCGGGCCTGGAATCCCGACCGGCGGGCGCCTAGGCGACGGCCCGCCCGAAGCGATCGGCGATGGCGGCAACCGGTTGTGGCCGGCCGAGAAAGAAGCCCTGCCCGTAGCGGCAGCCGATCGCGCGGAGGACCGCGAGCTGCTCGGCGGTCTCGATGCCTTCCGCGATCACGTCGATGTCGAGCGTCGCGCCGAACGTCACGATCGCGCGGAGCATCGCCCGGCCGCGCGGGTCTTCACACTGCACCGTCAACGAGCGATCGAGCTTCAACTCCGACCACGGAATGCGGGTGAGCGCGGCAAACGACGAGTAGCCGGTCCCGAAGTCGTCGATCGACAGCTGCACGCCGTGCGCGCGGATCGTGTCGAGCACGACATCGACCTCGTCGGAGTCGTCGATCGCGAGGGACTCGGTGATCTCGAGGCGCAGAGCCGACGCCGCCAGCCCGGCGTCGTCGAGCGCCGCCGCGACGCGTGCCGGGTACTCGGGATCGCGCAACTCCGCCGCCGACGCGTTGGCCGAAACGCGCAACGCCGCCAGGTTCCGGTTGCGACGCAGGCGCGCGACGTCGGTGCACGCGGTCCGCAGCACCTGCGCGCCGAGCTCGTCGATGAGGTCGACGCGCTCCGCGAGCGGCACGAACACCGACGGCGGGACGTCACCTTCGGTCGGATGGCGCCAGCGCACGAGCGCTTCGACTCCCACACACGTGCCGTGTTCGAGCTCGTGCTGCGGTTGGTACGCGACGTGCAGCTCGGCGCGGTGAATCGCAGTCGCGACGTCGGCGAGAAGCTCCTGTTGCACGCGGGCGGTGTCGCGGACGTCGCCGCCGTAGACGACGAACGGCAGACCGGCATCGCGCGCCGCGCCCGCCGCGCTCTCGGCGAGGTTCAAGATCGCATCGCCGCGCTCGCCGATCGACTCGACCG
>C688J35102_120989173_pt1 | contig 10307 bp, 5 predicted proteins | sample HopSoiMetagenom2_FD_35102 | JGI IMG/M metagenome (IMG submission 35102) | reverse complement strand
CTCCCTGTGCCCAGGTAGCTCAGTTGGTAGAGCACGTGACTGAAAATCACGGTGTCACTGGTTCAATTCCGGTCCTGGGCACCATTAAGTCCTCTGAAAACAAGTAGTTGGCGCGGCAGGTCCAAGGCTCCCTTGGCCTGCTCTGTGGCTTGGGACGCTCTGGGGAGCAGTAGGCGTCACCCCTGCCTATTGGTCCGAAACACCTTGGCGCGATGCCAGGGCAGGTAGCGCTCGTGTGAGCGGTGCAGCCCGCGGACCTTCAGGGGACGATCCAGCCCCAGGATCGCCCGGGCGTCGGCAAGCAGGGCATCCGACACGACCACGGCGCCGTCTTCGGCGATGGTGATGAAGCCGGCGTCGAATGCCGCGTCGAGGTGCGGCCCGAGAAGCAGGCCGTTCCAGACGTCGAGCCGTTCGGCATCGCGCTCGCAGTCGGTCCAGGGCTTGATGTGGCTCGCTCTCAGCAAATCGGGCACGGCGAGGCCAGTGATCGCGCAGCGGCCGTCCCAGTACTCGAGCAGCCCGCGGCGAAACACGTCCTGGCCCACCCTCTGGATGACCAGGCGTTCAGCCTCCGTCGACCGCGGCAGGTTCACGGTCTCGGCCTCGAAGACGTGAAGCAGCTCGTCCGGAAGGGTATGCGATAGCTGGAACGCGCGGCGCAGCAGGTGATGGAGCGCGGCGATCTCCGAAACGCTCCGCGCGCCGGCCGCTCCGCGCGGGAGCGGGTTGGTGAATATGACGCCGAGGTCCGTCAGCGCGTCGAGGACATCCGCCCGCGACGCGGCCACCAGGAACAGCGACTCGCCGACGACGGTGATCCAGATCCGCATGGACGTCTGACTGCTGCCGAAGTGGAGCCAGTCCGCTACGCGACCGAGGTCGAGGTCGAAGCCGTTGTCGGTCGCCGCCTTCTCCAGGCGGGTGATGGCGACCGGCGTCAGCATCATCGGCCTCGCCCCAGCCTCTTCCGCAACCAGGCGACTCGGATGCTCACGAACGCCGGGAACGTATCCTGCGCGAGGATCTCGTTGGCCTGCTCCTCGCGCTCGTCCCTGGAAGCGGTCCTGTTCTCGAAATCCCTCTCCAGCCGGGTGCGCTCGCTGTCGAGCGCGGCAGCGCGCGCCGCGACGAGCGCCGGGTGATTCAGGTTGACGATGCCGCGTCGGGTGCGCGCGCCGTCAGGACAATCGGCGATGGCCAGCTCGAGCGCGCGGCGCGTGGCGTCGGGGAGGGGTACATCGGAGCGCACGTAGATCTCGCCCCGGCTGGTGAAGCCAACAACGTCCTCGTACCGGAGGTCCGTTGGCCAGGGCATGTGCGAGTCGTCGTCGTCCCACTGGAAGGGCCGGTCGCCCTTGGCGCAGTCGCAGGTCTCGACGGAGGGGCAGGAGAGGTAGAGATTCTTCCAGTGCAGCGCGAGCCGGGGATTGAGGCTGAGCGGGCGCCAGTGCTCGATCCGCGGGGTCTGGTTGCCCTCGGCGATCCGGCTCTCGCAGTAGACGCAGAGGGAGCGCTGCTCCCGGTACATCTCGGCTCGCAGCTTGCGCTTCTCGAGCCGGTCGAACTCGGAGCGGGCGAATTTTGCCTGATCCGCTTCCGCCGGAAGCGCGGCGAGGTACGCCTCCTCGGCCTCGCGCAGGCTCGAGGGCTCGTGCCCGTCGGGATAGACATCGCCCGGAGGCCAGGGTTTCGAGATTCCTCGCACCTCACTCCTCCAAGTCGATGAGTGCCTTCGCTCGAATCAAGGCCGGATCGAGGCCCCCCCAGCGAGCGAGCAACTCGTTGTAGAGACGCTCGGCCTCCGCGCGATCGCCCTGATCGATCGCCTCGTGGAGCGCTTGGAGATCGCGCGTTCCCTCCTCGTCTCGATCATCGGTGTGCATGTACTCGCGCAGGATTGCGTTGGTGTCGCGTCCTTCGACAAACACCTGGCCCTCTTGAATCTTGCCGTTGAACAGTCGGCGTACCTGCCGGTTTTCCGCGCTGCTTAGCACCTGCGGCGAGTGCGTGGTCACGACGAGCTGCAGCCTCGGGAAGGCGGCTCGCAGGAGCGGAAGCGCCACACGTTGCCAGCGCGGATGGAGGTGGAGGTCGAGCTCGTCGATGAGCACGACGCCCTCGACGCGCGCGGGTGCCTCAGCTCCGTCGATCTCGTTGAGCATGACGGCGCGGCGGGCGATGTCGGCGACGAGTGCGATGAACACGTGGTAGCCGTCGGAAAGCTCGGACCAGGAGGTGACATGGCCGTCTTCGAAGCGCACCATCGGGCTCTGCTCGACGGGGTCGTACCAGGCATTAACGACACCCGGCGTGACGCGGGCCGTCGCGTCCATCACGGCCTTGTCGAGAAAGCGTTCTGGCTCGTCCTGCCGCCGGCGGGCCACGTCGCCCAGCATCTCATCCTGGAGCCACTGGAGCAGCGGAGCGTCATCGAGGCTTGGGTCGAGCGAGGAGGCGTAGGCCTCCCAGCGGTCTCGCGTGCGCTCGACCTTGCGAGCCCGGCTGCGACTGCGACTCAGGCGATCGACGCCGTACCAGGCGAACAAGGGCCAGCGGTCGCCGGGCACGCGAACCCGCTCAATGGCCTCGAGGATCGGTTGGTGCTGCTCCGTCTTGCGTCCCGACGCGGGCTGCACCGTGGTCGACCACTCCACGGTCTCCGTCTCACCCACGGCGGCGGTCCAAGCGACCTTGCAGGGGCCCGCCGGTTCGCGACGCCCCTTATTATCGAGTGTCTGCATCCGGGGATCGCGCCGCGGATCGAGCCTGAGCGACCTCGGCGCGCTGCGTTGGAGCACGGCGAGTCCCATCGCGATGGCCGTGAGCAACGCCGTCTTTCCACCGCCGTTCTCCGCGAAGAGGACGGTCGTGTCCTCTTCGAGGGGAAGCGTCAGCGTCTCGAAGCAGCGGTAGTTTTCGACGCGCAGCTCGCGGAGGTGGAATCGCGTCATTTCGCTCTCCTTGGTGGTCCGAGCGGCGAGACGTACGGCTTGCCGGAGGCCGCGGCCATAGCCAGCGCATCGTAGGCCTCAAGGACGACGCGCTTCGTGTGGTACTCGCCGAAGGCGGACTCGTCGTGCCGCCGAACAATCGGAAACGTCTCCATCACATAGGCGACGTCATCGTGCGACAGCCCATAGAGATGGAAGAACGCCGCATCCAATTCGGCGCGCAGCTCGTGGCGCCGCTCGAGATTCCAGAGGAACGGCGCACCCACATCCCCACAGTCTTCTGCGAACGGTTGAAGGTCCGAAGCCGTGTACGAGAGCTCGAGAACGCGCGGCAGAATCCAGTCGCGGAGGGTTGTGCCGCGATGCCAGGTCGCATCGGTCAGGTACAAGGTTGGTGCGAGGACCGGGAGCTGCTTCATCGGATAGAACTTCAGGTGTGTCCCTCCGACCTTTTGCCGAGCGGCGTAGTCGAGGACGAAACTCGAGAGGCACGCGTATAGACATGCAACGAGTGGTGGCCCGGCCGAAGGCATCATCAGCAGGAACGTGTCGCCGACGGCCGCGCGCGGGATGAGCGAGGCGATGACGGTGCGTTGATCCGTCGCGCGGCAGATGTCGCGCCATCCGAGCAGCCAGCCGCGGTCCCACACTCCACCGAGTCGTTCGTCGACCTCGCGCTGTGTGACCCAGTACCGCGGCAGCGCGACACGCCAAGGGTCGGCATGAGCCGCGTCGTCAAGCTCCGGGAGCTTGCCCTGATTCGCTTGGGCCTCGCTCTGCGCTTCGTACGTGCCGAAGCGATGGTCGAAGTGGTGGACCATCTTCGCCTCGTACAGAGGCAACATCACCTCGCCATTCTTCACGAAGCGGTTGCCCTCGAGCGTCCACCCGGCCGACGCGAGCTCGGCCCGCGTGCGAAAGAGGCCCGAGTCGTTCGCCATGTGGAACATGGCCATGAACCGCAGCCCCCACGGGTTGCCGTCGGGATCACCTTCGCGCCAGAGCACGCTCGTCCTGCGATAGATCGCGAGGTTGATCTCCGCGTCGCGGCGAGACCTGAACGTCGGACACGTGCGCGTGTTGGGGTTTAGCGTTGCGAAGTCCGAGGGGCTGAGCGCGAAGTGGCGCTGCTCGTCGCCGAGGTCTACCGCGCGGCGCGCGTAGAAGACCAGGTCTGCCTGCTCGGCCTCGCCGATGGTCATCAGCACAAAGCGGTAGGCGTGATGGAGGCCTTTGAAGACGAGGTCCTCGTTCTCGAAGTGATAGATGCTCGCCAAGGCGCTGCGGTCGAGCAAGGCCTGGAAGTAGTCCTTGGTCGTGTCATCGGTGGCGATGCCGCTCGGAACGATGAAGCCCGCACGGCCGCTGCGGGGCGCCAGGATCCTCCAGTTGTGCTCGGCAAAGAGCGCGTACGTGTTCACGTCGCCCTTGCCGCACAGCGGGTAACGCTCTGATTCGCGGACAAAGTGGCTCTGCCCCTGAGCGACGCGCGTGGCCTCGGTCCACTCGCGCCAGAGGTCGGGGTTCGTCGTCGGCAGCGCCGCAATGAGCTTCTTGCGTTCGGCGGCGTTCTGCGCGTTCGCAATCCAAGGGTCGCGCTTGGCGAAGAACTCCTGCTCCTGGAGCTTGACGCGCTCCCACGGCGGGTTGCCGAGCACGACGTCGAAGCCGCCTCGCGCGAAGACGTGCGGAAACGCGAGCTCCCAGTGGAAGAGGGCATACTCCTCGGCGATGCGCCGCGTGGTCTCGACCAGCACCGGAGACGGCGGCGCCTCCTTGTCGCGAAGCGCGCGCCACGTCTCGGTCGTCGGCGCGGCCTCGACGACCGGCCCGGGCTTGTCCTTGGGCCAGAGGAACGCCGCGCACCACGCGTCGGCCACGAGCTTTTCGTGCTCGTACGGCTGGGAGGCGAGCAGCGCCTTCCACTTCTGCTCCTTCTCGGCCAGCGCCGCGGCGTCGGTGTCCGGAGCCTGCTCGACGGCTTGGATCGCGTCCTTCAGTGCGCCCGTGCCGTTTCGCTTGTCAAACGGCAGGTACCGCTGGCCCGCGATCTCGTCCTTGTTGCGTCGCTTGAGGGACGCAGTGACCTTCTTGTCGTCGCCCTCGAGGGCGACCCAGGCCGCCTCCGGAACCTGATCGCCCATGAGCGCGCGGGTCGTCCCGACGAGCGAGTTGCCGCACCGGATGTGGCTCTTAAGAAAGGTGAGCGGCAGGCCCGGATCGATCGACTCCATCCAGAGGCTCACCTTACAGAGCTCGACCGCCAGCGGGTTCATGTCGACGCCAAAGACGCAGCGCCGGACGACGTCACGGAGGGCGTGCTGGTAGTCGTCCGGCGTCGGCGTTCCTCCGGCGCGCAGGCGCGCTACGTGTTCGGCGAGGCGCCTTGCCGCCGCGAGCAGGAAGTGCCCCGAGCCGCACGCAGAGTCAATGATCGAAAGCTCGAGGAGTGCCTCGACCGGACGATCCGGATGCGCATCCACCGTGCGCTGGACCACCGGATCGAGGGCGCTCTGAAGGAGGAGCTGCACGAGCTCGTCGGGCGTGTAGTAGCTGCCCGTGGTCTTGCGTGCGTGGCCGCGGCTCTCGCCCTCGCTGGCGAACGAGAAGGAGCGTCCGTCCTTCGTAATCTGCGGCACGAGCTCGAGGAGTCCTTCGTAGACGTAGCCGAGCTCGTCTGGGCCCATGTCGCGCCAGTTCACGCGCACGAGCCCCGAGGGCTCGCGGAGCCAGGCCAGATGGAACAGCGCCCCGAGGAGCGAGCGGTTCTCGAGCTTCGCGGCGTCCAGGTCCGGGCACTCCTCCGGCGCGAACAGGCCGGCGAGCGCCGGCAGCCCGAGCCGCGGCTCACCGGCGGCAAGCCCGCGAAACACAATCTTCACGGCCTCCCACAGGTCTTCCTGGCGATCGTGCGCGCTTCGGCGGGTGGCCCGGTCGCGGAGACGGCGCAGGGCGTACCCCTCGGCGTAGAGCTGGCGGGCCGCGTCGGATGCGCTCTTCGGGTGCAGGAGCTTTCGCTCCTCGACGGTGAGCAGGAAGATCAGCCGGTAAACGAGCCGCAGGAGCTGGCCGAAGTAGCCGTCTTTCGTGAGATCCCCCGTCTGGAAGGCAGAGCGTAGCTGCGGGTTCGCTGCCCGAAAACCCTCACCGAGGATCTCCAGCGCTTGCTTGAAGCCGACGCTCAGCTTCTCCCGCGCTCGCGTTCCCTCCTCGCGACCCGCTTCCCGCCACGCCTCGAGAGGGCCTGTCGCCGCAGCGTCCTGGGGGCGGCCGAAGCGCGACTCGTGTGCGAGGAGCCAGAGCGCGGCGAAATCGGGGTAGAGCTCTTCGGTGAAGATCCGGGCGAGATCGGCCTCGATCCACGCCGGCCTGGTGAGGCTCGCGTTGTCACGTGCGATCCGGAACGACAGCCCATCCGACGCGAGACCCCAGAGCGCGGCGCCGGAGGCGTTGAGGATCTCCTGCAAGAGGCCGAAGGCGCTCTGCCGGCGCCGGCCGTCTCCGAGCTCCGGCAGGGGCGTGTCAAGGCCCGCTCCCACGGGGGCCACGACGATCGGAACGCGATCGCCCAGCGCGAAGAACCGAACCGGGTACACCCGCTCGCCGATCGTCTGAGGCTCGGCGCGCTGAAGGGACGCGAAGCCGAATGCATCCCGCAGGAGCGCCTCGAGGAAGCGCTCGGCGAGCGCCCGCCTGTCGCCTCCCGACGAGCGCCCCGCTTCCAGCTCCTGCCAGCACGCCTGGGCGATGCGCCAGCCCCGGGAGATCTCGTCGCGAATGTGGAGGCCCTTCGGAATGCGGTAGTCGGCGGGCTCCTGTGCGGCGGCTTCGAGCTGAGCCACCTTCCCGAGCCACTCGGCGCCGAGAAGCCCTCCTTCAATCGAGAGGGCGTCGAAGGCGAGATGGGCCTCGCCGAGGCTCCTCCGCGGCGCCATGATCAGCCCACCCTCGGCAGGAGCACGTACACGCCGATGACATCGGGGCGCGGCAGGGCCTGGACGGTGGTGCTCCCCGTGGCCTTGCTGGCTTCGCGCACGCGCAGGTGGTCGTCGAGCAGGGCGCGGGCGCGGTCGGCCGCGAACGCCTCGAGGTCCGCGGTCCGCTCATTCACCATGACGATCGCTCGCGCGACCTCGCGGTCGCGAACGTGCTGCGGGGGATCATCCACGGGAGGGAGTGCGAGCAGCGAGAGGGCATCGGGCCCGGTGAGCGGCCCTCCCGTTCCGCCGCCACCCCAGGCGAGCGCGGTCGCCTCCTCGACCATCAGGGTCGTTTCCTGGCGCTGCTTGCGGGACAGGAGCTGGTGCCGCAGCCGCACGAGCGCAACCGTCGTCCGCACGCGTACTCCCTCGGAGATCCAGCAGCCCACGCGCCCGAGGACCGAGGGGTCGTTGCCCGCGGCGTGGTTGTTGCCTTCTGACAGCGTGCGGGAAAGCAGCGTCTCCGCGAGGACGGCGATGAGCGGATGGCTCCGCTGCACGGGGCGGCATCCCGGCGCCGACGGGTAGGCGAAGTCGATCGCGACCGTGCCCTCGATGCCCTCCATCTCCAGGCGCTCCCGAACCTCGGGCGGTAGCGGTGCGGTGGGAACCTTGTATCCGTGCCGGAGCGCCTCGAGCCCGGAGCCGAGGCGAGTCAGTGCCCGGCTCGCGAAGCGCTGGACGTCGTCGCGGCTGCCAACGGCGGCGAGGCTCTTGTGCCACTCGGGCAGCACCTCGTCCGGCTTGATGCGGCGCTGGGCGAAGACGGTCCTCCGGTTCTGCTTGGCCTTCTCCTTCGCGTCCTCCCAGTGGCTCTCGAAGAGCTCGAGCTGGCGGCCCTCGATGACGCCGGAGCCCCCTCGCCGCCGCAGGAGCACGGCCTTGAGCAGCGCCTGCGTGAGGGTGTGGCCCTCGTCCGGAACCGGGACCGGAACCCCGAGCTCCTCCCGGATGCGCTCCGCCTTGCGCAGGATGACCTGGAAGACCGCGCCGTCAACCGGGTTGTTGACGCCGTAGAGGAGCGTGGCGCGCACGGTCTTGCTCGGCTGGCCGAAGCGATCGACGCGCCCCTCGCGCTGCTCGTGTCGCGTGGGATTCCACGAGAGGTCGTAGTGGACGATGGCGTCGAAATGCTCCTGCAGGTTGATGCCCTCGGAGAGGCAGTCGGTGGCCACCAGGACGCGAGCGCCTTCGGCCGCGCCGATGCGCGCGACGCGTTCCTGGCGCTCTTCGGGAGGTATTTCGCCCGTGATAATGCCGACGGTCACTCCGGAGAGCTTGTCGCGAAGGTGGCGGGCCACGTAATGCGCCGTCGCGATGAAGCGGCAGAAGACGACGACGTTGAACCCGGCCTTGACCAGCTCCGCGACGTGATCGGCGGCGACCTTGAGCTTCGGATCGCCGCTCTGCCCCGCAAGCCGCTCGGCCTGTGCGATGAGCTTCTTCAGGGCGGGATCGTCGCTGCCCACAGCAGGCTCGACGTCGTCCTCGACGAGAGCGTCCACGTCGCCGTCGAAGATGCGGTCGAGCAGATCCTCGCGGGCCTCGGGGCCGAGGTCCTCGCCGGCGCGCGTGCGCAGGGCCAGCACGGCCGCGACAGGGCTGGACCCGGCGCAGCGCAGGAGCGCGAGCGTTCCCCAGAAGTTGAGGCGCTGGCGCAGCTCGTCGCCCGTTCCGGCTCCCACAACCTCGGCGCAGTAGTCGAGGACGCTGTTGAAGAAGTCCTCCCACGCGCCGCTCAGGGCGTACGTCAGCTCCTTGGTCTCGCGGCGCGGGAAGATGTCGCCCTCGTGCCACTCGGCGATGTCGGGGCGCCGCCGCTGGACGAAGTGGTTCGCGAGGCGCTCGCGGAGACGTTCCCGCTCGGTGCCCGTGAGATCCGCGAGGCGCTCGAAGTCCGGTGCGAGGAGGCCGAGCAGCCTGTAGAACGCGGCGTCGTCTCCGCTGTGCGGAGTCGCGGTGAGGAGGACGAGGTGACGCGACGGGCTCTGGGCGAGGCCCTGGAGCAGCTCGTACCGCTGATGCCGGCCCTGGCTGGCCGAAGCGCACGTGTGCGCCTCGTCGACGATCACGAAGTCGGGGCACGCGTGGAGGAAGTGGTCTCGCCTCTCGCGGGTCTTGATGTAATCGAGGCTGACGACGGTGTGAGGATGCACGGAGAAGAGGCTCACGCCCGGCGGGATGCCCCGCTCCAGGCGCCGCGCGCTCTGAGCGGTCACGGCTACGGCGCGGATGTGGAAGCGGACTTCCATCTCGGTCACCCACTGGTCGACGAGATGGGGCGGACACAAGACGACGGTGCGATCGATGTCGCCGCGGTCGAGGAGCTCGCGGGCGATGAGAAGCGCCTCGATCGTCTTGCCGACGCCCACGTCGTCCGCGATGAGCAGGCGCACCGGATCGAGCTTGAGCGCCATGAGCAGCGGCACGAGCTGGTAGGCGCGCGGCTCGACCGAGATCTGTCCAAAGCTGCGGAACGGTCCCGCGCCGCGTCGCAGTGAGAGCAGCAGGGCGTCGCGAAGCAGAAGGGCCGAGTCGTGCCCGCCGAGTTGGTGCGCGCCGGGCAAGGGAAAGCGCGCCTCGCGGACCGGCTCGGCCTCGAGCGGCAGGTGAATCAGCGTCTGGTCCTCGTCGGAGCCCGTGACGGGCCTGACCCGGAGCGTCTCGGCCGAGCTCCCGGTCAGAACGATCCATTCTCGCCCTCGGGCACTGACCAGGCTTCCGGGAGAGTAGACGACGTCGCTCATGATGCGCGGCCCAGGGCGGAGGCCAGCCGCGCGAAGGCCGCGCTCCAGCCGGCGGGATCTTCGAACTCGACGACGTCGAAGCCGAGGTCCTCCATCGCCTGCAGGGCCGAACGGTCGGCCTCGTCGATGACGGCCGCGGCGTAGTGCTTGCGCCAGACGCGGCGTACGGAGCGATCACCTGCTACGAGCGGCTCCGGATCCGGTACGGGGATCCCGCGCCTCGACGCCTCGGCGAGCCAGAGACCTTCGCGCGAGCCGTCGCCATCGATCGGACCGGGCGCCACGGGCGGCCGGTCGTCGCGAGCCATTGTGCGCCCGCGCGCGAGCCGCAGCAGCATCTCGCGCGCCGCCTCGTCGCGGCGGTCGAGGATCTCGTGGTCGGGCTGGTTGTAATACGACATCAGGCAACGATAGCAGGCAGCAACGCAAGCCGTCCCCGGCTGGTCGGACAGGCTCGATGCGGAACCCGGCAGAGGGCTATCGCCGACATCGAGATGCATGATCTGCAACGCCCTTCGTGCGACGGCGGCGAGGCTCGTCTCCTCGCTCACGAGCCGCGTCAGCACACCAGCGCCTCCTTCGGTAGCCTCATACAGCAGGAAGCCTTTGCGGACGTCGCGGGTAGG
>C688J35102_120989174_pt1 | contig 10308 bp, 10 predicted proteins | sample HopSoiMetagenom2_FD_35102 | JGI IMG/M metagenome (IMG submission 35102) | reverse complement strand
GCGTGTCGGAAGTCTATGGCGGCTTGACCGAAATCTCCGAGCGCCACCGCCACCGCTACGAGGTCAACACCGCCTACAAGGACCGCCTCGAGCAGCACGGCCTTCGCTTCTCCGGCCTGTCCCCCGACGGCGTGCTGCCCGAGATCGTCGAATACGAGGACCATCCCTGGTTCATCGGCGTGCAATTCCACCCCGAACTGAAGTCGCGCCCGCTCGAGCCGCACCCGCTGTTCGCGTCTTTCGTGCAGGCCGCGGTGGTGCAGAGCAGGTTGGTCTGACCGGTAGTATGGCGCAAACGCCACAAGCGTAGCGAATCTGCTAAGGGTGGACGAGAAAATGAGGCGAAGCATGGGGAAGCGGCGTCAGCGCCGATTACCGAGCCCGCGACAAGTGCAAACCGCATGTCGGTGAAAGAATTGCTTAAATCTTTCTTTACCACGATCTAACGAAGATCTGATGTGAACTTCTCCGCCGCTCTTGCCCCGTCGTTACTGTGAAACCGATCATTCAGACTAAAGAGTCCCAACAGATCTTGCTGCCCTTTCTCAAGTGGGCAGGCGGCAAGCGTTGGCTGGTAGCACAACACTCGTCGCTCCTTCCGACGGAATTCAATACATACATCGAACCGTTTCTTGGCAGTGGCGCAGTTTATTTTCACGTTCGACCGGATACCGCGCTTATTTCGGACGCCAACATCGAGTTGATTACCACTTACCGCGAAATCAAGAAAAATTGGCGCAAAGTCCATAGTGCTCTGAAGAGGCATGATCGCAATCATTCAAAAGACTATTATTATGAAGAGCGCGCCCGAAAGCACCGTGCGGCTCACGAAAGTGCCGCGCAATTCATTTACTTAAATCGAACTTGTTGGAACGGACTTTACCGCGTAAATTTGCGAGGTGAGTTCAATGTGCCGATTGGCACCAAAACGGCGGTATCCCTTGATAGCGACGATTTCGCTGCGGTGGCCGATTTGCTTGGAAACGCCGAGCTTGTCCACTCAGATTTTGAACGAACAATTGATCGAGCGAAGAGAAATGACTTTCTCTTCGTAGATCCACCTTACATCACGCGGCACAACTTCAACGGCTTCCTAAAATACAACGACAAGATCTTTTCATGGCAAGATCAAGAGCGTCTGGCGGCGGCCATTGAGCGCGCAAAGCGTCGTGGCGTAAAGATCTTGGTGACTAACGCTAATCACCGATCAGTCCGGGGCCTTTATTGCGGACTCGGCAAGATGCATGCAGTGACGCGAAACTCCGTACTTGCCGCCGACTCAAACAACCGCGGCCAAACCAGTGAACTTGCGGTTACAATAAATTTTGAACCGCGAAAAAGGCTTAGGGCTTAGCTAGCCGCAAGATTCCAGATCGCCACGCGTTCACAACCTCCGAAGCCAGTTATGACGTGCGGGATTCTGTCGCCGATTAATTGGAAAGACTGGTCTGCGGGTGCGGTTGCCAATTGAAACTGTCGCGCATCATCGATCAAAACCTCGATATCATTCCACAAATCTAGAAGATCAGCCTGTGGCTTTGGTCCGGACCAGATACCTCGATTTATTCCTAAGCGGCTCCACCAGAATTCTAATTGTTCACCTGTGATACCGGCAGAGCGGATCAGTTGTAGCCCTGAACCAGTTGCTAAACGCAGGAGCAATGCGGCACGCGACAAGATTGCGGCGTAACTGGTTCCTTCTCCGTCAATCGGCAATTGGCTGGAGTATTCGAAGATCTTTGGATCAGTGGGCGCGGAATTCCGTGTGAGAAAGCGCTTCCACTCGTTCGCGACGCGCGGGTCAAATCCTTGTCGACCAACGATGGTTTCGACAAAGCTAGCGAAGTGAGGCGGATCGTCACTAGGCGACTTATTACTAGTGCCTTTGTAGGCTCCCTCAATTGTGAGCCTTAAAACGTAGCGGTCGATCTCATCGAACATGGCAGTTGCCGACGGCTCGCATGCCAACCAAATTTCTGTCGCAAGCTGTAGCGCCCCCTCGCCTTCAACATACCATGGCTCAGGAATTCCGTCGGGACGATAGCTCGAGTGATTTCTGAGACTGTGATCATCGGCGAAGAGGCCGATGTCACAGCTCCATTGCCCCAGCCACGACTTGGCCTTCGGCCGGAGAATTAATTCAAGGTTCATCCCCTCAAACCACGTCGCTAACGACACGCCGCCGGGAGAAATTATACCGGCAAATAGATCCCCTGAGCGCTTAAGCGAGCTCCAGTACTTTAGATAGTTCCACACGGCGGTATGGGTACTAGGCTTTGACGGAAGAGGGCGTACGCTACTCACACCGTCAATGACGAAATGCCTGTTGGAGAAAACACCGACACCTTCCGAAGCTAACAGCGACAGGGCGGCACGAAGTTCAGCGTAGTAAGCGAGGTGCACTACTCGATGGGGATCGCCCGTCAACAAGCTCTGTATAGCCCGACCTAGAAAACTCCATCCGTCCGCACAATGTAGAACGGCACTGGATGCAACGTACTGGGCCAAGGCCTTCGATTTTAGCGTTCCGGCAGGTGCACTATCCAGTCGTATTCTGTTGATCGTATTCGTCGCATATCTATTATTTTTTGTGACCCATCGCGACTGATTGATCACTAAATCTAATTTCGCCAACGTCTGTTCAACGTGGGTCCTTCTGACCGCCTTGATAACGGCACGGTCACTTTTCGAAATCTTTTCCGATCTTGGCATTTGCTAGGTTTCTTTTGCCAGTCTAGCGGCAACGTCACGGACTTCGCCGGTGCCGCTTTCAGTAATGTGGCGCAACAAGCTATGCCGAAGCTCGGAGTACCCGCCGCTACCACGAAATGCGGCTTTTAACTGGCGCTGCGTCCTGTCGAGGCCTTCTGCGTTGCTTGTGCGCCAATCAAAAGTTGCGAGAGCATTTGCTACCGCTTGCACAACCTTAGTAACAGGAAGTCCGTTTAGAGATTTGATTGCGTCGCGTATTGCGGCTTCTTGAAGCGGACCGGATGATGGCTTTAGTTTCCACTCGTTCAACTTAAGCTTCGACGCCAGCGAATAGCATATGTCGTTAACTACCATCAGATAGCCTCTGATGCCCTGATCGGTCGAGATCAAGCTCACCGAACTGTAGAACCCCGGCTCGGCATCAATCTTTGGCTTTTGGCTTTTGGGGATTTGTGCAGCGATGCGGAGCGAGGTCACCCATTCCTCGGAAGAGTTATTGATGGCGTCCCGGAGGGCGGACCAACTGAAGATAAGGAACGCTGCTTGTTGCGCCCGGCTCCAGCGCAATACTTCGTCCTTATCTCCGAACCGTTCGCCAAATAGGCCACCGGTGCGACCTGCTCGGCTTTCCCAAGATTTGACAAACGTGGCCGTCAAAGCTCGGATCCAAGCGTTCTGTGTGACGGCCTTGGTGCCGCGCTCGCCAAGCATATTAATTTTATCGTACCACGGGCTTTCGGGAAACGACCACAGAGCCTCCGTCAATTCCTGTGAGCGCGTGTCGCGATACACCACGTGCTCTTCTGCGCGCTCAAGCCAATCCTCCGTTCGCAATAGCGGATAAAGGTCGAAAGCAAGACTTGGATTGATACGCTTCGGCTTGATGTTGATCGTATAGAATAAGTAAGCCTGCCAACTTATATCGAGGCCGTGGAACGCGACAACGGGGAGATTGAAATCTGACGTGGTCTTATCGTCAGGATCGAATGCCCAAAGCCGATGTTGACCATCAATCACTTCAAAAGGCGGGACGGTCTTAGGCTCCCACGAAGATGACCAGTCACGATAAGGAAGAGTGAGCTCCGCAATTTCAGTTTTCTGACCGATTGTAACAACGTCTGCGTCGCTGATTTTCTCACCTTCGCGCTCATCTCCCTTTTTGAGGATGTTAATTACGACGGAAGTCGGTAACCAGCCGGGCTTCTTCAAGTCATTGTATCGCTCGCTGTTGCGCTTCGCGTCACTCAGTGTCGACCATGGATAACCGCTTTCAATGAAGTACGAAATTTCTTCAGAGCGCTCAGGATCGTGTTGCCTTTGAATCCCCAAATCGGCAGAACGCGGACTTACACCTTTTGTCTGTCGGCGAAAGATTCCGCACAGGCTTCGTAGCTCGGAGGCAGCCATTGAGAAGATAAAAAAATGTGGTTCGGGCTTGGCGCGATGCTTTTTGGGATCGAATTTGACTTTATCCCAAAGTGTAAGCCACTGGTCTACCCTCAACGCCGGGACAATTCGGGCCTGTGATTTTGCCATTTGAGCGCTCCCCAAAGTCATCTATACACGGATGTGGGCGATTGAGCGACGTAGAATCGGCGCGTAAGGCAGAAGCTGCCAACGGCGTGCTGCGGAGATCGTCGAATACGACGACCATACCTGGTTTATCGGGGTGCAATTCCATCCCGAACTGAAATCACCGCCCGTTCGAGCCGGATCGGTTGTTTGCCTCGTTCGGGCAGGCGGCAGTGGTGCAGAGCAGGTTGATGTAGCGGTTGCGCTCAGCTTACCTTTTTCGCGATCTTGCGCAGCGCCTCGTCGATCCGCGATTGCCAGCCGGGGCCCTTGGCCTTGAAGTAGGAAATCACCTCGGGACTCAACCTGATCGAAACGGCCACCTTGGTCGCCGCTTTCTGCGGCCCGCGCGTTGCCTTGAACTGAGCGAGCAGATGCGGAGGCAGGACTTCTTCAACAGGTCTGGCTCTGGCGAAATCCTCTTCGGTCCATTCCGGATTATCGTCGTCGAAAACGGGCTCTTTCAATTTCCTGCTCATCGCCTTCAACTCCCGAAATGAGCGCTCGGAAGATTAATGCTCTGCACGGTCTGCTGTACGCGGTCCACTAACACGCGGTTGAGCGTGCAACTCTTTCCCCCAAGACATCTCGACTGCCGCCCGCTATAACCGCCGCGCAAGAAACGGAGGAAACGATGATCTATGAGATGCGCGTCTATCGCTGTCTGCCGGGACGGCTGCCGGCGCTGTTGAAGCGGTTCGAGAACGTCACGCTAAAACTGTGGGACAAGCATGGCATCAAGCAGGCGGGCTTCTTCACCACGCTGATCGGCGAATCCAACCAGGAGCTCACCTACATGCTGGCCTGGGAATCGCTTGCCGACCGCGACAGGAAATGGACCGCGTTCCAGGCCGACCCGGACTGGATGTCCGCGCGCGCGAGCTCGGAAGCCGACGGCCAGATCATCGGCAATATCGTCAGTCAGTTGCTGGTGCCGACCGCCTTCTCCGCGGTGAAGTGAACGCGGACAACCGCGGGATGCCGCGAGGGCTCGACCATATCGTGCACGCCGTCCGCGATCTCGACGCGGCGGCGGAGTTTTATCGCCGCGCCGGGTTCACCGTCGGCGCCCGCAATCGCCATCCTTGGGGCACGCACAACTACATCGTGCAATTCCCCGGCGTCTTCATCGAATTGCTGACGATCGGCGAGCCCGAGCTGATCAGGCCGGGCCCGCCCGGCACCTTCTCGTTCGGGACGTTTGCGCGCGATTATCTCGCGCGCGGCGAGGGGCTCGCCATGCTGGTGCTGGAAGGCAGGGACGCGCCGGGCGACGCGGCGGCGTTCCGCGACGCCGGCATCGGCGATTTCAAGCCGTTTCACTTCGAGCGGGAGGCGAAGCGGCCCGACGGTTCGCCGACCAAGGTCGCATTCTCGCTTGCCTTTGCCGCCGACGACAACGCGCCGGATATCGGCTATTTCACCTGCCAGCAGCACCAGCCGGAGAATTTCTGGAATCCGGCGTTCCAGCAGCATGCCAACAACGCGCTGACCATCGCAGGCGTTGTCGTGGTCTCTGCAGGTCCCGAACAACACCGCCATTTCGTCGGCGCGTTTTCCGGCGAGGGCCATGTCGACGCGGACGCAAGGGGAATCTCCGTCACCACCCCGCGCGGCGCCATCCAGGTGATGACTCCGGCCGCCTATACGACCCTCGCGGGGACCGAACCGCCTGATCTCGCGCAGGGCGCGCGGCTTGCGGCCATGTGCTTTGCGGTTCGCGACACGGTCGCAACGTTATCGGCGCTGAAAGCCTCCGGCGTCGAATTTGCCGAATGCGGCGGCAATATCGTGGTGCCGCCGCACGCGGCGCACGGCGCAACCCTGATATTCGAAGCCGGCAAACAGGGTTGATCCGCAGCCGGCTGCCCGGCATGGTCGCCGCGAACAGAGGATGAATCTTGAACGCTCCGATTTCAGCCGCACCGGTGGTCGCCGTCGGCAATGTGCGCTTCGGCAACGAGCTGCCGATCGCGATCATTGCCGGGCCCTGCCAGCTGGAGAGCCGCGCGCATGCGCTCGAGGTGGCAGCCGCGCTGAGGGAGATCGCGGCGCGATTGAATATCGGGCTCGTCTACAAGACCTCGTTCGACAAGGCCAACCGTACCAGCGCCGCGGCCGCGCGCGGCATCGGGCTCAAGCAGGCCCTGCCGATTTTTTCGGAAATTCGCTCCTCGCTCGGCCTGCCGGTGCTGACCGATGTGCATGAGGCGTCGCAATGCGCCGAGGTGGCGCAGGCGGTCGACGTGCTGCAGATCCCGGCCTTCCTGTGCCGGCAGACCGATCTGTTGCTCGCGGCAGCGGCGACCGGCAAGGTCGTCAACGTCAAGAAGGGCCAATTCCTGGCGCCGTGGGATATGGCCAATGTGGTCGCCAAGATCACCGGCGCCGGCAACCGCCATGTTCTGGTGACCGAGCGCGGCGCTTCGTTCGGCTACAACACGCTGGTCTCCGACATGCGCGCGCTGCCGATCCTGGCGCGCACCACCGGCGCCCCGGTGATCTTCGACGCCACCCATTCGGTGCAGCAGCCCGGCGGCAAGGGTACATCGTCCGGCGGCGAGCGTGAATTCGTGCCCGTGCTGGCGCGCGCGGCGGTCGCGGTAGGCGTCGCCGGCGTGTTCATCGAAACCCACCCCGATCCCGATCATGCGCCGTCCGACGGCCCGAACATGGTGCCGCTGCGCGACTTCGAGCAGCTCATTCGCACGCTGATGGCCTTCGACGGGCTCGCCAAACGCGGGACGCCTTGATGCGCGCGGGCAGGGCCGCCGCATGAAGCCGCATTTGCCGCCGGTGCTCAACATCATCGCGCTGGCGACATTCGCGGCGAGCCTGTCGGCGCGCGCGCTCGATCCGGTGCTGCCGCACATTGCGGGGGATTTCGACGTCAGCATTGCGACCGCAGCCAGCTTTGCGGCGGTGTTCGCGTTCACCTTTGCGATCGTGCAGCCAGTGCTGGGCGCGGCCGCCGACCTGTTCGGCAAGCCCCGGCTGATGATCGCCTGCCTGGTGCTGCTTGGACTCGCCAGCATCCTGGGCGCGCTGTCGACCTCGTTTCCGATGCTGTTTGCGACGCGCATCCTTGCCGGCATCGGCTCTGGCGGGGTGTTTCCGATTGCGCTCGGCCTCACCAGCGACCTGGTCGGTCCCGACAGGCGCCAGGTCGCGATCGGGCGGACGCTCGCCGGCGCCATGACTGGCAACCTGCTCGGCGCCTCCGCCTCCGGGCTGATCGGCGACTTCCTGGGATGGCGCGGCGTGCTGGCGGTGCTGGGGCTATTGGTGATCGCGGCGTCGCTCGCGGTAGCGCTCGGCTTTCGGGGCGCGGCGCTGGCGCGGGCGCCCCGCACCAGCCTTTCCATGCTGAAGCATGGCTACCGTACCATCTTGGCCAATCCCAACGCGCCGGTCGCCTATTCAGCCGTCTTCATCGAGGGCTGCTGCGTGCTTGGATTGTTTCCGTTTCTGGCGGCCTTCCTGTTCGAGCTTGGCGAGACCCGGCTGTCGATCGCGGGCGTCGTGATCGCAGGCTTTGCCGTCGGCGGCCTGTTCTACACCATGACAGTGTCGCGGCTGCTGCCTCGGCTCGGCATGAACGGCATGATGATCTCAGGCGCGAGCATCGTCGCGCTGCAGCTGGCGGCAATCGCCTTTGGCCCGGGCTGGATCGTCCAGGCCGCCAGCCTGCTGTTCATGGGCTGGGGTTTTTACATGATCCATGGCTGCCTGCAGGTGTTCGCCAGCGAACTCTCGGTCGAGGCCCGCGCCACCGCGCTGTCGTTGCATTCGTTCTTTTTCTTCATGGGCCAGACCATCGGGCCGATCGCCTATGGGCTAGGGCTGGCGCATCTCGGCAAGATCCCGACGCTGCTGACCAGTGCCGCGATGATGGTTGCGCTGGGCGTCGCGTGTGCCCGCCTCCTGCGCCAGACCAGGGCGGCGGACGCTTCGGCAGCACCATGAGACGAATGCGGCGTGAGCACGCGGGCGTCTTGGCCCGGGATCACGCCGCATCGCTTACGAGTTCAGGTTGAACGGTCCTCGACTCCAACAGGGCTCATCACTGGACATAGCGGTAGATGTTGCCCGCCGAGTTGACGCCCCACACGGTGCCGTCGACACCTGCGCCGATGTCGGTAAGGCCGCCTGGGATCTGGACCCACGGGTTGGCATCGTCTTGCGTATAGGCGTAAATGTTGCCGCCCGCATTGACGCCCCACACATTGGTTCGGCTGCCGGCTGATATGCCCTTCAGACCGCCGTTGATTTGCGTCCACGAACCGGTGTCGGCGTATCGGTAGATGTGGCCCCCGGCGTTGACGCCCCACACGGTGCCGTCGGCGCCAACCCCGATATCGGTCAAGGTTCCGGGTACCTGAATCCACGGATTGGCGTCGTTCTGGGTATAGCGGTAGATGTTGCCAGCCGCGTTGACCCCCCACACGCTGGTTTTGGATCCCACCGAGATACGGGTGAGGGCGCCCGAAATCTGCGTCCAGCTGCCGGCGTCGGAATATCGGTAGATGTTGCCCGCCGAATTGACGCCCCAAACGGCGCCGTCTGCGGCTGCTCCGATGTCCGACAGGCCGCCCGGGATTTGCACCCAGGGATTGGCATCGTCCTGGGTGTAACGGTAGATGTGTCCGGCCGAGTTGACGCCCCATACGTTGGTCTCGGAGCCCGCCGATATACGCACCAGACCGCCAGGAATCTGCTTCCACGATGACATGATAAATCCTCCATAAAAATTGCATTGGTTAAATTTACAACTTTAAGATTCAATATCTACTTCTCAAAGTCAAGTTGTAACTTTGAGAATATTCAACTACGGGAATTGGTTGAGATCGGCGGGAGGTCTTGGGGTGCCGTGCCCCGCGTGACGACCGCCTGATCATGGAATATTCGCCGGCTCAGCCGCGTCCGCGATAAGGCGCGACGCCCTGATCCGGAATCCAGATGCCCTTCGGCACTTTGCCGGTCTGCCAGAACACGTCGATCGGGATGCCGCCGCGCGGGTACCAATAGCCGCCGATGCGCAGCCATTTGGGTTTGATCTCATCCGCCAGGCGCCTGCCGATCGAGACGGTGCAGTCCTCATGGAAGGCGCCGTGGTTGCGAAAACTCACGACATAGAGTTTGAGCGACTTCGATTCCAGAAGCCATTGCCCGGGCACATAGTCGATCACCAGATGCGCGAAATCCGGCTGGCCGGTGACCGGACAAAGGGAGGTGAATTCCGGCACCGTGAAGCGCACCACGTAGCCGGTGTCGTTTTGCGGGTTCGGCACGCGATCGATCTGCGCAGCTTCCGGAGTTTCGGGCCATGCCACGGCGCGGCCAAGCTGCAGCTCTCTTGGTTTTGCGGAATCGCGGGGCTTTTTCGACATGGTGCTCTCCTGCCGGGTTCTTAGCCAATCAAACGCATGAGGTCACGCGGCCTTTTCCGCATCACGGCCTTGCTGTAGAAGCACCGCCAAACGTTTCTCCCTTGCGCCAGGAAGCCTCCATGACCGCTATCGTCGACATCATCGGCCGCGAAATCCTCGACAGCCGCGGCAATCCCACCGTGGAGGTCGACGTCGTGCTGGAGGACGGCTCCCTCGGGCGCGCCGCGGTGCCGTCGGGCGCCTCGACCGGCGCGCATGAGGCGGTGGAATTGCGCGACGGCGACAAGCGCCGCTATCTCGGCAAGGGCGTGACCAAGGCGGTCGAGGCCGTCAACGGCGACATCTTCGACTCGCTCGGCGGCATGGATGCCGAGCAGCAGGTGCAGATCGACCAGGTCATGATCGATCTCGACGGCACGCCGAACAAGAGCCGGCTCGGGGCCAACGCGATCCTGGGCGTGTCGCTCGCAATGGCCCGCGCTTCGGCCCAATCAGTCGACATGCCGCTGTATCGCTATGTCGGCGGCACCTCGGCGCGCACGCTGCCGGTGCCGATGATGAACATCATCAATGGCGGCGTGCATGCCGACAACCCGATCGATTTCCAGGAATTCATGATCATGCCGGTCGGCGC
>C688J35102_120989175_pt1 | contig 10313 bp, 11 predicted proteins | sample HopSoiMetagenom2_FD_35102 | JGI IMG/M metagenome (IMG submission 35102) | reverse complement strand
CGTCGCCGAGCTTGAGTGGGAAAGCATGGAAGCGCTTCAGGCCGCCTTTGCCTCGCCCATCGGGCGCGCGACCGCCGAGGATGTATCCAAGTTCGCGCCGACCGGTGTCCGGAGCGTGATTTACGAGGCCACGGAGCTTTAGGAGCGCGGCGCGGCGAAAGAGCAGGACGGGTGTTTTTCGGGGCGCCGCGCCTCGCGCGTGAGCCTCGCTAAGCGCCGGCGCAGTCACTCACCTCGTTCGGAGCGGCCTGACATCAAGCCGTGGCCTATTTACAGGCACTTTTCACAGGGGAGACAGGACTCGAACCTGCAACCTTCGGCTTTGGAGGCCGCTGCTCTACCAATTGAGCTACTCCCCTAGGCCGCGGCGAGTCTAGCCCTGGCATCAGTGCGGGCGGAGGGACTTGAACCCACACGCTCTTTCGAGCACCGGCTCCTAAGGCCGGCGCGTCTACCGATTCCGCCACGCCCGCGTGGGCGTCCAGTCTAGGCGTGGGTCGATGTTGAAAGAGGTGCCTGATGGGGAACGTTGTATGTGCTGCAACGCGCGCGCCCACGGGCTTAGACTGCCGCTCGATGGAGGCTTCCAACTCCGACATAGTCATCGTCCACCCGAACCGGCAGGGCGCCGAGGCCAAGGCCACGAAGGGCGCCATCATCCTGCTCCTGCTGGCGAGTGCGGCGATCACGGCGATCATCACGATCGGCGGTTGGAGCAAGCTCGAGGGCGCCCAGATCTTCGCGATCGCCTACGTGATCCTCGAGCTCGTGATGGCCTACCTCGTGGCGAAGTGGAACCGAGGGATCCTGCCGGTCGCAGCCGCGCTGGCGATCCTGTTCGCAGTCGTGGCGATCGTCGCGGCGCCGGCGTGGTTCGACCGCGACAAGGCAGGCTTCGCGAACCCGCTGTTGCCGCCGAGCCTCCTGGGCCTGCTTACAGCGATCCTGGTGCCCGTCCAGATCCTGCTGATCGTCTTCGCGATGCGCGGCTTCTCGCAGAAGTGGAACATCGAGGTAGAGGTCACGAAGGACGAGGCGGACCGCCGCTATGGCGGCAAGTCGACGCCTCGGCAGGCTGCCACGGCGTCCTGACGCGCCGCCCCACGCTCTAGCCTTGGACCGCCCGCCCGGGTGGTGGAATCGGCAGACACGGTGCCCTCAAAAGGCATTGCTCGCAAGGGCGTGCGGGTTCAAGTCCCGCCCCGGGCACTACTCCTAATCCGTCGGCACAGGCGCCTCAGAAGCCCTTCAGTCGGTTCTGCGACGGATCGTTCAGCGTCAGCACGAAGCTCGGCGGCGTTATCTGGTGGTCGTCGCTTATCGGCATGACGGCGGTACCGATCGCGAAGTACTCGATCACGTGCGAGTTCCAGCCGTGGTTTCCCTCCGTCAGCTGGACGCCGACGATGCCCTCCGACTCGAGCCCCTCCGCCTCGGCCTGCATCCGCGCCATCGCCAGCTCGCGGGCGTCGTAGAGCGCCTGCGTGTAGTTCGGCATCTCCGTGTTGCGCCCGACGCGCTTCAGCCAGTTGCCGATCCCCTGGTGCGCGACGTGGTACACGCACGTGCCCATCACAAGGCCGAGCGGCCGGTAGCCGGCCGACAACAGCGTGTAGAAGTCCTGGCCTGACAGGTCGCTCGTGAACGGCCGGCCGTTCGGAGCGCGGTGCAGCTTGCCCTCCGCGTGCCGCACCGCGGTGCCGATCGCGATGAACTCGGCCAGGTCCCCGCCCCACTCGTGCCGGCTCACGTCCAGGCGCACGCCCACGACACCGTCCGCGCCGAGCTGGTCGGCCTCCTCCTCCATACGCGTCATCGCGAGCTCGCGGGCGTCGTACATCGCGGATGTAAGGACATCCATCTCCTGGTTCTGGTTCCACGCCCCGACCTGGAAGCCGATGTGGTAGATCGAGGTGCCGACGACCAGGCCCAACGGCTCGAAACCGGCGGCCTTCACGAGCAGGAACTCGTTCACCGACAGGTCGCTGGTGAAGAAGCTGCGCTCGCGCATCCTCTCCAGCCGCTCGCGGCCGTGCTCCGGTATCCCCGCGGTCGACGTCGGATCGTACGGCTGCTCCTGCTGCGTCAACGCGTCTCCTCGCTCAGGCTGATTGCCGAATACGTTTCGAGCTTCCGATCGCCGCTCTCCAGCTCGACGATCGCCGTGCCGAGCACGTGCGTCGTGAGCCATAGGTCGGTGTACGGCACGCCTCCGTAGTCACGATCGCGTGTCTCCTGCCGCTGGTCCAACTGCAGGCCGACCACGCCATGAGCGTGCAGCGCGTGTGCCTCACGCTCCATCCGCTTGAGCGAGCCAAGGCGCGCGACCGTCACGCCGCGCGTGAAATCCGGAAGCTCCTGGTTGCGCAGGCTTCCGATCAGCGATCCGACGCGGCCGCGCTGGCGCCAGCCGGTCATCACATAGGCGACAGTCGATCCCGCGACGAGTCCTACCGGCCACCATCCGATCGCCACGAGCTTCGCGAAATCCTGGCCGGAGAGGTTCGACAGCACGGGCTCGTCGCCGAGGCCGTAGCGCTCGGACCGCACCGCGGTCCCCGTGGCGACGAACTCGATCAGGTCCCTGCCCCAGCTGTATTGCCCGCGCTCGATCCGCACCCCCACGACGGCGTCCGCCCCTGCTCGAACCGCCTCCTCCTGCAAGCGCGCGATCGCACGCTCGCGCGCCGTGTTCCACGCCTCGGTCGGCGTCTCCAGCTCGAAGGTCCGCCCGGTCTCGTAGACGTTCGACCTGGATCCGTAGAGCAGCGAACTGCCGCCGAACCCCGGTGCCTGCTGCCAGCCGACGTGATAGATGCAGCTGCCCATGACCTGCGAGATCGGCCGGAAGGCAGCTTCGCGGCTGAGCAGGAACTCGTTGACCGAGAGATTGCTGGTGAAGAACCCGTCGGTCCGTTGGCGAAGCTCGTCCAGGCGCGCCGCAGCGGCGGGCGGGATCGTCGCCTCGCCGTCGCTCACGTCAGCAACCGCTCGAGCGCGGCGCGGCCGCGCTCACCGCGCCCGGCCTCGTCGACCAGATCCCGCGCGAGCGCGTCGATCCACTCGTCGAGACCCAGCTCGTCGCTCTTCAGCGCGATCCCGCGCACGACGGTGCGGCGGCGCGTCCGCGGCAGGCCGTCGCCCGCTTCCAGCTCGTAATGGCGATCGCCCATGCGGATAGCGATCTTGCGGACCTTCTTCGCGCCGAAAATCCCGCCCTTGCGATCGACTTCCACGGAATCGGGGAAGCTCGCCTCCAGCTTCGCCGCGAGCGCCTCCACGAAAGCCCCCGTGTCACGCGCATCCGCCCGCAGCGAGGCGGCGAGCAGGTCGAAGTCCGAGGCGTCTTCCACTCGCCGGGACCCTACCCGCGTTCCGGTCCGCACAGTCCAATTCGGCGCTTCCAGCGCACGATCGACGGACGCGTTTAGACCCCCACCGGAAGCGGGGAATGTCACCCCGTGGCAAGGAAGCCGACAGTTGAACTCGCACGTGAATGGATTGCGCGTTCCGAGGACGGGGACGCCGAGGCAATGGCCGAACTGCTTGCGGACGACGCACAGTTCTATGCCTCCGTCATTCGAGGCAAGCGCTTCGTCGGACGTGACGCCATCGAGGCGTACCTCCGCGAGAGCGGCTTCGAGGCGACGGGCTACTCGTATACCGCCGTCGACGAGGTCTACGCGGTGGTGACGATGGCGCTCAGGCGCCGCCTGCCCGGCGGCGGGCTGGCGGACTCGACGCTCGCGATGGTCTTCAAGTCCGACGGCGACGAGATCGTCTGCATCGACGCATTCACGTCCGCGCAAGAGGCGTTCGCGTCCGTCACCAAGTAGTGGCCGGCTACAGACCGGGCGCCTGGGTACCGCCGCCGTCCGCGGGCGGCTCACCGGCAATGCCAGGCGGCGTCCTAGGCGCCGTCTCGCCCGGAATCGGGTCCGCCCCGGCGGACGCCGGCGTCGGACCACCGCCTTCTTCACCGGGCGCGCCCGTGCTGGTGCCCGGATGCGGCGCTCCAGGACCCTCCTTGCCCGGTGACACGCCGGCGGCCCCGCCACCCGGAACCCCGGGAGTGTCGGCCGCGCCGGTCGCGGCCATCGGGGTCGTCGGCGCGCTCGAGCCCGCAGCCGGCGCAGGGCCACCGCCGCCTCCAGCGCGACTGCCGAACGACGACAGCCCCGGCACGCTCTCGCTCAGGATCCGCCAGCCGCCGTACAGGATCCCGATCGCGGCCAGGAACGAGAGCCAGAGGCCGATCTTGCGGCCATTGCCCTCGAGCACGAACGTCAGGATCATCGACATCGCAACCGTCCCCAGGAACGCGAGGACGAGTCCGGTGTTGTGGCCGAGTAGATCGCTGCCCACCGCTTTGGCGACCGCCACCGCAACCGCCAGCAGGGCGATGGCGGCGAGCACGAAGTCCACCACGTCGAACGTGCTCCACGCGCTGGCGCCATAGAACCAATGCAGGAACAGAAAGAGAAACAGCGCGATTCCCGAAACGCCCGCGATCATCTCGCCCTGGCTCAGCCGGTCGCGGTCGAAATCAAGTCTTCCTGCTGCTGGCGTGCTCATGCCTGACCCCCTGGTTCACTTGGCGCGCGATGGCAGAAACTAGCCATAGCGGCGGCGGGAACACGACCGTCGAGCAAGACGCAAAGGCGCTCGCGGACATCGCTCCGCGGCGCGCAGGGTCAGAGGGGGAACGCCGCGCGGCGCGCCACCTCGAGACGCGGCTGAAGGAGCTGGGTCGCGACGCTGAGATCGAGCCGACGCGGGTGCGTCCGAGCCTCGGCCTCGCGCACGCGGTCCACGCCGTCGCGGGAGTCGTAGCGAGCGTGGTGTCGGTCTACGTGCCGCTCCTCGGCCTGCTTCTCGCCGCGCTGACGACGGCCTCCGCGTTCGGCGACCTGACCGGTGCCTTCCACCTGGTGCGCACGCTCACGCCCGCACGCGCGTCGCAGAACGTCGTCTCGGACGACGATGGCGGCAAGCCGGGGTTGATCGTGCTCGTCGCGCACTACGACGCGCCACGCGACTCGGGTCTCACCAGTGGCCGGCTGGCAGAGTTGTGGCCACGCGCAACGCTGTACTCGCTGGCGATCATCACCGTCTGCGCCATCGGCCGCGTGCTCGGGCTTCAGGCGACACTGTTCACAGTCGTCCAGTTCATCCCGACCGTGGTGCTGATCGCGCTGACGCCGCTCTTCATCGACGCCGCGATCGCCGAGGGCGAGGACGATCGCCGGGCAAACGTCGCCGGCGTCGCGACCGCGCTGCGGGTGGCCGAGCACATCAGCCTGCGCTACTTCGACGTGATGCTGCTGTTCACCGGCGCCTCCGCGCACGACGGCCTCGGCATGCGTGCCTGGCTCAAACGACACCGCAAGGAGCTCGACCCGAAGTCGACCGCTGTCGTCGTGCTCGACGACCCCGACCGCGGCGACGAGCCGTCGTACGCGCAGAAGGAAGGCTCAGTCATTCCCTCGCGCATGCACCCCACGCTGATCGAGCTGACGCCCGCGGACGCCGAGACCTACGTCTCGCGGGAGCTGACGGATGCCTACCTCGCGCGGTCGGGGGGACTGCCGACGATCCGCGTGAGCGCCGACAGCAAGTGGGTCGGGCAGTTCCTCGTCAACATCGACAACGAGATCGGCCCGAGCCTGTCCGACGGCTCCTAGACGGGCGTGACCGGGTTGTGCTTCGCCGGCCACTCGCGTGAGGCGGTCTCGTAGAGCCGGAAGCGCTTGATCAGGTCCGCGCGCAGGTCCTCCGGCTGGATCACGGCATCCACGACGAGCTCCGACGCCAGGTGCAGCACGTCGATCTCGGCCGCGTACTCCGCGCGCAGCTCCTCGACCTTCGCCTGCCGCTCGGCCTCGTCCTCGATCGCCTGGATCTGGTTGTAGAAGACGGCGTTGATCGCAGCCTGCGGCCCCATCACCGCGATCTTCGCCCACGGCAATGCGATGCACGCATCCGGCTCAAATGCCGGGCCCGCCATCGCGTACAGGCCGGCGCCGTACGCCTTTCGCACCACCACCGAGATCTTCGGCACCGTCGCGCTCGACACCGCCGAGACCATCTTCGCGCCGTGGCGGATGATGCCCTGACGCTCGACCTGCGTGCCGATCATGAAGCCGGGCACGTCGGCCAGGAACAGCAGCGGGACGTTGAACGCGTTGCAGGTCCAGATGAAGCGCGCTGCCTTGTCCGACGAGTCCACGAACAGCACTCCGCCGCGCTGCTTCGGCTGGTTGGCGACGATGCCGACAACGCGGCCGTCGAGCCGCGCGTAGCCCGTCAGGATCTCCTTCGCCCAGCGCTTGTGGACCTCGAGGAACGACTCGGCATCGACCAGCGCGTCGATGAACGCGCGCATGTCGAACGGCTTGTTCTCGTCCTCGGGCACTATCTCGCGCAGCGGCGTGTCGAGCGCCGGATCCGCCGGCGGCGCCACCGGCGGCTGCTCGCGCCAGTTGGTCGGGAAGTACGAGAGGTACTGCTTCGCGAGGTCGATGCCGTCCTCGTCGCTCGTGACGAGGAAGTGACCGACGCCCGAGTTCGTCGTGTGCATCTTCGCGCCGCCCATCTCCTCGAGCGACACCTTCTCGCCGATCACCATCTCGGCCATCCGCGGCGAGCCCAGGTACATCGACGCGTTGCCCTCGCGCATGATCACGACGTCACAGAACGCCGGGATGTAGGCGCCGCCGGCCGCCGACGGGCCGAACAGCACGCAGACCTGCGGCACGACGCCCGACATCTTCACCTCGTTGTGGAAGATGCGCCCGGCGCCGCGGCGTCCGGGGAACATCTGCACCTGATCGGTGATCCGCGCGCCGGCGGAGTCGACCAGGTAGATCATCGGAATCTGGTGCTCGAGCGCCTGCTCCTGGATGCGGATGATCTTCTCGACCGTCTTCGGGCCCCAGGAGCCCGCCTTCACGGTCGGATCGTTGGCCATGATCGCCACGGGCCGGCCGGCGATCGTGCCGAGCCCGGTCACGACGCCGTCAGCGCCAAAACCATCCAGCTCCCAGTTGGCCAGGAGCGCCTCTTCGGCGAACGACTCGGCGTCGAGCAGCCGCTCGACGCGCTCGCGCACGGGCAGCTTCCCCTGCTGCTCCGACTTCTCGTGGTGGCGGGCCGGGCCGCCGCTGAGCGCTGCCTCGAGCGCGTCCTGAAGGTCCGTCATGCGGCGGAGTCTGCCAGTCCCCTCCAGAAGCGGATCATCTGCTTCTCGTACTCGATGCCCGCCTCCAGCGCGATCCATGGGCCGCGCGGCTCGATCCCCTGGTCGAGCTTGCGGATCTCGTAGTACTCCTGCAGCTTGCCCTCGTGGGCCTCCAGCTGCACCGCGCCGAGCGCCTGCGGATCGGCGCCGAGGAACAGCTTGAGCATGCCGAGGTCGCGCAGCTCGGGCACCTCGTCGTGCAGCTCGCTGCGCCATTCCTCCAGCGCCTTGCGCCCGCGCGCCGTCAGCGAGTAGTGCTTCCGCCGCCGTCCCCCCTCCTCGCGCTTCTCGCGCAGCAGGCCGGCATTCGCCAGCCGCTCGGTCTCGGTGTAGAGCTGCGCGTGCTGGAAGGTCCAGAAGTGCCCGACCGTGATCCCAACCGCCTGCTTCAGGTCGTACGGCGTCCCCTCGCCGATCAGCTCGAGCAGTCCCAGGACGATCGCGGAGGTCGGCGTGAGGTTGACGTCGGCCGGCACTTGTTCTAGTCTAGACGGTCCAATGTGGACTATTGAGCAGAAGGCACAGCGCGCAGTCGGTTTCAACTCTCTCGACGAGGAGGTCCACCTCGACGCGGTGCCGGTCACAGGGACGGTCCCCGACTGGCTGCAGGGAACGCTCGTGCGCGTGACGCCAGCGTTGATGGACGGCGGTGGCAAGACGATCAACCACTGGTTCGACGGCGCCGCGATGCTGAACGCGTTCGGCTTCGGTGCGGGCGGCGTGTCCTACGGCAGCCGCTTCCTCGACACCGACTACCTCGGCGACGTGCGCCGCGGCGAGGTCAAGTTCGGCTTCGGCGCCGACCCCTGCCGGTCGCTCTTCAAGCGCGTGATGTCGCTGAACGACGTGAACAAGTTCGACAACGCGAACGTGAACCTGCAGGAGCTCGGCCGGCGCTACATCGCGATGACCGAGACCCCGCTGCCGGTCGAATTCGACCCGAAGACACTGGCAACGCTCGGCAAGCCCGCCTGGCCCGACAAGGACGCCCACGGACAGGTGACGACCGCGCACCCTCACTACGACTACGAGCGCGACGAGATGGTCAACTACACCGCGCACTTCGGCCCGAAGACCACCTACCGGGTCTACGCCGCGAGTGAGGTCGGCGCCAGGCGGCGGCTCATCGCGTCGCAGCCCGTGAAGCAGCCGGGCTACATGCACAGCTTCGGGATGAGCGAGCGTTACGTCGTCCTCGCCGAGAACCCGCTCGTCGTCAACCCGATGTCGGTGCCGCTCTCGAAGAAGGCGTTCATCGACAACTACTCGTGGGAGCCCGAGCGCGGGACGCGCTTCATCGTGATCGATCGCCACAGCGGTGAGCTGCAGGGCATCCACGAGACCGACGCCATGTTCTGCTTCCACCACGTCAACTCGTTCGAGCGCGACGGTGAGCTGGTCGTCGACCTGATCGCGTACGAGGATGCGGCCGTCATCCACATGCTCGACCTGGCCGAGCTGCGCGCCGGCGAGACGAGCCCTCTGTCACGCACCGTGCTGCGTCGCTACCGGATTGCGCTCGACGGCTCCGGCGTGACACATGAGGACATCGCGCCGGAGATCTCCCCGGAGCTGCCGCGGATCAACTACCGCCGCAACAACACACGCGACTACCGCTGGATGTACGGAACCGGCACCCGCGAGGCCGACTGGGTCGACGAGCTGGTCAAGCTGGACGTCACGACCGGTGAAGCGGCGCACTGGTCCGAGCCCGGCTGCTATCCCGGCGAGCCGGTCTTCATCGACCGTCCTGGCGCCATGGCGGAGGACGACGGCGTCGTGCTGTCGGTGGTCCTGAACGCCGCAACGGAGCGTTCGTTCCTGCTCGTGCTCGATGCCGGGAGCTTCGAGGAGGTGGCGCGCGCCGAGGCGCCGCACCACATCCCGTTCGGCTTCCACGGGCAGTACTTCCGCGACAAGGACTAGACGCTGTGCAGGCGGCGGCGGCCGCGGCGCTCGCGCAGGTGTCGCCGGCGCCTCAGACCGACCCCCCACCAGCACGTGAAGTAGAAGATCCCGGAGATCACGGCGCCCACCACGCCGGCAATCCAGCCGAACAGGAGGCCGGTGATGAAGGCCAGGATCCCCGTCATCGCGACCGTGAGGCAGATGATGCCGAGGATCGCCAGCTGATTGCCGGTCTCGACCAGATACTGCTTGTCGCCCTGACGGAAGATCAGACGGTGTAGCGACGTCGGCGCGATCATCAAGCCGGCCGCAACCGCGACCGTGACGAGCACGGCCAGGTAGAGGTAGCGCTCGGCGCCGGTGACCCTCGAAAAGCCCGAGTTGAACGGGACGATCAACAGGAAGCCGAGCAGTACCTGCACGCCGATCGCCACTACGCGCAACTCCTGCAGCAGCTCGGCGAGATTCCGATCCGCGCGCTCCAGGTGCGTCTCGTTCCGCGCCCGGGCAGGGTCCTCGTCATCGATCCAGCGATTCACAACTTCTGTGATACCCGCTCGGCCCCGCGCGGAAGCGGCGTATGAAAGAGGTCAGACCCCCGGGTCGACCGCCACCGGCTTCTCGCCGGAGTAGTCGTAGAAGCCCCGGCCGGACTTCTGCCCGAACCAGCCCGCCGCGACCATCTTGCGCAGCGTCGGCGGCGCCGCGAAGCGCTTCTCGCGGTACTCGTCGAACATGATGTCGGCGATCGATGCCGTCGTGTCCAGCCCGACGAAGTCGAGCAGCGTGAACGGCCCCATCGGGTGCGCCGCGCCACCCTTCATCGCGGTGTCGATGTCCTCGATCGAGCCGACGCCCTCCTCGTAGGCGCGGATCGCGTCGAGCATGTACGGCACCAGCAGGCGATTGACGATGAAGCCCGTCTTGTCCTTGCAGCGCACGACCGTCTTGCTGCACTTCTGACCGAACGCGAGCCCGGCGTCGAAAGCGTCGTCGTCGGTCGTGACGGTACGGACGACTTCGAGCAGCGGCATGACCTGCGCCGGGTTGAAGAAGTGCAGTCCGATGAAGCGATTGGGGCGCTTCGTTGCGACCGCCTGGTCGATCACCGACAGCGACGAAGTGTTGGTTGCGAAGACCGCGTTCTCGCTTGTGACGATGTCGT
>C688J35102_120989176_pt1 | contig 10314 bp, 10 predicted proteins | sample HopSoiMetagenom2_FD_35102 | JGI IMG/M metagenome (IMG submission 35102) | reverse complement strand
AGAGGATCTCGTAAGCGCGGCGAAAGCTCCCTGCCTCCGACTTCCGACAAATGAGTCCGGCTGAATAGCAACGCCAGCGCGCGAGCCTGCCACTTCCACCAACCGTGGACTCCCGCTTCATCAAGGGAACGAGAAAACCCGGCGTCAGTCCCCGGCCGCAGGAGCGAGATCATCAGGGCTGACCCGGTATGATGTGTGGGAGCTCGAAGAAGGGTTTTGCTGTGGCTGAGATGGAAGTAATGCCGGAAGAACGGGTCGCCCGCGTCACGGTCTCCGCCGACACGGGTTTTCTGCCGCCGGTGATCGAGTTCGTGGGCCGGATGGCACGCCGACTCGGTCTGGCCGATGCCGGGCAAATAGAAGCGGCCGTCGAGCTGGTGTGCCTGAACGTTATCGAGCACGCGTTCGGTCCCGAGGAGAGGAGCTCTCTGGACATCTCCATCCTGCGCGGGGCGGGACTGGTGGTCGTGGCGGTCGAGGACCTGGGACTGCCCTTCGACTACAGCCGGCTGCAAAGCGGCGAGGACGGCACGGTGCTCGAAGCTTTGCACGCGGCCTTCGACGAGGTGCGTTTCGTGAACCTCGGACGGCAGGGCAACAGGGTCGAGCTGCGCAAGCACCTCCCGCACGCGGACGTTAGGGAGCATCTGTCCGAGGACGAGCACCGCAACGTTGTGGAAGCCGCAGCTGCGCCAGAGGACGTTCCGCTAGAGATCCGGATGATGCGTCCGGAGGAGTCCTTCGAGCTCTCGCGTTGCGTCTACCGGTCCTACGGCTACAGCTACGATTGGGACGCCATCTACTACCCGGACAAGATCAGGGAGCTCCAGGAGAAAGATTTGATGCGCTCCTGCGTCGCCGTGACGCCGGAGGGCGAGTTCGTGGGACACCTGGCCGTCAGCGTCGAACGACGCGATTCTCCGGTCGGGGAGGCCGGGCAGGCCGTCGTAGACCCGCGGTTTCGGGGGCACCACCTGTTCCCCAGGATGAAGACCTTCATGGCGGAGCGATCGGGGGAACTTGGCATGTACGGGCTCTACAGCGAGGCCACGGCCGTCCATCCTTACAGCCAGAGGGGAAACCTGCAGCTCGGGGCGAGGGAGACGGGGTTTTTGCTCGGCTACATCCCTGCTTCCGTTTCGTACAAGCAGATCGGCGAGGAGAGGGAGGGACAGCGCGGGTCCGTTGCGCTGTTCTACATGCGCGTGCAGGACGAGCCGGAGCGTGAGATCTTCCCTCCCGTCGCATACCTCGGAGAGATCGAGCTCGTCGTCGAGCACAACGGGCTGCGGCGCGTGGTTGGTGAAGCCCCGCAACCCGCGCCCCGACACTCCGCGATCAGCGTCCAGGTGCGCCAGGACCACAACCTCGCGTTCGTGCGGGTCGAGGAGTCCGGGTCCGACCTGACGGATCTGATCTATCGCCACCTGCGGGATCTTTCCCTGCACCGCGTGGACTGCGTGTACGTGGACCTTCCCCTCTCCCATCCCGCGACGCCGAACGCCGCTGCCGGGCTGGAAGACCTCGGGCTCTTCTTCGGTGGCGTCATCCCCGAAGCCCATGATGCGGGCGGGGATGTGCTCCGTCTGCAGTATTTGAACAACGTCGAGATACGCCCCGGCGACGTCAGCACGGCTTCGGATTTTGGGGAGGAGCTGCTCGGCCTGATCTTCAGGCAGACCTCCACCACGTGAGGTCGGATCAGCTTTGTCCTAGCGCGCGCCGGGTGGCGCGCTGGTTCCGCGCAGGGCCGCGAATATGCCCCACAGGCTCACCAGGGCCCAGGTGCCTTCCAGGAGCATGAAGCCGAGCTGCCTGTCCACAACGGCCACCACCGTCAGCACGGCCGAGCCAAGGAAGTTGGCGAGGGAGTAAAGGAGGTTGGAGGGTTGGATCCAGCCGAGCAGGTTGGCGGCGAAGGCGCCCAGGATGGCCAGCGCCCCGAGGACCGATACTAGCTGCATCACGGAACGGTCCCTTCGAAAAACTTACCTCGCAAGTGCGTGGTACTCCTCGTTCGGCATCGCGCCCATGTTGTCACTACGAAAGCCCGCGAGCAAGGTGCCGGTCAACTCTATCGAGCCGTTCGGCCCGAGAGCTCTGCCGTAGCGCTGATGGTGGCGCCCGTACCACCACACCCCGCATCTCTTCCCGGGATCGAGCCAGTCCGCAACTCCGGTCGGCAAGATCGCCCGCAGGTCCTCTACGTCGCGTGTCCGGTACACGTCGTTGTTCACTATCCGGTGCAAGGTCTTGATGTTCCACAGCCGCTTGCCCGTGACAGTGGGCACGCCGTCCCGCTCGAGAGCCTTCTTGATCGCGAACAGAGAGGAGCATGAGGAACACAGCTTATCCTCCCGGCTCGACGGCCTTGGAGGTGCCGAGTACTCGCCCGGAACGATCTTTGGCTCGCGCGGCGACATACGGATCGGTGCTTCGCACCACCATGGCCGTCTCGAACCCATCTCGGGGAATCGATCCCAACGACTTCAATTTGCCTGGATGCGGTCCGACGAGCACTTCCCAGCTTGCGACCTCCGTGGCACCATTCCAACTCGCGTAGACTCTTACCTCCTCTTCTGAGGTGCGCTCTGCCACGGCGGTAGGCCGGTCGCTCGGGTGCCCGTTCCATGGGAAGCGGAAGGCCCGGTAGGACCTGTTTCCGGGTTGCAGTCTGGCGTCGAAGAGCAGCTCGCCTTCATGGCTGAACTCCGAGATGGCCAGTGCCCTGCCCCAACCGACGAACACGTCGCCGTTCTTCAGTGCCTGGGCGTTGCCTGAAGCATCAGCGTGCAGCTTGTCGGGGTGGGTGTACTCGCGCAACAGCGTTGCCTTCATCTTCTGCTCGTCGAGTTCCAAGACAATGGCGCGGGACTCTTCTATGGCTTTCGGGAGGCTATTGCGGATTACCGTGGTACCGTTATCGAAAATAGAGATGGTGCCGTCGGGCAGGCGGCGGGCGTCGTGCTGGAAGGCGAACCGGGCGCCAGGACGCATCTCGAAGTCGCTCTTCTTGCCCCCTAGGCGCCAGATGATCTCTCCCGTGTTGCGGTCTATCTTGTAGACGGCTGAGGTCTTACGGGCGGAGACGAGCAGGTTGTTGTCATGATCCACGTCTATGGAGTTGAGGTGGAAGTAATCGATACCGGGGTAGTCTTTATCCTCTCCCGGCTTACCATAAGTCTCGTCGAGGCCTACATGGTCGAGGCTGTGCCATTCGAAGAGAACCTTTCCAGTCTCTATGTCTAACTCCTGGACGGTGCCTTCAGTCGCCGCGCTATCACTGGAGCCGCCGACAGAAGTGAGATCTCGTGGCACCATATCATGGATCGTAATCAGTGCGGTGTCCTGTGGGCTGATAAGGAGCTCGTGGTGGTCCTCGTTGTCGTAGCCGTTGGCGGCCGTAAAGCGGGCTATCTCATGGTAGGAGCTATCGAAGATCGTGTACTCACTCACGGACCCGCGCGGTGATTCTGTCCAGGTAAGGACGGACTCTCCCCTGTAGGTCTGCGTCTTAAAGTCCATCGCACGCGTGGAGGCGCTCCTAAGGGGACGGAACCACACGACCTGTCCCTTGTTGTCGATTATCAGCGAGCCACCCTGGCCCGCGTCGCCTTGCTCCGGGGCGATGAAGATGTAGCCGGAGGCCGTGTCTTGCGCCTCCTTGGCCACCTCGACGATCGGCGGGCTGAGATCCGGACGCGAGCGGAAGGCCCATGTGCCACTCTCCTCTTTGGAGAGTGGCACATGGGCAACACCGCGACCGTGCTGCGTGGGCTTGGCTCTTGAGCTACGTTCAGCCGGATCGCAGCCCACCGCGTTTGCCAAAGCAAAGTACGTGGCGCCCCCCCATGTGAGAAGCTGGCGTCTTGTGAACCTAGTACCCATCGCCAAACTTTCCCCTATCGAGATGGGTTTTTCAAGTTCCCGGTTTTCGATCCAGCCAGCAACATGTGGAGCCCCGGTCAACAAGAACCCCCTAGCAGTTCCGCCAAGCACTCATCGCGGATTCATCGATCCCAAGAGATACGCGATACGGAGGGTGCATGGAGCATCGCTGCCTGCTACTCTTATGATTAGCGCCTCGGCGGTAATATACCCCCTAACTGATCCCCGGGGATATGATGAAGGTTCAAGCGTGGCGCATATTGAAGGTGTCTGCACTGATGTTCGTAGCGGCCCTGCTTCCCTTAGGATGTGCTGCACCCACGCCGGTCACCAGGAAGCCCGACATAGTCTTCGTGATGACCGACGATATGCCAGAGCGATTGCTCCACCGCATGCCGGAGGTCCACAAGCGTATCGTGGCCAGAGGCTTGCGCTTCCCGAACGCCTACATTAGCGAGTCGGTATGCGCCCCCTCTAGAGCCTCCATCCTCACCGGCATGTACCCGCACAATACCGGTGTCTGGATGAACGGCGCAGAATCTCATGGCGGTCTTAAAGTCTTCCGTGAGGAGGGCCTCGAGGAACACACTGTGGCGACCTGGCTTGAGAACAGCGGCTACAGGACGGGCCTGATCGGCAAGTACATGAACGGCTACCACGCCTCGTACGTGCCTCCAGGCTGGGCCTATTGGGCTGGCCGCGACACCGCGGGATCCGGCATAATTGAGAACGGCTACGTTAGGGATTACTCCGGCCAGTTCATGACGGATGTCTTCAAAGATAAGGCCCTTGCCTTTCTCGATCAGGCAACTGACCAGGCGTGGGACCCTCCCTTCGCGCTATTTGTGTGCACCAACGCGCCGCACCTGCCCCCTGAATATGCAGCTCGGCACGCTGATCTCTACAAGGATGAGGTCCTGAACCCCCCGCCGAGTTTCGACGAGGCGGACGTATCGGATAAGCCGCAGTGGATCCGCGAGTTGCCTCGCCTCTCTGACGAGGATAGGCTCATGCTAAGCAAATGGCATCGCACTCAGTTGCGCTCATTGAGGGCTGTAGACGAGATGGTCGGTGCGATACTCGACCTACTGCAGCAGCGAGGGGTGCTTGGGAACACCTACGTCGTGTTCACCACTGACAACGGTACGCATATGGGCGAGCATCGCTGGTGGGGAGAAAAGGGAGCCAAGCATACAGCCTATGAGGAGGCTGCAGGTGTACCCTTGGCTGTGCGTGGCCCCGGTGTACCCGCCGGAGAGGTTCGCTCCCAACTTGTCCTCAACAACGACTTCGCTCCAACCTTTGCCGACATTGCCGGCGCACATGTGCCTAAGGAGGTAGACGGAAGGAGCCTCCTACCGCTCATGGAAGGCAAAGCATCTGGCGAGCGCTGGCGCACGGCGCTTCTGAACGAGCGTCCGCTGGCAGGCGGCTACCAGGAAGGCCGTCTCATTCCCATTCCTGCCTACCACGCCCTCATAACGAATCGATACACCTACGTGGAGTATGAGACTGGTGAGCGGGAACTCTATAACCGCCAAGAAGATCCCTACCAGCTCGAAAGCATCCACAAAACCGCCGACCCCGCTCTCCTACAAGCTCTACACGCCCGACTGATGACACTGAAAGCTTGTGCCGGCAAGTCGTGCGAGGCAGCCGAGAATGGACCATAGTCTGCAGAGAGGTGTATGAGGTATGCTACGAGGTAGGGCCGTCAACTCCAGAGCCCTCCCTCATGCCCTTATTCACCCAACCTCGTAGATGTGTTCTGCCACGTTCTGATTAGCAACCGACCCTCATCCACGTAACGGTGAACGCTAACGGCGAGCCGCAAACGCCTTCTCGCTCAGGTTCCCAGCGTGGACCAACTTCCGCAGGTCTTCTTTGGTGTGGGATCACCGGGCGAGGGAATGATATTCCTCATTCGGAATCTTTCCGCAAGCAAGTGACATACGGTTCGTGAAGTTATACATACTTGCAATTTCCACTATGTCCCAGCAGGCGACGTCCGAGAGGCCGAAACCCTTCAGACGGTCGAGGTCTTCGGGCGAGCATTCCAGGGGGTTATTAGTGATCTTAACGGCATAGTCCAGGATGGCGGTGAGCCTCTCATCGAGGCCGGCCCTACGGTAATCAAGGGTTATCCTGTCCGCCAGGATCGGATCGCCCAAGGCTTCCCTCAACGCTGCGCCGTGGGCCACGAGGCAGTACAAGCACCCGTTCGCCATAGAGACCACGACGGCTATCATCTCGCGCTCTGCGGCGCTCAGTTCGTCCGTGGGTTCATGCAGAAGTCTGTAGTGGTTGAACCATGCGGAGAGTCGCTCGGGCCGGAAACTGTAGGCCCTGAAGACATTCGGCACGAAGCCCACCTTTTCGCGGGCCTTCCTGAAAAGCCCCCGCAGGTCCGCCGGTAGCTCGGATTCCTTGGGGACCGGGAACCAGCTTATGGGCACGCCTGTTCCCTCGCGTGAGATGTGCTCTACGTCGGTCATTGGGCCTCCAGTCACTGGCTGTCGTACGAGATGCACTCTAGCAACGACCCGTCGGGGTCGCGAAAGTACAGGCTCGTCCCAACGCCCTTGGCGCCGCGGCGCTCGACCAGCCCCATCTCTATCTCGACGCCGTGCCGCCCGAGGTGTTCGTGCGCCTCCCCGATCTCACCGGGCCACACGAAACAGAGGTCGCTCCCGCCCGGTGGTACCGGTATCTTCGCGACCGGGCTCGCATCGACGCCGGGGCCGTGCAGGTTGAGTTGCTGGTCGCCGAAGCGGTACGACCACCTGGCTCCCGCCTGCACCAGCTCGGCACCGAGCACGTCCCGGTAGAAAGCGTTGGACGTTTCCCAATCGGAGACGTGTACCACGCAATGATCCAGCCTCACCTCCGGCGCCACGGTTCCCCTAGCGACCCACGGCCCGCATCTGCTCCTCGGCGTAGCGCTCGCCGGCGGCCGATCCGCGGGGCATGGCCTCCTCGATGCGGGCGAGGTCGTCTTCGGTAAGCGTTACATCAGCGGCACCGGCGTTGTCTTCGAGGTACTCGCGGCGCTTGGTCCCGGGGATGGGGACGATATCGTCACCCTGGGCGAGCAGCCACGCAAGGGCGAGTTGTCCCGGGGTGATGCCCTTGCCGTCGGCGACCTCGCGCACCCTGTCCGCCAGCTCCAGATTTTTCTTGAAGTTCTCCTCCGCGAAGCGCGGGAAGCGGGCGCTGCGGGTGTCATCCTCTGGCATGTCCTCGATGCTCCTCCAGCGCCCGGTGAGGAAGCCTCGCCCGAGCGGGCTGTAGGGCACGAACCCGATGCCCAGTTCGCGTACGGTCGGCAAGACCTCGTCCTCCACGTCGCGGCTAAAGAGCGAGTACTCCGATTGGAGGGCGCTGATGGGGTGCACGGCGTGGGCCTTCCGAATGGTTCCCTGCCCCGCCTCGGAGAGGCCGAGATACCTGACCTTGCCGGCTTCTACAAGCTCCTTCATCGCGCCGACCGTCTCTTCGATGGGCGTCTCCGGGTCCACGCGATGCTGGTAGTAGAGGTCTATGTGGTCCACCCCGAGACGCGAGAGCGAGGCGTCGCAGGCCTTCCTCACGTAGTCAGGCTTTCCGCTCACGCCACGGAAGCTCCCGTCCTCGCCCCGCACGTTGCCGAACTTGGTGGCGAGCACGACCTCCTCGCGCCTGCCCTCTACGGCCTTGCCGACGAGCTTCTCGTTGGTGAAAGGACCGTACATGTCCGCCGTGTCGAGGAAAATTATGCCTAGCTCCAGGGCACGGTGGATGGTCGCTATCGACTCGTCCTCGTCGCCAGTGCCGTAGAACTCGCTCATCCCCATGCACCCGAGCCCTAGCTCGGATACCACAAGACCTTCGTCACCTAGCTTCCGCTTTTCCACGGATCTCTCCTCAAACTCGCGTCTACAAATACATCTACTGTTTTCTGATACCACCCGGTGACGTTTTTTACACAACTGCAGCGAGAAGAGTCGCGGGTGAGTTCGCCTGGCCCGGCTGCGATAGATGGATTGCGATCATGGAACGGGGGAATAATCCACGAAAAGGAAACCCAGGAAAGGAGCAGATCATGGCCCGGTGTGAGGTCTGTGGAAACGACTACGATAAGGCATTCTCGGTCACCACGTCCGGCGGGGATTCGCACACGTTCGACAGCTTCGAGTGCGCGATCCACGCCCTCGCCCCCACCTGCGAGTACTGCAACGTCAAGGTGATCGGGCACGGCGTCGAGGCCGACGGCCGCTTCTACTGCTGCGCCCACTGCGCGAGCATGGCAGGCGCGGAAGGCGTCTCGGACAGGGCCTGACCTAACGGGCCGTATTTCCCTGCGGCAGACGGCCCATCGCAGCGCGCAGCCCAAAGTCTCCAGGCAGGTTCGAGGAGAAACGGCGCACGCCGAAGGTCTTGCGGGCGTCGAGCCGCACCTCGCGCCCGGCGAGGTGCGGGAAGATGGGCGGGCGGTATGGACGGTTCGCGAAACGCTGCCGCCACGCGATCCGCCGCTATATCCGCTGGGCCTCGCGGATGAAACGGTACGGGTAGACGTCTTCGAGGGCGCCCGCCTCGGAGAGGTCTTCCACCTGTTCGGCGGTCAGCTTCCAGCCGGTCGCGCCGAGGTTGTCTTCGAGTTGTTCGAGCGTGCGGGCGCCGATGATGGGTGAGGTTATGCCGGGTTGGCGCAGGAGCCAGTTGAGCGAGATCTGGGCGTAGCTCCTGCCGGTCTCCTCGGAGATAGTGCCGACCACGTCGAGCGTGGCCCAGTTGCGCTCGGTGGCGCGGCGCTCCCAGTGTTCTTCCATCGACTCGACGGCCTCCGCGATGCGCGAGTCCTGTGGCGGTTCTTCGCCTCGTCTGTACTTTCCCGAAAGGAAGCCGCCGCCTAAGGGGCTCCAGGGGATCACCCCCAGGCCCTCCTCACGGCAGACGGGTAGGATCTCCCGCTCGATGTTGCGCTCGACGAGCGAGTACTGCGGCTGCAAGCACACAAACTTCTCGAAGCCGTTGGCTTCGCTTGAGGCCAGGCTCCTCATGAGCTGCCAGCCCGTGAAGTTCGAGACGCCGACGTAACGCACCTTCCCGCTCCTGACGAGGTCCGTGAGAGCAGAGAGGGTCTCCTCCAGGGGTGTCGCGCCGTCCCAGCAATGGACCTGGTAGAGATCCAGGTACTCAGTGCCGAGGCGTCTGAGGCTGTCTTCGCAACCCTGCATGATGTGTTTGCGCGAGAGGCCCGCATCGTTCGGGCCTTCGCCCATCGGGAAGCGGACCTTTGTGGCCAGGACCACGTCGTCGCGGACGCCTTCGAGCGCGCGGCCGGTGATCTCTTCGGAGATACCCTCGGAGTAGACGTCGGCGGTGTCCACGAAGTTGCCCCCGGCATCGAGAAAGCGGCCGACGATCTCCCTGGCGGTCTCCTCGCCGGCCTCACGCCCGAACGTCATGCACCCCAGGCAAAGCTCCGAGACCATCAGGCCCGTGTTTCCGAGACGTCTGTACTCCATGCGCTGCTCCTCCCACTTTTCTACCGTCGAAGCGCCGTACTCTAGCATGTTTGGTAGGATGAGTGGGTAGGAATTCTGGAGGTAGCAAGGTGCAAAGGTCGGATGCGGGAAAGTTGCGCGATCCCCGCGTGCCGCACATCCATCCCGCGGCGGTCCTAATCTTCTGGGCCGCGGGCGCGGTCGTCTTCGCCCTCTTGCCCCAGGGCTCGGAGGCGAAGGCCATGATCGCCACAGTCTTCTCCCTCTCTACGGCCGCCTTCGCGGCGACCGTCTTGCTCCGCACCGCGCCGCACGCGCACGGCCACGAACGGTCCTTCCTGCGCCTGATGGGGGCCGGTATGGTATTCCGGTTCGCCGGGAACGCCCTGTGGAGCGCGTCCCAGCTCTTCGATTTCCACTTCGCCACGCCGGTGGCGCCGCAGGACATCGCCTACGCCATCTCCTACCCCTTGCTGGTCGGGGCGATGCTGCACCTCGTCGCGTTGACGACGCGTAGGATCACGCTGGTCAGCGCCCTCGACGCGGGTGCCGTCATGCTCTCGGTCGGGACGCTCATCTGGTACTTCGTCCTGGGTCCCGCGGCTGCGGAGGCCGCGCTGGAGGGCGTGCGCGACGCGGTGGTGGCCCTCGTCCAGCCCGTCTGCGACGCGGCCCTGCTCTTCCTCGGGCTCGTGGTGGCCTCGTCCAGGATCACGCCGCGTTTCTCCCTGCTTTTGAACGGGGGTTTTCTCGCGCTGCTTTTCGCCGACGCCGCCTACCTGGGTCTTCGCTCCGCGGGCCCCTACCAGACCGGCAACTGGCCCGAGATGCTGTGGGCGCTGGGCATGATCCTGCTCGGCCTCACCTCGACGACGCTTCCCGCGGTCCCCGCGGGCGAGAACGCCGGCCGGATACAGCCGTGGCGGGTGATCCTGTA
>C688J35102_120989177_pt1 | contig 10320 bp, 10 predicted proteins | sample HopSoiMetagenom2_FD_35102 | JGI IMG/M metagenome (IMG submission 35102) | reverse complement strand
GGGGGAGGGGGCGGCTACTCTGGCGGCGGAGGGTTCGGCGGATTTGGCGGCGGAAGTAGCGGTGGCGGAGGGGCTTCGGGTAGCTGGTGAGAAACGGAAGTTTGAGTCAGGAATGAGCGAAAAGAGATGGCGGCGATTGATACGAAACTTGCGGAGTTTGTGAAGCGCTTGCTCGCAGCGAGCGGCGAAGTGGAGAGCGTAGTTTTATACGGCTCCGCGGTTCACGGAGATTTTCATCAAGCGCTTTCCGATCTGAACGTCCTGTGCATCTTACGAACGCTTGGCGTAAAGCAATTGGCCGCAATTGCATCGGTGGTCAAGTGGTGGACGGCAACAGAAAAGCAGCCGGCACCATTATTTTTCACCGCGGACGAATTACGCTCGGCTGCCGATGTGTTTGCCGTTGAACTGCTCGACATTCAGAAAGATCATCGCGTTTTACATGGCGAAGATATCTTCGCGAATCTCACGGTGCCCATGAATTTGCATCGCGTTCAGGTGGAGCACGAGCTGCGCACGTTATTGCTGAAGCTGCGGCAACAATATGTGCAGACTCCTGATGACGAGAAGATCTTGCGAGCGGTTTTGGCGAAATCGCATTCCAGCGCGCTCACGCTTCTGAGGCATACGTTGCTGGCTTTTGGACAAAATCCGGCAATCTCTCCACGCGAAATCTTCGCGCAGATTGCTTCACTAACCGGTGCGGATGCGCGTGCGCTTGCCACCGGCCTGGAACTTCGAGAGAAGGGCAGCCTCTCGCGAGAGTTGGCTTCTTCGTACGACGATTTGTTGACGGCTCTGGAGAAAATTATCGTTACGCTGGATCGCAACGTTCCCAAGAGCGAATGGAAACGAAGCGCCGGTGTGCATTCGTGAAACTGAATCGGTCGAGGCATACATGAAAAAAGGCTTACTGTTGCTGGTGATTATCGTGGTGGTGGTGGCGCTGCTGTTCGGCAGCACATATGTCGGTCGCAGAAATCAGATGGCCGTCAAGCGCGAATCAGTCAACGCCGCGTGGGCGCAGGTCGACGTAGTGTTGCAACGTCGAGCTGATCTAATTCCTAACTTGGTGGCAACAGTGAAGGGTTACGCAGCACAGGAACAGGCCGTGTTCGGCGAAATCGCCCGCGCACGCTCCGCTTTGCTCAGCGCCGGCACGCCGCAACAGAAGATCGCCGCGAACGGTCAGCTTGATGGAGCATTGGGCCGGTTGCTCGCCCTCGTGGAAAATTATCCGCAACTGAAGTCCAACGAAAACTTCTTGCGGCTGCAGGACGAACTCGCGGGAACGGAAAACCGCATCGCCGTCGAACGCCGCCGCTACAACGAGACGGTGCAGGACTACAACACGTACATCTCGCTTTTTCCAAATAGCTTGATCGCGGTCATGGCGGGCTTCGCGCGCAATGACGCCTACTTCAAAACCGACGAAGGTTCACGCCAAGCGCCAAAAGTGGATTTCGGCACAAGCCCAGCGCCAGCTCCCGCTCCCGCACCGGCAAAACCGTAGTTCGCTTCTGGCTTACGCAATGCCCAAGACGCCATTCAGGAAGCTGACCACGTATTTCCAAACGAGGTAGTAAGCGGCGAGTGCAACCACGCCAAGTACCGGCAGGATCGACAGGAATTGCGGTATCTGAAAATCCAGCGCATGCATCAGCAGCAATCCGAGAGGACCCAGCAGCAGCGGTAGCAGGGCGCCATGCCAGCCGATCGACAGATGCGTCTTTGAGTGAGAGACGAGAAAGAGCATATTCCACAAACCCCACAAATTCGGCACAACCGCCATCGGAAAAATCATCACCCGCTCAATGGGCGCCGGAAAATTGTAAGCGTAGCGCGCGATGCTAAATACGGCTACACCAACGAGCACAACCAGCGTCGGCACGAAAATGCCGGCCATGTACGCGCGAAGATAAGGATGTCGGTTCATACGGAAGCCTCCTCAAAAGTGATACAACAGCGCCGGAATTATTCCGGGAAAAAGCAGGCACGCAGCTCCCAGTAGGGCAGCCAGCGCCCAATCAAACCAGGCCACGGGAGTGGCAGGGTGCCGATCAATGCGTTGAAGCATTTGGGGCCACAGATCGCGCTCGAGCTCCGGCTTTTCCGAGGGATCGACGGACCGTTTCAGTAGCTCGCGCATCTCTTTTTCGTTCAAATCGCTCATGTTTTACCGCCGATCGAAAAATGCAAACATGCCAACTGCTTGCGAAGCATGCGCACGGCGCGAAAAACGCGCACCTTTACTACGGAAGCAGAAACTCCCGCGGCCTGCGCAATATTTTCGTACGACTCTTCTTCGATTAGCGCCAGAGTAGCCACCAGCCGGTATTTCGGTGGCAGCGCAGCAAAGGCTTTGCGAACAGAAAGGCGAGTCTCCCGCGCAATGGCTGGGTCGGGCCGGGGATCGGCCGGAAGATCTTCGGGCAATTCGGTTTCAGATCGCGTGCGCCGTAGATGATCGAGCGCCGCGTTAGTGGCGATGCGTCGCGCCCAGGCATTGAAGTTGCCTTTAGGATCGAAGCGCGCCCGAGACCGATAAATGCGCCAGAAGGTCTCCACCGTGAGATCCTCAGCGATGCCGGAGTCACGCACGATGCGAACGATCCAGCCATAGACCTCTCTCTGGTGCCCGCGAAATAGCGTCTCGAAGGCGTCCAGATCTCCGGCCGCGAAGCGTTCCAGAAGTTCCATGCATCGCTCTCTGTTTGGTAGTACTACTGGCGCGGCGCAGAGGTTACAAATAGTTGAGGGCTATGCCCAAAAAAGCCAAACGCATGAAACGATTGGAGTGACCAACGCTTATTTCGCGAAATCGCCCATAGTTTATTACTTTGGGCTGCGGATAATCTTTCCATCTTTCATTACGAAATTGACGTTGCGGAGTGCTTCGGTGTCATCGAGCGGATTCGCTGGCATGGCGATGATGTCGGCGGCGAGGCCTGCTACGACGGCGCCGCGCTGTTTTTCGATGCGCAGGAGTTCGGCGGGGCCGCTGGTGAGATAACGGAGCATCTGCGCAGGCGTAACTCCTGCGGCGCGAAAAACCGCAAGGTAATCGAGCATCATGTCGGCCCGCGTGCGATTGGGCATGTCCGTCACGGTGTCGGAGCCGAAAGCGATCTTGACGCCGATTTTATTGGCCCGGCGTAAGCGGTCGATGATGTCCGCGGCCAGCTGGTGCGAATCCTTCAGAATGTCGTTGGAAGGGCTGAGCATCGCGAGATGCGCTTCGGGGAAATCGGTGCCCACGAGGAACGTGCCTTTTTCTTTCATGAGTTTTAGCTGCTCGTCGGTGAGCGCAAAGCCGTGTTCGACGGAGTCTGCGCCACCACGAATTACCGCGTCCGCGGCTGGGCCGCCATACACATGCACGGCGACAGGCCGTCCGGCCGCATGCGCTTCTTGCACGGCTGCGCGGATGTCACTTTCACTGTAAAAGTACGCGCTGTTGTCGGCGGCCAGCTTGATCACGTCCGCCCCGTAATAGATATTTTCGTGAATGGCCTTGCGGATTTCTTCGGGCGTGTCGGCGTCCAGATATTCCCACCGCCAAAAAGGCCCTTGCTCCGGAGAGTAGCCTCCGGACTGTCCACCGAAGGGAGCGATAATTTTTCCGGCGCATTGGAATGTGGGACCGTCAAACCATCCCTGCTTGATCGCTTTGCGCACGTCGGCGCAAGCGTAGTTGGCCTCATTCCCAACTTCGCGCAAGGTCGTAAATCCAGCGCGCAAAATATCCTGCGCGTAGCGCAAGCCATGGAGCGCACGAAACGCAGAGCTCTGTTGCAGATAGGCGGCCTCAAAAGGAGCCTTGCCGGGAACTTCGGTAAGCGTGACGTGCGTGTGCGCGTCCATTAGCCCGGGAGTGATCCACTCATTAGAGAGATCAATCAACTGCGCGCCGGCAGGCGCTGATGTTCCAGCGCTGATGGATTTGATCTTGCCGTCTTCGATCAGAATGATCTGATCCTTCGCGACGGTGCCCTTGGAGGTGTCGATTACGTTTCCGGCGCGGATTGCGACGGTTTGAGCCGTGACAGAATTCGAGAGCACGAAAAAAGAGATGGCCAGGAATTTCGTTTTCATTGGGCGCCTTTCGAAAACGCCGCGGAGTATATCACGCTGGTAACTTCCCATTCGCGAAGTCGGAGAGCTGCGAATCGAAGTTACATGCCTTGAGTCACAACGCGGTCTCTCGTAGAGCTCTGCGTAGATTCAGGTCTTCAAATTCGGATGTTCTTGTATCAGTTTGTCGCGGGTGGTGGAGCGAGCGGTTTTGCCTGCGGTGCTTTTGACGATCCACTTGGAGGGTTTTAGGAATAGAAAGCGGACGGCTACGCCGAGCTCTGCGAGTATCGCCGATCGAATCTCGCGCTCGATTTGCGTCGCATTGTCCAATAATTCCTCGCGCTCGACTTCGGCGACGACTGCAAGGTCTTGAGTGCCGAGAGCAGGGTTGAAGATTCCCAGCGCGACGGCGCGGCCATCGTGAATGGCTGGATGCCCGCAGACAATTTCTTCGACATCCTGAGGATAAATATTTTCTCCGCCGATGATCAGCAAGTCTTTCTTACGACCGACGACGAAAAGTTCGTCTTTGAAGAGAAATCCGAGATCGCCGGTGTGATACCAGCCATCGATCAAGGCTTTAGAAGTCAGATCAGGGCGATTGTAGTAGCCATCGAAGAGTGAATCGCTCTGGAGCAGAATTTCGCCAACGTAAAGAGGGACCAGCGTTTCGCCCGCTTCGGAAACAATGCGAACCTGATTTCGCGGTAGCAAGCGGCCGGAAGAAGTAAATGGAATCGCGTCGTGTGCGGTGGGCGACACTTCGCTAATTGCATGATCGGCGCGAAAACGATGGCCATCGGCGTGGATTTGAAGAGGTCCATTCGAACCTGATTGCGAAACAGCAAAAACGTTTTCGGCCATGGCATAGGAGGATTGCAGCGCTTCGCGCCGGAGGCCTTGTGATACGAAAGCGTCGTAAAACTCGTCCATGCTCTCTTTTCTAAGCGGCTCGGAACAGTTGATGATGGCACGCAGAGTAGACAGATCGTATTTGGCGCGAGCAGCAGTTGGCGTTCGCCTGGGGATGAATTGGAATGCGAAGTTGGGCATCCATGCCAGCGTGCAATTGTAGTTGGAGATCAGCTTCAGCATCGTCTCCGGCCGGAGAACCCATTCTGCCGGCGACTGCATGACCACAGGAAGATGGCAGACCATAGGCATGATGAAGCAGGCGATCAAGCCCATGTCGTGATACAGCGGCAACCAACTGTAGACACGATCTGCCGCGGTGATTTTTACGGCTTCGATAAGATGACTCAGTTGGCGCAGGATCGCTGCGTGAGATAACGCGACGCCCTTCTGCAGACCGGTGGTGCCGGCGGAGTGCTGGACGAACGCCACGCCTTGAGGGTGCGAATGGAAATCAGCGGGAGGCGCCTCGGCGAATGAGTCAATAGAGTCGGGGCAACGAATGATATTGGTGGCGCTGGTGGACAATGGAGCGAGCAGCGCATCGGGAAAGTTCAGATCAATGACGACATGCGGCGCTTGCAGGTTGGCGCTGACCCCGCGCAGGCCGGAGCTGTACTTTGCAGAGTCCACCTTTGTGTTTGGGTAGGCGAGGATTGCGGGCAAGGCGCCAAGAGCGATGGAACCGATGAAGGCGGCCATCAATGCGATGCCTTGGGGCATCACGAACACGACGCGATCACCGCAATGAACTCCGCGCTGCTTGAGGAAAGTGGCGTAGCGATGCGCCCGGGTGCGAAATTGGCCGAAAGTGATGGAACTGTGGTCGTCGTGATCATGCCATTCGAGAACGCAGAGGCGGTCGGCAGGCGCGGCCTGCAGCGCTGCCAGCAGCGTGCCATATCGGGTGACGTCGATCATCATGGCTGACGAATCGATTGTGAGGAAAGATGGTGCGGTGGCGAATCACTAATCGGCGGGCAGGGCAGCTTATCCGTTACGTGCGGCCTGTGGAACGCCTGAGCCGAGTATTCGTTGTCATAGCTAAGCGCGTCCAACAGAATTGATTGCAAGCGTTGGCGCGCGGTTTTGAACGGTAATCGCTGGAATTTTCCGCGACTCTTACGCCGAGCAGCCATGCTCTTCAACTCACTCCCATTTCTTTTTCTGTTTCTGCCGGTGGCGCTGATCGGCTTTCATTTTCTGGGCCGCTTTGGAAGAACCGCGGCAGTCGGCTGGCTGACGGTGGCTTCGCTGGTCTTTTATTCCTACTGGAACAAAGCGTTTCTGTTCGTTCTGCTGCGATCGATATTCTTCAATTTTCTGTGCGCGCAGCTCATCGTTCGCGCAGACGTCCGCGGCGCGTGGTCCCGACGAATTTTGTGGGCCGGCATAGCCGGAAATGTAGGACTGCTGGTGTATTACAAATATTGGTTCGCAATTCTGAACAGCCTTGGTTCGCTGGCAACGCCCGAACATTATTTTGGAAGCGTGGTGCTGCCGTTGGGGATTTCGTTCTTTACGCTCACACAAATCGGCTATCTGGTTGATTTGCAGCAAGGCGAAGCAACTTTTCTGCGTATTCTGGATCACTTCTTTTTTGTGAGTTTTTTTCCGCACCTGATTGCTGGGCCCATTCTCCATCATCGAGAATTCATGCCGCAGGTTACGAGGCGGCGAATTTTTCGTTTGGAATGGGACGACGTGGCCGTCGGCGCGACCTGGTTCGTAATGGGACTGTTTAAGAAGGTGGTGATTGCGGATCAGATTGCCGCGCATGCGGACGTGTTGTTTGCAAGTCCGGCGAGCCAGCCATTTTTCAAGGTGTGGTGCGGGGTCTTGAGCTATGCGGTGCAGCTGTATTTCGATTTCTCCGGATATTCGGACATGGCGATCGGTCTGGCGCGAATGTTCTCGCTGCGTTTTCCGATGAATTTCAATTCACCGTACAAAGCCAAGAGCATCATTGAATTCTGGCAGCGCTGGCACATGACACTGACAAATTACCTGATGTTGTACATCTACAATCCAATCGCTCTGGCGATTAACCGGAAACGGCTGGCGGAAGGGAAGGCGATTGGCCGGAAGGGGATTGCGACCACAGAGGGATTTCTGCGCATCATTTGTTTGCCAACTTTTATCACTATGGTGATCGCGGGCGGCTGGCATGGTGCGGGACGGCAATTTCTGGCGTTCGGACTGCTGCACGGATTGTTCATTTGCGTGAATCATGCATGGAGATCATTCGCGCCGAAAGAGATTCTCGCGCGCAGCGCGAGTCGGCTTGGCGGTGTGGCGAGTGTGCTAATCACATTTCTGGCGGTGCTGAGCGCGCAGATTTTCTTTCGAGCCGATTCGGTGCAGGATGCGTTCTCGGTATTGCGCGGGGCCGTGGGCGTGAATGGCGCTGGGAGCATCCCGCACACCGGAAGTGAGCTGCTGCCTTGGGTCTTGCTGGCGGCATTACTTGCGGGAATCTGGTGCTTGCCGAATACGCAAGAAATCTTAGGTGAACAAGCGCAGGAGGGCGGCGAGATCACGGACGCTGATGGATGGTCGTTTTTTCGGTGGCAACCGACTTGGCCATGGAGATTGGCGATGGGCGTCGCTCTGTTTGCGTGCTTCGTAATGATGAGGTCTGCATCGCGATTTCTTTATTTTCAATTCTGAGCGGCTGCGGGCATTTGAGGCTGAGTGCGAATGGCTATGGTGATGTCTTCGGCGATTTTCTTTGAGTTCAAATCGGCGCCTTCGCGAGTGAAATGGTTTTGCTCATTGAATAGTTGAATCGGAAAACGCCGCAAGGGATTGTCGGCGAGTACGGCGAGTTTGTCGGAATAGTAGCGATACGAGGGATCGCATTCGGGGAACGGCGCCGAGTACACGAGGGCACGCGTTCCTCGGCGAGAATATTTAATCCGCAGACCGGTGATGTAAGCCGTATTGGGGATCCTCACCTCCAAATCACCCACGCAGGATTTGAGTGGGCCTCCGGGCGCGGTGAAAAGTCCATGGGCGGTTCGGACTTGAGCCCACGCTTGATCGTAGGCAGCACCTGTCCAATCACGATCGACGAGCGCACTTCGCAGGATGAACCCGGAGAATTCAAGCGTCTGCAACGGATGCCGGGCGAACAGGATAAGAGTGTCGACATCGAGCTTGTGCCTCGTGACTTGCAGAGCGCCTTCTTCAGACAGGCGCCCTTTAGCGTCACGCGGAGCAAAGTCGGGCGCGGTGAATTGGAAAATGATGAATCGCGGAGGGGCATTGTTGCGCAGATAGGTGTCCAAAGTGAAAGTGCCAACGATCGCCAGGGCGGTATTGGGCTGCGCGATGTTGCAAGTGCGGAGATGCGTAGCCGCTTCGATGATTGGCGGAGAGACGCCGGTGAGCGCAGAGGAGTCGCCGTAAATGATCACTTCGCAATCGGCATTTTTTAGAGTGAAGGGATAGTCAGAGATAGCGAGGTAGGAGTTTCGCTGGTGACGGAGGTACCACGAAGACCGCGCGATGAGAAACGAAGCGACTACGGCAAGCAGCGGAACGAGAGCGAGGGTCAGGGAGTAGTAGAAAAACGCCCGGGAGCTGGGCTTAGCTATTGCGGAGCGTGGTTCCGAGGACTGCGACTCTTCGACGGGCTGGAAGACAGCGGGCATCACTTGCTCAACGACGCACTTCAGGAATCTCCCTGCAATTTTGCGCGGATCAGATCAACGAAGCTGCTGACCTTGTGCATGGATTGGAGTTCAGCGGTGCGAAAGCGCACGGCGAATTCTTTCTCCATGGCGGCAACCAGGCTGGCGTTGCTGAAGGAATCCCAGCCGGCGATATCGGATTCAGATGTTTCCGGGCCAAGAGCGATCGAGCTATCCTGGAAAATGTTGCGGAAAATGACCGTCAGCTTTTCGTAGATGGCTTCATCGGTTGGCGTGCGATTTTGGTTCGATGTGGTCATGCGATGAATCCTGCGACTTCACCTGCGAGTGCAAAATGCTCTGAAACGAACCAAAACGATGGTACAGGGGTTAGAGCATTTCTTCCCTCGTGTGCCGGACACTTTGTTCTTTTTATAACGAGGCGGGATAGAAGAGGAAGATCCGAAGTAAAGAAGTAGAAGTGGCGAGTTGGAGAACGAGACGCCAGAATCTGCCAACCGGGACTTTATGTTCAGTTGAAATCTACAGCCGCACCCTAGCGAAAGAAATTGAACCCGGAGCTTTTGTCTCCGCCTCGACAAACGTTCACATGCCTTCGTAATTTGGTCCGCCACCACCTTCGGGGACGACCCAATCGATGATTTGGTAAGGATCGGCGATATCGCAGGTCTTGCAGTGAACACAGTTCGCGGCATTGATCTTCAGCTTGAAGACTCCATTTTCTTTCACAGGCTCATACACGGCGGCGGGACAGAAATATTGGCAAGGATTGCCGTATTCCACAGTGCATTTGTTGGCGCACACGTTGAGATCGTGGACGATCAAGTGGCTGGGCTGATCCTCTTCATGGCGTGTGCCGGAGTGATAGACGTCCGTCAGGCGATCGAACGTAAGCTTGCCGTCGCCCTTGAAACGTTCGGGCGCAGGACGGCCATCGATTTTGTGGTAGTGCTTATAGCCCGCAGTGATGGGCATCGGATCGATCAGACCGCGCCCTCCCGAAACGAACTGCAGCGCGGTGTGAAAAAGACCGCCGTACAATCCGTACTTGAAGGATTGATGGAAATTGCGAACCAGGCGCAATTCCTTGCGGATATAACTCTGCTCGACTTTTTGCGGATAGGCGCTCAGCGTTTTCGCCGAAGCGTCGCCGGATTTTAGCGCGTCGAAAATGGTTTCGGCCGCCAACATTCCGCTTTTGATGGCCATGTGAATGCCTTTGAGGCGCTGTGCGTCCAGGAAACCGCCGGAATCGCCGATGATCAGGCCGCCGTCAACGTAATTGCGCGGCATTGAATACCAGCCCCCCGCGGGAATTGTTTTTGCACCGTAGCGGACGAGCTTCCCGCCATCGAGAATTTTCTTCAGGAACGGATGCGTTTTCCACTTCTGAAAGGCTTCGTGCGGATCGAATTGTGGGTTCGCGTATTCGAGCCCAATCACCAGGCCAATCGACACACGATTATTCGAGAGGCCATAGATCCAGCCGCCGCCATACATGTCCGTGGAGACGGGCCACCCAAGCGTGTGCGCGACGTAACCTGGTTTGATGCGGCCGGGCTGAACGTCCCAGAGCTCCTTGATTCCAATGCTGTAGATCTGCGGGTTAATGTTGTCAAGGTGGTACTTCTCGACCAGCTGCTTGGTCAGCGAGCCGCGCGGGCCTTCCGCGAGA
>C688J35102_120989179_pt1 | contig 10328 bp, 12 predicted proteins | sample HopSoiMetagenom2_FD_35102 | JGI IMG/M metagenome (IMG submission 35102) | reverse complement strand
GTGCGGCCGGCTCCACCGGCGGCTGGGGCGGCTTTCGCGGAGCGGCCGGCCGAGCGACTCCGGCCCGCGCTCGCGGGGGCGGCGGCTCATCCGCGGGCGGCGGTCCTGCGATCGCGCGCGACTCGGGAGAGCTGGCTTGCTCGACACGCCGCGGAGTGCGGGGCCGCGGTGTGGGCAGCTTCGGCTCGGGCGGCGACTCGGTGACGCCCGGGACCTCAACGACGTAGGTCTCGCGTGGCGGTGGCGGCGCTGCCGCCTCCTGCTGCCCGGCGCCAGGCGCCGATCGCTTGCCGGGCGTTGCCTCCTGCGCCGGCTCGGCGGCGGACGAGCTCACCCGTTCGGCGGGGCCGGCCGGTGGCGGTTCTTGCTCGCGAACCGGCTCGCCCGGCGCCGTAGCGGACCGAACCGGCCGCCGAGGCGTCCGCGTGGGTGCTTCCCGTGGCGGAGGCGATGCCCCCGCGCGGGGAACGGTCTCGGGCTCCTCTTCGGGCGCCGGCTGGAGCCACGGCCCCTCGACATCCAGCGGCAGCGGCAGTCGAGTCCCCACGGGCGCCGACGCCACTCGCGGGAAGGAGGGGCTCGTGCCTCCGGCCAGCGGCACCACACCGGTCGCCGCCGGCGCTCCGAGCAGCCGGCGGATCCCCTCCCGGTAGGAGAACTCGAGAACGCCGTCGCGCAGCACGCCGAGCAGGTACTCCGGCGGACCAGTCCCGGCGTCAGGCGGACTCATTGAGCCGCTCGATCTCGTCGGCGAGCACGGCCAGGTAACGGCTTCGCTGGTCGCGCGGCATCTCCATGATCTCGCGCTCGCTCCAGTGGTAGTGATAGGCGAGCTGGTGAACCTCGCGATAGAGCACCTCGCTCGACACGCGCAGCTCGCCGAAGAAGAAAGCGTGCGGGTCGAACGGCGCGCTGAACTCCCGCCCGCACTCCGCACACTCGGCGTCCAGGGTCAGGTCGACGCTCGGAGCGACCTCCTCCATGCCTCGTTCGATCTCCTGGCGCGCGAGCGGGGAGAGCGCGTCGGCCTCAGCCGCGCCCGTGCCCGTGCCGAGCCGCAGTACGCAACGCTCGAGCAGCGCGCTGAGCGCGGCAGCCTCGTTGTCGCCGAGCAGCGGCGACACCAGCTCCTGGTCGGCCCCGTTCGGCAGCCGGAACTCCACCGTGCGCTCCGGCTCCTCCGCCTCGGGCATCGCCTCGGACGACAGCACGAGCGTGTAGAGCGGGCCCTTGTCCGACGACGCGGTGACGGGAACGTCGCGTGTCGAGAAGCTCACGATCACGCGCTTGCCGCAGTCGGGCCACGGGCAGGGCACGCTCCCCTGGACCCGATCGCCGAAGGTCGCCTCGCGCAGCCGGAGCAGGATGAACTGGCGGTCCGCCACCAACAGCCGGCGCACCACGCCGGCGTCCACCTCCGTGACGTCGCCGATCCGGTCTACGCAGCGGCTGAGGACCGCCGTGACGAGGGATGCGGTCTCGGCGCCTCCCGCTGCGGCGAGGATCTCTTCCTCGCGGCCGGTGAGAGCACGCAGCTCGACCTCGCCGTGAACCGTTCCCGCCTCGTCGACCAGACCGCCCGGCAGGACGCAAAGCATCGCGACGTCAATGCTCCGGCGTCTCGACCACCGTGTCGTCCCGCTGCCAGCCCTCGTTCTCGAGCTTGACCGAGGTGATCATCACGGCGTGGCCGTCGGCCGCCAGCTCGGGCAGCGCCTGATAGTCCGACACCCAGCAGCGGTGCACGTGATAGCGGAGGATCAGGTCGCCCGTGAGATTGAAGACGTCGATGGTCACGTCCTTGCGGAAGTTGCGCAGCGACGCCTTCGCCTCGCCCTGGTAGTTGTTCACCGAGTTCGCCCAACCCTCGAAGGTGCGGTCGAACGTGATGCCCGCCTCCAGCGTGATCGGCTCGTACTTCGTCTTGCCGGGAATCTGACGCGGGCTCGCCTGGTCGCCCGCCTCGTACCAGGCGGTGACCTCGGTGGTTCTGCGCAAAGCGCTGCACTTGCTGAGCCCCGCTACGTACTGACCGTCGAGCATCACCCTGAACTTGAAGTTCAAATAGGGATCGAAGCGCTCCGAGTTGACGGTGAATCTGGCCATGGACGCCTCCCTCAGTTCAGGCCTGTCCGGCCTTCTGGCTTATCCGCACGATCACGAACTCGGCGGGCTTCAACGGTGCGAACCCGATGACCACGTTCACTACGCCGAGGTCGATGTCCGCCTGGGTCGTCGTCTCGGAGTCGCATTTCACGAAGAACGCGTCGGTCGGCGACGAGCCCTGGAACGCACCCTGGCGGAACAGGGTCATCATGAAGTTGCCGAGGTTCAGCCGAAGCTGCGACCACAGCAGCTCCTCGTTTGGCTCGAACACCGCCCACTGGATGCCGTAGTAGACGCTCGACCGGAGCATGATTCCCAGGCGGCGGACCGACACGTAGTTCCACTCGGGATCGGCGCCGCTCAGGGTCCGCGCGCCGAACGAGACGATGCCCGCGTTCGCGAACCGCCGGATGGCGTTCACGCCCTTCGGGTTGAGCCGGCCGTGGTCCGTGTCGCTCAGCTCGGTGGCCAGTCCGACAGCCCCGCCGAGCGTGGCGGCGGTGCCCGCGGGCGCCTTCCACACGCCGCGGTCGGCGTCCGTGCGCGCGTAGAGACCCGCGATGTACCCCGACGGCGGCAGCAGCACCGGCTCGGAGGACTTGCCGGACGGGTCCGACGCCTTGATCCAGGGGAAGTACACGGCACCGTAGGAGCTCTTCTGCGCGCTGCCGGCGAACTCCAGGGCGGCGTCCGCGTCCACGTCGTGGTCGGCCGTCTCGCCGATGAAGAAGACGTCCCGCAGCGGCCGCTTGTTCTCGCAGTAGTTCACGCCCGCGCTGAACATCTGCGGTGAACTCTCGCCTGGCACGGCGAGGAGGCTGAAGTCCGTCTTGTTGTCCAGCTGCCCGAACCCCTTCTCGAACGCCGGCACCGTTAGCTTGCCGGTGCCGTCGGTGCCGGGCGTGACGTCCGCGATCGCCGCCTCGTCGACGGCGTCGCCGAGCTGGATCAGCTTTGCGGCCTCCGGGCGGCGTGTGGCGAAGGCGAAGCGCGACACACCGTCCGGCTCACCGATCTTCAGCAGGCGGGTGGCGTTGTTCGTCGCTGCCGCCTCCACCACGACGGACGACTGCGGGCTGGCGGTCGTGCCCGATTTGAGCACGAGGTGTGCGTCGGCCTCGCTGCCCTCCACCTTGCAGCTGAAGTCGCTGAACGCCTTGTCAGACGTGCTCGCCTTCTTCTTGTGGAGCGCCTTGACGGCAGTTTCTATGGCCGTAGCGATCTCGTCGAGGGTGCTAACGGGACCCTCGAGCGTGACCGTCTGCAGACCGTCGCCATCCAGGCTGATCTGGAAGCTGCGCTTGTCCCCAAGTGGCAACTGAGCGCCCTTGCCGCCCACGTGGACGCCGGGCTCGAGGCCCGTGTTGGCGTCGTGGACCTTGGCGGTGATGAGCTGGGAGTTCCTCGCGAGCACGGTCTCCACGAAGTTGGGTGCGGCCGGGTCCATGCCCAGCTGGTCGTGAATCTCCAGCGGAGGGCTGTCGAGGAAGTCCTTGGGGATCACACCCGGGTCCTCCTGGCGCCGGACGCTGATGGTGAAAAGGTCGCTCTCGGCAGGCGTGCTGTCCTCGATGGTCAGCACGAGGCAATTGCCCCACTCGCCCGGGCTGGTCGCCGTGAACTCGACGCCCGCCGCCCCGGCGCGGTTCTTCACCATCGCAGAGGCCGCTACGGCATCCTCAGGTGCGACGCGGACGACGTAGCAGTCGCGCCCGCCGTTGTTGAAGAACTGGAACACGCCCTCGGCGAGGTAGCCGTTCTGCGTGAAGGAGCCGTACAGCCGCTGATACTCGGTCCAGCTTGAGATGCGGTGGGCGTCGTCCACCGGCCCCATCTCCGCTACTCCCACGAACGCCGCGGTGGACGTGCCGACGGCCTGGATCGGCCGCACGCCGCTCGAGACCTCCTGGACGTAGACCCCCGGATATGTCGGATTCACCATGGTCGTGCTCCTCTCAGGGGTTCGCGCCCGACTTGGCGCCGCGGCGCGAAGCTCGGCGCTCGGGGACGGACCGCACGTTCTCCTTGTCCTGCCTGATGACGCCGCGCGCGGTGAGCGCCAGCACCTTCGGGCTACCGCTGACCTCGACGTCGGCGAGGGCATCCGACTTCTGCCCGGGCGCGAGGCGAAGCGACTCCCCGCTCGCAAGGACCAGCCACACCGGCCGGCTCGTGAGGTTCTCCAGCCTTACGGTCATCGGGGGCCTCCAATGGCGCCGTGGGAACTGCTCGCGAAGTCGGCGCGATCATCCCACACTCGCCAACGCGCGTGTGAACTTTTTTCTGGCGCCTTGCATTGCGAGCCCGAGCGATTTAGCGTTGCCCAACGATCCGGGCAAACTGAGTAACAAACGATGATCGAGCTAAATCAGACTGCGGACTACATCTACATGATCCTGGTGGCTGCCGGGCTCGGCGCGATCGGCGGTCTGGGCGCGGAGCTGCTCCTCAAACGAGGAGAGGACACGGGAACGCTCGAGATCCCGGGCCGGCTCAAGGGGACGCGGTTCTTCGACATCGGCTTCCCCGCAAGCCTGATCATCGGCGCGATTGCCGCCGTGGCGATCCTCTACTTCTTCCCGCCGGTGGTCGAGAAGATCACAGCTGGCGTCGGGGGTGCCGCTCCCAAGACCACTCATGAATACGACGTGGTGAAGTTGGTCGCGCTCTCCCTCATCGTCGGCTCGGCCGGTCCCGCCTTCCTTGCAACGGCGCAGTCACGACTGATGTCCGCATTGAACGCGCAGAAGGCAGACACGGCCGTGGAATCGGGAAAGGTTCAGATCGCCCAGGTCGGCAAATCGGTTAAGGCCGTGGTTCCCACAGCCGTGCAGCAGGCGATATCCCAACACCTTCCGACGGCTGACGCCGCCACAATCCAAGCGGTGGCCGATGCGGCGAGCGAGTCCGTCAGCGCAGCCATCGACCCGCAGGTGCAAGGGGCCCAGAACCAGATGGAGGCCATCAGGTAAGGGTCCTGGACGGCCAGCTTCAACGGTGCTCACAGCTCGAGCCGCTCCACCTCGGTGTGGGTGGGGATGTCGGTGTGAAGGGTCATGGCGTGGTCTCCGTGAAGGTGTCGCATGCACCCGGGTCGCCCGTCTCGAACCCGGTCGTGAGCCAGTGCTGGCGCTGCGCCGACGACCCGTGGGTCCACAGCGCGCTCTCCATCCTCTGACCGGCCATCTGCTGCTGGAAGTCGTCGCCGATCACCGCAGCGGCCTTGAGTGCCTGCGCGAGGTCCTCCTGCGTCAGCGCCCCGCGCGTGTAGACCGAGTGGGCCCACACGCCGGAGAGGCAGTCCGCCTGCAGCTCGAAGCGCACCGAGCGCGCGTTCTTGCCGGCTGGGTCCTGCTGGTCGGTCGCGATCAGCCGCTTCTGCAACCCGGTCTGGTTCTGGACGTGATGGCCGAACTCGTGGCCCACGATGTACGCCTGCGCGAAGCCGCCGATCCCGAAGCGCTGTGCCAGCAGGGTGAAGAAGCCGAGGTCGAGGTAGATGCCGTGGTTGGCGCCGCAGTAGAAGGGCCCGACGTCGGCCTGGGCGCCGCAGCCGCTGGACTCGACCGCCCCCGAGAAGAGGGTCAGCTTCGCAGGCGAGTAAGGCACATTCGCCCCCGCGAACTCGTGCTGCCACAACGCCTGGGCGTCGTTGAACACCGCGGTGAGGTACGCGCGCTCGTCGCTTATCGACGTGCCCGTGAGGGCGGGCGCCGAGCCGCTGGGCTCGGGCGCCTTTGGCAGCTTGTCGAGCTCGCCGCCGATCGTGGTCGTGCTCGTGGCGGTCGCGGCGGCGGTTTCGCTGGAGCTCGAGTTGGACGACCCGCAGCCGGCGGCCACCAGGGCGAGGCACGCGAGGAGAACGGCCGTTCGACCCATCCCGGGAACAAAGCGCTCCGCTCCCGAGGCTGCTTCACCCGGATCGGGTGAGATCTCCAGCGATCGTCGGCCAGTTCGTCAAACGGGTTCGCGCACGGCGACCCTGCGTCGCGGCCTCGGCTTCGGCGCCGCGGCCTTCGCGGCCATCTGCTTGAGCATGATGTCGTGGTCGAGGTCGATCACCGCGCGCGCCTCCGCACATGCGATCGCGTCCCGAGTCAGGGTCAGCTGGTTGTCCTGCTCGGCCTCTCCCCCGAACGACCAGTTGGTGGAGCCGCTCACAAGGAAGAGCCCGTCGACCACCATCAGCTTGTCGTGGCTGATCGCACCGTGCTCCGAGCGGCCGATCGCGATGCTGTTGCCGTCCACGTCGTTGCGGAGCAGCTCGAGCAGCTTCTTCTCGACCTTCCCGCCGGCCTGGCTCGAGTCGAGCGAGAGCGTGACGATCATGCGCGGATTGGACGCGTGATGCCGAAGCACTGAGACGAGGTGCTGATCGTCGAACCCGTACATGTTGATCGCGATCGAGCTCTTCGCCTGCAGCATCGTCCACAGCAGCACCTGGTGCACGCCGGGGTCACGCGGCGCGTAGAAGGTCAGGGTCTCGCGGCTGTAGCCATGCGGGAACGACTGCGCCTGCTTGAACTTGCCCAGCTGCTCGAACGGAATCGCCGCAAGGTCATCCAGCGACATCCCGCCGAGCTCCTTCCGCGCCAGGGTCGTGTCGAGCGGGAACTCCCACGCCTCGAACCCGGAGCCTCGCTTCTGCGTCGCACCCCGAGCTTTATCCGCCCCGTTGACAGCCTCCGCTACGCGTGCCATCTGCTCCTCCTCGACTCGGGTCGGAGCGACTGTAGTCGGAAGCGGGAGTCAGACGCAAGGCTTCTTTACTAATTTCAGCCTTCCTCCACGCGCTTCTTCAACTCGCCCGGGCGCGCGTTCACGAGCATCCCGCGGACCACGCCCTCCACCGGCCCGCGGATGAGCATCCCCAGCACGCGGCCGGGATCGCTGTCGAGCTCGTAGGTGGCCTTGGTGCGGCCGTTGCCCAGGTCCTCGAGGATCCAGGAGCCCTCCACCGACTTGAGGTCGCCCTTCTCCTGCACCCAGGAGAGCTTGGTGGGCGGGTCGTAGCTGAAGCGCACCTGTGTCTTCACGTGCCGGACCTTGATGTCGTTCTCGGTCTCCACCAGGGTCGGGCGCCCCTGGTCGTCGCGCTCGAGCGCCTCGACGTCCACCAGGCCACCCTGCCAATGGGGCGCCGACAGGACGTCCTCGACCACCGCCCAGACCTCGTCCAGCGGCGCGTTGATCTCCTCGCTGGCGCTGCCGCCCATGTGTGCCATGAGCGAGAACGTAGCGGGTTCACCCGATTCGCATGACGCCGCATGAGCGGTGCGGGCCAATCCTGCACCTGTGATGGTCAGCGCCATCGCATACGCAAATGCTCACCCGGCGGCGAGTCACGACACCTGGGCCACGGTGATCGTGATCGTGAGTCTCCTGGCCATGCCGGTGTTGAGCGTCTGGTTCCTGTGGCGCCGGGACGACGAAGGCCCCGACGACCCGGGATCCGACGGCGGCCCGGGTGGGCCTCCGCCCGACCCTCCCCCTCCTCCCGACGGCCCGGCATGGTGGCCGGAGTTCGAGCGGGAATTCGCGGCGCACGTTGAGATGCGGGGGCGGTCGGAGCAGGCCTCGGGTAGGCTTGGGAGAAGACGTCCCACCGTCGGTGCCCGAGCTCCCTGCACCCCCTGTGGTCTGAAACCGGGGGCAGTGAGGATCAACGCATGTCAGAGACCGACACACCCGCCCCGCGCGGCGACGCCGCTTGGAAGGCGCATTTGGAGCGCGTTTCCGCGCGTAATGCACAGGCCCGCGCGGCCGGAAAGCAGCAGCGGCAGGAGAGGGAGCGGCAGGAGCAGGTACGGCGCTCCGACCAAGAGCGCCGCATGGACAACGAGCTGGCGCGCTCGCAGAAGCTGGGCCGCTAGCCCCGCCCCGGCACAGCGGTCATCCGACTGAGGGGTCGCCTTCTTCGGTGACCTCTGTGGTATCGCGGTCTACCTGGTCTGCCTGGTCTGCCGACGCGAGCTTTCTCGCCTGTTTCTTGGCCTGCTTCTCGAGGCGCCGTTCGCGGAGCTTGCTCTCACGCGCGCGCTTGGCCATCGTGATCTTCGTCTTGCCGTTCGAGGCCATGTTGATGACCATCCTTACGTTCGAGGATCTTCCGCGACCAAACGACGAGGACCCCGGCTGGGGCCCTCGTGATCGGTCCTATCGGGGCGCTTAGAGCGCCTGTACGTTCGCTGCGGCCGGGCCCTTGGGGCCGTCTTCGGTCTCGTAGCTCACCTTCGCGCCCTCGGTCAGCGACTTGAAGCCGCTGCCCTGGATCGCGCTGTGGTGAACGAACAGGTCCTTGCCGGCCTCATCGGGCGTGATGAAGCCGTAGCCCTTGTCGTCGTTGAACCACTTCACGGTTCCTGTAGCCATCGTTTTTCCCCTCCGGGATATGTGCACTGCGAAACGCGGAGGGTGCTCAGAGGCAACAACTGCGAGAACGCGGGCACCTGCTTTGGCCGAACATTGTGCTCGACCCGTAGTAGCGCCAGTTTAGCGGGCGGAGCGGCGGCTGCCTGCTAGTGTCGCCGGGTCGGGCAGCCGCGTTGGCGCCTGAGGGGTTCTGTTGCTCTGTGCGCTCCGTGAGCGCGGTCGGGGTCCCCGGATCTCACCGTTCAGCTCATCAGGAGTTCACCATGTCATCGCAGTCCTTCGCCGATCTCGGCGTTTCACGAAGGGTGGAGGCGGCGCTTGCCGCCCGCGGGATAGTCACGCCCTTCGCCATCCAGACCCTCGTCATCTCCGACATCCTCGCCGGGCGTGACGTGCTCGCGCAGGCGCCCACCGGCTCCGGCAAGACGCTCGCGTTCGGCGTGCCGCTCGTCGATCGCCTCTCCCCTAACGACCGCCGGCCATCCGCGCTGGTGCTCGCGCCCACCCGCGAGCTCGCCTGCCAGATCGAGGACGAGCTTCGGCCGCTCGCCCGCGCCCGTGACCTCGCAGTCGCCGTGGTCCATGGCGGCGTGGGCATCGAGCGCCAGGCCCGCCGCGCCGCAAGCGCCCACATCCTGGTCGCGACTCCCGGCCGCCTCGAGGACCTGCTCGAGCGGCGCGCGCTGACCCTCGAGCACGTGGGCATCCTGGTGGTCGACGAGGGCGACCGGATGCTCGACATGGGCTTCAAGCCCGCGGTGGACCGCATCGTGGCCCACACCCGCGACGAGCGGCAGACTCTCTTCTTCTCGGCCACGCTCGAGGGCCCGGCCGGGGCTCAGGCCAAGCAGTACACGCACAACCCGACCCGGCACCGCCACAACCCGCAGGTCGAGGACACCGGCCGCGTGGAGCATCGCTTCGTGCACCTCACCCATGACGGAAAGGTCGAGGCGCTCGTCCGCGAGCTGCGCCGCGGCGACCGTGACGGGCGCAAGCTCGTGTTCGTCCGCACCAAGCGCGGGGCGGATCGGCTGGTACGGCGCCTCAAGGCGCACGACGTCCACGCTCTTGCCATGCACGGCAACAAGTCACAGGGGCAGCGCCAGAGGGCGCTCGCGCAGTTCGACGCCGGCCGGGTCACCACGCTCGTGGCCACCGACGTCGCCGCCCGCGGCATCGACGTGGCCGACATCACCCACGTGATCAACTTCGACATGCCGGCCGATCAGGACGCCTACGTGCACCGCGTCGGCCGAACCGGGCGCGCCGGCCGCGACGGCGCCGGCGTGAGCTTCGTGCTCGCCGAGCAGCGCGACGAGGTGCGCCGGATGGCCGCCAACCTCGGGCTGAGCCACGAGTTCGAGCGGTCGTTCAAGCGGCGCTAGCGGGAGCGGGGCAGCCAGGACTCGAACCTGGAATCCCCGGTTTTGGAGACCGGTGCCTTAGCCAATTTGGCCACTGCCCCAAGCGTTCGCGATTGTAGGCGACCTAGAATCCCGCGAGTCCGCGGCTGTGGCGGAATTGGTAGACGCGCCGGCCTTAGGAGCCGGTGGGTTCGCCCGTGGGGGTTCGAGTCCCTCCAGCCGCATCGGCGAGCGCGTCGTCGGGATTCGGGTAGTGGACGATCTCGACGACTTTGCCGTTGCGAAATGTCGTGACGTTCGCGACGGGCGGCCCAGACGGCGGCCGCATGATCACCACGACCTTGTCGTCGCCCGCGTCGACCACGTCGACAAGCTCGACCCGTCCGCCACGGATCACGTCCGACTGGCGCATGAACCCGATCGCCTGCTCCCGGTTGCGGCAGGCGCCCGGCCCCGTCGGATCCCCGCCGTGCCACTTCACGT
>C688J35102_120989178_pt1 | contig 10328 bp, 9 predicted proteins | sample HopSoiMetagenom2_FD_35102 | JGI IMG/M metagenome (IMG submission 35102) | reverse complement strand
AGGAAGTCTTGGAGGCGCGGGCTTTCATCTCGGAAAAGGGCATTTCTACGATTGACCAATGCTTTAAGGTAATCGGAGAAAGACCCGTGAAAGTCAGTACGAAGGTTCAGGATGTGTTTGCTGACGAGTTTCGCAAGGAATTCGCAGAGATAGAAGATCCAGCAACAAGGCGACTTTATCTTCTGGCAAGGGCGAACCAGTTAAATCAACTTCGCGTGGCTGAATATGCGAGCTTGGTCGCAGCGGCGGACATCAGCGGTCACTCCGGAGTCGGCGTTTTGCTATCAAGCTGCCTAGCGGATAGGCTTGCCTTTGGCGAACGCGTACATCGTATCGTACGCCAGATCGCCGAAACCAAGATGGGCAAGAAAATCGCAGAACGCGTAGCGGCGTGAGGGTGTTCGTGCTGCGAAAGGGTTAGTCAGCCGTTCTCGATCCCAGCAAAGAGAGCCGTCTCGGTAATCTTCTGACGAGGCGGCTCGCATTCCTGCGCCAGGTTGGCAGTAAAAGATCGTTTCGCTCAAAACCCTCAATGAGCGTGAAGACGGGATTTTGCGCCAACGACCACCCGTGCCATGCTTCCCGTTTTGTGATCGGTCGACTTTTGTAAAGAAACCGAGGATGTTGACTCCTGAAAGCGACTTGATAGTCCGTGAAATAATCCGCCAGACATTCCTTCTGTCGCGTCCACTCCTCTAGCAGTATCGAGTCGTGATACTGGCCGCTTAAGTCTTGAGCAATATTGTTCGTGTACTGGAGGAATCCTTGCGCAGCATGCCAATTGTGCTCCCCTTGTTGCTCGTTTTTGCTAGTTCAACGGTTCTTGCGGACCAGGTAGATTTCAAGAATGGAGACCGACTAACCGGTGCGATCCTGAAGTCCGACGCCAAGAGCTTGCTGATGACCACAGCAGTCGGTGGGGAAATAACCGTGTCGTGGCAGGAGATTCAAGAACTCCGTTCAGACCTTCCGCTACACGTGGTGCTCGCGAACGGGAAGGAACTCGTAGGCAGAGTAACAACCCGCGTGGGAAAATTAAAGATTCTCACCGACACGGGCGTCAACGTAGAAGCTTCAAAGGAGAGTGTTGTGGCTCTGCGCAATAGTGCCGAGCAATTAGCTTACGAGAAATCCGAGCATCGCGGCCTTCTGCACAGATGGGAAGGTGGTCTGGACGCCGGCGTTGAACTAACTCGTGGCAATAGCAAGACCAGAAATTTCCGATTTGCCTTCGGCGCCGTACGCAAGGTTTCCGGCCATGAGCTAACTCTTAGCGCCGAGTCGCTTTACGCCATCGATGATGTTGCGGGTGCACAACCGCACGTGACTGCCAACGTGAACAGAGGTGGAGCACGTTTTGACCACGACTTCGTCTCCCGCTGGTTCGTGTTTGCCAACACCGATTTCATGACTGACGGTCTCCAGGATCTGAACTTACGCTCCGTGGTGGGCGGAGGCATCGGCTATCACCTGATTAAGCGTGACAACGCCACCCTCAACCTTCTCGGCGGCGCAAATTTCACGCGCGAGAATTATGTAGAGGTTCAACGTAACCTCGCAGCGGGACAGGTTGGCGAAGAATTTACTCTCAAGGTGGGCAAGAGCACCGTCTTACTGCAGAATCTCGCGTTTTTTCCAAACCTGACGGACAGCGGGGGCAACTACCGGACGAACTTCAGTCTGGGCACGCTCACGAAGATCAGCAAGTGGCTCGGATGGCAAAACAATTTTAGCGACACCTACGTCACCAACCCTCCCGCAGGAAAAAAACAGAACGAGTTCGTGTTCACGTCCGGCCTGCACGTGGCATTCTCTCCCTGACAGCAGTGCAAGAGCTTGCACGCGATAAAATGCCGTTCCCGTCCTGGTACGACGCTCTAAAACCAGAAGGTGGAAGAGTGCCCACCATTGTTGTTAACAGCGTTTACCCAGCAGCGACCCGAGTTGTTGTTCGACTGCTTAGATATCTGCTCTTGAGCAGCGTGGAATGCGTCCATTGGTGTAGACCACCGTGTTATCTGTCATCGGCAAAGGTACGGCTTTCAAAAGGTCGAGAGTTTGTGGCGTGGCTGGGACTGGTGCACGGCGATGGTCAACTGGCGGCAAGGGCGAGCTGCTGTGGATCAGTAAGCGGGGAAACCTGAATCGCTGCGATAATCTCAATACGAGGAGCAAGTCTCGAGAGCCAAGAGACATTTCCCGACGAATAAACAGATTGCACTCACGGCAAGCGGCGGCACCAGAGCAGTAAGGATGGCTACTCCAACAAATGCGGCTGAGAGCCGCGGAAGTGGCCGCGATGATCATCGCTGAGTTGGGATTGGCAGCTAGAACTGGATACTGGCCGTAATCTGAAGTGAATATCCCTGAAATGTTGACCTGTCTTCAAATTCCTTGAAGTACTTGGCGCCCACACTCACTTTTCTTGCCGGCAACATCAAACTCGATGCGAAACCAAGAGCGTTAACCCTGTAGTGCGCAGAAGACTGGGCCAGAGTGATACTCGGTCCAGTCTTGTCGGTAAGCTGCCATTGCTCGTAGCCCACCAAACCCAGTTGAAGATTCAAGTCGTGTCGCAATGACAGCACATGTGTCAACGAATAGTCGAGGTTCAAGGTGTCGCCCGGATGGATTTGCGTACCCTGCTGAGTCGTGTGGATTTCGTACATCTGGAACGTAGAGACTGCGGTTGTTCTGTTCCCGTTGAGGTAGAAGGTTTGGCCAGATGAGAAGGCATGAGTCCAGTAGCCAGAGCCGACATTGTGGTTCTCGCCGACATGGAATCTCCCGGAAGGAGCAAGAAATCCGTAGACCGCGCGAATATCAGCGCGCTCTTTGCGCCAGCCGAGAATGAACGGTTGATAATAGGAGTCGGCCAGTCCGCCACCGCCGCTGATTGCTCCCTCAATATCCGAGGTGAGCGAGTTATTAGCGATCGGAATGGTGGCTGACATGGAAAACAGCGGACCGCCAAGAGAGTCTATGTTTCTATCATTGACCCAGACCAGGCTGTTCATGTCCATGATCACGGAGTTCTGCCCGGTGGCTACAACTTCTCCATTCGGTCCCTTTGCCTGATCTCGCGAGTAGAACAGAAATTGGTTAACGTAAGAGATGCCGGTTTCGGGCGTAACCCCCGAGTTGGTTGCGCTCATACCAAGCGGGTAAACACCCCTGACTTGGGACCGGACAGGTAGAGCAATTATGCAGATGGCAGCCAACAAACAAAGCGGCACGGTACTCAGACTGGAAAACCTTTGTGTCACAAGCCGTGCCGAGCTCCATCGGCCGGGGATTGCTCCAAGGAGTGAAGTTTCGAGGCGTTGCTAATTCGGTTACTTGCGAGCTGAGACCGCTTCGCCAGATAGCGCGCGAATGGCATTAGCAAGAGTAGTCCGACAATCGCAACCACAACGACCATAACGATAACTCTTGGATCGTTGAAGTTCTGGCCGCCTACCACCAGCGCTGCTGCGATGTTCCGTTGCGCGGTACCGAGCGCCATCACCCCTTGACTGTCTGACTGAGGCCCGCCCAGCACCCATCCGACTCCAGAGCCGACGGCGACGAAGAGGATGCTCGCCAAAATCCCCCGCGTCCCATATAGGTTCAGTACGTTCTGCATGTTGGTGATCAACAAGAGCGCAATCAGAACAATCAGGCTCAGAATAGAAACTCGGCTGAGCGAAGGCTGTATCTTTGCAGCTAGTCTCCCCAAACGCGCTTTTACCAGAAGGCCTATTGCCAAAGGGAGCATCATCAGGAAAACCAACGATTGCCCTATTTTCATCGGATCGACGGCAACCCCTTCGAGCAACAGCGGCAACACCAACGGCATGTATCCAACTGTCACGACCATAAGCAACACCATTAAACCCACCGCGAAGGCGATGTTCCCCTTGCTGATTCGGGCCAAAAGCGGAAGGAACGGCGCGCCTGCCGCTGTGCCTAGCAACATCAGAGCAATTCCGAGGGGTTGGTCAAGCCGCAGCAGCTTTGTGATGACATAAGCTGCCAACGGCATCAAAGCGAAGTTCGCGAGGAGTGCAAGAACAATCAGCCTATAGTTGCGCAGCGGAGCAAGTATCTCTCTCACGGTGAGACTCAAACCGACTGCCAGCATACTGGACAGCACGAAAGTTAACATCGTGATTGGAACTACCTTGCTCAGGATCTCCATTTGACCTCTCCATCTCACTCCGCCTTCTGATCAGGCGACAGCCTGAGGTTGTTTGGCGCGTACTGCGCTGGCCAACGGCAGCATCGCAAGATTCTTCCAGAACGTCTCCAACGACTCGACGCCACCGAACAACGTAGTGAAGATCGTGGAGTCCGCCAGTAAGATGTGCCCCGCGCGCCGGGTATTAGGCGGCATCCAGATACACGAGTTGAATTCGGTATTGCCTGCTTCGACGAAAGGATGCGGCCGTTCGAGATCAATGGGTTGTTGGGTGAGGACGTGGACCGATTTTGCGTCCGCCCCGGTCACTGCATAGTGTGGCAAGTGAGGATGAAAGTTAAACGTGGTAACGCCATCAAGCAGTCCTAACTCATCCAAGTCTCGATTGACTGTGAGCGGAGCGATCTGTCTTGTGCCTTTGACAAGGGCGGGGCGAAGTCCAAACTGATTCATCACAGGCACCCCCAGTCCCTTCATCATCGAACGTGTATATTGGCCAAAGCGCTGCTGGCGAGGCACAAGCGCGTCCCCATGGTGCAAATATTCCTGTTGCCGCTGCTTCAGATCCTCTGTAAATCCGACATCGTGGTGGGGGCCAAGCAACAAGCAAGTTCCTTCTCGCTCCAGCCATTTGCCGACGGCCGTGATCTCCTCCTGATCCGCCTCTTGTTCCGAAAGAAGGTGGTCGAGTCCAAACACCATCAGCGTGTCGGTATCAGACAGAATTCTGTCATCAATGGGAAGCTGGTATCCTGCTTGATCGATCCTTTGGAATACCGCGACCGGGTGTCCGGTCGCCTCACCTGCCACTCTCTGAAACGCGAGCGTGGAGCGGTGGAACAATTCCAGGGTCCCGGCAATCCCCTGCAGGAAGTGCTTCTCGTCCCATTCCGTTCCCTCGTATGCTGGCCACGCAACTCTACGAACCTCGGTCATAGTTGAGAATCGATTGTCTAACTCTGTTGTATCCCTGTTGGTTTCCCACGGATAACTCCAAGTCCAATAAATCGAGATCCTTCGTTTGCCAGGGCTGTACTTTCGTGGAACATGGATCTGGTTGTATGTACGCGGTGGTTGAGGAACGGTGATCATGCTGGCCTGCCTTTCTCTTCGGGAAGAGAAGCCTTGTCAGGAGCTAAGTTAGCGATGCGAGATATCGAAGTGCCTTTATCCCGGGCAAAAAGAAATAAGCGCCGCCACGGATGGTAGTGAACGCTGGCAGTCGTTTGATCTTTTTTCGAATGGGTCGCTTTGGGATCGTCATATCAAACGTGCCGTCTTGTGTACCGCAAATCGGGTCCCGCTCGTTACCGAGTTCGTGAAAATTGGGATCGTTCGTCCAAACATTCATCGCAAACTCGAACTGGCGCACGAGGCTCGCGCAGCCGACAAAAGCCGCGATACCTCTTTCCCGGCCATCTTCAGGCGCGCCCTCCGGGAGAGGAGGACCGTAGGTTCCACCGCGGCGAATCATCTTTCGGCGATTCATATTCGCCGCTGTGTCACGCGGGTTCATTCGTCTGATGTGCGAGCCGAGCGGGCAGGCGTAACCGTGCGGGTCCATCTTCCCAAAATCGAAATCATTCGTGCGCTGATAGTCACCTGCGAGTTTGGGATCGTCCTTCTCTGGAGTGAGGACAAGCGGAGCACCGCTCCTCCATCGCCCCATGAGCTTCGCTGCGACCAGCTCTTGTTCGTCTTGCGTGTCGCCATGCTGCCGAAGAAAGTCGCGAAATGCTCCTACGTGTTCTTCCATCATCAAGTAGGCAAGATAACTGCCATTGCGCGACAGGATCTCGGGTTTCGGGCCGTTGGCAGTCGGGCCTTCTTCGTCCGGATAACCTAGAACAAATTCGCCCGCCTTGATTGCTGGGCCAGAGCCGGGCATTGGCTCGTCGCCCGTACCTTCAATCGCCGGTTGCGAGAGGCGATCACGGTATCCGAAGTGTTCATGTGCATAGTCGAACGGAGGGATCGCTTCCAGGTCCAGCGAGGACAGCACTTCGATGCCGTGACACTCCGATAGAAACTTTTCGTGCTCTACCCGACATCGCTCACGTTCCGGGACGTCGCGAGCAAAGAGAATAACTATGGCATGAAGATCGGTGCTCGCCAGCCCACCCCTCCAGTGCTCAGGGTGGCTTGCACCCGCCATGCCCAGGACCTCCGCTCTGGTAGCCATGCCCTGGCGAAATTCTTCTGGAAAACTGGAGAGGGACTGATCGTCCAACCCAAGCGCTCGCATGCCATTCCAGCTGAGAGCCACCGTGACCCATCTTGTATCCAACTGGCCCGACCGGACTGCAGCTGCCGTTGTCACCTTTTCAATCATGGCTTTCAGCCAGGCACGGCCTGCCGCCGGCTTTCGAAATGTCAAAAACTCATATCGTGCTGCCAGTGCAGGGGAACGATGGATTAGAAAATGCTGGATATCGTCGAATTCAAGCCGCGCGGCGTCAGGTTGTTGCAACTCGCGCCCGACGCTCTTCGGAAGTGGAGGACTGTAGATTGCCATAATACTGTAACTCCCGGAGGGAACTTGTCTCTACTGCATCAAGTCAAGCATTTCGGAAAACTTCGCTTTGAGTTGCAGTGCCTTCTTAATTTCGTCTGCTGTCTCGTATGGATACTCACCGTACTCCAAGAAGCTCGGGCGCTGGTGTTCGCGAACAAACTTGACGAATGCTGGAACGTTCGTCTTCCAGTCCTCGGGAAAACCTTCAAGGTTCTCGAACACTGTGTTCACTCCGACCTTCTTAAACAGGGCTACTGCATCCTCGGTGTACTTGTCGAAATCTGTATCGAAGATTCCCTGATACATGAAATACGTGTCCTTTCCAATATCGAAGAGAACCCATCGCAGGTAGTGAAGCTTGAGCGTTGCAAGTGCATCGGGCATATCCGAAATCGCAGTCTCGATGGTCTTGCCGTAGGCGCGGATCGTTTCTTCTCTTCCCGGCTTGATCTTGGCGATTATGGTAAATCCATGGCAGGCCGGAGTTCGTGGATAAAGGGGGCCATATCTTCCATTCTTTAGGCTAAAGTATCCTTCCTTCGGAATCGCCATTGCTGCCGGTTTCGTCCAATCGCGGGTTTTCTCTATGCGTGTCGAGGGTGTTTCAACTAACGTTGCGGCCATGCTGTTCTCCTTGTGCAGCTGATGAGATCTCTATGAGCGCGAGGTTTTCCTGATATTCCTTGTAGCCCGATGGTCGGCGTTGACGCGGTTTTCCCCAATATGAGTGCCAGCCGTAGTTCTAAATGACCGCAGGAATTTCTTGCACTGGCAGAAGTTACAGAGCAGGGGCCGGGCATTCGCCGGAGATGCTTTCTAGGACTGGAGGGATATCATCCACAGAAGCTGAGCGCAGCGAGCGCTCCAAAGTAGCCCCGTGGCTAACAAGCGACGGGTGTGGGGCGGGCGGAAGGGGCTCTGCATGGGCGGAATGCGCAAGTCGAGGTGAGTGCGCGGGTGCGTGCGACTCGAAAGTGTCTCAGTGAAACACATAGCGTGTTCCTAACTCTTCTTAGGCGCTGAAGGGGAGCACGCTAGATTCTCGCTTTCGGCCAAGCGCCTAATGGCGAGTCGAACGATGTGAATCATACCGAGCCCGAGTTTTTGTTGGAGGCTGACGATGAGATAAAGGTCTGAGTCTGTGAAGCGAACGGTCGTAGACTTGAGTTTCTCGTTCTTCATGAGTCTTAATTTTCGCAACCGGATGATTGAATTGTCATTGCCCGCGAGCAACGAGGAATTGCGGAGATAGCTTACAGATATCTCTGAGGTATCGCCCTGCGAACAATTTCAGTAAGGATTGTCACAATCAGGAATGTGATGTGCAAGATACGCTATATTTCAAGGGCATCCCTCCCCCCATCGTGCAGCAAACCTGCACTCTAGACGAGCGCCGGTGCGGTCCAATCTCGATTCTATTGACCTCACCGGCTTCGCCTCCAAATCTGAAATGGATGGCCCTTCCGGGTCATTCACACAAAATGTTAAAACGATTAAGTTAATGCGAACAGTTTTCGAGACGAACCCGAAACTGGCACAATACGGTCATCGAAATGCTGTTCAGGAACACTGGAAATTGCTTTTGAGCAACGAACCGAGAGCCCATCAGTGCCATGCTTGCAGATAGATTCGCAAAGCTGCCGTAGATTCGGGCTTCGCAAAGATTAGAAGGAGACTACATGCCTGCCCGTTCAATCCGGGTTCTCGTGGCGGAGGATTACGCGCCGTTCCGGCGTTTCCTCGCTTCGACGGTGGCAAACAGACCGGAATGGCAAATCATCTGTGAAGTGGAGGACGGTTCGGAAGCGGTTCAGCAGGCGGGGGCGCTTCAACCAGAAGTGGTTTTGCTGGACATTGGACTTCCCAGGCTGAATGGAATCGAAGCCGCGAGACAAATCCGGAACCTTTCTCCGAAATCCACAATCCTGTTCGTGAGTCAAGAATCGTCTGCCGATATTGTTCAAGCAGCTCTCGAAGCTGGGGCAAAGGGCTACGTCGTCAAGGCGGATGCTGGGCGTGAACTAATCCCGGCTCTCGAGGCTGTGCTTCGAAACCAGACCTATGTGAGTAAGAGCCTCTCGGGATATGGTTTGACGAACGTCCAAGATACATCAGCCAGCCACGTACTTGAAATGGGCCATGGCTTCGAAACTCGCCGACAGCCAGGTTTACAGAGCACCCGCCAGCACGAAGTTGCGTTCTATTCCGACGATCGATCCTTATTGGATGGCTACACTCACTTTGTGCGAGCAGTTCTCAAAAGCGGGAACGCAGCTATCGTGGTGGCGACGGAGCCGCATCGGGAGACACTTCTTCTAAGATTGCAGGGGTATGGCTTGGATATGAGTGCCGCGATTGATCAGGGCCGATATGTAGCGTTGGACGACGCAGAAACGATCGCCACATTCATGGTCGATGATCTGCCTGATCGGGCCCAATTCTCCAAAGTCACAGGCGATCTGATTGCGAGAACGGCAAAGAGTGTGGAAGGAGAACATGCTCGCGTTGCGGCTTGTGGAGAATGTGCTCCTCGACTTTGGGATCGAGGCAACACAGAGGGAGCAGTTCGGCTGGAACGATTGTGGGACGAGATAGCCAGATCATACGGAGTGCAAGTTTTCTGTGGATATCGGCTGGGTAGTTTTCAGGGTGGAGCCGGGAGCTATACGTTCGAGAGAATCTGCGCGGAACATTCCCGCGTTCTTTCATGGTAAGGGACTCTTCTTTTACGAAAGGTCACAGTGGTTCACAGCGCGGAGCCACGCGGCTCTTCCCGAAGGGGATAGTTCACGGCACGCCGGTGCATGCCTCAGCGCTATCTGCTACCCACTGCAATTCAATCTCGTTACGCCCACATTCCTCGTTGTAGTTGTCGTGGTGCTAGTGTCCCGCACGGGGAGCTTTGTTCCATCAATCCTTGCCTTCATCTCGCAGCTTGTGCCTTGTACAACTTGTCCCCGCTTTCTCCGCCTTCGGGGTGACGATCCGATCGATGAGGTGGCCAGATTGGCAAGCTCCGTCGCATGTTGGTCCCTAATATCCGCATGAACACTCGACGCAGTATCCCCCCGAACAATGACACGTCTAACCTTCGTTGCTCTGTGGCACTGTCACTTCTGCCAGTGCAGCATTGCTTCGGAACTCCAATAAACTGACGGTGTCGTTCGCACGCTGGCTGTACACGATTTCTCGCTTGCTATCAGCATTGTGGGTGGACGCAGGATTATAGCTACAGGCTGACTATGAAACAGCAGCAGGCAGGAATAACTCCTTCGTCCATCATCATCTCTGCCGCTGACCGGTCGCGATTTCTGGAAGGCCTGACGACGTCAGATCGGGCTAAGATCTTGGGAGCGGCAACGCTTCGGCGTATGCGTGGAAATTCCGTGGCGGTACGTCAGGGCGATCCGGCCGACTTTCTCTTCCTCATAGTCAAAGGCCGCGCTCGACACTTTTACATTACGCCTGAGGGGAAAAAGATCGTTTTGCTCTGGTTGACGGAGGGTCAAATATTCGGAGGTTCTGCTCTGCTGTCAGCACCTATCGAGTATCTGGTGGGCACTGAGATTCTGGGTGACAGTTGCCTGCTGACTTGGCCACGTCGCACGATCCGAGCTATTGCCGCGCAGATGC
>C688J35102_120989181_pt1 | contig 10332 bp, 7 predicted proteins | sample HopSoiMetagenom2_FD_35102 | JGI IMG/M metagenome (IMG submission 35102) | reverse complement strand
CGCAGCGGGTCGGCTGAAATGGTGCCGGGAATGCCCTCAAAATAATATTGGCCCAGATTGACGAATGCCTTGGACACGAATGGGGCATAGGACGTGCCGGCGCTGTCGTTGCCATAGGCCACCGTCAGACGCTTGAAGTAGTCGTACGCGCGCCCTTTGTTCATTGGGACGCCATCCCCGTCGGCATACATTTTGCCGAGCTTCCACATCGCGCCCGGTATCCCTTGCTCGGCGGCATATTCGAGCTCCGCGACGGCTTGATCCGCCCTGCCTTGGCGCAGAGCTTGTGTCCCCGACCGGAAGGCGTCGAACGGATTTGCCGTGCGAGGAGAAATGGGCAGAGGTGACACCGGCACCGCCGCGAGCGGCGTCGCGGTGCCAAGCGAATTCACTTCCCCGGCGGAACTCACGGCCGCGCCGGGGAGCGGCACAGCAACCGATAGCCCGTCTGGGGTTCGCGTACCATCGAAGCTCACGGCGGGCGACAGCCCCACCGCAAGGGCGAGCAGACCGATGCTCAATACAATATCAGATTTCCGCATGGCACCCCTCGCGGGTAACAGCGCCATGCGCAAGGATATTTCGCACCCCGGGGCCGCCATGCGGTCCCGCGTACCGGATCACGAGCACTTCGCCTTCCCTGTACTTTTTATTGACGATCCCGCCGCGCGCTTCCTCCCCGTCAAAGCGCGCCGGACCGGTTCGTTTCAAGTCCGCCATCCCGACAGCCTTAACGGCGTATGCCGGCATGAGACTGCCCGTAAGCCCGTTGTTCCCGCGGGTGGCGGAGAGCGGCTGATCAACGGGGCGGACCACGCATTGGTCCTCGTTCCGCCGCACAGTACGGAGCTTCTCGACGACGGTTGGCCCCGTCACACAACCTTTGTCGGGAAGCGTTCTTGCCTGGAGCGGAGCGCTGCCAAGGTGGTGACATACATCTTTGGCGAGATAACGGCCGCCTTCGTTCAAATTCCTGCGAACCGCGGAAAACTTTCTCAAATCCGTTGGCGGATTGGCGTCGCGATGCCCCCGGTGCGGACGCGCTCGGGACAGATCAGATGTGATCTTGGCGTTCATTTGAGCTTCGCTTCGTCTCGACTGCCAACCGCGCCGGGGGTGTCCAGAGAACGTACGCACACCGCACCGGCCGTTTCGGCTCTGATCTCAAGGGAGCGTATGGCCAAATAGCGGCGCAGCAGAGCCGGATTTCGGCCGAGGTATCAATGTTATACCTGTGTTGCTCGCACGCAACATGATTAACGACTGGTTAACAAAAAATGTCACACTCGGGCTCGTATCACTGCCGCAGGCGAAACTCAGGATCGAACCCGAGGTCCACACAGGCCTTCACGATGGAGACGATGCCCTCGTCGTCAGCGATGTTGTAAATGCCTGCGCGGCCGCATCCGATTGCGAGATTCGCTGCTTGCGCCGCCGCGTCTACATGCAGGGACGGCTTGCGTACTGCACTATCGTGCCAAGTGCCGGGCCCATAGAGCAGACCATAACGCAGCACGATGCCCTGGATCTGGGGCTCGTCCATAACCTGCCGCTCCATGTCGGCTGCTGCCCTCACGGTTTCTGCCCGCACCGGATCATCAACGTTGAGAGGATCGGCCTCCCAGTGCGGCTCGGGGCCCGGTGCATACGCAAAGGCCACGCTCTGGACAATGAACCGGCACACCGGGGCTGCGCGCGCAGCGGCAATCAGGTTTCGCGTGCCTTCGATGCGGATGCGGGCATTGCGTGCATACGAAGCCGAGATGAGCGCCTCGTCGAACTGTTGCGGCAAATCGGTGAGCTGGTGGATAATGACCTGCGGATCTGCAGCGCGTACCGCGTCCAGCACAGCCGAAGGATCGAACACATCGAGGATGGCGGGGCTGACACCTGCCCGCTTGAGCTCGCCACCCTTCACCACCGAGCGGGTCGTTCCCGTCACCTCATGGCCCGCGTGCAGGAGGAGTGGCACGAGGCGCCGCCCGATTGCACCCCTAGCGCCTGCCAGAAATACGCGCATGCGGACATGCTAGAGCATATCCGGCATGGCGTCATGGCCGTGCTTGTCCCGGCCGTCCGCGTGTCGTGGGCGAACAACGACTTAGGTCCGCGGCAAAGGCCGAGTGTGGTGGATGTCCATTCTTTCCCGGCGCTTCTTCTCGCGCAGCGTCCATGTGGTCGCGCCTGAGCTCATTGGGGCAGCCCTCTTTTTTGATGGAATCGGAGGCACGATTGTCGAAGTGGAAGCCTACCACCACACCGATCCTGCTGCGCACTCCTTTCGCGGCCCCACTGCGCGCAATGCTGTAATGTTCGGCCCGGCGGGCTATGCCTACGTGTATCGTTCGTATGGCATCCACTGGTGTCTCAATTTCGTGTGTGAACGGGGAGGCTCCGCAAGCGCGGTGCTCATCCGCGCACTGGCCCCGACGCACGGGCTTGCGACGATGCGCCGGCGCCGCAAACTCAGCGACGAGCGACTGTTGTGCTCAGGCCCTGGGCGCCTATGCGAAGCGCTTGGGATCACCGGTGCGCACAATGGTCTTCGCCTTGATCGCGCTCCCTTTGAGATCACCGCTCGCGCCGAGCAGGTGGAGATCGCAATCGGCCCGCGCATCGGGATCACCAAGGCCGCGGAAGTCCCTTGGCGGTATGGGTTGAAACAGTCGTCCTTTCTCAGCAAGCCGTTCAAGGCCTGAATTGAGGTCGCAGTCAAAGGCGCTCGGGTTCGTCCTGCGCTGGACGCGTTATCGCGCCTTTCCAGGGAAGGACGAAACTATGGGGTATCTCTCGGGCTGGTAACTCAGCGGTCGAGCCAGCTCGACCCTACCCTCGTTCCCAATGCAGCACCGTCTTCGCCATGCGGATGGGCCACGAGGACGATCAGAAGATCGTGCGCGGCGCGGTGTCCGACAACCGGCTTCTCGCCTTCCTCGCTCATTGGGAACGCGCGAGGCGCTGGCGATCGGGGCTCGCGTCCCCGTAACCACGCGCATGCGCTTTCATGATCTGCCGGAGGCCTGATTCCGCGAAGCCAGGCTGTATGGGGCGGGCGCATCGGTTCGGCGAAGCTCGACAAGCAATCCGTTGCCGCCGTGGTCACGCGCTGGTCGGGAGTTGCGACCAGCAACAAGCCGGTAAGAGAGCCGGTGCGATCGACCGCGATGCTCCGGCGACGGCGCGCTCAGCTGGTCCGTCACCGCGCCGGGCGATCGACACTGAAGGAGTCACTCCACGCCGGGCGCAAACAGCTCGTCGGGCGTGACTGCTCGCGGCGAGAGACCCTGCTCGTGCACGTAGCGTCCGATCGCCTCGTAAGTCGGCCGGTTCGGCTCCAAGCCGTAGGCCCAGAAGTCGTGCCCGATGATGCGCCGCGCCTCCTCGACATGATCGAGAAGCCACGGCAGGGCAAGGCGCAAGGCATCGGTATCGTAGAGACCCTCCACGGCAAGATCGCGCGCTTTGCGAAGCGCTTGATAGAGACTCCGGGCCGCCCAGGGATGCGCGCGATAGATGTCCTCGCGCAGGACTACCGTATGCATGATGGGAAAGATATGCGTGCGGCGGTAATAAGCCTGCTCCACCTCCTTGTAGTCTGGAAAGAGACGCGCGATGGCAGGCGAGCCGTCCACAAAAAGCTGCGGCATATAGATCGAGAATAACGCGTCGAGCTCGTCCGCCTCGAACATTTGCTCGAGGGTCTGCCCCGCGGATAAGAAGTCGAGCCGGATGTTTGGGGGGAGATCGAGCGGGATGAGCGGCGGCTCGACGAAAGCGCGTAGCCCGCCCATGAACCAGTGCATGTCGGCAGCTTTCAGGCCGTAGTCGTGCTCCAGCATGCCGCGCATAAAGACGAGCGCGGTTGCGCTCCACTGCGAGGTGCCGACCCGCTTACCCCGCAGATCTTGCGGGCCCTTGATGTTGGCGCCATTGCGCACGTAAATGCAGGAGTGGCGAAAGATCTTTGACAGCGCGGCGGGCACCGCCACGAACGCGCCGTCACCGCGACCCTTGAGCGCCGTGTAGGACGCAAGCGACATCTCGGAGGCTTCGAACTCCTTGTTATCCAGCATGCGCTGAAACGTCTCGCGCGGACGCAAGACCTTGATATCGAGCTCGATGCCTTCTGGCTTCACACGGCCGTCCATCAGTGGGCGGGTGCGGTCATAATCCCAGCAGGCAAAGGTAAGTTTCAGATCGGGCATGCGCGTCCTATTGCTGTAACGCGGATCAGCGTCGTAATCCGCCCTTAGATCTTACGGCGCCTGAGCTACTTCTGCCCTGTGAGCTCTGCAGCGTCGCTCAGGCCGCGCCTTTGAGCCGATCGAGCGCCTCGTTGATCTTGCCGCGCCGTGCAACTGCCTCCTCGCGCTTCTCGCGCTCTCCTTCAACCACTTCCTCGGGCGCGCGTCGAAGAAAATCCGCGTTCGCAAGCTTCCCATCGATACGCGCGATATCGGAATCGACGCGCGCCATTTCCTTTTCGAGGCGAGCTTTCTCGGCGGCAAAATCGATGATGCCCGCAAGCGGCAGCGCCGCGACTTCGCCACGCACGATTAAAGCCACGGCGCCCGCGGGAGCCTGGGCCGCAAAGCAGATGCCGGAGAGTCGCGCCAATCGACGCATGGTCTCTTCCCACCGCCCTGCCCTGTTGCGAGTCGCCCCGGAGGCGCTGACCAGCACCAGCGGGATTTCAGCGGAAACATTCATCTCGGCTCGCACGGACCGCACCGCGCCCAGAAGATCGATTACCCAGCCGATCTCCGCTTCCGCCGTGAGGTCATTGAGGTCTTCGGGCCGCGGCCACTGCGCGAGCGCCAGAAGGCTCCGCGTTTCTCTGGCCGATGCAGAAGAAGTAATCTCCCACAATTCCTCGGTGACGAACGGCATGAACGGGTGCAGCAGCTTGAGGATGTCATCGCGCACCCAGGCGGTCATTGCGCGCGTTTCGTCCTTCGCGGCGCCGTCGGGACCTTGCAGCACGGGTTTGCTCAGCTCGACATACCAATCGCAGAAGATATTCCAAACGAAGCGATAGGCAGCGCCCGCGGCCTCGTTGAAGCGATAGGATTCGATGGCGTCGGTGATCTCGCGCACGGCCTTGGCGGTCTCATGCGCAATCCAGCAGTTGAGCGTCTCCTGCACGGCTCCGGGATCGAACCCGGCGACGCTTACGCACTGATTGATCTCCGCAAAACGACACGCATTCCACAGCTTGGTCGCGAAATTGCGGTAGCCCTCAACGCGCTGGGTGGAGAGCTTGATGTCGCGCCCCTGCGCGGCCATGGCGGCGAGGGTGAAGCGCAACGCATCGGCACCATATTCCTCGATCAGCGCCAAAGGATCGATCACGTTACCTTTGGACTTCGACATCTTGGCACCGCGCTCGTCGCGCACGAGCGCGTGGATGTAGACGCTGCGAAACGGGACCTCCTGCATGAAGTGGAGGCCCATCATCATCATACGCGCAACCCAGAAGAAAATGATGTCGAAGCCCGTAACCAGGGCATCGGTGGGGTAATAGCGGGCAAGCTCTCTCGTCTGCTCCGGCCAGCCGAGCGTGGAGAACGGCCACAGCGCCGAGGAGAACCACGTGTCCAGCACGTCCTCGTCACGCTTGAGCAAATTGGAATTGTCCTTCGGCCGAGCCATCGCGTCGGCCGTGTGCTGAGACATCGTCCCATTGGCGACGTAGTGAGCCAAGGCGGCCTCAATCGCCTCGGCCTCGCTCTCGGCCACAAACACTTTGCCATCGGGCCCATACCAGGCGGGAATCTGGTGTCCCCACCAAAGCTGGCGCGAGATGCACCAGGGTTGGATGTTCTCCATCCAATTGAAATACGTCGCCTCCCAATTGCGCGGCACAAAAACCGTGCGTCCCTCGCGCACCGCCGCGAGCGCCGGCTGTGCCAACGTGCCGGCGTCCACATACCATTGATCGGTGAGATAGGGTTCGATGATCGCACCCGAACGATCCCCGTGCGGCACCGTATGGATGTGCTGCTCGGTTTTGGCGAGGAGTCCGGCCACCTCCATCCGGGCGATAATCTCCTTTCTCGCGGCGAAACGGTCGAGGCCATGGTAGCCCAGGGTGTTCTCCAGCTCGCCCGAGGGCGACACGTCGCGCAGAAAAGCTTCATTGCTGCGCAGGTTGAGCTTGGCCTCGACATCGAACACGTTGACGAGCGGCAGATGGTGACGCCGGCCGACCTCGAAATCGTTGAAGTCATGCGCCGGCGTGATCTTCACCGCGCCTGTCCCCTTCTCCGGATCGGAATATTCATCCGCGATGATTGGAATACGCCGTCCGACCAGCGGCAGAACGGCACGTAGTCCGACCAGATGTTTGTAGCGGTCGTCCTCGGGATGCACGGCAACCGCGGTATCGCCCAGCATGGTTTCCGGCCGCGTCGTTGCCACGATGATGGGCTCGTCGCACCCCTCTACGCCATATTTGAAATGCCACAGATGCCCTTTCGTCTCGACCTGTTGCACTTCCAGATCGGAGATGGCGGTCAAAAGTTTGGGGTCCCAGTTGACGAGCCGCTTGTCCTTGTAGATGAGACCGGCGCGATATAGCTCCACAAACACTTTGCGCACCGCGCGCGAGAGCCCCTCGTCCATAGTGAAGCGCTCGCGTGACCAATCGCAGGAGGCGCCGAGCCGTTTCAATTGCGCCGTGATGGTGCCGCCGGATTCCTCTTTCCACGCCCAGACCTTCTGCAGGAACTTCTCCCGCCCGAGCGCGCGGCGGGGAGGCTCTTGCCGCTCCATGAGCTGGCGCTCGACTACCATTTGCGTGGCGATGCCGGCGTGATCGGTGCCGGGCTGCCAGAGCACATCGCGCCCGCGCATACGCTCGAAGCGAACCAGCACATCCTGGAGAGTGTTGTTCAGCGCATGGCCCATATGCAGCGAGCCCGTGACATTTGGCGGAGGAATGACGATGCAATAAGGCTTCGATGCCATACGCTCCGACCGCCCACTGCGAAATGCGCCTGCTTCCTCCCACTTCGCTGAAATGCGCCCCTCGATCTCGGAGGGCTGGTATGTCTTGTCAATCATTGTTGTTTTGTTCCGGCGATTTCGCGGTAAGAAGCCCGCCCCATGCGAGCGTGTCAACGTACCGTGACCGACCCTGCAGGAGGGTGGGTCAAGGCGGCGCCTGACGAGGCGCAGAGGTGAAGCCAATGCGCTGCGCGCCGCGACCCACCGGAGACTTGGGCCGGTTTCGGGGGGCTCTCGGCGCGGTGGAGCCGAGCCAAAGTCAAACAGCCAGCCGGGCGCCTCGACCCAGCCTACGATGTTGAAGCATGACCTCTCCGGCCAGAACCGAACCCGTGCCGACCCGCTCCATCATCCTGCTCGCGGGAGCGGGCTTTGCGAGCCAGGCGATGGTGCGGGTCACTGATTCGCTGCTGCCCCAGATCGCCAGCGATTTTGCGACGTCAGTAGGTGAGGCCTCGATCGTGGTTGCCGCTTATGCGGTGAGCCACGGCTCGGTGCAGCTGATCATCGGCCCCGTCGGTGACCGCTTCGGAAAATATCGCACCGTCGCCGTCATGTGCGCGCTCGCCACCGTCCTGGTCGCACTCTGCGGCACTGTGCATTCGCTGCCCGGGCTCGCCCTCGCCCGTTTCGCCTCCGGTGCCGCCGCCGGATGGATCATTCCGACATCGATGGCGTATGTCGGCGATGTCACCCCTTACAATCGGCGGCAGCCGATCCTCGCGCGCTACATCTCAGGACAGATCATCGGGCAGCTGTTCGGGCAGGCGGCAGGCGGCGTGCTCGGCGATTGGCTCGGATGGCGCAACGTTTTTTTTGTCCTGGCAGGAATGTTCGCGCTTGCTACCACGGGTCTCATCGTGGAGCTGCTGACCAATCCGCTCACCCGGGCCGCGCGCCCACCCGACCAAAAGGCACACGGCTTCATCGCTGAATATACCCTCGTGCTGTCCAATCCTTGGGCGCGGACCGTCATTCTCGCCGTATTCATCGAAGCGAGCATCGGATGGGGAGCCTTCGCCTATGTCGGCGCGGATCTGCATCTGCGCTTCGGCCTAGGCTTCACCGCCATCGGCCTCATCGTGGGCAGCTTCGGAATCGGCGGGCTCCTCTATGCCGGCGCGGTGCAGCAGCTCGTCGACCTGCTCGGCCAGGCCGGACTGACGATCCTCGGCGGCGTACTCATCGGCATCGCCTATCTGGTGCTGGCCATCGGCGCCGCTTGGTGGCTTGCTCCCCTCGCGGTGGCCGGCATCGGACTGGGATTCTACGCGCTGCACAACACGCTGCAAACCAATGCGACGCAAATGACGCCGCAGGCGCGTGCAACAGGCGTCGCTATCTTTTCTTCCGCCATCTATCTGGGTCAGACGCTCGGCGTCGCGGCCGGTGCGTTCGTGTACGACCGCTACACGGCTGTGCCGCTGTTCCTTCTGACTGCAGTTTCGCTTCCGGCGCTAGCGGTTTGGTTCGCGCGCGAGCTTCGCCGGCGGGGCTGAGTTGTAGGCGCGAGGCGTCAGCGCGTTCAACGCGCTATGCCGCGGCCCTCCTCGGAATAATTACCGGCCTCGGGAGACGCGTTCGATCTCGGCGCGCACCAGCCGCTCGACCATGTTCGGGAGATTGTCGTCGAGCCAGCTTTTCAGCATCGGGCGGAGCATCTCGCGCACAAGATCTTCCAGTGTGCGGCCGTTCTGTACGAGTACAGTTTGCGCTAAGGTGTTGAAAGCGGAATCGACCGCTGCGGTCGTTGCGGCCGAGATGAGCCGATCATTGTCCTCGTGACTATTGGGGCGGGGGGCTGGCCGCGCCACGGCGCGCTGGGGATCGGGATCGGGAATATGATCATCGTCCGCGCCTGCGGAGCTGGCCGCCGCAGTCCGAGGAGGCTGCGCTTTCCTCGGTTCCTCCTCCTCCTCAAACCGGCCGGGTTCATCGGCGGCGGCGAGATCAAAGGGTTCGAAAACTTCCGAGGCTTCCGTCTCCTCAGTCATCTCGAGAATGTCGGCCGCTGGGTTCTGGACGGGCTCTCCGATTGGGCGCGAGCGGGCTTGCAGCTCGGCCAGGATCGCATCCATGTCTTCTTGGACCGTGACAGCCTTGGCGGGCGCAGCGTCCAGACTGTCGTCCGATGGAGCAAGGTACTCGGCCGGCTCCACAATGGACGCGATATGGGAATGTCCTGCATCTTCCACAGGCCCGGTCTGAGGAGGATAGTCGGGGTTCGATCCTGGATAGGACCGCGCCTCGCGCGGAGCTTCTCCTCGCGGACGTTCGCCGACCCGGCCGTCGACGCGAGCACTCTGATTCCCCGGGTATTCTTTATGCAATGCCGAAGTTCGCGGCTTCTCGTGAACCTGCTTCGGCTCATCGGCAATAATCCTGCGGATGGAGGCGAGAATCTCCTCCATGGAGGGCTCGTGACCCTTGGCAGGCTGCGCCATCAGTCGTTCCCCGCTGCCCCATTTTGAGCCGGGCATTCGCCCCGCCGAATCCGAAATGAAATCACTCGCCGGAATGGAAACAGTATGGCACGCCGGCGAGCGGAGGGGAAACGTTCCCTAGCGCCCATCCGGGATGCGCACGCCACCCCAGGCATCGCGGACCTGCTGGTAGTGCACCATGGGGTCATAGACCTCAATGCGCAGGCCCAGCACCTGCGGCGACAGGCTGCCGACTGCCGCCAGCACGGTATAGGAGGCAACAACGCGGTCGCGTTGCGCCGTCACTAGCGCGACGCGCGCATTGACGAGCGCCTGCTGCGCATTGAGTACGTCGAGAGTAGTGCGCTGGCCGACACGCGCCTCCTCGCGCACGCCGTTGAGCGCGACTTCAGCGGCCGTCACTTGCGCGGTGGTGGCGCTGATCTGCGCCTTGGCCGCTTCCAGCTGACCCCACGATTGGACCACCGTGGATTGCACCTGGTCGCGTGCGGTGTCGAGGTCCAGCCGGCGCTGCCCCAGAGTTTCCTTCGACTGTCTGATAGCGGCGTACTCGGCGCCCCCCTGATAGATCGGCACCGACAGCTGGGCTGCGAGCGAGGCGTTCAAGTTTTCTACAATCGCCAGCGAGGCCGTCGGGCCAAACGTCTTCTGCACGGTACCGACCGCCGCCACCGTCGGATAAAGGGAGCCTTCAGCAATCTTGACTTGCAGGGCAGCCACGTCGACGTTGTACATCGCTGTCGTGATGCTTGGATGTTCGCTGCGGCCACGCGCTACCGCGCCCTCTACCGTGCGCGGGGAAAGCCGATCAACCGGCGCACCAGGAGCCAGCCGCGCCGGGGGCTCGACGCCGATGATCTGCCGATAGTTTGCGCGCGAG
>C688J35102_120989180_pt1 | contig 10332 bp, 8 predicted proteins | sample HopSoiMetagenom2_FD_35102 | JGI IMG/M metagenome (IMG submission 35102) | reverse complement strand
GGCAAGATGCTGGTCGCGGTCGAGGGGGTCGAGATCGGCACCAACCCGCAGACGCGCGAGTCGCGCCTCTTCGACTCGACCGGCGGCTACGTGAGGCGCAACGCGCTCTCGATCCTCCGCATCTACGCGCGCTACGAGCCGCTGCGCGTCTTCGCCACCGCCGGCCTCGTTGTCGCGCTCCTCGCCCTCGCCGCCTGGCTGCCGTTCCTGCTCGACTGGGTCCTCAACGGCGACAGCACCGGCCACGTCCAGTCGCTGATCCTCGGCGCCGTCCTCTTCATCGCCGCGATCCAGCTGCTCGCGCTGGGCGTGATCGGGGACCTCCTGGCCGGGCAGCGGGTGATGACCCAGCGAGTCTTCGAGCGAGTGCGCCGGGTCGAGATGGCACTCGACGTGCCGCCCTCGCACTACGAGCCCGGCGCCGAGCGCTGATGCGGCTGCCTGGCAAAGGATCGGGCGCCCCCGGGGACGCCGCCTCCAATGGCGCCTCGGCGACCGCCGACTACGGCAAAACCGCCAGCTTCCTCGCGATCGGCGTCGGCCTCACCGGGGTGATCACCTACGTCTACTTCTTCATCGCCTCGCACGTGCTCTCCACGACCGACTACGGGCAGATCACGGTGCTCTGGTCGGCCGTCTTCATCACGATCTCCACCCTCTACCGGCCGGTCGAACAGCTGCTCTCCCGCCACATCTCCGAACACCTGGTCAAGGACGAGCCGATCGGCGGCACGACGCGTAACGCCGCGACTATCCAGATCGGCCTGGCGATGCTCTTCGCCGTCCTCGCCCTGGCCCTGCGCGGGCCGATTCAGGACGGCCTGCTGGAGGGCAACGAAACGCTCTACTGGGTCTACTTCTCGGCGGTGCTGTTCTACGCCGCGAGCTACTTCGCCCGCGGCTTCCTCGCCGGCGTCAAGCGCTTCGGCCTCTTCACCGCGCTGATCCTCTCGGAGTCCTGCTTCCGCACCCTGTTCGCGGTGCTGGTCGCGGTCAGCCTGCTCGAAGGCCAGTCGGCCGTGGCGATCGGCATCGTCGCCGCGCCTTCGCTGAGCCTGATGGTCGTGCCGCTTGCCTTCGCGCGGCAGGCGCGAACCGCTCCTCCGCCCCCCAGGGAGGCCGGCGACGACGCCGCCGTCTCGATGGCCCACGGCACCGGCTTCGCGGCCGCGGTGCTGGTGATCATGTTCAGCGAACAGGCCTTCCTCAACGCCGGTCCGCTGATCGCCCGCGGCCTGCAGGACGCCGCCGCGGCCGGCTTCATCTTCAACGTGCTGATGCTGGCCCGGGCGCCGCTGCAGCTCTTCCAGGCCGTCTCGACCAGCATCCTCCCGCACCTGACCGGCCTCCACGCCAGCGAGGAGCCGGGCAGCGGGGACGAGTTCCACCGCTCGGTGCGGATGGTGCTGCTCGGGATCGCCGCCTTCACCGGCCTGATGGCGCTCGTCATCCTCGTCGCCGGGCCGCAACTGATGCAGATCGCCTTCAGCAAGAAGTTCAGCTACGACCGCGGCGAACTGCTCGTCGTCGCCGCCGGCACCGGCCTCTACCTCTCCTCGGTGACGGTCAACCAGGCCTGCGTCGCCCAGGGCCAGGTGAGGAGGGCCGCCTTTCGCTGGATCCTCTGCGCGATCCTCTTCATCGGCTGGAACTTCGTGCCGCTGGTGGGCAACGAGTTCCACCGGGTCGAGATCGGCTTCACCCTCGCCGCCGCCGCCCTGCTCGGCCTGCTCTACCTGATCTACCGCCGCCCCCACGAACGGGTCGAGGACGTGCCGGTCCCGGGATCCGCCGAGGAGCTCGAGATGCGCCTGGCCGCCGTCGACGAGAGCACCTGAGGTCGCGGTGGGAGGACACGACGCCGAGCTGATCCTGGTCGCCGGCGCCCTGCTCGCGGCCGGCATCGTCGGCGGCCTGCTCGCCGACCGGATGCGGATCCCAGGCCTGCTGCTCTTCCTCGGCCTGGGGATGCTGGCGGGATCGGAGGGAATCGGCGGGATCGAGTTCGACAACGCCGAGCTGGCCCGGACCCTCGGCACCGTCGCGCTCGTCCTGATCGTCTTCGAGGGCGGCCTGACCGCGGGCTGGTCGGAGATCCGGCCGGTGCTCGGAACCGCGGCCTCGCTGGCGACGCTGGGCACGATCCTCACCGCGCTGATCGCCGGCTTCGCCGCGAAGCTGATCTTCGGCCTCGGCACGTTGGAGGGGATGCTGGTCGGGGGGGCGGTCGCCGCCACCGACTCGGCCGCGATCTTCGCCGTGCTGCGCCGCTCGAAGCTGGAGAAGAAGCTCGCCCGCTCGCTCGAGGGCGAGTCGGGGATGAACGACCCGGTGGCACTGCTGCTCGTCGTCGGCTTCGTCGAATGGATCCAGCAACCCGGCTACGGCGCCGCCGACATGGCCGGCCTGCTGGTCCTGAAGCTGGCCATCGGCGCGGCAATCGGGCTCGCCCTCGGCTGGTTGGCGGTGCGCGCCCTGGCCTCCGTGCGCCTGCCCACCGACGGCATCTACCCGGTGGCGACGATCGCGATCGCCGGCATCGCCTTCGGCGTGGCGGAAGTGGCGCACGGCTCCGGCCTGCTCTCGGTCTACCTGACCGCGCTCGCGCTCGGCTCCGGCAACGTGCCCGCCCGGCGCACGATCGCCGCCTTCCACGAGGGCCTCGGCGAGGTCGCCCAGATCGGCCTCTTCATCCTGCTCGGGCTGCTCGTCTTCCCCAGCACGCTCGGCGACGTTGCCCTCGAAGGCCTCGCCCTCTCGGCGGTGCTGATCCTCGTCGCCCGGCCGCTCGCCGCCCTTGTCGCCACCGCCCTCTCCCCCTTCGACTTCCGCCAGCGAGCGATGCTCGGCTGGGCCGGACTGCGGGGGGCGACGCCGATCTGGCTCGCCACCTTCCCGGTCGTCGCCGGGGTCGCCGGCGGCCACGAGCTCTTCGCGATCGTCTTCTTCGTCGTCGTCACCTCGACCCTGATCCAGGGGGCGACCTTCGAGCCGCTGGCGATCCGACTCGGCCTGACCACGAACGAGCCGGCCCTGCCGCGGCGGCTGCTCGAGTCGGGCCGAATCCGGCGGATGGGCGGCGACGTCGTCTCCTACCGCCTGCGCCCGGGGGCCGCGGCGGCGGGGCACCTGGTCCGCGAACTGGGGCTGCCGCGCGAGGCGCTGGTCAACGTGATCGTGCGCGACGGCCACGCGCTCCCGCCGCGCGGCTCGACCGAGGTGCGCGAGGGGGACGAGCTGCACATCCTCGTCCGCGGCGAGCTGCGCGAGGAGGTCGAGGAGCTGACGAAGCGCTGGCACGACGGCCCGGTCGGTGCGCCGAAGCCGCCGCGCCTGCCACAGCGCGGCGCCCCGCAGATCTTCTCGGTCGGGCCGGGGGGCGAGATCGAGGACCCGTCGGCGCCGACGGAGGTCAACGGCATCGCCGTCGCCTCGGTGCTGCGCAGCCGGCGCGACAGCTCCACCGCCCTCGTCGCCCTGGCCGACGGCCGCTACGCGCTCACCTCGGACGCGGCGGTGGCCGTGGGTGACCGCCGCTCCCTGGCGCGCTGGTGCGAGCGCCGCGCCCAGCGCGTCGGCGACGACCCGGCGGAGCGAGCCTGGTGGCAGGAGGTCATCGGGGCGCTGATCGCCCGGGGGTAGGGACTTGTCCCGGTAGGGGTTCCGCTTAACTTTTTCGAGAAGCGGCAACTGCTGGCGCTCGAACCGCGCTCGCGAAAAAGTACAAGACGCTCCACCCCTACCGGGACAAGTCCTAAGTCGCGCCAGTCGCGGCGACTATCTCCGTGTAGGCGGCAGCTGGATCGGTGGCGCCGAAGACGGCCGAGCCTGCGACGAAGAGGGAAGCTCCTGCTGCTGAGACCGAGCCCGCGGTCTGTGCGTCGATGCCTCCGTCGACCTCGATCCTCGCTCTGCCGACCAGCGGCTTCAGGCGCGAGACCTTGTCGGAGGACCCCTCGATGAACGACTGGCCACCCCAGCCCGGATTGACGGTCATGCAGAGGACGACGTCGGCGAGGTCGCCCAGCTCGGACACGGCCTCGACCGGCGTGCCGGGGTTCAGGGCTATGCCGGCCAGGCAGCCGAGCTCGCGGATCGCGGCCAGGGTGCGGTTGGCGTGCGGCGTCGCCTCCTCGTGGAAGGTGATCGAGTCGGCGCCGGCCTCGGCGAAGGCCTCGATCTGGCGCTCCGGCTGCTCGATCATCAGGTGCACGTCGATGACCCCACCCGCGGCGTGGACCCGGTCGGCGATCGAGGCGGCGACCAGCGGTCCGATCGTGATGGGCGGCACGAAGTGACCGTCCATCACGTCGAAGTGGATGACCCGCGCCCCGGCGTCCATCACCTCGTCGAGCTGAGTGCCGAGCCGCCCGAAGTCAGCCGAGAGGATCGAGGGCGCGACCCGCGGCGAGGCGACGATCTCCGCCATGCGCTCGCTCATACCGGCCTCAACATCGAATCTCCGCACATCTGACAGGTCATGTCCTCGGTCGTGCTCATCCTGGCAATCGTCTGGTGTTCGCCGCAGTTCGGGCACTGCGATACGAGCTCGAAGCGGCGCAGACAGTACACGCAGCGGAAGCGGCCCGGGAGCTGCGTGGGGCGCAGCCAGGGCTCGCCGCAGCCCGGACAGGCCGCCCGGCGCATGACGCCCAGCTCCTTGTCGTCCGCCTCACTCATCGTGACCATCATCCCTGCTCAGGCGGCAGATGAAGAAACCGGTCGTGCAATCGCGGTCGGGGCGGATCTGCAGGCAGCGAGTGTCGACGGGCGATGCGAGGCCCGGGGCCATCGCCCCGAGGTCGTCGACGCTCAGTGGCGGAACCTCTCCCGCCTCGGCCCGGGCGACGAGGGCGGCGATCTGATCCTCGTTCTCGCGGCGGGAGACCGTGCAGGTCGAGTAGACGAGCGTGCCCCCGGGACGCAACGCCTCCACGCCGCGGCGCAGCAGCAGCGCCTGCACCTCGACCAGCCGCTCGATCGCCTTCGGCGACTTGCGCCAACGCGCATCGGGACGCGAAGCGAGGGCGCCCAGATCCGAGCAGGGCGGGTCGACCAGGACCCGGTCGAAGCCGGGCGCCATGCCCGCGGCGCCGGCGTCGGCCTCGATCACGGTGACGCTGCGCAAGCCCAGCCGCTGCGCTTGCCCTGCGACTTCCTTTGCCCGCTCGGGATCGCTCTCGACCGAGATCACCTCGCCGCGGTCGCCCATCCGCACCGCGATCTGGCCGGTCTTGATTCCCGGCCCCGCACAAAGGTCGAGCACGTGCTCGCCGGGACGGGGATCGAGCAGCTCGACCACGGCGGCGGAGCCGCGGCTCTGCGGCGTCAGCTCGCCCGCCATGACCAGCTCCGGAACCGCGGCGCCGGTACGGCCGGAAATCACGATCGCCTCCTCCGCCGCCAAGGGCCACTCGCTTCCGGTGCGCTTTTCCCCCGTCATAGGAGGATAAGACGCACCGGAAGCGGCTGGGGCCGCCGCGTCGACGCCGGCCTCGCGCAGCTTGGCCAGCACGGAGTCGCGGTCGGTGGTCAGGGTGCTTACCCGGAGCGCCAGATCGGCGGGCTCGTTGCAGGCGGCGAGCAGAGAGCGGGCTGACTCGGGTCCCAGCTCGCTCCACCACATCCGCGCCAGCCAGAGCGGCGCCGAGTGGGCGACGGCGGCGGACTCGGGGGTCGAGTCGTCGTCGAGCAGGGACTCGGCCAGCGCCTGGCGCTCGCGGATCGCGCGGCGCAAGACCGCGTTGACCAGGCCCGAGGCGTGCGCAGCGCCGGCCCGCTTGGTCAGCTCCACCGCCTGGTCGACCGCGGCGTGATCGGGGGTCCCGTCCGAGAAGAGCAGCTCGTACATCCCCAGCCGCAGCGCCGCGAGCAGCGGCGGGTCGAGGTCGCGCAGCGAGCGGTCAACCAGGCGCGAGAGCGCCGCGTCGATCGTGCCGCGTCGCTGCACGGCTCCGTAGGCGAGCCGCTGTGCCTGGGCGCGCTCGCGGCCGCCGATCCGGCGAACGTCGGCCGCCCGGCGGAAGGCGCGCTCGGTGTGCGCGTCCTGCTCGAAGGTCGCCCGGATCGTCTCGTAGGCCAAGAGGCGGGCCGGCGAGATCATGCCGACGAATCGCCTCCCGATCGCCACGGATTCGAGCACCCGGAATTCGCCGTGTCGATTGGGACGCTCACAGCTTCGGCAGCGAGTGGCCGCGCAGGTAGGCGTCGGCGGCCATCGGCTTGCCCCCCGGCGGCTGCACGACCTCCAGGCGCAGGGCGCCCTGGCCGCAGCCGAGCAGCAGCGCCCCCCACTCGGCCCGGATCTCGCCGGTCTTCACGCCGACGTCGACGGGGCGCGCCTTGCGCACCCCGAGCCGCTCCCCTCCGCCGGTTTCCAGGTAGGCGCCGATATGCGGGGTGAGGGCGCGGACGACCCGGGCCAGCTCACCCGCCGGACGGGCAGGGTCCAGCTTGCGCTCCTCCGGGGCGACCTTTGCGGCGTAGGTCGCCGCGTCGTCGTCCTGCTCGGCGAACTCCAGCTTGCCCTCGCCGAAGAGGTCGAACGCGCGCACCAACAGCTCACCGCCCAGCGTGGCGAGCCTCGAGGAGAGCGCCTCGAAGTCGTCCTCGGGTCCGATCCCCACCTCCTCGCGGAGGGCGACGGGTCCCGAGTCAAGGCCGGCGGTGACCTGCATCACGCAGGCGCCGGTTTGCTCCTCGCCCGCCATGATCGAGCGCTCGATCGGCGCGGCGCCGCGCCAGCGGGGCAGCAGCGAGGGGTGGACGTTGAGCAGCGGCCACTCCGAGAGCAGCGGCTCGCGGATCAGCTGGCCGAAGGCGCAGACGGCAAGCGCCTGGGGGGCTGCGGCGCGAATCCGCTCCAGCGCCGCCTCCTCATTGACGTCCCCGGCCTGGAGCAGGTCGAGCTCGAGCTCACGGGCGACCTCCGCGACGGGCGGAGACTGGGTGCGGCGACCGCGCCCCTTGGGCCGGTCGGGAGGCGTGACCACGAGCAGCGGCCGGTGCGCCGACTCGGCCAGGCGGCGCAGGACGGTGGCGGCGAACCCCGAGGTACCCAGGTATACGGTCCTCACGCGGTGTGCTTCGGCTCGCGGTGCTCGCCGGCGGAATCATCGGCGGCCTGTTCGGCCAGCGACGGGCTGTAGCTGCCGCCCTCGCGCAGGGCGCGCAGGGCGGCCTTGCGCTGCGCGCGGGGCGCGCGGTCGAGGATCAGCACGCCGTCGAGGTGGTCGAGCTCGTGCTGGAGCACCCGCGCCTCCAGCCCGGCGGCCTCGATCTGGACCGGTTCGCCGTCGACGTCGAGGCCCTTGAAGCAAACGAACAGGGGTCGCTCGACGTCCATCGAGACGCCCGGCAGGCTGAGGCAGCCCTCCTCGGCGACGACGACCTCGTCCGAGGCCCACTCGACCTCCGGATTGACCAGGGCCGTGGGCTCGCTGTCGTGGCCGGCCTGAAAGACGAGCAGGCGGCGCAGAATGCCCACCTGGGTTGCGGCCAGGCCCACGCCCATGCCGTCGCGCATGATCCCCATCATCCGCTCGGCCTCCGTCCGCAACTCGGGGCCGAACTCGCTAACCGGGGAGGCCTTGCTCTTCAACACCGGGTCGCCGAACTTGACCACCTGGGCAAGCGCGACCTCGCGCCGCTCCAGCAGCTCGGCTTCGAGCTCCTCGCGCTCCCGCTCCTCCAGCTCGGTCTCGGCCTCCTCGCTCACGAGACCGATTGTATGGATCGAATCAGTGCGGATGACTTCGGTGGCGAACCCGGATCCAAGGCTCGAAACGATGTGGTCCAGGCACTACTGCTGGGGGTCGACGTCGACCGAGATCGCGATCTCGCGGAGGGAGCGGTCGGCGGCCAGGCGCTCGACCGTCTCGCGGACCGCGGCCACGGTCGCCTCGCGGTCGGCGGCCTTGAGCAGCAGGCGCCGGCGGTGGCGGTTGCGGACACGGAACATCGGGGCGGGACCGAGCAGGTCGGTGTCGACCGGCAGGGCCGGGGAGAGAGCCTCGGCGAGCTCGCGCGAAGCCTCCTCGAGGCGCGGCTCGGACTCGGCTTTGAGCACGATCCTGGTCAGGTGGGAGAAGGGCGGGTAGCGCAACGCCCGGCGGCGCTCGACCTCCTCGGCGAGAAAGCCGGCCGAGTCGTGGCCGGCGGCGTGGACGATGCTCGGCGCGCCCGGCGCCAGGGTCTGCACGATCACGCTGCCGCCCGCGGCTCCGCGGCCGCTGCGACCGGCGAGCTGGGCGACCATCGCAAAGGTCCGCTCGGCGGCGCGGAAGTCGGGAAAGCGCAGGGTCGCGTCGGCGTCGAGGATCGCGCTCAGGGTCACCTCGGGGAAGTCGTGGCCCTTGGCGACCATCTGCGTCCCGACCAGCACGCCGCCATCCCCCTCGCCGAAGGCGGCGAGGATGCGGGCGTGGGCCCCGCGACCGCCGGCGGTGTCGGCATCGAGCCGGAAGACCGGCATCGGCGCCAGCCGCTCGGCCAACAGTGCCTCGACCTGCTCGGTGCCGACGCCGGCCTGGGAGAGCGTGGTCGAGCCGCAGTCCCCGCAGACCGTCGGCAGCGACTCGGAGTGGGCGCAGTGGTGGCAGACGACCCGGCCGCTGTGGCGGTGGACGATCAGCGAGACGTCGCAGTTGGGGCAGTCCCAGTGCCTGCCGCAGGAGCGGCAGGTGAGCCAGGGGGCAAACCCGCGCCGGTTGACCATCACGATCGCCTTCGCACCCGCCGCCCGCACACCCTCCAGCGCCGCCCAGGTCTCGGGGTGCAGCGGGCCGGAGCGGGGGTCGGCCTCGCGCATGTCGAGCACCCGCACCGGCGGCATCGGCCGCCCGTCGACCCGGCGCGGCAGCTCCAGCCGCGGCAGCTCCAGCCACGACTCCGGGCGCGGCGTCGCGGTGCCGGCGACGAGCACGGCGCCGCTCTCCACGGCGCGTCGCCGGGCGACCGTGCGAGCGTCGTAGCAGGGGTCGCCCTCCTGCTTGTAGGAGGAGTCGTGCTCCTCGTCGATGACGATCAGGCCGAGGTCGCGGAGCGGCGCGAAGACGGCGGAACGGGGGCCGACGCAGACGCTCGCCTCGCCGCTGCGGAGGCGGCGCCATTCGTCGTAGCGCTCGCCGTCGGGAAGGGCCGAGTGCAGGACTGCGAAGCGATCGTCGAGCCGGGCCCGGAAGCGGGCGACGGCCTGCGGGGCCAGTCCGATCTCGGGGACGAGGACGATCGCACCCTTGCCGCGTGCCAGGGCCGCCTCGACCGCGGCGAGGTAGACCTCGGTCTTGCCCGAGCCGGTGACGCCGTGCAGCAGCACCTCGCGGGCCGCCCCGGCCTCGCCGTCGAGCGCAGCGACGATGTCCTCCACCGCGGCCGTCTGCTCGGGGAGCAGTTCGGGGCGCCCTCCCGGGGCGCCCACGTCAGGGTGAGTCGAGCGCCGCCGAACCACCGAGCTCCGGGTCGCGATCAGGCCCCGGCCCTCGAGCCGGCGAAGCACGGAGCGGTTGGCGCCGACGGCAGCGGCCAGCTCCGGAGCCGACATCTCCCCCGCCCGCAGCGCCTCCAGCACCGCTCGCTGCTTCATCCCGAGCCGCTCGGAGCCGCTCAGCGCGGCCTCGCCGGCGGCAGCGATCTCGGCCCGCAGCTCCAGCCGCGAACGAACCCGCTGGCCGGCAGCTCCCGTCCCAGGCGGCAGCACGAGCTGAAGCCCGCGCGAGGGAGTCGAGCAGTACTCGCGGGCGATCCAGATGCCGAGTCGGACCAGCTCGGGTGGGGCCCCGGCCTCGAGCGCCTCGATCGGCTCCGCCAGCTTCTCCGCGGGGAGGTCCGAGGCGTCGGCGAGTCCGACCACCACGCCGAGGAGGCGCTGTCGGCCGAAGGGCACGCGGACGACGCTCCCCACCCCCAGATCGGCCATCGCCTCGGGCAGGCGGTAGTCGAACGGCCCGCGCAGGGCGCGTGCGGTGGTCAGCGGCTCGACCTTCGCGATGGTCACCGACTCACGTTATGGAGGCCCGCGGACGGCGAGGGTATGCTGCGGCCCGATGAGCCTCAACCTCAGTCCGGGAGAGCGGGTGATCTTCCAGGGCCACCCCTCGTGGCGAGCGATCCTCGGCTTCTACCTGAAGGGAATCCTGGTCGCCGCGATCGCAGGCGTGATCTTCAAGCTCTTCGGCGCGAGCAGCGGCACCGTCTTCCTCGTCGTCCTCGCGATAGTCGCCGTGACCGTCCTGACCGGCTTCGTGAGGCGGGTGGCGACGACCTACACGATCACCGACCGTCGCCTCAACATCCGCCGCGGCATCGTCTCCCGCGAGGTCCAGGAGACCCGCC
>C688J35102_120989182_pt1 | contig 10335 bp, 9 predicted proteins | sample HopSoiMetagenom2_FD_35102 | JGI IMG/M metagenome (IMG submission 35102) | reverse complement strand
TGGTCGCGGCGATCGGCGGCGGGTCGGCGATCGACCTCGCCAAGGCGGCACGCCAGTCCGCCGTGCAGGGCGAGCCGTTCGCGCGGTTCTGCCGTGGCGAGGTCGCGGTCGTCCAGCCGACCATCGATCTCGTGGCGGTGCCCACCACCAGCGGCACCGGGTCGGATGTCTCCGGCGCCGCCGTCGCCTACGACCCCGACCAGGGCCGCAAGGTCGGCTTCGCCACCCCGTTGATGAGGGCGCAGCATTCGCTCGTCGATCCGCTCCTCACCGTCGGGCTTCCACGGGACGCAACCGTCTTCGCCGGGGTCGATGCACTTGCCCAGGCCATCGACGGCGTGATCGTGTCGAACTCCAACCCGCTATCGGCGGCCATGGGACTCGAGGCCGTCCGGCACCTCGTCGCGGGGCTGGAGCCGGCCGCGAAGGACGGCTCCGACCTCGACGCCCGGCGGTCGCTGTCGCTCGGCAGCCTGATGGCGGGCCTGGCGATGAACCTGTCCGACTGCGGCGCCGACCACGCGCTCGGCCACGCGATCGGGTCGCTTCTCGGGCTGCCACACGGGCTGACGGTCGGGCTCGTCCTGGCCGAGTCGCTGGACGTGAATCGCGACGCCTGCGCCGAGGCGCTGGAGCGCGTGGCCGACGCGATGGACGAGCCGCGCGACGGCAGCACCGACGGTTCCCGGGCCGTCCGGGCGGTGCGCAACCTGCTCGCCCGGCTCGAGTTCCCGACGGCCGCCGGAGCCGGCGTGTCGCAGCAGCACGTCGACCGCCTGGTCGATCTCGCGCTTCAGGACTACTGCCTGACCGTCAACCCGCGGCCGTGGGCTGCGGGGGACATCCGCCACGCCTACGGCGAGGCGCTCGCGGTGAGCGCCCGCTGACAGCAGCCGAACGGGGGCTGCTGTGCAGCCCCCGTTGCGATGCCCGGGGCGGTCGGCGCGTGCTCAGCGGTAGCCGAGACGACGGCCCTGCCGCCGGGCCACGGTCGCCCCACCGAACGCGAGCAGGAGGACGGCCGCTGTGATCCCCGCGCCGATCAGCGCGTCGCTCCACTGAAAGCCGGAGTCGTCGACGGCGGAGGCCGTCGCCGGCTGTCCGATCGAGACCGGCACGTACGGGTGATTGCGGGACGTGCCCTGCTCCGCGATCCGCTGCTGGCCGGGATCGGTCGGCACGAACGTCGACTGCGATCCTGGTGCCTGCCCGATCAACCCAACCGGGTGCGCCTGGGCGGCTGCGGGGACGGCGAGCGCGGCGATCGCAAGAGCGATGCCGATGCGCCGTGTCGTTCGTGTAAGGGTCTTGCGGCTCATTGGGAGAACCTCCTGGGTCCTGGTTGCTTGACCACTCGACGGAGGACGCCGGCGGAATCTTCCCCCGCGCCGGGGCCGGTGCGCCAGGACACCGGATGGAGCTGGGCTCCCGGACCGCGGCGAGGGGGCCCGGCCGGGCCCCCTCGTTGAGGAGCAGCGTGTGACCGGTCCTTGGCTACCGGTAGCCGAGCCGCCCCTGCCGGCGGGCAACCAGGGCCCCGCCCATCGCGAGCGTCATGACGGCGGCCGTGATGCCGGCGCCGATCAGCGCGTCATTCCAGTCAAAGCTCGAGCCCGTCGCGGTGGAGTTCGCCACGGTGACCGTTGCCGCCTGCGGCCCCTGGTGAGCCGGGCCGGACTTGCGAAGCACCACGCCGGTGGGCAGCGATTCCCCGCGGAGAACGCGGTTCTGGCCGGGATCGCTCGGCACGAATGCGGACTTCTGGCCGCCGTTGCCGCCGCCTCCGAAGTCGCCGGAGGGGTGGGCCGCCGCGGTAGCGGGGACGGCGAGTGCGCCGAGAGCGAGGACGACGGTGAAACGTCTGGTGATCTTGCGGAGGTGCTTGCGGGTCATGGTCTCTCCTTCGCTGGTTGCCTGACCACATGACGGCGGCCGGGCGCGTCTTCTTCCCGGGTGTTGAAAAAGTCGCGGATCGCCCGGCGCCGGCGCCGCCGCCGGCGCACGCGTGTCACGGCGCCGGCGGTGGCGGCTACAGGTCGGCGAGGCGGGCGCGGAGGCGCTCGACGGTCGCGTCGTCGAGCTCGTGGCCCTCGGCCGTCAGGGCGGCGTCAAGGTCTGCCAGCAGCGTTGCTCGATACGCCTCGTCGGAATGTGCGCGCTCGACGATGCGCTCGACGGTGGCGGCGAGCAGCGGCAGCTCCTGCGCCGCCCGCACCGCCGCCTGTGGGGCGGGGCGCAGAAGGCTCAGCAGCTCTGCGAGTCGTTCGGTTTCAGAGTCGGTCATGTCCCTCATGACGGGTCCGGGGCGGCGGATCTTCCCGTGTACGCATCGCGGAGCTTTGCCAGGCAGCGGGAGATGCGGCTGGCGATCGTGCCGGACGGGATCCCAAGCTCGTCGGAGATGTCCCGGTAGCTCTCGTCGCGGCAGAAGAAGCGGTCGAGGATGTCCCGGCAGTCCTCGCCCAGCGTGTCCATGGCCTGATGCACCGCAACCGCCTCGTCGATGCGGGCCAGGTCGCGATCGGTCTGCGCGGTGTCGAGCTCCTCGACCGGCGCGCCCGCCCGCGCCGAAGCCCGCAGATGGTCGATGCAGGCTCGGCGGGTGAGCTGCGCCAGCCACGGTCGAAGCGCGGAGCCGTCGCGCAGGCTCTCCAGCCGCTCGTATGCCTTCGCGAAGACGTCCTGGAACACATCCTCCGCCTGCTCCTGCGGCAGCCGAAAGGCCTGCGTGCAGATTGCGAAGACGTACCTCGAATACCGCTCGACCAGTTCGCGCCAGGCATCCCCGTCGCCTTCGCGACAGCGTCCGACCAGGGCCGCGTCCTCAAGGGTGGATGCCGCCTGGGGCGTCGTCATCCGGCGGCCCTGGCCCGCCGTGCCGCGTCGCCGGCGATCCCTTCGTAGCGGACGGCCAGCGCCGCACGCCTGTCGTCCTGGGCGACACCGAGGTTGACGAACACCAGGTGCGCGGCCATCCCGGCGGCGCCGGCCGCGAGCACCGCCGCCGCGGCCGCATCAGCCCATATCCGGGCCTCGGCGTGCTCCGCCACGACCGCTGCGAGCATCGCCGTGTCCGCCGCCGCGGCACAGATGGCGAGCGGCGCCTCCGCCGCCGCGGCAAGACGCTCGGCGATCCGGGGGTCGCTCTGCGCCTCCAGCGCGTGCACCGCCTCGGCGTGCACGTCCCGGTTTAGGGCTTCCAGCTCGAGCAGTCGCCGTCGGAGCGCGGCCGCCTGCGCGGCGGCCCCCGGCCCGTCCTCCCATGCACCTGCACGCGCTAAAGCGCGAACCAGCTCCGCCGCCATGGCGCCGGCCAGGGCGGCTGCCCGGCCCCCCGTTGCGGCCCCCTCACCGAGCAGCGATGGAGTCGCCGTGCCGGCAGCGGTCACAGGGTCGCCTCCACCGAAAGCATCGAGAGCAGCTCCGATGTCCGGCGCACCGACACGAGGTCTCCCTTGCCTCGGGACAGCGTCAGCGACCGGTCGAGCAGGGCGGCCGTCTCGTCGTGTCCCGCTCCGAGCACCCATGCCAGGTCGACCAGCGCCTCCGCGACCAGCTGGGGCGAATCGGTGCTCTCCGCCAGATCGACCGCCTCGCGGGCAAGCGCCTGGGCTCCGTCCGGGCTGCTCTGCGCGCGCGCTGCCGCCGTCCGCCACAGCACGGCCGTGTCGACCTGCTCGGGGTCCGCGGTCCTCCGCGCCTGCTCGGCCAGCTGTGCCGCCTCGGCCGTGCGCCCCTGCTCGCAGAGCACGTGGGCCAGGCGCGCAGCGCACAGCGATGCCAGGTTGGCGGTGCCGGTCGCCATGAGGCCGTCCAGGCCGGCGCGGAAGCGCTGCTCGGCCCTGTCGAGGTCACCGGCGCTCAGCTCGATGACGCCCGCCCAGCATTCCAGCTCGGCAAGCGCAACCGACGAGTGGCGTTCACGCAGGAACACGGTCACCAGCTCCAGCAGCCCGTGGGCCGCGTCCGGGCGGCCGCGCATCGCCTCGAGGCCGGCCATCGGAAGCGCCGCAGCGGCGCGCGTCGCCTGGCTCGGCACCTCGGCCAGCAGGGAGTTGCAGCGCTCGAGCGCCGTATCGACGGGGGTCGGCCCGATCCACAGCACGAGGGCGAGGTTGCCCGCCACGTGGCTGTCGGGGAGGTCGCCGGCAGTGCGGGCGTGGGAGAGGGCAAGCTCGTAGGCAGCGCGTGCATCGTCGTACCGGCACACCGCGCCGCAGGCATCCCCGACGCGGCGATACGCATGGGCCAGGCCGGCGTGGTCGTCAAAGCCGGTGAAGACCTGCACGGCCCGGTCAGCCACGATCGCGAGCGGCTCGGATCGGCCCTGGGTAACCCACTCAAGCGTCGCCTGGTGGAGCTCGGCGTGGGTCTGGCGGCGGACGTCGCCCCGCCGCTCCGCGGCCGCGCGGCTTCCTTCGAGGGTTGCGGCGGCCCGCTCGCTGTCCCCCGCGCGAAACTGCGCCGCCCCGAGCTCGATGGCCGCGTCGAGGATCAGCTCGTCGTCTCCCGGCAGAACCTGGACGGCCCGGCGGAGCAGGTTGCGTGCGGCGCCGTTGTCGTTTCGGGCCGCGGCGCGCCGCCCCGACTCGACCAGGGCCAGCCCTGCCCGGTGGGCCAGCCCGGGATCGAGCGGCTGTCCAAGCTCCGTCCGGTAGCGGCAGGCCTGTTCGAGGTGGTAGCCGAGGATGTGGTCGAGCTCGACCATGCGGTCGTCGTCCTGGTGCTCCATCCACTCGGCGAACCGCTCGTGCAGCTCCGCCCGAAGCAGCTTCGGCAGCCGGGCGTAGGCGCACTCGGCGACGACGATGTGCCGGAAGCGGTACGACCGGCCGTCCGCCGCCGGCCGCACCAGGTCGCGGGACGCAAGCAGGTCGAGCGCCCGCGCGACCGCATCTCGCATGTCGCCTTCGCACAGGTGCGCGACCGCGCCGGGCGAGAACTCCTCGCCGACCACCGCGGCGCGCTCGGCAACGGCCCGTTCCACCGCGCCCAGTGCGTCCAGCCGGGCTGCGACCAGAGCCTGCACCGACGGGGCCTGGCGCAGGTCCGGCACGCCGGCGGCCGACTCGCGCCGAAGCGCAGCCAGCTGCTCCAGAAACAGCGGATTGCCGGCCGCCTCCCGCGCCATCAGCCCCAGATCCGGCTCCGAGCCTCCGTCGTCCGCCAGCATCCGCACCAGCTCCAGGCAGGCGTCCTCCGTCAGCGGCGAGAGCAGGATCGACGTGGTGTTTGGCAGGCCGCCGCCCCAGCCCGGGCGGTCGTCGAGGAGCTCGGCCCGCGCCGTGCCGACGATGGTCACCGGGGACGCGCGGAGCCCGCGCGCGAGCGCCTCGACCAGATCGAGCAGGGTCGGCTCCGCCCAGTGGAGGTCGTCCACCACCAGCAGGAGGGGTGCCTCCCGCGCGAGGCATTCCATCAGGCGGCGAACGGCCCAGAACGGCTGGTCGTTGTCAGGCGCCGTCCGCCGGCCCACCAGGCCGGTTACCAGCGTCACGATCTCGTCCGCGTCGGGCTCCTCGCCGACCGCCGCGCGAACGACCTCGGCAACGTCACCCTCGCCCAGCCCGCTGATGATCTCGCTCAGGGGAAAGAACGTGATGCCCTCGCCGTAGGGGAGGCACCGTCCGGACAGCACACGCAGGCCGTCCCGTCGCGCGTGGTCCATCAGCTCGGCGGCGAGCCGCGACTTCCCGATGCCAGGCTCGCCGAGCACGGTGGCAAGGTGGCAGCGGCGGTCGCTGACGCAACGAAGCAACGCGCCGGAGAGCTGCGCCAGCTCAGCGTCGCGGCCGACCATCGGCACATCGGTGCGACGGGCGACCATCTCCGCGGCGGGGCGCAGGCCGTGCACGCGCCAGGCGTCCGCCGGAACCTGCCTGCCCTTGAGCGGCAGCGGGCCGGCCGGCTCGGCGATCACGGCGTCGCGGACGAGGTCGTGGGTCGCGGCGCCGATCAGGATCTCGCCGGGCGCGGCCGACTGCTCCAGCCTTGCCGCCACGTTCGCCGCATCGCCGGTGACGAAGGAGTCCGGCCCGGGAAGCTCCGCCGTGACCACCTCGCCCGTGTCGATCCCGGTGCGGGTCTGCAGCTCCACGCCCCAGCGCTCACCCAGCTCGACGTTCAGCGTCTCCAGCCGCTCGCGAAGCTCGAGAGCCGCCCTGACGGCGCGAAGGGCGTCGTCCTCGTGGAGCTGCGGGACGCCGAAGACGGCCATGACGGCGTCGCCGATGTACTTCTCGAGGGTGCCGCCGTGGCGGCGCAGCACGTCCGCCGCCGCGTCGAAGTAGCGGTCGATGACGCCTCTCATCGACTCGGCGTCCAGCCGCTCGCCGAGCGCGGTCGATCCGGTGACGTCGACGAACAGCATGGTCACGGTCTTCCGCACGCGCGGCCCACCCCGCGCCTCGCGGGAGAGTGTGGCTCCGCAGTTGGGGCAAAACCGTGCCCCGACCGGGGCGTTGGTGCCGCAAGCGTCACATGTCATGGTGTGCGCAGAGTCTACGACCGCTTGCCACATTTCGTACGACTTTCGCGGTATGGTCGGCGTTTCCACCACTCCAGGGAGGCGGCGGTGACCAACGGGAAGAGCAGGAACGAAAGGGATCTGAACGGCAAGGGATTCGGCTCCAAGCCGCAGGGCCACGAAGCGAAGAAGGCGCTCGCCGACCTGAGCCCCGCCCAGATGGAAATCCTGGTGGCCATCCTCGGCGACATCAAGAAACGTGCGCCGGATCAGGACACCGAGGCGGCCGTGAACGCCGTCGGCGGTCACAACTGGTAGCCCGTGCACCTGGCTGAGGTTCTGATGCGCCGCGCGGTGCCCGGGGCCGGCCTGATGCTTGAGTTGACGCGCCGCTGCCCGCTGCACTGCGCACATTGCTCCACGTCATCGACGATGCGCTCGCCCTCGGGGCCGCCCGAGCCGTTCCTTCGCCTGGTCGGCTCGCTCCAGGAGTGGCATCCGCCGGACGTGCTCGTGCTCTCCGGCGGCGAGCCGCTGCTGCGGCCGGCGCTCGTCACGGAGCTCTGTGCGTCCGCACACGAGGCCGGCGTGCGGGTCTCGCTGATCAGCGGCATGTTCTTTGCAGCCGCGCGGCGGCCGGGACGGGCGATCACCGAGGCGCTGCGGAGCGTCGACCTGGTGACGGCCAGCGTCGATCGCTTCCACGAGCGGGAGGTGCCGCGCCGGGCCCTTCTCCGCACGTTGGCCGGACTGCGCGACGAGGGCGTCGAGGTGAGCCTCCAGGTGACGGTGGCCGACGGCGACGACGGCTACGTGCCCGCACTGGTCGCGGACCTCGACAGCCACGTGTCGGCGGATGTGCCGCTGATGGTCTGCGGGCTGGCGCCGATCGGCCGCGGTGCGGAGATCGCTGCGGGTGGCCTTGGGGACGCGACCGCGCGGCCGGCGCCGTGCACGCTGGCGGCCTGGCCTGTGGTCACGTGGGACGGACGAATCACGGCGTGCTGCAACCAGGACGTGGTCGACGGGCCCGCGCCGGCGCATCTCTCACTCGGCCATGCCTCGACCCACTCCTGGCGCGACGTCGCCGGCGGCCTGCGCCGCTCGCCGCTGCTGCGCTCGATCAGGACGGTCGGCCCGGTTGCCACCGCCGCGGGCGCGGGCCGGGCGTGCGGCGGCTACTGCGAGACCTGCGCCGGCCTGACCGGCGTGACGCCCGACGTCCCCGAGGTCATGGAGGAGCTGGTGGTCGCGGCGCAGGCGGAGATGGGCGCCGCCGCCTATGCCGCGCGGTTCGGCATCCGCGAGCACGCGGCGCTCGTGGAGCGCGGCTGGGCGGAGGTGGCCGCGTGAGCGCGGGCGCGCGCCTGGAGGCGCGAATCTCGCTCGGCCTGCCCGCCGTGTTCTCGGTCGGCCGCCGCCTCTTCTCGCACCCGCGGTTCGCGGAGCTCTATCCGGACTACCTGGTGTCGCTTCACTGGATGATGCGAAGCACCGTCCCGCTGCTGCTCGCAGCGGCCGAGGCCTCGGCGAGGCTCGACGATCGGCTCGGCACCACACTGGCCGCCTACTACCGGGTGCACGCGGGCGAGGAGGCGGGCCACGCCGGCTGGGTGCTGGACGACCTGGAGACGCTCGGCCACAGCCGCGACGAGCCGTTCCGGCGGCGTCCGCCGGTTGCCGTGGCCGAGCTCGTCGGTGCGCAGTACTACTGGATCAACCACGTGCACCCGGTCGCGCTGCTCGGCCACGCCGCGATCATGGAGGGGTATCCGCCGACGCGTGAGGTGCTCGACGGCGTGATCCAGCGCTCCGGCCTGCCGCGCAGAGCGTTTGGCAACCTTCTGCGCCACGCGGAGATCGACGTGGGCCACCGCGCCGACCTCTACGCGCTGGTCGACTCCCTGCCGCTCGAGGAGTGGCACGAGGAGCTGATCGGGCTGAGCGCCTTCCATACGATCCGCAGCGGCTCGCAGGCATTCAACGAGCTGCTCGACAGGCATCCTTTTGAAGAACAGGTGTCAGACACCGGTCTTTCGCCTACACTGAGCGCGTGATCGTGATGCATGCACCGAGCCGGTCGTCCTGCCCGGCCGCCGCATGCCTGACCACGACCACCCGCTAGCCGCGCCCGCTCGACCAGGGGGCGCGGCGCCGTCAAACCGGGCGCGGTCGCGCTCCGCCTGACGTTCCAGCGGCTGCTCCGGGCACACCCTTCGAGGGAGGAGCCGCCATGTCAGCGCAACGAGATCATCGCCGCATCGGTCGAGAGCTGCGGCTGTTCATGTTCCACGAAGAGGCTCCGGGCCAGGCGTTCTGGCTGCCGGACGGCCTTCGGCTCCGGGCGGCGCTGCTGGACTGGTGGCGCCGAGAGCATGCCGCGCGGGGCTACCGCGAGGTGCTGACGCCGCAGGTGTACGACGCCGGGCTGTGGGAGCGGTCGGGCCACATGGCCAAGTACCGCGAGGAGATGTTCCTGCTTCCCGACGGCGACCGGCTGCTCGGCCTGAAGCCGATGAACTGCCCGGGCCACATCCTGGTGGCCGAGCAGCTGCTTCGCTCGTACCGGGACCTGCCGCTGCGCTTGGCGGAGATCGGCGCCGTCCACCGTCACGAGTCCAGCGGCAATCGCAACGGGCTGCTGCGCGCATGCGTCTTTTCGATCGACGACGCGCACATCTTTTGCGCCCCTGATGCGATCCGGCGGGAGATCGACGAGTGCCTTTCGCTGGCCGCGCAGGTGTACCGCACCTTCGACCTCGAACCGCAGGTGGAGCTCTCGCGCCGGCCCGTGCAGCGGATCGGCGACGATGCGCTGTGGGACGCCGCAGAGGACGCACTCGCAGCGGCCCTCGAGCAGCACGGCATCGACCACCAGGTGCGCGACGGCGAAGGAGCCTTCTACGGGCCGAAGATCGACCTTCACCTTCTGGACTCTGCCGGGCGCTCGTGGCAGCTGGGGACGGTGCAGCTCGATTTCACCCTGGGTGGCCGGTTCGGCCTAGCGGTGGCGGGGAGCGATGGCTCGCCGATACGGCCGGTGCTGCTGCACCGCGCCATGCTTGGCTCGCTGGAGCGGTTCGTGGCCATCCTGCTCGAGCACACGGACGGGTGGCTGCCAGGTTGGCTCGCTCCGACGCAGGCCGTGGTGCTGGCGGTGGCGGACAGGCACGCTGGATACGCGTCGGACGTTGCAGCGGCCCTCGCCGCGGCTGGAGCCCGAGCCGAGGCCGGGGAGCGGTCGCAGACGCTCGGCGCCGGCATCCGCGACGCCGTGCGCCGCCGTGTTCCGCACGTTCTCGTGGTCGGAGACAGGGAGCTGCAGGAGCGCAGCGTCTCAGTCCGCCGAAGCGGCGGCAGCACCTCCTCGCAGCCGCTCGATCACGCCGTGCGTCAGATCGTCGCGGAGGTCGCCGCACCCTGACCAGAGGAGCGATCCGTCTAGAGCCTGAGATCAAGAGACATAGCCGCGCGACCCAGCCGTCTCAGGAGACGAATGCCTTGCGAACTGAGGCCGCAGTCCAGCAGTTCGTGCCGTGGATGGTCGGCACCGCTTTGGCGTTCAACCGTGCCGCGATCTCCTCAAGGCACATCCGCTCTCGCAGCATCTGGTTTATCTGTAGCCGCCAGGTGTAATCGCGTTGGTTGCAGACCTTGTGGGCGAGCCGGACATTGTCGGCTGCCAGCTTCCCGCCATGCATCTTCAACATCGGGTAGTGGTCAGCCGTCGGTGACCAGGCGGAGCCGGAGGAAACCGGATCGAAGTGCGCACGCCCCAAAGAGCAGTAGCACTGCGGCATCTCGCAACGTACCTCGACCAGTTGGCCATCACGGGCCACTCTTCGGAGGATCCCCTGGACTCCCAGCCT
>C688J35102_120989183_pt1 | contig 10339 bp, 7 predicted proteins | sample HopSoiMetagenom2_FD_35102 | JGI IMG/M metagenome (IMG submission 35102) | reverse complement strand
CGGCTGTCCCCGGGACTGCACACGGGAGAGAGGACGCGATGGCGGGATCGACGACCGTATACGAGTTGCGGGTGTATCACGTGTATCCCGGAAAGCTGGAGACCCTGGTGGCGCGATTCCGGGACAATACCATGAGGATCTTTGCGAAACATGGAATGAAGAGTGTGGCGTACTGGACAGCTCTTGATGAACCGGTAAAAAGCAGCACATTTTTCTACATACTCGAGCATCCGAGCCGTGAAGCGGCGACGGCGAACTGGAAAGCGTTTCAGGAGGACTCGGAATGGAAGACTGTAAAAGAGAAATCGGAAGCCAATGGGAAATTGGTGGAGAAGATCGATTCGACCTTTTTGGCGTTAACAGATTTTTCGCCACGGTTCGGGTAAAGCTGCGAAGGCCAGCGGAAAACAGCCCACCTTCGGTCGAGTGATTTGGTTAGTCCAGTCCGCGTGCAACTTAAAACATCACAAAGGCCCGAGAGAACACGCGCTCGCCAACAGCGCTGACGTCGGCAGCGTGAACCTGATTCCGTCCGCGTGGTTCCGGTTAGCCGATAAATGCGCGTGGCTAGTGGTCGGGGGCGTCGCTGTCTTGTCGCGTTCTTGAAAACATGCCGGCTGCCAGGGCTATCGCGCCAAAGACTCCGGGCAGCACGGTCCTTCGCACCTGAGGGGCGGGGTGCATCTCGGTCGTAACGTCCCTGGCGGCTTTGGGTCCCATCGATAAGATCAACTGCGCGCCCAGTAGCAAAACGCCCAACGCAATCAAGCCGAGACCCCAACTTCTGAAATGCATACGTTTCTCCTGCTCACTTGTAACTTGCCAGCGACCGATGTGTCCGGAGCGGCTGACACGCGATGCTTCATCGTAGAGCGTCTGTGGTTGGGAGCAATCCGGATTTGACGGCGCTATTTGAGAGGCGCTTACCTTAGGCGCCCTGATCCGATTCAGCCAACAGTGCCGGGGCGATGTAGATTTGGGCAACACCTGATCTGTCGCCTTGGTGATTGCAGGAATTCCTCGCTTCAAAGATGCGTTGGTTCAGGTCTCGGTCGAGCTTGCCACCGGAAGCCTGAGTTTCTGCCGGAATTTACCGTCTGCTACTTCGTACGGAGTCGGTCCCAGCGTGCTTACAGTGACCTCCGCATTGCAACAACTGCATTACGGTTCATGTTAGCAAGATGTGATTTTTTTCGATCGCTGTCCAGCACGAGAGCGAAACCAAAGAGGAGGTGAAGGCAATGGATATGAGCACGCAAGGAGCCCAGGAGTTCGACACAATTCAGCCGGACCATCGCATACAGCGGCGCCGACGCGAAGAGGGTGAACACAATGGGAATGGCTACAACTCATCAGCACAGAGACTTGCGAGAGGGTTAGGCTGGTTCAGCATTGGGTTAGGCTTCGCGGAACTGTTCGCACCTAAAGCCGTAGCACGGATCGCCGGCCTGAAGAGCGAGGATACGGGCCTTATACAGCTATATGGGTTGCGGGAAATCGCCAGCGGTGTCGCAATCTTCATGCAGGGCGATCGTCCGGCGGAGGCAGTGTGGTCCAGGGTAGCCGGCGACGCGATGGACTTGGCGAGTCTGGGAGTGGCGTTTACTTCGCCCGAGTCGAACAAGGCGAGGTTGAGCTTCGCCACCGCAAATGTGGTGGCGGTCACGGCACTCGACGTGATTTGCGCCAAAGAACTTAGCTCAGACGAATTTTGCTCAGCAAATGGCGATGGCCGGTCAGAAAGTGTGAGCCGGCGCAGTTTGATCATCGATCGCTCTCCCGAAGAACTGTATCAAGCGTGGCACGACTTCGAGAGACTCCCCCAATTCATGCGTCGACTTGAGTCCGTCCGCGTGACGGGCGGAAATCGCTCGCACTGGGTGGCGATAGGGCCCGCAGGCAAGAAAGTGGAGTGGGATGCCGAAATCGTCGAGGATCGTCCCAACGAGCACATTGCGTGGCGTTCGCTGGAAGGAGCGGATGTCTACAACTCTGGTTTCGTGAATTTCCGGAAAGCCCCTGGTGACCGCGGGGCGATTGTCACAGTGGGAATCGACTACGACCCGCCAGGCGGTGTGATTAGCCGGGCGTTAGCTCCATTGGTTCGTGAAGATCCGGGGCAGTTAGCGCAAGAGGCGCTGCGACGCTTCAAACAAATCATGGAGGTCGGCGAGGTCGCCATCTCCGATGGGGCAGCGTGGGACAACGGAATGCTGACGCAACGGCCGGCCCAGCCTCTGGCGGATGATGAGGCAAATCAGGCGCGAAATCTGAACCAAAGTAACCGTGGCAGAGCAGCTGCCGCGAGAGCGTAGGAGGAAGACTGATGAGAGCGAATTGCTGGTATGGAAAGCACGATGTTCGCGTCGAGCAGGTGCCGGATCCAAAAATTCTCAATAGACGTGATGCCATCGTAAAGATCAGCGCGACGGCGATCTGCGGGTCGGACCTTCATCTATTCAACGGTTTCATCCCCACCATGAAAAAGGGAGACATCCTGGGTCACGAATTCATGGGAGAAATCGTCGAGACAGGGCCGGATGTTAAAAACAGGAAGGTAGGCGACCGCGTAGTCGTCTCGTTTCCCATATCCTGCGGCAACTGTTTTTTCTGCAAGAAAGGCATGTTCAGTCTTTGCGAAAACTCAAACCCGAACGCATGGATGGCGGAGAAGATGTTCGGCCACGCACCGGCAGGCATTTACGGCTACTCGCACTTGACTGGCGGATACGCCGGAGGACAAGCCGAATATGCGCGCGTACCCTTTGCCGACGTGGGAACTATAAAAGTGCCGAGCGGGCTATCGGATGAGCAAGTTCTGTTTCTTTCCGACATATTCCCAACCGGGTACATGGGCGCGGAGATGTGCAACATCCAGCCGGGCGATACGGTGGCCGTTTGGGGCTGCGGACCTGTCGGTCAATTTTCGATCCGGAGCGCATTCCTGCTCGGAGCGGAGCGGGTGATTGCCATCGATCGATTCCCGGAACGACTAAACATGGCCAAGGCTGGCAACGCGGAAACCATCAACTACGAAGAGGCATCGGTTTACGATTCTTTGATGGAAAAGACCGGCGGACGCGGACCTGACGCGTGCATCGACGCGGTTGGACTGGAAGCGCACGGTGCGCACGCCATCATTTATGCGTACGACCGGGTGAAACAAGCAGTGATGGCGGAGACCGACAGGCCGATCGCGTTGCGAGAGGCCATCATGGCGTGCCGCAACGGCGGAGTCGTTTCCGTGATTGGCGTTTATGGCGGATTCATCGATAAGTTCCCCATGGGATCGTTCATGAATCGCGGCTTGACCATGCGAACAGGTCAGTGCCACGTGCAGCGCTACTGGGGTGAACTCCTGCAACGGATCGAGCGAGGTGAGATCGATCCTAGCTTTGTGATCACCCACCGCATGCAGCTCGGTGAAGCCCCGAAGGGGTTCGACACGTTCCTTAATAAAGAAGACGAATGCATTAAGGTCGTGCTGAGACCCTGAAGAAGAGGAGCGTTTTCACGATACAGACACGCTACGTTAAGCTTCGCAGTTGTACTAAGAATGGGCCGCTCCGCATTGCGAGCGGCCCATCGCGTTTCATGTACTCCGCGTGATCAGATTTCAAACCCGCACTTACGATTCGCATTTACTATTCGCCTACCGGTGGGCGCTTCGCTGCTTTTTTGCATCTGGCTTCCCGAACGATGACTCGCCGACACGCTCCAACTTTCCGCTGCCCATCTTCAGGCACGTATGTTTAACGCTCACTAACAACGCCTGTTGAGATCCCTCAATTCACTGTCGCTTGACGTGCTTGGTACCCGGTGCTACAAGCTACGCGCAGAACCGCAAAGTCGGCCTTCCAAGGTACAGATGTTCTGCCTGCAAGGGCACACGTGCAGTGTCCATTCTTTTGCAGCCAAGATCGTCGGTACAGTATTTCGAAAATTCAAGGAGAGAAGCGAAGCTATGAAAAAGCGAGTGTTCTTGTGTGGGTTGTTGATGTTGATGGCGTGTTTTACGGTGGCAGCGCAACAAACGCAGCAAGCGCAGCAGCCGCTAACGTTCTGGTACGAATATCACGTAAATCCCGGAAAAGAAGACGAGTTTTTGACGCTAGTGAAGACCGTGGGACAGCCGGTGCGAGACAAATTGATGGCCGAAGGTGTCGTGCTGGCGTGGGGCGTGGAAGCACCGATGTTGCGCGTGCCGGAGAATGCCACACACATGATTTGGTACACGGTGGCCGATTATGCGGGCTTGGAGAAAGTCGACACGGCATTGCGCGAACAGATCGCCAAGGTGACAGCAGAGCCCGCCAAAGCACCGGCGGGAAAGAAAGGCGCGGCGACGGCTGGTAACGGTCCCATGGCGCGCATGCAGGAAATCACCGACTTTGGCAAGACGCACGACTACCTTACTCGAGACTTGGTGTCGGGATTCGCTTCGGCCATGCCTCCAGCGGGAACTTTGCCCTTTATAAGATACGTCTTCGTGAAGGTGAGACCCGGAAAGGGCGCCGAGTATCGCAAGGCCTGGGAGAAGTACAACAAGCCGATCTTCGACAAGTTAGCGGCCGACGGCACCATCCTCGCGTTTGGTCTTGCCGTAGAAGATGTTCGAACGGACGGAGACTTTACGCATTACACTTGGATCGCGACCAAGGATCTGGGTTCGCAGGATAAAGTGCGAGCCGCGGTTCTTGGCGACCGCGACAAGCGTTCGCCAGAGGAGCAGGACGCAATCATTCAGCTGTTTGCGAACCTGACCGATCCTGACGCTGCGCGGAGCGAACTCAATCGTTCGTTGATCTTCCATCTCCCTACGCCGAAGTAGTGCGAAAGTTAAACTAAGGCGCAGCAGTTTCACGCAATCGCGGCCTCCGATTCCGGTCGGAGGCTGCTTTTTTCTGCGCGACCGCTTTTCGCTCGTGGGGTGAAGGATTTTTGACCGGGCGTGGCTGGCGTGTTTGCCTGCACTCAGGCCCTGCGGTAGACTCCACGGCGAGTGGCAGATACTTCGTCTATTATCGGCAGGACCATCTCACATTACACGGTCGTCGAGAAGCTTGGCGGCGGCGGCATGGGCGTGGTTTATAAGGCCGAAGACACGCGGCTCGGCCGATATGTTGCTTTGAAATTTCTTCCCGAAGACATATCTCAGGACTCACAAGCCATCGAGCGATTCCGACGCGAAGCGCGCGCAGCGTCATCTCTAAACCATCCCAGCATCTGCACCATTTACGACATTGGAGAATTCGAAGGACGTCCGTTTATCGTGATGGAATTGCTTGAGGGACAAACGCTCAAGCAGCGCATCTCGAAAAAATCGCTGCCAACGTCGGAGCTTCTGGATATCGCCATCCAAGTTGCCGAGGGACTGGAAGCCGCGCATGCCAAGGGCATCGTCCATCGAGACATCAAGCCACCGAATATCTTTCTGGTAGATCGGGGTCCCGCGAAGATATTGGATTTCGGGCTGGCGAAACTCACCGCGTACAGACAACCTGCGACTAGCTCCGTAAGCGAATCGTCTATCCCAACTCAAACGCATTTTCTGGACGATGAGCTGCAGACGCGCTCGGGCAGCTCGATGGGCACCGTCGCATACATGTCGCCGGAGCAAGTGCGCGGCGAAGACCTGGATGCGCGGACCGATTTATTTTCGTTGGGCGTCTCGCTTTATGAGATGGCCACCGGTTCGTTGCCATTCTCAGGCGTGGTTCCCGCTTTGATCTTCGACAGCATCCTCCACGCGACGCCCGTTCCGCCGACAAAAGTGAATCCGCGCCTGCCACCGGCGCTCGAATCCATTTTGGCCAAGACGTTGGAAAAAGAACGTGACTTGCGCTACCAGACGGCCACCGAACTGCGCGCTGACCTGAAACGATTGCGGCGGGACACGGAATTGAGCAAGTCGGGCACATTCACGGCGGTAGCAAATAGACCGGGAAGCGAGAGTGAAACGCAGGGACGCACACGATGGTATACGGGCGTCGTAGCAGCAGGCGTGGGATTGGCAGCGATCGTCGCAATAGTTGCTTTTATTCTCACGCGTCCAGTGCAACCACCGCGCGTGCTCCGCACCGTTCAGCTTACAAACACGAATCGGCCGAAAGCAGATGTTGTGACGGACGGCTCGCGGCTTTACTTCATCGAAAACCAGTCGCACCTTTCGCAGACTTCGGTGGGCGGCGGTGAGACTTATCCGATCGTGACCTCTTTAGAGGACACGGGATTCGCGAATATCTTCGATATTTCTCCGGATGGCGCTGCGCTGCTGATGAATACGGCGCGAGGCACTTCGCTGGATGGTCCGCTCTGGAGTGTACCGGTGCTTGGCGGGACGCCTCGACGCCTGAGCGATCTGGTGGGACACGGAGGAGCATGGTCGCCGGATGGCGACAGCATTGCCTTTGCAAAAGGGAATGCGATCCTTGCGGCAAAGGGCGACGCGAGTGATCCGCGCCAACTGCTGACGTTGTCTGGAACGGCGAGCGATCTGCGATGGTCGCCCGATGGAACTGATCTGCGTTTCACCCTGAACGACCCTCAGACCAATGGCCGGTCCATCTGGCAAGTTGCAGCGAACGGCAGCAATCTTCATCCGCTGCTCGCCGGATGGAACAGCGTACCCAACGAATGCTGCGGCGATTGGACGCCAAACGGCAAGTACTTCATTTTCCAGGCGGTGCGCGACGGAACCGCAAATATCTGGGCTTTGCGCGAGCATGCTGGATTGTTCAGAAAGTCGTCTCGCGAGCCGGTGCAACTGACTACCGGTCCGATGAACGTCGGAGCGCCTGTTGCGAGCCGCGATGGCAAGAAGCTTTTCGTGCAAGGCTGGCAGCCGCGGGGAGAGTTGGTGCGTTACGACGCTAAATCCGGCCAATTCACTCCGTACCTGTCAGGTATCTCCGCGATGGGTCTGGATTTTTCCAGCGACGGGCAGTGGGTCGCCTATAACGACGGCACGGACGGCACGATGTGGCGCAGTAAAGTCGACGGAACGCAAAAGCTTCAACTGGTCATGCCACCAATGCTGGCTTACCTGCCTCGATGGTCGCCGGACGACAAGCAGCTGGCGTTTTTTGGCCATCCGCCGGGCGAGCCCTGGCAAATTTACTCTGTCAGCGCCGGAGGCGGAGCGCCTCAACTGCTCTATCGCAGTGCAACGAATCTGGCGGATCCTACTTGGTCGCCAGACGGCAAGTCGCTCGCCTTTGGAGAAAATTCGCTCAACAATCAGGGGTCGGCGGTCTACATTTTCGATCTAAAGACACGTCGCGCCTCGAAGTTGCCCGACTCAGACGGACTGTACTCGCCGCGCTGGTCTCCCACCGGACGGTATATCGCGGCGATTACGCTGGACTCGTTGAAGCTTATGATTTTCGATGTCACGACTCAGAAGTGGTCCGAAGTCGCCAAGATTTTCGTGGCCTACCCGACATGGTCGCGCGACGGACGCTACATTTACTTCAATGGGGCGCTCAACAACGAAGAGGGCTACTATCGGGTGCAGGTCTCGGACGGTAAACTGGAACGAATCTGCAGCTTAAAGAGTTTTCAGGCGGCCGGGGGAGCCTTCGGAAATTGGAGTGGCATCGCGCCGGACGAGTCTCCGCTGCTGGTACGGGATGCCAGTATTCAGGAGATTTATGCTTTGGATTGGGAGACGCATTGATCGAAGCGTTGCAACAGCGGATCGATCGTCGATACGCCGCTAAGGGTCGTGCTTGAAGTTCGATCTAAAACCCCACCCTTGAAAACGAAGGGTGCGGCACCCCCATGCAACCTGAGGGGCCGCCCAGAAAGCAAGGCGCTCCGCCACTACCTCAAAAAAGATTGGAGATTAGTCGCCGGCGGCGGCGACTGTGCGGGTGATGACGTCGACCGATTCCGCTAGGCCGCGACGCACTGGTCCTAAAGCGAAAGCCGGCACTGCACGTTCGGGTGGCACAGTTAGGTTCGCCGCTTTACGCGGGAATTCGGTGCGGTTGTCCAGTCGCATGCCGGCTTCCTTCAGGAATTCAGCGGAGAAACCCATGTCTTCGGCACGGTCGACACCCCAAAACCACAGCTTTTCTTCATTGCGCTGAAGGAAGTCGAGGGACTCCTCGAGCTTTTTCATGGCGCGATCGAAGGAAGATGCCAGAAAAAAGACGCCAAGCGACCAGGCATGACGCGGATAGTGCACGCGTATGCGAACACAATACTTGCCGCCCTGATTCTTTTCGATACTGCAGCGATAGTCGTTACGAACCACAGTTGTGCGAGCTGGCATACGAGTTCACCACGTCCTGAAGTAAGTACATCCGGCATTCATGAGAGTTCGCAAATTCAGATTTCGGCCAAGTACGCGAGAAGGAGCCGCTTGGCAACGGCGGCTTGGCCGAAACCCCACCTAGGAGACACAAATAGGGTAGCCGGGCGGTAAAGGAAAGGCAAGAGTGCGGCCGGGTAAAGTTTACAACCTATAAGCCATTTATTATGTGCTGGTTACGTTAGCCGAGATCGCCAAACGTTTTGAGTTTGTCGGGCATGATCCTTAGCTTGCCTTCCTGTTTCAGGCGAGCCTCGAGGGCCGTTTGGAAGGCGCGAAACGCAACGCTGCGCTTAGTTTGGAGCACCTGATCGGTCAATTCCTTCTTTTGTTTCTCGAAATCAGCGGGATTGGGCTCTTGTTTCTCGGCTACACGGTAGACCAGCCAGTTCGAGCCGAGGTTTAGAGGCGCGCCGAGGTCGCCGGGCTTCATCTGGAAGGCGGCAGAAAGCTGTTTGCCGCTGGCGGCGCCGGAAATACTGCCGTTGCGCGCGAAAAGATCGCTGGTTTTCGGGTCGAGGCCGAGCGATTTAGCCGCTGCGTCAAATTTTTCACCGGCTTTGACGCGCTTTTCCAAGTCGAGAGCCTTCTGGCGAGCGAGTTCAGTGCCCTTTTCCTGCTTCAGATCGGCAATAACCTTGTCGCGGACCTCTTGAAGCGTGCCCTGGTGCGTGGGCTGAATATCTTTGACGGAGATGACGACATAGCCGCGTTCGATGTGGATGGGCAGGCTCAGGTCGCCGACGCGCTGGCCGAAGATCGCGTCTTTCACGTCCTTGGAGTTGCCAAGCTCGATGACCGCGTCGGTGGCGCTGACCGGACGAGTTTCGCCGACGCTCAGGTGGTATTGCTTCGCCAGATCGTCGAGCGTGACCTTATTTGACTGGCGAATCGCGGCCGAGAGCTTATCGGCGATGCTGCCGGCCGTCTGATCGGCCTTGCTGAGCAGCAGCGGAGCCTTGATGGAGTCTTTTACCTCTTCAAACGGCTTCGTGTGGGCGGTTTCTTTGTCGAGGACCTTAATAATGTGAAAGCCGTACTCGGTCTTCACGAGGTCGGAGATGCTGCCCTTCGGCAGTGAGAAGGCGGTAGTCTCAAACTCCTTCACCGTCTGACCTTGCGTGACCCAGCCGAGGTCGCCGCCCTTCTCCTTGGTGCCGGGATCTTCAGAGTATTTCTTGGCGAGATCCTCAAACTTGGCGCCGGGCTTCTTGGCTTGCTTGAGAATGTCTTCGGCCTTTTGCTTGATTTCGGCAATTTCCGCGTCGGTCTTTCCGACAGTCATAAGGAGGATGTGTTCGACGTGAACGCGATTGGGCACCTGATATTGCTGAATGTCGCGTTGATATTGCGCCTTCAAGTCGTCGTCGGACACCTGCGTGTTCTGGCGAACCTGATTGGCGTCCACGAGGGCGTAGCGGACGACGCGCTTCTCCGGAACCATATAGCGGCTGCGATTCTTATCGTAGGCGGCCTTGATCTCGTCTTCCGTCGGCGTGATCTTCGCTTCCAGGTCTTCCGGCTTGATCAAGGCATAGTCAAGCTTGACCTTTTCGTTGCGATACTTGAATTCGTCCTGTAATTCCTGAGGTCCGACACTGATGCCGTCGGTGACCAGCTTCTGGAATTTCTGGACCAGCAGGGACTGGCGAATGGCTTCTTCAAAGGCCGGCACCGTCATCTGCGCGCGTTCCTGAACTACCTGCGCATAACGATCGTTGCCGATGAAGGTGTCGCCGTTGTAGGCCATCGGGAGCAGCTGGCGAATGCGATCCGCGCGCTCCTGATCAGATACGTGAATGCCAAGGCGCTTGGCTTCGTACTCGATTTCCTTCTGGAAGAGCAATTCGTTCAGGATCTGGCGCGCGTAAAAGCCTTGCATCATCTTGAATTGTGGGCCGGGACTGCGCTGCTCGTATTCGCTGAGGCGCTGGCGGACATCGTTGGCGGTGACTGTCTCGCCGCCAACAGTGGCAACGGCATCGGCGGGCGTGTCGCCGCCATTGCCGGGCATCGAAGGCA
>C688J35102_120989184_pt1 | contig 10341 bp, 6 predicted proteins | sample HopSoiMetagenom2_FD_35102 | JGI IMG/M metagenome (IMG submission 35102) | reverse complement strand
ATCAATTGTTCCTTGTAGAATCGTCAGGTCTCTACAACCAGAATCAATTGATCACTAACGTCAATTCGAAGCTGAATGACTCTCTGTCTCTTTTCGGCTCTTATCTGTATAATCGGGCTCTCAGCAACACCGACTATTCACCGCCTCCGCAGAATACCGACTTCAATCCGGCCATCACTAACCAAGGCTTTGGGGTCGGGACATTCCCTGCTGATCCGTACAGCAGGGCCGGGGAGTATGGTTCGGCGTCGTCTGATATCAGGAATCAAGCGACATTCGGCGGCACCATTGTAACGAAATGGGGCATACAGTTCAGCCCACTTCTCGTTGCTGACTCCGGCGCTCCCTTCAACATCACGGTTGGGCAGGATCTTTATGGAAACACACTTTTCAACGGAAGGCCTGGAATTGCAACAGACCCGAACAGGCCCGGATTGGTCTCCACTAGATACGGGCTGCTCGACCCGAATCCAATCCCTGGCGAAAGGATACTGCCCAGAAACTTTGGTCGCGGACCCGCAATCGTCTTATTGAATCTGCGCGTTTCGAGAGTGTTTGCCTTTGGTCCTCGTGGAGAAGGCTCAATCTCAACAGGCAACCGCCGACCCCAGACCGGACCGTTCGGTACTGGGTCTGGAAGTTCTTCCACTGCCACCGGCCACCGATTTAACGTTGCGATTTCGGCATCGATCCGCAATCTTCTTAACCACAACAACCCGGGCCCAATCATCGGAAACATCACATCGCCCCTCTTCGGCCTGGCGAATCAACCTTACGGCGTTGGCGGTCTGGGCGGTACGGGGTTTTCGGAATCAGCAAACAATAGGAGATTGGAGCTTCAGGCGCGGTTCACTTTCTGAACCCGCTCGTGGATGGTGTCCCTTTGTTTGTTGAACCAGAAACCTAGCGTCAATAGAGACAACTCCGAGAAGATGGTCGATTCGCCAGGCGAGGCAACCGCCAAGAGCAGAATATGCAGCCACCCTCCCGCCCGCCCGTTGATCTCTAAAGAGCCATGATCTGGATTCGGCGAAATGCGGTTCTCCCGGTATGTGTTTGCAGGCCGATGAAGCGCGGAGATGCAATCGTGCTCGGGAACCCGCGATCTGGGTGGGCTGCATCCGATCCTGCCGTAAACGTGAAATCTGTGACGTCACTGCCGTTGAGCTTCACCCTGTAGCGCTGTCCCTCAACCCTGATCTCATAGGCGTTCCACTGGCCAAGGGGGCTAGTGGGAATGCTGGTTGGGGCTTGGAAGTTATACACCGCGCCCGTCTTGTGGATTGCAGCACCGTCCGGTTGTCCGAGTGCATCGATCTGCACTTCGAAGCCGTAGTCTACCCCGACGAATGCAGTGTTGTTATACGCTCTGCCCTCAGGGTCCGGAAAGCGAACGAACACGCCCGAATTGTCATCGGCTCTCCAGGTTCGCCATTCGAGTCTGAGAACAAAATTCGGCGGAGTAGGGAGCGTATGCCAGAGCAGCCCCAGATCGGTTCCAGTGACCCCTTCGAGAGCGCCATCCACGATCATGAAGCGTCCCGGATCGTCCCGCCCGGGCTGATTCCGGATAGCTGACATCCGCCAGCCGTTGAGAGACATGCCGTTAAAGAGCATCGTAAAACCGGGATCGGGCGCTGCCGGCGCGAATTGGGAAAGTTTGTCGGCCAATCTCCGTGCGAGGGCGGTGCCGGTGAGCATGGGGTTGGGCGATCCGACACTTGCGAAAACTGCGGGGCCAGCAGCGTAGCAATTCGTAACTTCGTGGAACCTCAGATCGGCGTTGGTTACGGAGGACGCAGGAAGATCACCACAGACGAGAGTTCCCGCCTCGTGGTGGGTTGTGCCCAACCCGTCTCTGCGTGGTGGCGTAACCGGCAGCACGGCTTGCGCGCGCTGACCCGCGGCAACGGTGACGAAAGAATTGCCTTTCAGAACCTCATAAGGCTGTCCATTTGCAAAGATAAGCGCCACATCATCGGACGCCTTGTCCATGGCGTTCCAGAGATCGTTATCGTCCGATGTCGGCTGGATGCTTACAAAAGCCCTCGGCAGGTGAAATTCATCCAACTCGCCCGTGAGGGTCACACGCGTGTTCGGATTATTCGGGCGTAGTTCGCCGATGCCGCGGATCGTGATAACGATTTGATCGTCGGTGATGTGCTTGAACCGTTCGTAGGTGTCAACGTCGGGTATCTTCTTGAACAGTTCCGCTTCTGAATCGGCACTGAGAACATCGAGACCTGCGGCCGTAATCTGTAGGTGAAAGTGCCCGAACTTGTGATCTGGGTGGTCATGGCGCCCTTTGACAAACAGAGCGGATGCCTGCAGTTCCTGAACTCCAGGCGGCAGACCCGAGAGCGACGACCGGGGAATGCGTATCGTCAGGTTGGATCGAAGGTGGGCCATGAGGTTGGCACCCATCCGTGCGCTGCTCGGCAAGCCTGGAAAGGAGATGAGTGCGAGCCGTGCACTCTCTATTGTCCCAAGTGCCAGCACGACCACGCCGCCGGACGGCACAGGCACCACTCCCTGATTCGTTTCGACGGCAACAATGCTTCGCGGATTGCCGCCCCCGTCCGTGATCAAGCGTCTGACGTGGCAATTGGGAACTACCATCAAACGCTTCTTAATATCATCTCCGGCCACTTCGCTTTGCGCCAGACGTGCTGTCTCGATGAGGAGTGGAATGCTGCTGAACTTGTTAAAAGGGAAGAAACCAGCCCGCGGCGGCCGCGCCTGAACCGCCAATGGTGCCTCCAGCTTCAATGCATCGTCGGGTACAACTCCATTTAGATTAAGATGCAATGGAAGCTGAGCGAGCGGTATTGCATCGGAAACATCGCCGTTATCGACGCCAGTGCGAAGCTCTGCCCTCAGTGCCTCGTGCATGGGTCCGAAGATGAAGTCGTTTGTTTCGCTAGTTCCGATCTGATCGGCTGCCTGATCGAAGTATTCGCCGACTGCGGTCAGGTCTGCGATGACTGTGGCGGGCCAAAGTGCAGCCGGCATCTCGGAATCCAGAAGACGCGGCGACCAGCCACCGAAAAAGAGTGACCTTCCCCCAAGGCAATACGCCAGTCCAGGAAAACCCTGGGCAACATCGGTTCGCCAGGGAAGGCCCCAGACTTCTGCACGTGGAACTCCCGGATCTTGAAGAACGGGGCCTGGAGCGCTAAGGCCCAAAACTGGAAGGTTTTGCACGTGCTCGGCAAGCGCCAATGGCCCACCTTCCAACACGAGGATGCGGTGCTGATGGGCTACATCTTTAGAGAACAGGTGCTGGGCGACGATTCCGCCGAATGAGCCTCCCCCAATGATCACTACATCGAACGGACGGGCGTCTGGCCTGTTCGTGGTGTCAGTACTCTTAAATGCCTCATCGAGGCCGTTACAGGTGTATCGGCCCAGAATGTCACGGGAGAAGTCGGTGGTCTGTGCAGAAATGGTAGTCATAGTTTGCCTCCTATGAGGGTCCCTATTGTATTCCGATTCCGACTTACGTGAAAGCACATTCAGGCGTTCCGGGTTCCCATTGTCATGCTCCGAGTCGACGTACCCCAAAATCCTGCGGCGCTTGTACTAAGGAAGCCCGCGGTAGCCTTCTCGCCGAGACATGTCGGATAGCTGTGTAGGCACGAAGTGCCACGGCGGTTTGGTGGACGACGCTGCGTGTCATTACATAGCGGGAGTAAATCTTCCAGGATCACAAGAACCTGAAAATAGGGATCTACAAAACAAGCCGGCTGTCGCCGGTGTCTTACGAGCTTTCCGTCCCTGCGGCAGGGTGGTAAAGCAGAATCTCTATACAATTGTGGAAGTACGAAAAACTGATATACGACCGTACACGCCAACTCCCGGCGATTTGTGTGGGCGTTGTGCTGGCGATCGATTGACCATTGTGGCCAGGCGCCATCATCCAAATGGATGGATCATCAACGTTTGTGATTGGTGTTTAACGGCCGAAGAGAAGCAAATTCTCAACGAAACTCTCGATGAGGCGTTGTACCTAGCGGGGTTGAGGTAAGCGCTGACTGGACAGAAGCAGAGCGATGCATTTCTGCGTTTCTGGCCCGGCGCTGTTTCGAAAGACCCATATAATATGTCGGCTGGCAGCCGTCGTGCTCCGTCAATAAGCCATTTTCATTCGGCACCAGTAGGACATCGCTATCATTGGCAGCGACAACACGTCAAATTGCCTTGTACTTGCTGAGCCGACCGGTTTATACTGAGTACCCGATGTCTGATCGGAGGTAATGCTGACCTCTTCTGGGCCACGTGGGACCTGGAAGAATCGGATTTGTCTCACGTTGGCGCACAGTCACTGTAAACCCGAGGGGACCGTGGTCCAGTTCATAAACTAGCTAACGAACCGGGTGCATGAGTCCATTGTCTTCAGTTGCCGGACGGACGAGAACTTATGACGCAGCTTAGATTGAAAGCAGGAAGGACCTTCCCGAAGGCGGAACGCCGATCAGAATTGATCAGCCTGGCTCCCCGACACATCCTGCGTGCGAGCCAAGTTCTTCGAAGGGCTTGTTATGGGAGCACTGAATGCCAATCTCAGTACTAGCTGTACATCCGAACACGAACATTCCTCCGAGCTTGGCAATCGGAGGTCTCTCGATCCTCAGCGGAGTAGTTGAAGTCGTCTTCAGGGGAACCTCGAACACTGACTTGACAAGGGATGTTCTTTCATTCACCGTGGGCCGAGTCAACCTTGGATCATTAGGGCCGACTGCAGCTTGTGTCATGTCGCTCGCCAGCATCGCTTTTGATGGACCTGTTACAAACGCGCTTTGGGCAGTCGATAGTGCTTTGGTTACCGGATACGCGAACGTAGATAGGGGTAGCGGGACGGCAGACATTAACGTGGTCGGCAATCTCGCCGTTCGAGGCATGAACGGAATCATCTTGCGAGTAAGTTACACAATCTTCTACTTCCCGTCGTAGATCGAAGTCTCGTTCTCGGGAACTCGATCTGCGAGCGAATTAAGAGAAAAACGCGAGTTCGCTTTCGATGTGCTGACGACCTGAGCTTGATGCGTACAGGCGACTAATGCCCACCTATTTGACAGAACTTTATCGCATGAGTGCAAATACCATCTTTGCCCACGTCCACACATACGTTTTAACTTGGGGATCTCAGAGCTTAGACATTTACATCTCCTGAAGAGTTGCTGTAGCGGTTTCCAACTGATTGTCCCGCTCAGTTGTGGCAGCGTCTGCCGACCACGGAACCGTCACATCTGGGCAAACCCCGCGTCCTTCAAATCTTCGATCTTGCCAGGTAATGTATGCAGCTCTGGGAATGATGAGCATGTAACCGTGACCTACACTGAATCCCGAACCGGGGATCAGTCTGCCGGCCGTCTCGGTACCAACAAGCTTCGCCAGTCGATTTTCAGCGGCAAAGGCGGCGACCATCTCTCCTGCGCTTACAGTGTGCTCGTTTACCAAAATAGCTATGCGACCGTGCCATTTTTGCCGTCCTAGGCCTTCAGATAACAGCCGGAGTGATAGATCTCGGCGAGCGAAGCGCGCGGCTATCGTCGCTACCGCCAAACCATTCGAAAGGTGAGTAGGCAGCTTATCCAGGACTGGCAGCTTCGTTTTATCGAAGCCAAGCTCGACACGTTTGCGCGTCAACGTGTAGCCAATAGGTAATTTGCCCGGTGTGAGATGGCTCATCAACCGAAGCACCGCAAGTCCGCCACCCAAGTGCCCTCTTAAGTCAATAACGAGCCGATCGCAGTTACAGAGATTACTTATTGCGCGGTCAATCTCGCGCGCAACATCCAGACCGAGTAAACCAGGCAGAATTGAGACTCTTAGATATCCGATACTGCCTGGCAAAAGGCGCCAACTCACAGCCTGAGGTTCTGAGTATGGCTGCTTGTGCGATCGAGGCGCCGGAATCGACACCATCGCCTCTACCTGGTCCGATTGTCGCCGGATACTAAGCGGCACCGACGTTCCCATCGGAAACATTGGCTGGATATCCAAGGGGAGCGGTTTATTGGCGATTGCGACGATCACGTCCAATTTCTTCAGTCCCGCCAGATCCGCCGGGCCGCCGGGATGCACGTCTTGAATGATCCATTCCCTTCCAGCGTCTGTCTCCAGTCGTGTGAAGGTCGCACCGATTGCGAGCCGTCCTGGAACTCGCTTCACAGATCGATGGAAAAAACCGGTGTGACTCGTACCTAATTTCCTGACGAGATCGTGCATCGCCAATTCAAACTGCTCGGGGTCTTCACAAGCGATGATATTGCCTCGAACCTGTTCTGCAAGGGAGGGCCATTCTGTACCGTTAAACTTCGGATCGAAGTACTCCTTTTTCACCTTGTTTACGGTGGAGTCAAATATTTTTGCTCGCTGCTTATGAGGCAGCTTCTCTGGGGGTTGGGCTTTGTTCTTGAACATCTATTCATTCCGCTAAACGTGATCAGCACTCGATAGAGGCGTTCCCGTCGGGTTGCCTACGAGCTCAAATGTTGCCCAGTAATAGGGCGCAACATGGGAACGGAGGAGATCGAGTTTAGCAGCACGGAGCGCGGCCGCTTTGTGCTCCTTAAGTAGGTGCATATAGAAGCTCTTCATAAACCTGTCTGTGTACGTATCTTGCAGTTCCCAAAGTGTCGAGATAACGGCATCGGCCCCGGCTTCAATGAATGCCGTGTGAAGGCTCTCGATACCGGCAGCGCTGATCGGCCCCACGCCTGTGTCGCATGCGCTCAGCGTCACCAATTCCGCGTTAAGCCGGAGTCGCCTTATGTCCCTCGCTTCGAGACGCCCGTCGTTAAATGAACTCGGAGCAAAAACGAGCGCAGATCGATCAGGAAACACAGAATCAACGACTCCATGCAGCGCTAAATGAAGGATTCGATACTCGCGTAACGGCAAGCTCTGGAATTTCTCTTTCGTGGCTTGCGAGCCGATTAAAACCGTGGACGGCTGCGGCATCATTGCCGCTATGCTCTCAACCTCATCTTTCGATTCTGGAAGTGCCGGTAGACGGACGCTGCTAGGTCCGGCTCCACGACTCTTCAAAACCCATTGTTCTGTATTAGCGCGGTCTGTCCAAGGTGCGACACCAAGATATGGACGGTTCCTCTCGGCTTCTGATTTTCGACTCCTAAGTAGGTGCAGGACAGTTCCACTCGGAACCAAACTAATTGTTTTGGCCTCCAGCACGTACCGTCCAGACTCGTCCAACAGGGCGCTAAACGGCAATAGATGCAGCCCTTCGTCCGCCACGATAATCAGCGAATCGGAATTTTCGAAATTGCGCGTAAAGCCAAGTACATCCTTGAAAATGGTTTTCGCCAAGTCGGGTTTATCTACTTGCTTCTGAATGGACTTGCGGTACTCTTCAACCTCGCCCTCAATCTTACGTTTGCCTGGTAATGTGTATCTCGAGATCCGCTCTCGAGTGATCGCAAGCGCGTAGGAGGATGGCTCGCCTAGTACGTACTCCACCAGCAGTTCACTTCCGCTAAGGCGATCTTGTAGGTTTCGAAGTGATGCTGTTGGATGTAAGGATTGTTCAGCCGAATTAAATCTCGATGAAACCGGCACCTGCAGTAGAGTAGCTCGGCTACCGTTTCGGCCCTCTCCCTTTAGCAGCGCTAGCTCGAGCTGTTGGAGCCGCACTTCGTCCGGATCGCGTTCCTGCGGCACTGAAATCCGATCGAATTTAAGTCGCTGAGCCTCTACACGCCCATGTGCGCGCTCTATTATTTCAAAAGCCTCAGCGAGGCGACCCTGGTCAGAGACCAAACGGAAGTATCCAGAGTACAGACTTCCTAACTGAGCGAGGAGGAGACGCTCAACTTCTGGTGTGGGTACATGGGATAGGAGAACGTCCATAACGTCAGTTGCTCTCGCGTAAACCCGCTCCGCATCGGCCCGCTTGCCCATCTCAGCCAGGATCTTGGCCTTTAGCGCCAGATTGCCCGGCACGAGAAACATTTCACGTGGTGTTTGCGTATTCGCATTGATTGCATCATCAATGCTGGCAAGCGCAGACGAAAGATCGTGCTTCTTCTCATATGCAGACGCCAAGTTGCCGTCGATATTGTTGATGGCGCGCCATGATGAGAGGCGCCGAGCGTAACCGAGCGCCTCGTCATAGCCCGCAATTGCACTATCCTGATCTCCAGACCGCATCAGGACGTCGGAACGGCTTGTCAGAATCGATTGCAATTGGCCGAAATACCTTTTGTTCTTGAGCCGGGAAATGTTCTGATCAGCGAGCTCAAGGGCTTCGTACGGACGGCCCAGATCGGATAAACAATCAACCTTTGCACTGATCGCGACGTAAGGTAATGCCACCGCAGGGTGGTTCTTCTGCCCGTCTATAGCTTCATTAAGGAAGACCAGCGCCTGCTTTGGCCTGCCCATGTGTTGTAACCCGAGCCCAATCATCCCAGCAAACCGGATATGAGCTGCAGGATCTCCAAGGAACTTGGCAACCGCATAGGCGCGTTGCACGCGTGTAGAAGCATCCTGAAAGTCTCCCAATGTAAAAGCGAGAATGCCGCGTTCTCCGCTGGCTCGCGAGGCGAGATATGGCTTGTATTGCTTCAAAGCGAGTTCTTCGACTTGAGCAAACGTCTGGATGGACAGGCTAGCATCGTACTCTTCTTCGCATCGCGCCTTCATCTCAAGAATGCGGAGCCGAATAGAAGGATTCTTTGCCGCCGGGAGATCGAGGTCTTTGTTCAACTCTGCGATTAGGGGGACCAAATCACGGCTTTCCATCATCACGGGAATTTGACTGACCTTCGCGTAGAGAGCATGCTCCAAATCCCGCTTGCGTTCGAACAGGGCTTGAGCTCTAACAAAAAGCGGGAATGCTCCGCCCCAATCATTGTTCCAACCTAGTTCGTCCGCTTGCGAAAGCAGGGCCTCTGCCGAATAGGGCGCTGGCCTGCTAAGCCAGCGCACAACGTAGGCGACTGAAGAGATGAAAAGAAGGAGGAAGACAGCAGTAGCGATGGTTTTTAAGAGAACGTTAAGAACTCGGTACAACATAAGCGATCCGGGATCCGAGAACAGAATTCTAAGAAGGTGCGCTCGAAGGGTGACGCGCCAATCTGCGCTGTCCGTTTCGTGCTTAATCGTCAATCCGAAATTAATACAGGATAGTAGCTCGGCGCTTCTTGGTGCCCGTTCGTATCTCTCCGCGTGCCGAGTAAGTATTGACCGGGCCTGACCTGGGAGAGATCGAGTGTTACGACCAGAACTATCTGCTCACCGACGGCTCGGGCCGGCGCGGAGCCGAGAGCAATAGCCGTGTTTTCCATCCTGGATTCTAGGATAGCTACTACATATCCTCCAGCAGGGCTGAATCGAGGCAGCGTCAAATGGAGCTCATCCAGTTGTCGCGGCAGTCGGGCTACGAGGGGCTGTTGGTGGTCACCTCCTCTGGTAACGCCGGCGGCCGTCAAGTCGACCACGACTGCCACGGCCTGTCGCGATCTTGCCCGAAACTCAATAGCAGCAACATATGCAGCTCCTGAAGACGCAAGAACTAACGCCGCGGTCGTCAAGAACTGACGCCTGCTCCGTTTGCGCTCAAACTCGCGTTCGACCCTCGCGACACGGGCGTCACGATGCACCTTAAAGTCCCGGAAGCATGGCGAGCACCTCCAAATATGGCTCCAGGCGGGATTGTCGCGCGCCACCTCCTGGTTGGCCATTGCCTTCAGCACGTCAGCCGGCGGGCAACCGACCCGCTCGGGATTCGGAAACGCTGTCAGCAGAATCGCTTCGATCGGATTGTTTTCACCTATGGGTTCGGCAGGCACGTTGCTTTACGGATTGAGCTTTTTTCTGACGGCTCTCCGTAGAGCATTCTTGCAAATCGTTGAGCGTGTATCCGACGTACGAGGCTTGAGATTCATCGCGTCGTCAATCTCAGGACAAGTCTCGCCATTCATCCGTCGTGTGAAAATCTCACGGTCAGTTCGATCTAATCTTGCGAGCAATTCCTGGATGAGTATCTGCGCCTCAATCTGTTCAATGTCGGAAGTATCAGCCAACGCCACACTGTGCTGAATCTCCTGCAGTTGCACGGTATCGATCTGTGGCTTCCGCTTAACTCTGAAGAGGGCGCGAGAGGCGTAGGCTCGGAGATTGTCGACCAAATGAGCTCGGAGGCTGACGTTTTTCGCTACCTGCAGAACTTCGTCGGGGTCTCGCTCGCCGCTCTCAAGGGCACGGCTCGCGATTTCGAGGATGATGCGCTGATGCTCCTCGGTTTGAGACTCGCCCTTAACGGGTTGACCCTCAGACGTTGCTCGACCTGAAACATCTTCCGACAAGCGACAGCCT
>C688J35102_120989185_pt1 | contig 10342 bp, 9 predicted proteins | sample HopSoiMetagenom2_FD_35102 | JGI IMG/M metagenome (IMG submission 35102) | reverse complement strand
CGAATGCCGCTTCGGCGCGGTCGGCCGCAGCAACGTGCGACAGCGCTCGGTGGTGGAAGCGCTCCGGATGTTGATGGAGCTGGCGCGCGGCCCCCAGCCGCCCGCAAAACCGCGCCGCGAACCGATCAGCCGCCTGCATCCGCGCGTCGCGCGCTCCCCGCGCCGAACCGCCATCAAGCGCCGGCGAGCGCCGCGGGTGTAACGTGTCCCGGACGCGCTGCAGCGTTCTTCACGCTGCTGCGCAGAGCCCGGACCCCGGTTTCTTCGAGCAGCAAGTAACCGGGGCCCCGGCTCTGCAGCGCACCGCTCCGCAAGAGCTACGCGCTGCGCTGCGTCCGGGGCACGTCAGGCTGTTTTCCCATAAACCGCGTCGGCGCGCTTCTCGAAGGCGGCGGCGAAACGCTGGAACGCCGCGTCGAACATCGCGCCCATCAGCAGTGCCAGCATCCGGCTCTTGAATTCGTAGGAAATGAAGAAGCCGACGTCGCAGGCTCCCTCCGACCTCGGCTCGAAGGTCCAGCGGTTCTCCAGCCTGCTGAACGGTCCTTCCAGATACTCCACCACGATCTTCAGATTGGGCCGGTCCAGCGTCACCTTGCTGGTAAAGCTCTCGCGCACCAGCTTGAACGACACCGTCATGTCGGCAATGACGGTCTCGGTACCATCGGCTCGCGCAGTGCGCTGGCGGATTTTCAGCGACTTGCACAGCGGCACGAATTCCGGATAGCGCTCGATATCGGCCACCAGGTCGAACATCTCGCGCGCGCTGTGGCGGACCCGGCGCTTGCTGGAGAATTGCGGCATGATCGGAAGCCTCAGCGGGAGATCGCCGCGCGCGCCGCCTGCAGCCGGGTAAAATCGTCGCCGGCATGATGCGACGAGCGCGTCAGCGGGCTCGCCGATACCATGAGAAAGCCCTTGGTGTAGGCAACCTTCTCGTAAGCCGCGAACTCGTCCGGCGGCACGTAGCGCATCACCGGGTGGTGCTTGCGGGTCGGCTGCAGATATTGCCCGATGGTGAGGAAGTCTACCTCGGCCGAACGCAGATCGTCCATCACCTGCAGCACCTCGTTGCGCTCTTCGCCAAGCCCAACCATGATCCCCGACTTGGTGAAAATCGAGGGATCGATCTCCTTGACTCGCTGCAACAGCCGGATGGAATGGAAATAGCGGGCGCCCGGCCGTACGTTGAGATAGCGCGACGGCACGGTCTCGAGATTGTGGTTGAAGACGTCGGGCCTGGCCGCCACCACGACCTCCAGCGCGCCGTCCTTGCGCAGGAAATCCGGAGTCAGGATTTCGATCGTCGTGGCCGGGCAGCGCTGGCGGATGGCGCGGATGGTTTGCGCAAAATGCGCGGCGCCGCCATCGGCGAGATCGTCGCGGTCGACCGAGGTGATGACGATATGGGCGAGCCCCAGCTTGGACGTCGCTTCGGCGACGTGCGCGGGCTCGGATGCATCGAGCGCGCCGGGCATCCCGGTCTTGACGTTGCAGAAGGCGCAGGCGCGCGTGCAGGTGTCGCCCATGATCATGAAGGTGGCGTGCTTCTTGTCCCAGCACTCGCCGATATTCGGGCAGCCCGCCTCCTCGCATACGGTGACGAGGCCGTTCTCCTTGACGATCCTGCGGGTATCGGCATAGCCGCGCGTGTTCGGCGCGCGCACCCGGATCCAGTCGGGTTTCGGCGGCGACAGCGAATCGGGCCGGTTCGCCTTTTCAGGATGGCGCGGGCGCAGCGGCGTGGCGGAGATGGTATCGACGACGACAACCATGAAACTATTCGCTCCAGGAGAGGCTTAGCTAATCCGCTTGAACCGGAACTGCAACCGCCCGCCTTGCCCTCGCGCGGGTCTTAGCATATCGCCGGGCATGGCTCAAAACCGCCTCACCAACACGCTCGGCAAGCCGCTGAAGCGCGCCTTCTTCGGCCGCAGCGTGCACGAAGTCGCGCCTGAGCTGATCGGCGCCACGCTGCTGGTTGACGGCGTCGGCGGCGTCATCGTCGAGGTCGAGGCCTATCATCACACCGACCCCGCCGCGCATTCGTTCCGCGGCCCGACGGCGCGCAACATGGTGATGTTCGGCCCACCCGGCTTTGTCTATGTCTACCGGTCCTATGGCATCCACTGGTGCGTCAATTTCGTTTGCGAAAAGGAAGGCTCGGCCAGCGCGGTGCTGATCCGGGCGCTCGAGCCGACCCATGGCATCGCGGCGATGCGCCGCCGCCGCGGCCTGCATGATGAACGCGCGCTGTGTTCGGGACCGGGCAAGCTGACGGAAGCGCTTGGCATCACGCACGCGCATAATGGTCTGCCGCTGGATGCGCCGCCGATCGCCGTTCATGCGCGACCGCCAAAAACGGAGATCGTGAGCGGGGTACGGATCGGCATCACCAAGGCAGTGGAGGTGCCCTGGCGATATGGCCTGAAAGGCTCTAAATTCCTGAGCAAGCCGTTTTGAGGGCCATTCCGTTGTCCCCCCGCACCGACCTCGTGTGCAAACTCCACAATAACAACAACTGTGGCGTGCCGGCGACAGCATTCCGAGCCGGGCGTCCCTAGGCTACGCGGATTCGGGCGGCCACGCGCCGTCGACGTTTTTGGGGGGCGACCATGAAGAAGCTGGCGATCGCGGCAGTGACGGCAAGTGCGTTAGTCACCGGCATCGTGGCGGCAAATGCGGCCGATATGGCGGTCAAGGCGCCTTACGCGGCGGCGCCGGCAGCCTTCAGCTGGACCGGGTTCTACATCGGCGCCAACGTCGGCGGAGCCTGGACCCCGAACAACGGCGGCAGCGATTTCGGACCGCTGTTCCCGCCCTTCATCGTGCTTCCGCCGGCGGTCGCGATCCCGACCGTTATTCCCGGGCAGCTCGCCACGCTCGACGGCGGCGGTCGCCGCAGCGGCGTCATCGGCGGCGGCCAGATCGGTTATAACTGGCAGGTCAACCAGTTCGTCCTCGGTTTTGAAGCCGACGCGGTCGGTACCGGATTGAAAGGTTCCAGTGCGACCGCCTCGCGCACTGTCGGCGCTCCGATTTTCGCCGTTCCGGTCACCCAGACGGTGACGGTCGATTTCGGTCGCATCGACTGGATGGCGTCGTTCCGCGGACGCGCCGGCTTCGCCGTCAATCAGGCGCTGTTCTATGTCACCGGCGGCGCCGCTGTCGCCGAGTTCGGCGGCTCCACGACAACCCTTGTCAACGGACCGGGCATCTCGGTTCCCGCGGCAGGTACATACGTCGCAACCAATGGCGGCTCGACCACGCGCTGGGGCTGGACGGTCGGCGGCGGCATCGAATGGGCATTCAGCCAGAACTGGAGCGTGGCCGGCGAGTATCGCCACACTGATTTCGGCAACCGCGCCACCACCTTCAACATTCCCGATGGCTTTGGGGGCGTGTTTGCCACCGGGACCTCGAGCTCGCGGCTGACCGTCGATCAGGCCACTGCGCGTCTCAACTACCGCTTCAACTGGGGCGGCGGACCGGTGGTCGCGCGCTACTGATCGCTGAATACGGCGCATTTCAAAGCGTGTGAGATCGGACGGCTCAACAGAGTCGTCCTTTTCATGCCGCGCTCTTCAGGCGCTCCAGCGCCTCGACGACTTTGGTCTTCCGCGCAATCGCCGCCTCGCGTTTTTCTTTTTCTTCCTCGACGATCTCTTCCGGCGCGTTGGCGACGAATTTCTCGTTGCCTAGCTTGGCATCGACGCGCTTGATGTCGGCGTCGGCCTTGGCAAGCTCCTTGTCGAGACGCGCCTGCTCGGCGGCAAAATCGATCAGGCCCTTCAGCGGCAAGGCCGCGACCTCGCCGCGTACCAGCAGCTGAATTGCGCCTTCGGGAGCGCCGTCGGAAAATGAAATATCGGCGACGCGCGCGAGGCGCCCGATCACATCGCGCCAGCGTTGCGCGCGCGCCTGGGTTTCCACGGACGCGCCGGCCAGCACCAGCGGCGTCAGCGTTGCGGGCGCGATGGTCATCTCCGCGCGCACCGAACGGATGGCGGTGACGAGGTCGACCACCCAGCCGATTTCCGCTTCCGCCGCCGGATCGCTGAAATCCACAGGCGTGCCGGACGAGGCGATCACGGCCGGCGCGCTCAGCGGGTCGGCTTCTGCAAATCCTGCGGCAAGAGCCATTTGATCGGCAGGAATAGTTGCTCTCTGCGGCCAAGCAGCCAATGCCAGAAGCCCATGGCGATCTGAGGTCACCGCCCAAAGTTCTTCGGTGATGAAAGGCATGAACGGATGCAGCAGTTTCAGGATCTCGTCGCGGGCCCAGGCGACCATGGCGCGGGTTTCGAGCTTCGCGGCACTTTCCGCGCCGGTGAGCACCGGCTTCACCAGTTCGAGATACCAGTCGCAATACACGTTCCAGACAAAGCGGTAGGCAGCGCCCGCCGCATCGTTGAAGCGATACGCCTCGATCGCCTCGGTGATGTCGCGGGATGCGCGCGCGGTTTCATGCGCAATCCAGCGGTTCAGCGTTTCCTTGGCGTGCTCCGGCTCGAATCCCGGCGAAAGCTCGCAGCCGTTCATCTCGGCAAAGCGGCAGGCGTTCCACAGCTTGGTCGCGAAATTGCGGTAGCCGGCAACGCGCTGCGGATCGAGCTTGATGTCGCGGCCCTGCGCGGCCATTGCCGCCAGCGTGAAGCGCAGCGCATCGGCGCCGTAGTCGTCGATCAGGTGCAGGGGATCGATGACGTTGCCCTTCGACTTTGACATCTTGGCGCCCTTGGCGTCGCGCACCAGCGCGTGGATGTAGACGGTCGGGAACGGCACGTCCTTCATGAAGTGCAACCCCATCATCATCATCCGCGCCACCCAGAAGAAGATGATGTCGAAGCCGGTGACCAGCACGTCGGTCGGGTAATAGCGCTTCACGTCGGTATCGTCGTCAGGCCAGCCCAGCGTCGAGAACGGCCACAGCGCCGAAGAGAACCAGGTATCGAGCACATCCTCGTCGCGGGTGATGAAGCCGGCGCGCCTGGCAGGATCCTCCGCCATCTCACGCCCCTGCTCCGGCGTGATCACTTCCTGCTCGACATAATAGCCGAGCGCGTTGCCGACCGCCTCGTCCTCGGTCTCGGCGACAAAAACCTTTCCGTCCGGCCCATACCAGGCGGGGATTTGGTGACCCCACCACAGTTGGCGCGAGATGCACCAGGGTTGGATGTTCTCCATCCATTCGAAGTAGGTCTTCTCCCAGTTCTTCGGCACGAAGGAGGTTGCGCCGCTGCGCACGGACGCGATCGCCGGTTCGGCCAAGGTCTTCGCGTCGACGTACCATTGATCGGTCAGATAAGGCTCGATCACCACGCCGGAGCGGTCGCCATGCGGCACCATGTGCGTGTTCGGTTCGATGCGTTCGAGAAAACCGGCTTCCTCCAGCCGCGAGACGATCGCCTTGCGCGCGGCGAAGCGCTCCTTGCCGTGCATCTCTTCGGCAAACATCAGCGCGCCTTCGCCAAGCCCGCGCAGATAGTCTTCATTGTTCGACAGCGCGAGGCGACCTTCCTGGTCGAGTACGCTGATCTGCGGCAAACCGTGCCGCTTGCCCACCTCGAAATCGTTGAAGTCGTGCGCCGGCGTGATCTTCACCGCGCCCGAGCCTTTTTCGGGATCGGAGTATTGGTCCGCGACGATCGGGATGTGGCGGCCGACCAGCGGCAGGATGACGTGCTTGCCGACGAGGCCCGCGTAGCGCTCATCGTCCGGATGCACGGCCACCGCGGTGTCGCCGAGCATGGTCTCGGGCCGCGTGGTGGCAACCACGATGAAGGTCGAGGGATCGTCCGGATTGAAGGTCTTTCCTTCCAGGGGATAACGCAGATACCACAGGCTGCCCTTGACCTCGACCTGCTGCACTTCGAGGTCGGAGATCGCGGTGAGTAGCGCCGGATCCCAGTTCACCAGCCGCTTATCCTTGTAGATCAGCCGCTCGCGATAGAGCGTCACGAACACCTTGATCACCGCGCGCGAAAGGCCCTCGTCCATGGTGAAGCGCTCGCGCGACCAGTCGCACGAGGCGCCGAGGCGCTTCAGCTGGTTGACGATGGTGCCGCCGCTTTCGGCCTTCCATTGCCAGACGCGTTCGAGGAATTTCTCGCGGCCCATCTCGCGGCGGCCCGGCTGCTGCCGTTCCATCAATTGCCGCTCTACCACCATCTGCGTGGCGATGCCGGCATGGTCGGTGCCGGGTTGCCACAGCACGTCGCGGCCGCGCATCCGCTCGAACCGGCACAGGACATCCTGCAGCGTGTTGTTGAGCGCGTGGCCCATGTGCAGGGATCCCGTCACATTGGGCGGGGGGATCACGATGGTGAAGGGCTTTGCGTCGCGCCGCTCGGGACGCCCGGCCTTGAACGCGCCGGCCTCCTCCCAGAGGCTCGACATCCGGGCTTCGACCTCGGCGGGCTGGTAGGTTTTCTCGATCATGGCCGCTAGAAAGCCGCCGCAGCCGGCCAAGTCAACACGGCAAAGGGTGAGCCGGTGAGCGGTCGATCGCTAGCGGCCGCGGGAAACCCGCTCGATTTCGGCCTTGACGATGCGCTCGACCAGCCCGGGCAGATTGTCGTCGAGCCAGGATTTCAGCATCGGCCGCAGCATTTCCCGCACCAGATCTTCCAGCGTGCGGGCATTGTTGCTCAGCACGGTGTTGGCGAGCGTGTTGAACGCCGACTCCACCGCCGACACCGTCGAACGCGACAGCATCTGCTGTGGCGCGGGCGCAGGGCTTTCGTAGAACGGCGGCGGCTCGAAGGCGGGCTGGCGGGGCTGCGGTTGTACTGGCGGCTGGGGCGCAGCGCCGGCCTCGCTGAATTCCAGGTCGTCCTCGGGCTCGATCTTGCGGAACGGCGCGGCCGGGGGATCCGGCAGCGCCATGTCATCGGTGAGCTCGAACACCTCGTCGGGCTGCGAGGGCCTTAGCTCCGCGTCCGAGGTGGCGGCGTCAAGGCCGGCAAGCATGGCATCGATATCGTCCTGGCTGTTGCTGGCTTTGGCCGGGGGCTCCGCCATCGGTGGTGGCGCGGCTTTTGCCACGCGGGCGGGCGCATCCGCCGTGGCGGCTCTGGCAGGTGCGAGCGCGCCTGACGCGGCAGGCCTGGCCAGCTCGGCGGTCTTCTCGGCAGGCTTCGCCTCGTCGTCGGCGATGATGCGCCGAATCGATGCCAGAATTTCCTCCATCGAAGGCTCCTGGACCTTTGCAGGCTGCGTCATCTCCGACTCCACATCATCAACGCCTTGTCGAAAGCGTTTTACATCAAGCGGGGCAGGATTGGCCGGTTCCGGATTCGCGATGGGCAGACTTGTCCCCAGATCAAGTGGCCTCGATCGGCTCGCCCGCCCTCTCGCTCGCGGTTCCGAAGACAGTCGCGCCGTTCGTCCCGCGCGCGAATCACCTTGCCGCCCGTCGGCAAGGCTACGTCACGGCAATAAACGATTGCAAGCAAAGCACCGCGGCGCACTTGGCCGCTGGCGCTGCGCGGCAGCGATCAGCGGCCGTCGGGGATGCGGACGCCGGCCCAGCTGTCGCGCACCTGGTGATAGTGCACGCTCGGATCGTAGACGGTTGTCTTGAGGCCCAGGACCTGCGGCGCCAGCCGGCCAACCGCGTTCAACACGCCATACGACGCCACGACGCGGTCGTGCTGCGCGGTGACCAGCGCCACCCGCGCATTGACCAGCGCCTGCTGCGCATTCAGCACGTCGAGGGTGGTGCGTTGCCCGGCCTTGGCTTCTTCGCGGACGCCGTTCAGCGCGATCTCCGAAGCCGAGACCTGCGCCTGCGCGGATGCCACCTGCGCCTTGCCCGCCACCAGCTGACCCCAGGCCGTCACCACGTTGGAGCGGGTCTGGTCGCGCACCTGTTCGAGGTTGAGGCGCTGCTGGGCGAGGTTCTCCTTGGACTGCCGGATCAGCGAATATTCCGCGCCGCCCTGATAGACCGGCACCGTAAGCTGCGCGACCGCGGACGCGCCGAAGGTGCGGAACACCGTCAGCGTCTGCTCGTAGGACTGCTGGACCGAGCCCTGCAGCGTCACGGTTGGAAGCAACGCGCCTTCGTTGACCTTGACCTGGAGAAACCCGACATCGATGCCGAACATCGCCGCGGTGACGCTCGGATTTTCGGTCAGCCCGAGGTCCACCGCGCCGGAAAGCGTCGAGGGGAGAAAGCGGTCGACCGGCGAGCCCGGCGCGAGATTCTGCGGCTCGTTGCCGATGATGCGGCGGAAGTTCGCCCGGGTGGTGACGAGGTTGGATTCGGCGGTGAGCAGCTGGGTGCGCCCGGCCGCGAGTTGCGCTTCCGACTGCGCGACGTCGGTGCGGGTCACCTCGCCGACGTTGAAGCGGTCCTGGGTCTGCTTCAGGGTCTGCTCGAGCACCCGCACGTTGCTCTTCTGCACCTCGACGATTGCCGAGTCGCGTAAGTAATCCATGTAGATGGTGGCGGCGTTCAGGAGCACGGTCTGCTCGAGCACCCGCAGCCCCTCGCGCGCTCCCGAAACCTGGCTCTCCGCCGCCCGTGTCCGGTTCGCGGTCTGAAAGCCGTTGAACAGGGTCTGCGTAACGGTGCCGCTGATCGAGCGCGGCGCATTGACGCCGTGGAAATCGTTCTTGACGAGGTTGTTCGCGTTGCCGCCCGACGTGGTTTGCGTATCGATATATTGGGTGCCGGCGCTGGCGGTGACGGCGACGCGGGGACGATATCCCGACAATGCCTGCGGAACGTTTTCGTCGGTGAAGCGCACCTGCGCGCGCTGCGCATTGAGCTGCGGATTATCCTGATAGGCGCGCACCAACGCGGCATCGATCGTGTCGGCCGATGCCGGAGCAATTCCGGCAGCCGCCAACGCAAGGACCGCCGCCGCGGTGCCGCTAACAATCCTGACGCCACTCATTCCAGGTCTTCCATCTGACGCCTCCCGGCTCGGGTTACCGGCCGGGTTATTCGCTCGACTCCATGAGTCGATTGCCCGTCACAGCTTATGCGGCGCGATACGGCGACGGAACCCCCGCGGGCAAATCGCGGTGGAAACTCTTGAGATGGGGCATCTCGGCCACACCCCTGATTGCCAACGGTATTTTTTCGGTCTTTGCGGTCAGAAAACGAACGCCGGAGCGCGTTCGAGTCCCGGCAGCACCGGCGCCGTCGCATCGAACAGGGCCCGCTCACCGAAATCTGCATGCGAATGCGTCACGAGGACCGCCCGTGCCGGCCGTCCCATGGCGAAAATACCCACCAGACGTCCGCCCTCCTTGAGCTGGCCGTAAAGGCGATCCGGAATCGTCTCGGTGGCGCCGGCCAGCACAATCACATCATAGGGCGCGCCGGCCTGGTCACCGTCGGCTGCAGCGCTCGTGCCGACGGTCACGTTGTCGAGGCCTAGTCGCGCCAGGACTTCGCCGGCCTTGGCCGCAAGCGCGGCGTCGCTTTCGGTGGCGCGTACCCGCCCGGCAAGTTTCGCCACGACGGCAGCCGGATAGCCGGTGGCGCACCCCACCACGAGAACATTGTCGGTTTCGCCGATTTCGGCGGCCTGCAGCATCCTGGCGAGCACGGCCGGCTTGATCAGGAAGCGCTTGGCCGCGCCGCCTTCGCTGACATCGAGATCGAGATCGAGATAGGCCAGCGCCCGCCGGCTCTCCGGGACGAATGCCTCGCGCGGGACCTCGAGCATCGCCTCGATGATCCTTATATCGGTGACGTCATTCGGGCGCACCTGACCGTCGACCATTTTCTGACGCGCGGTCGCAAAGTCGGGCATTTCGGAAATCCCTGCATCGTGGACGTCGCGGAAAGCCCTAAGCCACCCCCTCGCTTGATGCAAGGTTAGCCGAAGCGCAACGCGATGCGCGGGGGCCGCTATTCGATCGTGACCGCCAGCCGCCCGATCAGGCGCGCAACCTCGTCGAGCTGTGTGGCGTCGTGGTCTTTGACCGCGCGCGCCAGACGGGCCAGGCATTCATCGTCGCTCATCATGGGCACGTCGGCTGGAACGATCGAGGGAATCGCGGGATCGGAGTGAATCAGGGGCATCAAATCATCTCCAGAATCGAACCGGCGAAGGCGACCATTGTCCCCGATTGAGACGTTTTGGCGTCCGGGCCATGACAGGGATGCTTTTTCGGACCCGCCGACGCGACGGCCGCCGAGCGTGAAAGGCCACGAAAGCCCTGCACGGCAACGGCTTTCCTGCGTTCTTGACATGCCGAAGAACCAGCCTATTTCCACTTTGCAAGGCGTGACGGCTTTGTTATACGCTGGCGCTTGCGAAGTGTTTCGCTCTGTTCCCTGGTAGCTCAGTGGTAGAGCAACCGGCTGTTAACCGGTTGG
>C688J35102_120989186_pt1 | contig 10344 bp, 5 predicted proteins | sample HopSoiMetagenom2_FD_35102 | JGI IMG/M metagenome (IMG submission 35102) | reverse complement strand
CCACATATTCGTGCCGACATAGCGGTATGGCCGCCCGCCGCTGACCAGCCGCATGCCTTCGCGGCGGATGAACCCGGGCGCTGCGCCGCGCGCCAACAGCGGTGCGGTCGCGCCGGCCACCAGCAGGGCGGATCCCGTGGCAATGGCTTCGCGGCGGCTCAGATCAGGCATGATCCTCTCCCTCAAATGTCGTCAGCGTGCATTCGAACGGCAAAAAAGAACCCCTCCGCTTTCGCGAAGGGGTTCCAGGATAAGACGTTCGTTACGATTGTCAGAAGGTGCTCCGTTTGCCTTAGCCTCGTTCCGGCGCAGTCGCAGGAGGCGGTGGCGGCGGAGGAGGCGGAGGAGCCGGGCAAGACGCTCCCATCGCGACCACCGCCCCGTCCGGGCAAGTCTGCGTCTCCGGCGGAGGCGGCGGCAGTGGCGCTGGCGGCGGCGGCGGCGGAGCCGACGAGCCTCCGAGCGTACCGCGCAGGATGAACGAGAACCTGCGGTCGTTCATGAAGTAGGACCGCGGACCAAGCCTGCCGTCGACCGTGAACTGCTGGAGGGTCTTGGTCACTTCGTTCGTCAAGTTCTGGGCCTGGACGCCGATCTTCAGACTCGGTTTGATCGAATAGAAGGCGGACGCATCGAGCGTGCCGGTCTTGTCGTTCCAGATCGGGAAGTACGGGAAGATCACGTCCGATTCCGTCAGCAGGAACTTCGACCGCCAGTTGTAGGCTACCCGGATCGATATCGGTCCCTTCTCGTAGAAGGGTTGGACGTTGATCGTGTGCTTCGACAATTGCGCAAGCGGCAGGTTGCCGGCGATGCCGATTGGCGTCACGTTGGCCGGGCTTCCACCATTCAGGAACGAGTTCGGAATGCCCTTGCTCGTCACGTACGTGTAGTTCGCGCTAACCCCGAAACCGCTGAGCAGGCCAGGAAGGAAGTCGAAGACCTGGTTGTAGGCGATCTCGAACCCGCGGACTTTGCCGGTACCCCTGAAGTTGTCCGGAAGGCGGACAAAGACGTTTTCCGTCACTCCGTTGCTGGCGATGGCCTCCGGCACCGTGTTGTTGAAAATGTAATTATGGATGTTCTTGTAAAAGCCATCGATGGTGATCGACCCGAGACGACTACCCGCAAAATACCACTCGAGCGTCGCGTCGAAGTTGTCCGACGTGATCGGTTTTAGGTTCGGATTCCCTGCGGTCACCTGAATTCCACCGGTGCTCGTAACTGCGAACGTGCGGAAATTCCGAATGTCCGCGAGTCCTGGTCGCGCGTAGTCCTTGCTCGCCGACAGGCGGAAAATCAGGTCCTGGGTGAGACCGAATTTCAGGTTCAAGCTCGGCAGCAAGTAATCGTACTTGTTGGTCGCCGTGTCCTCAGGCGCGAGCCCCGTCGCCCACTGCTGCAACTGCGCATAACCTGCGGCGCCGAGGGTGCAGACGCCGCCCGGGGTCGTCGGTGTACCGGGAGGCGCCCCAGGAGGCGGCACTCGGGGAGCACACGTCACAGCGAACGGTTGGGTAATTCCAAGCGTCCCTTGCGACGGTACGCCGATGGCCCCCTTCGATGACACGTCGTCATGAACGAAGCGGAGGCCGATGTTGCCGTCGAGACGAACGCTGCCGAAGATCGGCTCATCCTGGCCAAAGCGCAGCATTGCGTAAGCGTTCTCGGTCTTCTGGCCGACTTTCTGGATTTCGGTCGGCAGGAATGGAGTTCCGGGAACAACGCCGGGCCGCGCAGCGAGTGGCACCCAGGAGCAAGACCCGCCACAGGTGGCGCTACCCGTACCAGCGCGCTGAGCGTCAATGACGGTCTGCAAGAAGTCTATCGCCTGATTGTAACCTCCGATGAGGTCGCCGTTGTAATAGTTAGCGGGCGGTGGCGCGGCCGTCTGGCCGCGGAAGAAATTGTCCCAGGTTTGCAGCGAGACGTTGCCGCCGGGTGCACCGACCTGATTCATGAAGACGGCGGACCCCGCCCACACCTCGCTGAGTGAACCCCAATTGTAGGTGGTATATTTGATATCCTGTTGGCGGTCCGAATAGCGGGCGCCGAACTTCAGCTGCTTGAGGAAGCCGTCGTTCAGGAAATTGTACGCGACGTCGCCCTTGAACGCCCATTCGTGACCGCGGCTGTGCTCGATGTGATCCATCGCCGAGCGCCAGAAGGTGTAGCGCGGGTTGCTGAAATATTCGGAGTCCGAAGCGTTTGCCAGCGCAGCCGACGGGCTTCCCCATGTCGCACTAAGCGTCAGTGGCCTGCGCGGAATGATAACCGGAAACTGTCCGGTGAGGTCGAGCTCCTCGTCGGCAAATGTCCCGCCATGGACGCCAAAGTCCAGGGTGTCGTGCTTGGCCCTGACATATTGGCCGTCGAGATTGATGTCCCAGTGGGGCGTCGGGCTGAACTTGAAGTTGACCGACTGGTCCTGGACGATGTTGGTGTCCTTCACCTGGCGGGTGTTCAGCGTCTGCTCCATGCCGCCTTGGGCGACCTGGTCCCAGTTACCGCCACGCCAGCCGCCCAGCGGCAGCGTGATGAAGCCGCTCTGAAAAACGCCGTTGTTGTCGTACTGATAATTCGGGAACGTCGCTCCGTCCGGGTAGCCTTGCCAGTTCGTACCGCTCGCCCCTTGAATGGTGCCGTCCGGGCCGACTCGGCACCTTGCAACCGGTTGGTTGGACTGATTCGGGAAAACGCCGCCGATCGGGCCTGATGTATTGGGCAGGCACCCTGCCGGAAAGGTGTTGTATTCGGATAGATCCGAGCCGGACTCGAACGTATTTTCTTTCCACTTCTCGGTCGACTTCGAGCGCAGGAATTGCGCGGTGAGCAGCGCACGCCTGTCAAGGCTTTGCCACTGCGCCGCGGCGGCGATACCCTGGCGCCTGCGGTCGTAATTCTGCGTGCGAAACTGTCCGCCGACCGGTGCATAGCGTGTGCCGGCATAGTCGTAGAATCCATCGGGACCGCCGCTCGCGGAGCCGAAGCAGGAACCGCCGATGACACCGGGGCCGGAAAGAGCGCTACCGGTGGTACCGTTTCCGTTCGTGCCGCCCTGCCAAGCATCGATGTTCGGCGGGAAGCCAGTGTTGTCAACGGTGTCCGGCAATGGCGTGCGGCAGGTGATGTTCGTCGGATCCGTTGAATTGGCCGTCTCGGCAAAGCTGCCGTCGCGCGTTTGAAAGTTCGACACTTGCACGCCGTCGGCGCGGCTGAACAGTTTGGAATACGAAAGAGCGCCGAGCAGCCCGATGCGGCCGATGCCCGTGTCCCAGTTGTCGCTTACGAGCAGTGAGCCCACCGGCGACCATTTCTTGGAGAAATCGCCGTAAGTGGCCTCGATGTCGTACCCGATGTGCAGGCCCTTGTTATCGAAGGGCAGGCGCAGGTTCATGTTGATCGTGCCGGAAAGACCGCCCTCGATCCTGTCGGCGGTCGTTTGCTTGAAGACCTCGACGGAGCCGAGCAGCTCGGCCGGCACATCCTGGAAGTTGATCGCCTGGCCATAGACGCCGGTGGAGAAGGTGTCCCGTCCGTTGAACTCGGAGCGAACGTAGGTGAGACCACGGACGACGACTCCCGAACCTTCGGCGGAGAAGTGGTCGGGATCGTTGCTGCCGGCGAAGCGGTTAATCGAGACGCCAGGCACGCGCTGCAGCGCCTCGGTCACCGAACGATCGGGGAGAGCGCCGATGTCCTGAGCAGTGATGACGTCCACGACCGTGTCGGAGTTGCGCTTGATCTGCTGCGCGCTCCTCAAACTCTGGCGAATGCCGGTAACGACAATCGCGCCGCTTGGCGCATTCGCGGTCCGCGGACTCGTCGATTCCGAGACGCTTTCGCCGCCGGCGGTGGTGCCCTGAGTCGCCCCGGCGCCCGTTGCGGGTTCGGTGGGCGTAGTCTGCGCGTACGCAGGAGCTGCGGCTGCGATGGCGCAAACGGCCAGAGCCGAAACCCCGCAACGCAGCATGCTGCCGCGGCGGGCGAACGGACGAATCCCGTCAGGTCCGGTAAAATCCATGATCTGTCTCTCCCCTCGACTGGTAACGCTAACAATAGACCGCATTTCCGAGCGCGTTGGTCCAGTCGGGGAGCAGGCTAGTGCACGTTTGCCTGCGCAGCAATTGCGGCGGTATCCGCGATTAACGAAATCTTGCGACTGTGATGATTCTGCAACGGCGATGGGCTAAGTCTCAGTTTCCGTTGTGATAATTCATATTCGCCAAGACCCCGCGTTTGACGGCGTGCGCCGGCCTGCATAGAGAGCCGCCAGGGAGAGGCATGTTAGCGGTAACACAGACTCGGGTTGTCGTCGTTGGCGGCGGGACCGCCGGCTGGATGACCGCCGCGGCGCTAAGGACGCTGCTTCCCGGCCGCTGCACCGTCGATCTGGTCGAGTCGCAGGAGATCGGCATCGTCGGAGTCGGCGAGGCGACCCTGCCGCACATTCGCGGTTTCAATGAGCGCCTCGGAATCGACGAAGCCGACTTCATGAGCGCGACCAAGGCGACGTTCAAGCTGGGTATCGATTTCGAGAATTGGGGACGGGTCGGCGACCGCTACATCCATCCGTTCGGGACTTTCGGACGCGGTCAGGGGGAGGTGGACTTCCATCAATATTGGCTCAGGCTCCGCCACGAAGGCGTGGCGGTGCCCGATCTCGAGCAATATTCGATGGCCTGCATAATGGCGAGGCTGGGCAAGTTCGCACTGCCCGCAAAGGATCCGGACGACATCGCATCCACGTTCAATTACGCTTACCAATTCGATGCGACCTTGTACGCGCCTTACCTCAGGGCGCGCGCCGAGCGGCTCGGGTGCCGGAGAACCGAGGGGCGAATCGTAGACGTTGAACTGAACGGCGAGAGCGGCGATGTCGATGCGGTGATCCTGGCCGACGGGCAGCGCATCGTCGGCGACCTCTTCGTCGACTGCTCCGGTTTTGTTTCGCTGCTCATCGGTAAAGCGCTTGAGGAGCCGTTCGAGGACTGGTCAAAATGGCTTCCGTGCGACCGGGCCGTCGCAATGCCGTGCCGGACTGAAACGGCGATCACGCCTTACACCGGTGTTATCGCCATGGATTGGGGCTGGCGCTGGCGCATCCCGCTGCAGCACCGGACCGGCAACGGCTACGTCTATGCGTCCGCATTCGTAAGCGACGAGCAGACCCGTTCAGACCTCGTCGATGCCGTCGAGGGAGAGCCGATCGCCGAGCCGCGCGTGCTCAAGTTCAAGGCCGGCCGGCGTCGGCGGAGCTGGGTCAAGAACTGCGTCGCGGTTGGGCTTGCTTCCGGTTTCCTAGAGCCCTTGGAATCGACGAGCATCTATTTAATCCAGGCGGCGATCACGGCGCTCGTCGAGCTGTTTCCGGACAATCCAATCGCCGACTGCGACCGCGATGAGTTCAACCGCGTGGTGGATCTTGAATATGACCGAATTCGCGATTTCCTGATCCTTCACTACCATGCGACTGAACGTTCGGACTCGCCCTTTTGGGACTATGTCCGGACGATGGAGATTCCCGATTCGTTGGCCGAGAAGCTCGAGCTGTTCCGGCGCCGCGGACGGGTGGTGAAATATCGCGAAGGCGTGTTCCTCGAGGCCAGTTGGATCGCGGTTTATCTTGGTCAGCGCGTGACTCCGCTGGGGCACGACTTGCGCGCCGACATACCCGCGCCGGACGCGCTTGCTCGCGGCATGGAGACTCTGCGCGGCGAGATCAAAGCGGTGGCGGAAGGCATGCCCGACCATTCGGCGATGCTGTCCCGCTATTGCCCGATGGCCGCCTGAGCGCGATGGACTCGCGAGCGATCCGGAGCGTGTTGGTGGCCGGCGGCGGAATCGTGGGCTGGTCCGCCGCGGCGGCACTCAAGCGGCGGCTGCCGAACCTTTCGGTGAGCGTCGTTGATTGCGCGCCACCAACCAATGCGCTCGCGGAGCGCATCATCTGTACTCTGCCATCGATGGTCGATTTTCACGGGGATCTTGGTTTGTCCACCGCTGACACGGTCATTCGCGCCGGCAGCGGCTATCGGCTGGGGACGCGCTTCGAAGGCTGGGCCGAAGCGGATTACGTGCATGCCTACGGCAGTTACGGAACTGCACTCGGGTCCGCGCCCTTCCACCAATATTGGCTGCGCGCTGCTGAGACGTCTGCGGCTGCGCCTTTCGATAGCTATTCGGCAGCGGCCGAATCCGCTCGCCGCAATCGCTTCGCTCCGCCTGATGGCGTCTCACGTGCGGGCCTGGGGACGATCGGGTACGGGCTACACATCGATCCGCCGCGTTATCGGGAAATGATGCGAGCTTTTGCACTCCATCTTGGAGTGACGGAGATTTCCGCTACCGTCTCGGACGTCCGCCTGAGTAGCGGCGATGGTTCGATCCAGTCGGTGCAGGTCGGCGGGGCCGAGGCTGCGGCCGACCTCTATGTCGACGCAACGGGTCCCGATGCGCTCCTGAGAAGCCGCCTGGACGACCAATGGGAAGATTGGAGCGAGTGGCTACCGAACGATCGCGTGCTGATCGCTCAGTCGAGTTCACCCGCGGAACCTTCGCTGCTCGACAGCGCGGTCGCGATCCGAGGCGGGTGGCGATGGCAGGCCGCTGCTCCGGGGCAAACGTCTCATGGCGCGGTTTATTCGTCGAAGCATCTGACGGATTCAGACGCGGCGCGCATAGTGGCCGAAAGTGGCTCCAGCGTAGCTCTCGAATCTGCGGTCGATATCCGGCAGGGCCGATGGTCGCAGCCGTGGCTCCGCAACTGTGTGGCGATCGGGGATGCGGCCGTTGCCGTAGAGCCGCTCGAATGGACTAATCTGCACCTCGCCCACGGCGCCATAGACCGTCTGGTCGCGCTGATGCCGGACCGCGACTTCAGCCCGGTGGAGCTATGGGATTACAATCGCCAAGCCGGCGCCGAAGCCGACCGGGTACGTGATTTTCTCGTTCTTCATTATACGACCATGGATGGGCAATCGCGTGCGGCGGTCCCCCCGTCGCTTGCCCACACACTTCAACAATTCTCCGAGCGGGGGCGGCTGCCTTTCTATGAAGAGGAAACCTTCTCGCGCGACAGCTGGCTCGCGGTCCTGTTCGGACAATCGGCGATCCCGGACCGCATCGACCCGCTGACGGAAGCGGTCTCGCCAGCGGAAGCGGACCAAGCGATGGAGCAAATGCGGGGGGCGATCAAAACGTTCGTCGACCGACTTCCAAAATATTCGGATTTTCTCCAACGGATGAGCCAGAAAGCCGCATGACCAACGAACACACCATTCGCAACGTCGTGATCGTCGGCGGCGGGACCGCCGGCTGGATGGCCGCGGCAGCGCTCTCGCGATACCTCGACAACGGCTGCACCAAGATCACGCTGATCGAATCTGAGGAGATCGGGACGATCGGAGTCGGGGAGGCGACGATTCCGCCGCTGATCACCTTCAATTCGATGCTGGGCATCAACGAGAACGACTTTGTCGCCGCGACCAAGGCGACGTTCAAGCTGGGCATCGAGTTCGTAAACTGGGGTGCGATCGGCGAGCGCTATTTTCACCCCTTCGGCAGCTTCACGCAGGACCTGCAAGGGGTTCACTTCCACCAGCTCTACCTTCGTGAGCGCAAGCGCCGCGTAATGCAGGACGTTTCGTCCTGGTCGATGAGCGCCGTGGCGGCGGCGATGGGCCGCTACGCCCGTCCGGGGGTCAACGCGCGCCCCCCCCTGTCGGGTCTCAACTATGCGTTCCACTTCGACGCAGGCCTGTATGCCGCGTTCCTCCGGAACTTTGCCGAAAAGGGCGGCGTGCGCCGCATTGAAGGAAAGATCGTCGACGCGAAACTCGATGGCGAGAGGGGCAATGTCGAATCGGTGGTGCTTACGGACGGTGCGGTCGTTGAGGGCGATCTGTTTATCGATTGCTCCGGGTTTCGCGGGCTGCTCATCGAGCAGGCGCTCGGCACGGGGTATGAGGATTGGTCGCACTGGCTTCCGTGCGACCGCGCGGCCGCAGTGCCGTGCAGCTATTCGGGTGATCCAGATCCATTCACCCGCTCGACGGCTTACGAGGCGGGGTGGCAATGGCGCATCCCGCTGCAGCACCGCATGGGTAATGGCATCGTTTATTCGAGCGCACATCTTTCAGACGATGCGGCGCGCGAGCTGCTCCTGGCCAATCTCGAAGGCGCGCCACTTGCGGAGCCCAGGCATTTGTCGTTCCGCACAGGGCGGCGCAATCTCGCCTGGAATCGCAATGTCGTTTCGCTTGGCCTTTCGAGCGGCTTCGTCGAGCCCCTCGAATCGACCGCCATTCACCTCATCCAGACCGGGATTGCGAGGCTCCTTGGTCTGTTCCCGGATCGCCGCTTCAATCCGGTTGAGCGGGATGAATACAACCGTCAAATGCAAGGGACGTTCGAAGACGTCCGCGACTTCATCATCCTTCATTACACCAAGACCAAGCGCGATGATTCCGAATTCTGGAATTATTGCCGAACATTGACCGTGCCGGACTCGCTCACGGCCAAGGAGGAGCTGTGGCGGGCGAAGGGCCGCATCTTCCGCGACGAGCTTGAGTTATTCCCGACGACGAGCTGGGTCGCAGTGATGCTCGGCCAAGGCGTCATCCCGGAGGATTACGAACCCATCGTCGATGCGCTCGACGAGGAAAAAGTCGCGTCTGCGCTCGAGCAAATGCGTCTCGGAATTCTGCAAACCGCGGAACGCCTCCCGACGCACGGAGAGTTCCTCGCGGAGATTGTCGGACAACGTCCAGCTGAACCGGAACTCCCGGAGTTCGTGTTTTGAGAGAAGACCGCATTAGCCGGATAGTGATCGTTGGCGGCGGAACCGCCGGCTGGATGGCGGCTGCGGCGCTGTCGAAGATCATGGGCGAGATCCCGGGACTTCGGATTGAGTTGATCGAGTCGGATGAAATCGGCACGGTCGGCGTCGGCGAGGCGACAATCCCGCAAATCCAGCTGTTCAACAATCTGCTCGAGATCGACGAGCGCGACTTCGTCCGCGCGACCAACGCGACGTATAAACTTGGCATCGAATTCGTTGACTGGACGCGCCTCGGTCATCGCTACGTCCATCCCTTCGGCTTTTACGGTCTCGACATGAAAGGGATCGAGTTCCACCAACATTGGCTGAAGGGCCGTTTTCTCGGGGATTCGACTTCTCTCGACGACTATTCGCTGGCGATTGTCGCCGGGCTCCAGGGGCGGTTCGCGCATCCGCGCCCCGATCAGCCGAATTCGCCATTGTCGAAGATCAGCTATGCCTTTCAGTTCGATGCCAGTCTCTATGCTCGATACCTGCGCCGCCTCGCCGAAGCGGCCGGCGTGGTGCGCACCGAGGGCCGCATCGTCGAGGTCGCGCAAGCCGGCGAGACCGGCTTTGTCGAAGCGGTGGTCCTGCAAAGCGGAGCGCGAATCGAAGGCGACCTGTTCATCGATTGCTCTGGCTTTCGCGGACTTTTGATCGAGCAGACGCTCAAGTCGGGTTTCGAGGATTGGTCGAAGTGGCTGCCATGCGACCGGGCATTCGCCGTGCCGTGCGAGCTCGGGGGCGATCATTTGCCGCTCACGCGATCGACGGCGCGGCCGGCCGGCTGGCAGTGGCGAATTCCGCTCCAGCATCGGATCGGTAATGGCTATGTCTATTCGAGCGCTCACGTCTCCGACGACGAGGCCGCCGCGACGCTGCTCGCAAATCTCGACGGTCAGCCGCTGGCTGATCCCCGGCCGCTTCGGTTCAAGGCCGGTCACCGCCGCAAGCCATGGATCAAAAACGTGGTTTCGTTCGGGCTCGCAGCCGGGTTTCTCGAGCCGCTCGAATCGACCAGCATCCATCTCGTCCAGACTGGCATCGCGCAGCTGATGACGCTGTTCCCGTCACGCAAGTTTGACGCGCTGGAGATCGATCGCTTCAATGCCGCAACAATCCAGGAATATGTCGATATCCGCGACTTCCTGGTGCTGCACTACAAGGCGACGGAGCGGAATGACTCTCCGTTTTGGGATTACTGTCGCGAGATCGATCCGCCCGATGGCGTGGCCTACAAGATCGACATGTTCCGCCGCAACGGCCACATCTTCCGCGAGCACGTGGAGCTGTTCACCGAAACGAGCTGGCTCTCGGTCCTCGTGGGACAGGGGATTGAGGCTGCGGATTATCATCCCGCTGCGGATCTTTTGGCCGACGAAGAAACTCTCGAACGGCTTGCGCACATTCGGGAGGTCGTCGCGCAGACCGCACGCATGATGCCGACCCAGGACGAGTTCCTGCGGCACCATGGCAGCAAGAGTGAGGTCGCCCTGAGGCGCGCATCGTGAGCGACTTGC
>C688J35102_120989187_pt1 | contig 10348 bp, 7 predicted proteins | sample HopSoiMetagenom2_FD_35102 | JGI IMG/M metagenome (IMG submission 35102) | reverse complement strand
CGACGACCGTGAATGCCGAGGCATCCGGGTCAAACGTCGGGTCAGCCGGGGACGCCATGCTGGCACCCGCCGCGGCCTGCCGAATGACCAGTGCGGACCGAATCTTGGTGAGGGCACCGCTGGAGCGGGCCTCGATCAGGTACTTGTACTGGTTGTAGTCGATGTCGAAGTCGTCGAAGAACGAGACTTCGCCACCGCGGTCCGCTCCGACCGTGTAATCCTGGAGGTTGACGACAACGCCGACGAGGTCCGGCACATCCTCCATGACTTCGACGGTCACGACCTTGGAGACGCCAAGCTCGGCCGCCAAGTCGGTAGCCGTGCGATAGAAACGGCGGCCCTGCGAGTCGCGAGCGAGCAGCATCTGCGTCATGACGGGCAGCGTCGTGTAGAACGTCGGGAGCCCGGAGCCCTTGTAGAACCGCATCGAGTCGAGGATCTTGTCGACGAGGTCCGTCTTGCGGAGGTCACCGTCGACGTCGATCGTGATTGTCGCGGCGTAGAGGTCGTCGTCGTTGACGATTGAGCGAATGCCCGCGCCGTCAGTGGCGCCTGCGGGATCGCGGATCTTGTCTTCATCGTCGATGTCACGGCCGTCGCCAATGAGGATAGCCCTTGCGAGCTCCTCATCGAGCATGAGGCGCATTTCGGCCTTCAGCCAGAGGACGACGTCGAAATCCGTGATGTCGACGATGTCGTCACGGTCGAGCTTCTGCTTCTTGTAGATCGTGCTCGGCGTCGTGACCCGCTTCATCAGACCGAAGAACTCTTCCTTCTTCAGCGTGCCCTTGATGTAGCCCTTGGCCCGCGCCTCGGCGTGGGTGATGTCCGCGGTGATCGACTTGATGCGCGAGAACGGGCTCTTGCGCACGCCCGCGAGGACCTCAGAGACCCACTCGGTACGCCGCGAATCGAACTCGGGCGTGTCCGTGACGGTCCGAGCGTCCGGGAACAGTGTGTCGATGCTCTCGATGCCGTGCTTGAAGGCGTAGTCCTCCACAGCCTCCTTCAGCGAGCCGCGCTTGACGGCGTCCTGCGCGATGCCACGCATCGCGTCATGCGAGAGCACGTTACGGGGTTCGCTCTTGCGACCCTCGTTCGCGGTCTCGAAGACGTTACGTCCGCTCATCTCGTTCTCGTCCTTGTCCTCGTGGGTGATGTCCTCCTTGTCGGAGGCGCCGGTCTCGGTGGTTTCGCCGTCACCGTTGGAGTGCTCGACGGTTTCGTTGTTGCCCTTGGTCTCCAGAGCTGCGCCCACCATGTAGTGGACGACTTCCTGCTGCACTGAAGACATCGACTGGTAGACGTCCTCGACAGTCACTTCCTCGCTTTCGCCATCGGCGTGAGCGCCTTCCGTCTCCGGCTTTTCTTCGGACGTCTCAGTCTTGGTCTCGACCACGGCTCCGTTTGCGTGCTCGAGTTCGAGACCGGTGTAGATAATCGCCTCATCGGCGACGATATCGACTTCTCCGTCGGCGTGCGCGATCTCGATGTTGTCGATCAGGGCGCCAGGATTGGCCCCCGCCAGGACAAGTGAGACCTCGCGGATGATTCCGTGAGAGACCTGCTTAGCCCTCTCGACGAGCGAATTTGCGAAGATTGACAGCGCCGAGATGTCCTCGTGCTGCACCAGTGTCTTCGCGTGCTGGCCCTGAACCGTCTCGTTGAAGAACCCGTAGATGTACGCGCCCTCCGAACGGTGCTCCAGGACTCCGTGCCCAAGGACATTCTCGGGCGAGTTATGTCCATGCTGCCAGACCAGCGGAAGACGATCCCCGTTTTGGCCCTCGAAGGCGCCACGGAGAATTGTCCTGCCGTCCGAACACTTCAGCCCATACTTCGAGGCCCATCCGCTAAAGTCCGGCTTCTGGTCTTCGACGGTGGGGGCCGTGTGCATCAGGCTGGTCTCCGGCGAAGAGTCACCGAAGTCCAGTCGGGACTTTGCTCCCATTTTGACTGTTCCTTTCCTATTTTGGATCTTCGGCGCTCTTAAAGCGCAGCTAGCTTCTGTTTGGCAACTGCGAGCTGTCCTCTCACCTTGGTAGCCAACGTCTTGAGATCCTTGATATGCATCTCATTCGGCTTTTGGCTTGAACTCTTCTTGGAGGAACCACCGCCACCAGACTTGTTGCTGGCTTGCTTCGCCTTGGTCTTGAGCTCTTGATGATGCTTCTTGCGGAACTTCTTTGCTTCACGAGCTGCCTTGGCCTTTTCGGCCGCCGTCTTCGGCTTGTCCTTTTCCTTGGTCGCACGCTCCTTTTTAGCGTTCGACTTGGCAGACGCTTGATCACGTTTGAGGACGGCTTCTTTCTGCTTGATAAGATCTTCGAGCTGTCTTAACTTTTTAGTCAGGTTCGTAATTCGAGCCTGCAACTCCGCCTTCTGTCTTGCTTTGGCGAGGTTGTGTCGGCCACCGGTTGCCCGAGTGCTTGCCGGGGTGCTCGTTCGAGCGGAGCCCGCTGGCTGCTGCGTAGCCCCCCTGTGCCGACCTTTGAGATGCTTGTGTCTCTCGTAATACTGATGGGCTTTAGCCGGATCATAGATCGACCCGGGCCCGCCATTAACACCGACATGCAGGAGCTCATTTAGTTCTTCTTGAGTAGGTGGCCTCAGCATCATCCACCTGCCAATGCGGCATCGATTTCTGCGGTAGTCTGATCAAGCTGAGAATTCAGCTGATCCACGGCCGGATCCGGTTGATCAGCCGGAGGCAGCGTATTGGGACCAGGCGCGTTGATATCAACTCCGGTGTCCGCTTGCGGCATGTTGGCATTGACCAACGCGTCGGCCTTAGGCTCCGGTCGCGGCTTCATACCAATAGCCTGTCGAATCTCGTTGGAGGAGGTGATCTCGTTACGAGAGAACTTATCGGCGATGTCGGCAATTCCGCCTTGACCGCCGATCGGGACAAACTTGAACGGATCCCGGAAATACATAATTGACTGGCCTTGTGTACGGGCTGTCTTCGTGAGGAAGACCCGGATCATTGACTCCACAATGGCATCAAGTATCGGCTCAACCGTTCGCGAGTAGTAGTTCAGCATGATCTTCTCATCAGCTGTGCCATTCATGATCTCAGGAGTGAGACCCAACTCGGCATACAGCTGAGTCTTGAGTTCCTGAATCTGTGGCAAAAGATTGTTGTCTACTGACCGGTTTAGCTGAATAACTTTCTCAGTTCCATCTGTATAGGCAATACCGTATTGGCTACCTGTAAGTTGAAACTCAATGTCTTTGCGCCGCTGTTCAGCTTGCTGCCGCCTGGCTTCCGACTTGATGACGTACGGAAGCTGAATAATCATATCGAGCTTACCCGAGGCGGACTGTTCGTCGCTGTCATCCAGTAGGTTGAGCTTACGAATAAGACGCTGAAGCGTCGAATTCGGCTCGTTCATCACTGAATACAACGGATTCTCGATGACCGCCACCATCTTTTTCGGGAGTGTAAGCTCCTCCCTCGTTCCACGAATCTCGTCGTACAAAGACACGCGAACATGTTGCGGATACCAGTCGGTGATGCGTCCAACCCGCATGGTTCGGATATCGAAGCCACCAGAAGTCTCCGGCGACAGTGTGGTATCCACAGGAACCACCGCAGCCACACCTTCATCCAGGATGGTCATGGCGACGTCCTGTCGAAACGCCCGGCCAGCCTGGTCAACATTGGCTTCCAACGTCAAACACCCGTTGAGACCGCTATCGATATCCTCCAGGTATCGGCCTTGATCGTCCGTACGAACGTGTCGCATGGGCACCGCGGACACATCGACACCGACTCGGGTATAGATCGAGGAGATGATCGAACGTTCGTTCGAGAAGCGTCTTCGTGGTCGCTCGGGTCGACCGCCGAAGTAAGATCCTCCGGCCCCGACTACGAACGGACGCTGTTGGACACTTTCGCTATCCGTAAACGCATTCCAGACGTGTCTCAGCCGGGCTCCGAATCCTGCCATACATCACCTCCTTTCTATCCAGTTCGCGGCCAGATCTGTCCGATGGTGGGCTCGAGGAAACTTCCCGTCGGAGCCACAGCCCCGACAAGAATATATGGCGTCATGAGATGATCAAATCGCAGAGGCTCATTAGCCAATGCGTCCACATCTGTGAGGAACGCAGCTGCAGATGGCGGTATAGGGAACCGGTTAGAGACCGTCGAAGTGAGGCCCACGATTGACGTCACATCGCCGACGTCGATCAAGGGTCCAACCGGGATCGGCTGAACGGTCTGGATCGTGCCAATCGTTACCGGTTCGTTTACAACGGCGATCTGTGCCATCAGGAGGACGCCACTCCGGTATCCCACATGCGGCCGTCAGTTGGGCTATACGGCACCCATAGACGTCCTTGCAGTACGTAGGCATCACCGAAAGCCAAGCCCGGAGGTAGTGGACCCAGGGTGGCCCGCATGCGCTTCTGCTTGCCCAAAGCGTAGCCGTAAATCGCCTGCTCACCGGAAGAGCCGACAAAGATAGCCATACCGCACTCGGCCACCGGGCGAGATCCGCCCTGCAATTTGTCGTTATAGCGCAGGTCGTGATTGGCGAAGCCCAACAAAGGCCCATTGCTCGCTGAGCTACTGCCAGCCGTAGCGACGTAAAATGCGTACCCAGCACAGTTAATATTGGACACACCGGGGTTACGAGCAATCACTCCGTAACCAGATCCAGACAAAGTGAAGCCAGTCATTTGGATTGGCATACCGATTGTTAGCGCTGTCAACGGCGTATACACACCGACATGGAAGAAACCGTTGGACGGACCGTTGAAAGCCACCGTAAATCCGTCTTCGGCCGCGGTGATCCACCACTTGGTAGAGGTACCACCGGGAGTCCAACCAATATAATACGGCTGGCCAGCACTACCGACCGACGGATTTGTACCAAGGGTAAAAGTCTGTGTGTTGCGACCAGACGCATCCCAAGTCTGCGCGGACGGTGAACCCGGAGCCCAGAATGAGGCAAGATGGCTCGACGAGTTATAATCTTCACAGAAGAACAGACGCAACTCACCATTGGAAAGCGTACGGCTGATAACGACGTAATAATCAGACGGAAGACCCGATGGCGTTGCCAAGCACTTAAACACATACCACCGACACGTACCGCTAGCCGCGGTGAATTCTTCGACGAGATCCCACGCAATGTGCGCCGCGACGTCATCACGGATCCGCTCGACCATCGATTGGCCGACAGATCCCGCATCGGGCTGGTTGATGGTGCCTGTGGTAAAGAGGATGGCCATATGTCACTCCGTCCTGAAGAAGCTGTAGGTCACGACGACAGCCCCCGCAACGGAATCGAGATTCGTCACCGAGACGTAGAAATCTGAGTTAAAGGCGTCAGCCGAAGTGATGTCCACTGCGGGACTAAGGATGAGCTCAAGCATGTCCGAGGCGGTAACCACTTCGAGATAGCGCCCGTGATTTCCCCTTGGTGCAACACCAATCGCTCGATACAAATCGGCGTCACGCATAAGGGTCGTCGGATACAGACGTACACGGGCAGGACGATTAGTCATAATCTTGTAGAGCCGCACTGACGGATACATAGTGACCGTCCTGGATTGCGTCTGCGTAGGATCCAGGAACGTACTGGTAGTATCATCTATGTCATGTCGAGCAAAACCGCCTCCGAGCATGAGTGGCTCGCCCAACTCATTGAACAGTTCGATCTTCTCTGGTAGTGTACTTGGATCAAGTGGGTCCCCGGTTACAAGGACGGCCTGACGAATCTTCTGAGAACTGATTCTCGTCATTCATTCCCTCCTCGTTTACTCGAAGGCCTCCTGATTGGCTTTGAGCGCAATGTAGGCGTCCATCATGGCCGCCACGTTATCGATCTTCTCCTCTTGTCGCTTCTTCAGCAGTTTGCGATTGCCGTTAGTATCTTCCAGAGTAATAGCATTACCCATAGCGAAAGACATCAACGATTGATCGAAGATGAGATGGCGATCCTCGGAAAGCTTCTTGAGTTCACCCAAAGGTACGGATTCAGTCTTGGCACCCTGGATAACCTTCTCAATTCCGAACGGACCGTTCTCAGCTTCCCAGCGCTTGACAAATTCCTTGGCGTTGTATGGGTCGTAACCAAAACAGCGAACGTCAAACTCAGACGAGAGTATGTAAGCGTCGAGATCGTCATAAATCTCTTCCCAGTTCAACACCGTACCGGGCATTACATGAAGACTACCTTCCTGAACAAACTCCTCATACTTCTGGCGCATGGCCGATTGCAGCATCATGAGCGTACGCTCAGTGATGTAAGAACGAGTCTTCACTCCGAATCGATCGCCGCCCAATGGAAACAGGAAGGTGAAAGCCCAGAAGTCATCACCTTGCGACGCATCCATTCCTACCGCACAAGGAAGCTGCCAGAATTCGCGAATACGATGTGGCAACGTTTCTTCGTACGTAAAGAAGTAGGTATAGCCCTCCATGGGGATGCCGAAACGCTTGGCAAGAATGTCATTACGTGCCGCCGGAGCTTTCTCCGCTCGTTCAACATCCAGTTGATAAGTCTCGTAGGTAACCGTCTGACCCAGATTAGGATTTGCCTTCAACCACATAGCCGGATCAGCCACTTCTTCTAGATCATCCAGCTTGTAGTGCCAGATCGAGACATGCGGAGCCGAGTATTCACCCTTAAGGATGTCCGCTAGTTCCATTTTGATTGTGTCACCAGAACCATTGCGAACTGTACCTTCAGAGCTAATAGCCACGATCAGGTAATCATCCAGTTTGGATGCTCCCTGTTCCACTGCGCCAATCACATCTTCACGGAGATCACCAGATAGCCATTCGTCGATGCTGGCAATTTTGGTGCGAAGACCCTGAAGCTTGGTGATAGCCATAGGACGAATCTCAAGCAGACTTCCGGTAAGAAAATTCTCGATACCTTTCTTAGTTCCGGCCAACTTTTGACGTAGCATCCGATTGCCCGTAGTATTCTGCATTGAGCCTTCGGTCAGAAACTTGAACAACGGACCCCGAGCACGAGTTATGGCAGTGCGAATGGGTGACATGACCTCTTCCGCCTGCTTCATGGTCGGAGCCGTTGTGATCTGATGTGTCGTCGCCGTGTCAACCGTCATGAAGTAAGATTGAATCAATGCAGCAAACATCGATTTGGCTGCACCTCGAGCTACGATGAGAAAGAATTTCTTGACCAGTCGAATCTTGATCGTTCGCTTTTCGTAATGGCCACCGTGATTGCCATCAGAGGGAACATAGACCGACCGTTCGACGAAGTAGTACCAGCCGAAGATTTGCTCGGCCCATAGTTTGAAAGTAAACAACAAATGCAAGTCGCTACCTTCAGTCAAAGTCATCTCACCTTCACAAAAACGTAAGAAACCCTCGACTGCTTGATCATCGTAGTAGATGTTGGGGTTGGCGGTGAGCGCATCGATCCGATTCATCTCCATCGAGATTTCCCGGTTGACCGGAATCTCTCCACGCATCACCGCATCGCGGAACTGCCCGTAATACACCGGGACTGCATTATTGGACAGCGCCACGTAACCCTCCTTCCCTAGAACTAAGGCGGTCCTCTACGGCCGCGCCAAGTTGAGTACCCGTACGGGACACCAGGCACAAACAGCAAAATAATACCGACGATGATGCAGAGAAGTCCGATCAGCACCCAATGGAGCGCCGCCCACAAAACGACTCCGATCAAGATCAGTGCCAAACCCAAGTGATCACCTCCCTTCATCTTTGCTCTGTTTACAAAGCCAAAGCGCCCACTGTTGCCGCCGTGGCTGCGCCCTTTCTGGCCCTGCGGAGGACGCTTGGAGCAGCCTTCGTGGCACCTTTTCGAAGTGCCTGCTTGCCTTCGGTCTCGAGTTGCCGTGACACGAATTGCTTGCCCTTGGAAGACATAAGGATGCCCACTTGATTTTCGACCTGCAGCCGATTGGCCAAGTCACGCAATTCTTGAGTAGAAAGAGCATTGGTGCCGCTCTTCTTGATGACCTGCTTGGCAACTGCCGCCTTTACTGCGTCAGTGTGAGCGGGTTGTGACGCTCCACCCTTGACTTGAACCTGAGTCTGACGCTTGAGCAGTCCGGTATCAAGATGGGTCTGAGTGGTGACTGCCTCAGCACCGCGGACACCCCAACGCATACCCTTGACACCATAATGAGCCAGAAACTCAGCACCGAGATCTGCGTTCTGCTTCATCCCGAGTCCCTCAGGGACATCCTCGTTGAGTGGTCCCTTGTACAAGGATACCAACTTTCTCTTGGCTGCTACGATCTGTTCCGGAGTCGCCTTGAGCTTATTACCTCGAGCCGAGCCGGTCCCACCCTTCGAGGACAGAACCGCCGCTGCAGCATGGCACCCGTTTCGATTCAGCGTCCCATCCGGCTCACGCACAGGAAGGCTATAACGCGTCTTTGCCGTACCGGCATCTGCCCCTCGATCCAGCAGACACGCGCGCGCGTACTGTTCATCAGTGTAATCGCTGTTCTTGAATTGCGACCAAGCGGTATCAGACACCTTTGCCACGTGCGTCAAGGCACTCATAGCGACATCCATGGGGACAGCCTCCAAAGTATCGTACTCGTCCCAGTAATCCTTGAGCAAGAACTCTGGCCCATCGAAATCATCAGTCCACACCGCGATCTTGTTGAACGTGACGTCGTAAATCGTTCCGATCTGATCGTCCGGGATAGTCTTGGCCGGAGACGCCGGATAACCCAGCGTCAAATGTGGATTCCACGGACCTTCGAACTGCGTGGTGCTATCGTAAGCCGTCTTGATATTGTTGTCCTGTAACAACGCGGCCCGGAAGTCCCGAATCGCCTTGTAGTCGTAGCGACCCTTCTTGAAGAAGAGCACATCCGCCTGATCTGCTCCCAGTTCACCTCGCCGGTCCACCGGGAGATAGAACCGGCTCAGTGTCGTATTGGCTGCATGCTCCACAAAGAGCATGATCTGCTCAAGATTCGCGACTTGGGCGATATCACCCAGGAACAACAGAGTAAGATGAGGAACCTTCTCGCTGGAGACCTTCCACACTCGGTCATTCTCATCAGGAATGGCCACAATAACGAGATTACTCATATAGGACCTCCTGATTGAAGTTTATCCGATGGGGGTCATGACAACTCGTCCAGTGAACGTACCGCCACCGAAATCGATAGTGACCGCGGCATAGCTGGTACCCTCGGTCTTGTCCATCCATCCGGTAATCCGGTAAGGACCACTGATGACCGGGGCGCCTGCGGTTACATCGGTAACAGTGAACTCGCCTTGCAGGAACGTCCTTCCGCCACCACCGGCTGATCCTCCGGCTCCGCGAATACTCATGATCCCGTTAAATATGAGGGGACAGTTGGCGACCGCGGCATGGCCGATAGCCATCACCAATCCGGTATTATTGATAGCCGCCGGAGTATCCGCAGTTGCGGTGGTCCCGGTATTAAACAGACCTGTCATCTGTGATGTTGATGTACTCGTACGCCCATCAGGTCGCGCCGTGATGACTCGGTGGACACCACCCTGAGCCAGGTTTCCGTCAAGTACCACCGCATAACTACGCACAGTTGAATCAAGCGTGATCGATGTATTAGCAGCGGCACTGAGATCTCTGACAATGGGAGCTGATCCAGGACCTGCCGGACCTTGTGGGCCTGTCGCCCCCGTAGGACCTGCCGGACCAACCGCGTACTGGGTGATCGATTCAGTATCAAACTGTGCGCCGTCGAGCCAGACCTGAGAATTGATCGACAACGCCGGATTGACTTTGACGGCCCCGGTAGAAGCGACGATCGTAATGCCGATACCACCAGAGGCATTGCCTTGGTCAAGGAAGAGATCAGCCGGAGGCCGGTAACCTGTGGGCAGCGTAAAAATAGTCGAGTTAGCTGATTGCGCCGTACTTGCAATCAATACACCTCGTAGCGCCACGCGGCCATCCGGATACTTGCGAAAGCCACAAGTCGATAAACCACTTCCCCAATTAGCCCAGCCACTCCCGAACGCCGGTTCACCCGCTGTACCAATAGTGTGCCATGTGTCCATAGGCACTGTGGCGTTGCCACCTGTAGCTCCCGGATCACCCTTAACACCCTGAGGGCCTTGTGGCCCTGCAACACCCTGAGGGCCCTGTGATCCTGTAGCTCCCGGATCACCCTTAACACCCTGAGGGCCCTGTGATCCTGCAACTCCCGGATCACCCTTAACACCCTGAGGGCCCTGTGATCCTGCAACTCCCGGATCACCCTTAACACCCTGAGGGCCTTGAGGCCCCACAAACCCCGTATCCCCCTTCAGCCCCTGAGAACCTGTAGCTCCGGGATCACCCTTGTCACCCTTGGCTCCTGCCGGACCTTGGATACCAGCTGG
>C688J35102_120989188_pt1 | contig 10352 bp, 11 predicted proteins | sample HopSoiMetagenom2_FD_35102 | JGI IMG/M metagenome (IMG submission 35102) | reverse complement strand
CGGAGCCCGCGCCGTGGGGAGCGGCGTGGCGACCGCCGCCCGATTCGTGGGTCGGGGCGTCGCCTCCGCCGCCCGATTCGTGGGTCGGGGCATCGCCGCCGGCGCCCGGGCCGTCGCCGGAGCTACTGGTGCGGTCTGGAACGGCATCACCTGGGTCGCCGGCCAGTTCTGGGACAAGACCATCGGCATCCTGCAGCGCCTCGGCACCTGGATCGTCGACCTGCCCACCCGCGTCGGGCGCCTCCTGAGCGGACTCTGGGAAGGTGTGCGAGCTCTGCGGCCCTGGTCCCTCGACTGGTGGAAGTCGCTGGGCTCGGTGAGCACGTGGACGGGGCTGCTCAAGTGGCTGGGCCACCGGTTCATCGATCTCGTGGACGTCGTCGGCCTGGGCGAGGCGTACGAGACCGTGATGGACTTCGTCAAGTTCAACACGCGCACGCTGACCTCGGCCGAGACAGCGTCGGCGAGGAAGATCTTCGGGGGCACGATCGCGCTGGACCGGGTGAGACTCGACGAGCGCGCCGTGCTCGGACCGGCTTTCAGCGGGCGCGAGTACACGAGCTTCCACACGATCAACGGCTGGGGAGCCATCGACGACGACGTGCTGATCCACGAGCTCACGCACGTCTGGCAGTACGAGCGGGCCGGCGCGATCTACATGCCCCAGGCCATCCACGCGCAGAAATGGGGGGCCGGCTACAACTACGGCGGAGCTGCCGGGCTGCGCGCCGCGCAGGCAGCGGGCGACAAGTTCAGCAGCTTCAACCGTGAGCAGCAGGCCCAGATCGTGCAGGACTTCTCGAAGCTGCGCCGAGGCGACCCCGACGCCCCGCTCTACGCCGGCTTCGTCGCAGAGGCCTCCACGCTGACCCCCGCACAGCTCGTTGCCGGCTTGAGCCCCTGACCGAGCGGACGGAGTGAAGGATGAGGGCACGACGCGGAGCGCATGCGGAAACACCGATCGCGATCCCGCCGATCGTCCGGAGAGTGCTGTCGACGCCCGGGCGCCGCTTCGACGGTCCCGCGAGGGACCGGATGGAGGGCCAGCTCGGACAGTCGTTCGCCGACGTGCGGATCCACGACGGCCCGCAGGCGGCGGCCTCGGCGGAAGCCGTGGGCGCCGAGGCGTACACCTCGGGACGCGATGTGGTCTTCAACCGCGGCCGCTACACGCCGAGCTCACCGAAGTGGGACGGGCTGCTGGCCCACGAACTGCCGCACGTGACGGAGAGGGCTGGCGGCATCCACCGGGCTGTCCTGGGCACGAAGTTCACCCACCCGGCCGGGGTCAAGAGCCTCTTCCGCAAGCTGGAGGTCCATTTCGACGGCGACAAGTTCACCTTCACCGGCGACGGGGGCGTGCTCTTTCAGGTGTCGGCGCAATCCGGCCGTCCTTATACCGTGAGGGGGGCGGACGCCGCCGTGTGCGGGGGAAAACCCGACGACACGTACCTGAACAATCCGCGCTACGAGGGGATCGCGGACAACGGGCCGATCCCCGAGGGCAAATACCAGTTCGCCGCCGCCCAGCTGGCCACCTTCTCCGGCGCCGAGCAGCTGAAGATGATCACGGGCGGCTCGTTCACTGATCCGTTCGGAACTTCCCTGCACGGCGGCGACTGGGGCGTCGGTCGGGTTCCGCTGCGCCAATCTCCATCGTCCCCGTGCCGAGGAAGATGGGCAGCACAGGGGCCCGCAGCGGCTTCTTCCTGCACGGCGGGTCTCTGCCGGGCTCGTCCGGTTGCATCGACGTCGGCAACGACGCCATCGGGCAGCTGGTCAAGGCGCTCCCCGGCTTCACGGGAAAGATCGTGATCACGGTGAAGTACACGGCGCCCCCGCCCACCGTCGGTGCCGCGAAGCGGGCCCTCGGCCGCTTCACCTACCCGAACGCGAAGAACCCCTCACTCAAGGAGCGCATCAAGGCGGTCGCGGGGATGGAGCAGTGAGCGGCGGTCGGCTGCGGGCCGTGGCCCGGGCCGGGCTCAGCGGCTCGGGGCGACCACTCGGCCCGGACACACGGCGGCTCATGGAACACCGTTTCGGGCAGTCGTTCTCGGAGGTCCGCGTGCATGACCATGCGGGCGCGGCCCAGGCCAGCTGCGCTCTGGACGCACAGGCCTACACCGTAGGCGCGCACATCGCCTTCGGCGCCGGCCGGTACAGGCCAGACACGCCGGAGGGCCGCGGCCTCCTTGCCCACGAACTCGCCCATTCACTGCAGCAGCGGAGCGGGACGGCCGATCCCGGCCCGGCTCGTGACACGGCCGCCGCCGAGGAGCAGGCGCACGCGATGGCCGGGGCGGCCGCCCGGGGCGAAGCCATTCCGGCCGCCACCCGGTACCCGGCCGGGCCGATGCTCGCCGACCGGAGCTTCTCGCTCACGTTCGACGACGGCCCGCACGCCGCGCCGCTCGGCTCGGGCGAAAACCGCACCGAGAACGTGCTGGACGCGCTGAAGGCTCGGGGCGTGCGGGGTGGATTCTTCGTACAGACCGGCGTCGCCATCCGGATGGCCAACCGAATCGGGCGGGCGCTCGTGGCCCGGATGCACGCCGAAGGCCACACCGTGGGAGTCCACACCGGAGGCACTGCTGATCACGAAGCGCATCCGAAGGCCGAGGCGGACAAGCGACTGGAGGGGGAGCTGCGTTCCGGCAAGGCCGCGATCGAGAAGGCCACAGGCACGGAGCCGAGCTTCGTCCGGCCCCCCTTCGGGGCTTTCAACCGCGCCGTCACCGCGACGTACCAGAGGACCGGGCTGACGAACCTGCTCTGGGACATCGACGGTGACCGGGACGTGACGTCGCCGGAGGGTTTGCTCAAGCGGATCGACGACGGCGTAGCGGCCGTCAAAGCCCGCAACTGGAAGGCGAGCACCGCTTCACCGCACATCGTGGTCCTGCTGCACGACATCCGGCTCAACACCTCGCAGAACGTCCATGCGGTGATCGCCCGCATCAGGAAGGCCGTGACCCGGGTCAGCGACGGGGTCGACACCGCGACCTTCTCACCACCGTGACCATTGCCCCGCGACCGCCTCGGCCGGTGGTGAGCTGCGTGTTGCCGACCCGGGACCGCCGTCCCTTCGTGACGCGGGCGATCGAGTACTTCCTCCGCCAGGACTACCCCGACCGTGAGTTGGTGATCGTCGACGACGGCGAGGACCCGGTCGGGGATCTGGTGCCTGCCGGGAAGATGTTTCGGTACGTCTGGCTCGACCGGCGACTCGTGCTGGGTGAGAAGCGGAACGTCGTGAACGACCTGACCGAGGGCGAGATCCTGCTGCACTGGGACGACGACGACTGGTCGGCCCAGAACAGAATCAGCCGTCAGGTGGGCCTGCTGCAGGCGACCGGGGCCGACCTGTGCGGCGCGGGCGATCAGGTCTACTACCGACCGAGCACGGACCGGGCCTGGCGCTACCGGTACCCGCTGCGCGGCTGCTGGGTCGCCGGAAACACGCTCTGCTATCTGCGCTCCCGCTGGGAGGAGCACCCTTTCGACCCCGTACCAGAGGGCGAGGACAACCGCTTCGTCCACGCCGGCCGACGCCCCGTGGAGGTCGCCGGCGTCTTCCACATCGGCATCCTGCACCCCGGGAACACCTCACCGAAGCGTACGTACGGCTCGCGCTGGTCACCCGAGCCGGCCGCCACCGTCCACCGTCACCTGGGCCCCGACCTCGCCCTCTACCGCTGAGAGGCCAAGCATGAGGATGCACGAGCCGGACGGCCGACGATCCAGGCTGGAGGTACCCGAAGGCGAGCGGGCCCTCCCCGTGCCGCCCGTCGTGGAGGCCGTTCTTCACACGCCGGGGCAAGCGCTGGACGCCGCGACCCTCGGATACTTCGAGCCGCGCTTCGGGCAAGACCTCAGCCGCGTCCGGGTGCATGACGATCCGGCGGCAGCCCTGTCCGCTCGGACGGTGAACGCCAACGCCTACACCGTGGGCACCGACGTGGTGTTCGACCGGGGCCGCTACGCTCCCGCGACGTCGGAAGGGCGCCGTTTGCTGTCCCACGAACTCGCTCATGTCGTGAATCAGCAGAAGGGGGCTCCCGCGCGAGGTGTGCTCCGCCAGGTCAGGAGACCTGAATGGGAGCTGCCCGTGCCGCTCGCGGCGATGTCGGATCAGCAGCTCCAGGACCGTTACGACGCGATCGTCGCGTATTTCCTGGCGGCCAAGCAGTCGACGGTCGGCGACGACAAGATCCAAAACGAGGCCGGCCAGATCGGCGCCATTCTCGCCAGCCGCGCGGGCCGGACGTTCGACGCCGCTGACATCGCACGCATGCGCGCGTTCTTCGAGGCCAATGCCAAGGCGCCTAAGCCCAAGAGTTGCATCGCCACCCTCAACGAGGGGGTGAAACTGGTACTCAGCAAACCGAAGCAGAAGACCCGCGGCAGCGTGGACGAGACAGCTGGCGAGCTGCAGGCGACCGGCCGGGCCGGCGCCGTGCGCGAGGTCGGATTCCTCGACGCACGGGGGCGGCGAACGACAGGGACACTGTCGCCGGTGCGCCTTCGCGAGAGCGTGTGGGATGCGGTGATCGCCCAGTCCGGTGGCGATCCCGGCTGGAGTGTCTTCGTGATGAGCCTGATGGACGGCTACCACAGCGTCACGCTTTCCCTCGACAACACGGATCCGGCTAAGCCCAAGATCTTCTGGTCCGACCAATGGTCCACGAAAGGCGGCTTCAAGGAATACACCAAGGCGACCTTGGACGCGGAGATCGAGCATCTGACCCACGCCTGGTGGGAGGAAGAGGCGGCGGGCACCGGTGAGTCGGCATTGAAGACCGGGCGGGCGATCCGCATGAACACGGTCGTGCGCCTGTACCGCCTGCGCCGTGAACCGCAACACCTCGGCCCCCCGCCGGTATCCCGGTCCATTCGGCCGGCGCCCTGACCCCTCCTACGAGCGCCGAGCCGCGCTACTTCGGGGCTCTGGGGCCACCCCTGGCCTCGACAGCACTTTGGAGTTGCGCGCGTCCGGTTCTCCTGGCGCCTGCCCCGGGCGAGCACCCACGCCAGGTCGGTGCGCGAGGAAAGGCGAAGGAGCCCGATCGCAGCTTGGGATCAGACGTCCAGTGTGCCGGCGCCCATGTCGATGTCCCGCATGCCCGTAGCCGCTGCGGCCACTGGTGCGCCCGCTGGCGTCGTACTCGTCGCTTGCGGCGATCCCGTCATGTCGTTTGCCAGCTAGACCAGCTGGAGAGCGTCCACCTAGATCACCGCGGCGGCAACCGCTCACGCAGTGCGCGGCGGAAGGCCGCCGAGCGGTCGATCGCGCCACCTCCACCGCGGCCCGCCAGGCGTCGCTGCGCGCGCAGCAGGCCCCGACGCCGGCGGAGTGGCCGTCGACGACGCCCAGCAGCCGCCCCAGCAGCGGCGTCGACGAACGGTCCTCCGCACGTCATCAGTTGAAGAGCGGACTCTGCTGTCGACACGTACACCCACGGAGGAGAACTCCTGCTTGGGATACGTGTGCACGGAGTCCACGGCGAAGAAGGGTCGTTCTCCCGTCGGCGACCCGGACGACGTCACTGTTGGACGCTCGGAGGGCGTGCACCCGGGGACCCCCAGCTCCTCGTAGGGATCGACACCAACGATGTCGCTACTGGCGTGGGCCATCTCGCACCCGCGAGCGCCAGCCTCCGAGCTCCGTGGAGCCGGCTCCTCTGGGCCGCTCTGATGCACGACGTTCTTAGCGGACGGCCGCCGTCATCCATCGCCGCGGGAGGCTGTCGACCAGGCAGCACATCTGCTGCGTCGGGGCGGCGCCGATCTCGTCGGCCAGCATGGCCTGGAACGACTCGTAGGCACGGACCGCCTCAGCAACATTTCCCTCAGCCAGGTGTACGCGCACGACTGTTCGGTGGGCACTTTCTCTCAGTGGCTCAGCTCGCACTGCGGCGTAAGCCGCTTGGACGGCCTCTCCGTAGCGGGCTGCGGCCGCAAACTTCTCGGCCAGCGCCTCGAGGGCGTACATGCGGAGTTGTCGCAGCCGCTCACGCTCGAGCAGGACCCAATCGTCGTACCACCCCGGAAGCAGCTCCCCCGGCAGCCCCAGGTCCCCTGTCGTCAGGCCGTCCGTTGCGCAACAAGGGTCCATGGCCCGCCGCGCCCACTCGGTCAGTTCGTGGACGTCTACGAGCACGTCGTGAGCGATCGACAACGTGCCGCCGGACACCGTGATGAGCCCCGGTGCGATCTTGTGGACCCGCCAGAGGGAAGAACGCAGGCTGCCATGCGCGTGCTCTTCGGTGACGTCCGGCCACAGCTTCCCGGCGATCGCCGTTCGCGCCGGCCGTCCGGAAAGGCTGAGATGTGCGATGAGGCGCTGGACCGCTCTAGGGAGATCCGGGGCCGAGCCGGGACCGGCGCCCGGCAGCTGAAGAGTGAAACCATCCAGCAAGCGGACACGTGTAACCCGTGCGTGGTCCATCGGTTCCCCCTTTGGCCCCGTGAGTGTCGTTTGACGGACGGTTTCGGCGCCACAGCGGTTCGAAATGTGAAGCAGCCGCTACTGCATGTCAATCCGCTTTGCAGCGTCGCGGATGACTTCGTTAAGCCGATGACTCTCCGCATTGGTTACCTCACGGGGCGACGGCGCATAGGCCTGCGTGAGACCACCGAACGAACTCCGGTGTCCGCGGAGGTGTCGGGCGCTGGGACCCTTCCCGGCACCATGAGGGAGGAAGCTGCGCGCCCCGAAGCGGAGAGGCTTCACCATCGTGAGACCGTGTCGATCCCGCTATTGATCGGTAGCGGAAAACTCCCTGAGCCACTCGCTGACTGCGCTGGTCACAGCGTCCGGCGATGACGTGACTGCGATCGTTCGATCGCCCGCCCCGTCCAGGCCCACCGCAGTCACGCGGGCACGGAAGGTGTCAGCGCCGTCCTCTAGCCAGACTCTGACGAGCAGCGCAGCGCTTCGGTCGTCTGTCAACGGCCACCAATCTCCAGACGGATCATGCCAGGCGGCGGTCGCGCGCGATGACCTGGAACGCCCCATGGGAGTCATCGTGATCGTGACCCGGAGTGAGTGCACTCCCCCGACCGGACGAAGTCAACGCCGGTCTCGGGCACAGAATAATCACCGTAAGTAACCATTAGCTGCTTGACGACGTCTGCGAGATCATCGGTGTAGTCCCGCGGGCTGGCCGGGCACGCAGCTGGTCATCTCCGGCGCCCACGCGGGCTGAAGTAAGCATCAGTGCGGTGCTGCTGGGTGAAGCCTGTCAGCGCTCATCTGCTGCACATCAGAACTCGACGGGACGTTCCCGTCGGTCACCTCCGCCCCCGGGGGGAGGACCTTGGCAGCGGGACCTTGGAGGTCCGGCGGCAGACCCGTCCCTCCCGGCGGCGGCAGGCCTGTACTGGCCAGTCGGAGTCGTGTCTATCGCACCGAGAGGAGCGTCAAGCCGGATGGGCTATGAGGTGACCCGAGCTCGAAGGGCTATGTGGATGGAGAACAGCACCACGATGGGGTCCAGCCTCGACGAGGTCTTCGTCGGCATCTAATGGGGCGCGAGCGTCAGGTCCGCATGAGCTACTCCCTGCTGCGCCTGGCCGGCGCGGTGCTGATCGAGGCGCACGACGAATGGCAGGTCTCCGATCGCCGCTACCTCCCCGAAGGATCCATGGCCCTGCTCCGGACCCGGCCCGTCGAGGAGGTGGCGCAGCCGGCACTGATCGCGTCATAGCCCCACACCGCCGACCATCGGTAGGACTGACTACATCCACCACTCAGCGGGACGTCACCTAGCGGCCTCCTCCCGCCGCAGAATGGAGGCCGTACGGGCTCGGCCTCACCTCCCGCGCAGCACCGTCCCCCAGTCGGTTCCGTCGCCGCTGTCGACCGGCGTCCAGCTGCCCTGTCCGAACCCCCGGCGATGCACCCGCGACCCCTTCGCAGGCCCGGCTTCCACTCGACCAACTGCCGCCGGACCAGCGGCCCCTCGGTGCAGCGGTCGGCAACCGTGCTCGAGAAAGGGCACCGGTGACGCGGCCGTGACGCCTGGGTGACAGCTCGGGGAGAGCATGCCCCGTCACCTTTCCCCACGTTACCGACTGCCCGCGCACTCCAGGAGGCCGGTATGCCGGGCCGCGACGACGACCCACAGCGCCTCGGAGGTCACGCCGGCGAGCGGAGGCGGCAGTTCGAGCGCGAGCGCGGCCTAGTGGAAGCGCCCGAGCTCGATCTCTCCGTCGTCGAGCGTCACCTCGACCGTTCGACCCCCGGAACTACCGTGGCATGGACCTCGGCGGCCCATTGGGCCGTGGCGTCGACACTCGAACGTTCAGCGGCGCGGCCGTGCGCAGTATGAGCTGATAGCGGCGGAGGAGCGGGCATGACGGTGCCCCCGGCGGACTGGCGCGACGGCTGGATCTACTTCGCACTTGTTGACCGCTTCAATAACCCGTCGCAACCTCCGGAGCACGCCTGGGACAAGCCGTGGAACGGCTTCCAAGGGGGGAACGCTGCCTGGGCTCACCGCGCAGCTCGGGGATCGGGGCGTCGCCGCCGGGGATAAGACGAGCGTTGACGGCATCGCCCAACAGAACGATGCCTCCATGAGCTTGGCCATGCATCTGCGGCACCGGTCGTCGGAGCAGGTGGCGTTTGACCCAAACCACGCCTTGATGCAGAACGGAACGAGGTGCTGCCCCCGGCTGTGCTCGCGCCAGTCGAGAAAAGAGCGGTGGCCGCGAGGAGGGTTCCTAGGAATTGCAGCGCCGGGCCGAGCCACTTCCGCGCAGTCACGAGGGCACCCTCTCAGGCGTCAACCCGTCCCTGGCAGCCAATCGGCGCACACCGGCACCGGGCCGCCGTCCCGGTCACCGTCCTGTGGGCCGTGCCGGCAGGGGAAGTCATGCCCTTCGGGGAGGCAGTCGGCGCGCTTCGGAGGCAGTCGACGCGCTTCGCGCGGCATCCACTCCTTGACCCACACGGACGACACGATGGGCGCATGAGGAGCTTCCCGCGGCAGTCCGGTCCTCGGACTGAGCCGGGGGTCTTCCAGGGCTGCGGTGGCGCCGGTGACGCGGCCGTGACGCCGGGGTGACAGTCCGGGGAGAGCATGCCCCCGTCACGTTTCCCCACGTCACCGCCCGCCCGCGGTACACCCGGAGGCCAGCTTGACGCGCCGCGACGACGACCCGCAGGGCCCCGGAGATCACGCCGGGGAGCGGAGGCGGCAGTTCGAGCGCGAGCGCGGCCTAGCTGGCCGTAGGTCGTGTCAAGGCAGTGGTTAGGCGTGCGGGATCGGCTCCGCCTTGCGGAGCTGGAGTGTGCTTGGCCGGTTGCGCGGCCCGTCGGGGGGGTGCCTGGCGCCCACGCTGACGTATGCGACCTCACTGTGGGGGTGGGTCGTCTGGCCTCGTTCGGGCTGCCGCATGGCGAAGGACCCGGGCGCCAAGCTAGTAGCGGCGTAACACCTGACGGTGTCCGCCATAGCGGACGCGGCGTCTGTTCCGGGTCCTTCGTGCCGTTGAGGGTGGCACTGCCGGCCGGAGTTGTGAAGAGCGGTCTGTCAGTCCTCCCTGGTCCAGCGTGCCGGGTCGTAGTTGGCCTGGTCGCGGACGAGTGCGAAGGCGATCCGGTTGGCTCGGTGGGCCATCGCGCAGGCGATGACCAGGCCCTTCTTGCCGCGGGCCCGCAACGCGTCGGCGTACTGCTTGGCGGAGGCGTCGTTGAGCCAGAGGCCGAGGCCGAGGTCGATCAGGGCGCGGCGGAGTTCGACGCTGCCCTCGCGGCTGATCACGCTGTCCCGGCGCCGCCAGCGCGCCGACGTGGACGCGCTGCGCGAGTTACAGGCCGCGATCAGCGACTATATGGCAGAGGCGCTGACCTCTTAGCCTCGATCCACCGACGGACCGGGGCGTGGCCGGTGAGTTCCGGCGGGGTTGCGGTCGTGCTGCCCGGGCGTGAGGAAGCCGCCGGTGTGCCCGGCCTTTCCACTGGTGTTCCTTGGTCGTCGGGGCGGTGTGTCGACGGTCAGGTTGCAGGGGCTGGTGCGAGGAGCACGGCGCGGTAGATCGCGGACCAGTCGTTGTGCCAGGGCCAGTCGGTGGGCAGATGCAGTCGCAGTCGGCGGGCGGAGGTGGCGATCCGGGCCGGGACGTTGATGAGTTTGCGGCGGATCGTCGCGGTGGTCGCCTTCGCCAGGGCCGCCTTCGTCAGGGTGGCGGCGGCGCGGGTGAGGTTGAAGGCCATGACGGCGCAGACCAGCCAGGCCGCGTTGGCGTTGAAGACGCCCGAGGGCAGGTGGGCCAGGGCCGAGGCCTTGAGGTCGGCGTGGACGTTCTCGATGATCGCGTGCCGCCGGTGGGTCTGGTCCGCG
>C688J35102_120989190_pt1 | contig 10360 bp, 8 predicted proteins | sample HopSoiMetagenom2_FD_35102 | JGI IMG/M metagenome (IMG submission 35102) | reverse complement strand
GGTAGCCCGACGCCAGCTCGAACATCGCGTGGTTGAGGCTGTGGAAGCCGGCCAGCGTCACGAACTGGAACTTGTAGCCCATGCGCCCGAGCTCGTTCTGGAAGCGGGCGATCGTGTTCGCGTTCAGCCCCGCCGCCCAGTTGAAGCTCGGCGAGCAATTGTAGGCGAGCAGCTTGTCGGGGAAGCGCGAGTGGATCGCCTCGGCGAACCTGTGCGCGTCTTCCAGGTCGGGATGGCTGGTTTCGAACCAGAGCAGGTCGGCGTGGGGCGCGAAGGCGAGCCCCCGGGCGATGCAATGATCGAGACCGGTGCCGTCCTTCAGTCGGAAGAAGCCCTCGGGCGTCCGTTCGCCCGTGATGAAGGGTCGATCCCGTTCGTCCACGTCCGACGTAATGAGCTTGGCGCTTTCGGCGTCGGTGCGGGCGACGATCAGCGTCGGCACTCCGCAGACGTCGGCGGCGAGCCGCGCCGCGTCGAGGTTGCGGATCGCCGCCTGGGTCGGAATCAGCACCTTGCCGCCGAGGTGGCCGCACTTCTTTTCGGAGGCGAGCTGGTCTTCGAAGTGAACGCCCGCGGCGCCCGCTTCGATGTACGCTTTCATGATCTCGAAGCAGTTCAAGGGCCCGCCGAAACCGGCTTCGGCGTCGGCGACGATCGGCGCGAACCAGTCGCGCTGTGCGCCGCCTTCCATATGCTCGATCTGGTCGGCGCGCTGCAGCGTCTTGTTGATCTTGCGCGCAAGCTCGGGCCCGGAATTGGCGGGATAGAGCGACTGGTCGGGATACATCGACCCGGCGACGTTGGCGTCCGCCGCAACCTGCCATCCGGACAGATAGATGGCCTGAAGACCGGCGCGGACCATCTGCATCGCCTGGTTGCCAGACAGAGCGCCGAGCGCGCGCACCGGCTCTTCCTTTTTGAGCAGCTCCCACAGCTTCAGCGCGCCGCGGCGGGCGAGCGTATGCTCAATCGGCACCGAGCCGCGCAGTTTCTGCACGTCTTCAACGCCGTAGGGCCGCTCGATGCCATCAAACCGGCCACTGGGGGCCGTCACTACCTGTCCGAAGTCGCTCATCGTTATTCCTTCGAGGGGAGTTCGAGCCTCAGAAGAACCCGCGCAGCTGGTAAATGTCCCGTCGAAAAGAGCTAAGCTGACAGATTCAGACTTGTGTACGTTGTAAAGTTCATGACAAGGTGACACGTGGCTCAGCGAAAGCTCTTTCTCGGCGCGCGAGTGAAGCGGCTGCGGCGCGAGCGCGGACTGAACCAGAGCCAGATGGCCGACGAGCTCGGCATCTCGGCCTCTTACCTCAACCACCTAGAGCGCAATCAGCGGCCGGTCACCGCAGGCATATTGCTGCGCTTGGCCGAGATCTTCGATGTGGATGTGAAAGCGTTCGCGTCCGAAGCGGGAGACAGCGGCGGCGCCAACCAGCTGGCCGAAATCTACTCCGACCCGATGCTCGCAGACCTCGGCGTCGCGCGCTACGAGCTCGTCGAGCTCGCCGACAACGCGCCGGCGGTCGCCGAAGGAATTACGCGGCTCTACACTGCCGTGCGCGAGATGCAGCGCCGGCCCGAAGGTGAAGAGCGGCGCGCCGACCCTCGTTCATTGATCACACCAGAGACGTGGGTGCGCGATTACATCCAGGCGCAGCGCAACCACTGGCCGGAGCTGGAGGAAGCCTCTGAGACTCTCGGGGGAGCGCTCAACCACCCGCTGTCGATCGCCGAGCCGCTTCGCCAGCGCCTCAAGGATGCGTGGGGCGTGGAAGTGCGCGTCGTCGGCCCGGAAATCCTGGAAGATGCGAGCCAGCATTACGACCCGCAGCGCCGCATGCTCATGCTTTCATCGTTGCTTCGTCCTGAGAACCGCCAGTTCGGAATCGCCTATCAGCTCGCTTTGCTCGAATTCGCGCCGATCATCGCGCGCATGCTCGAGGCCGGGCGGCCGCCCGATCCGGGCAGCCGGCGGCTACTGCACATGAGCTTCGCCAATTACGCGGCCGGCGCGATCATCATGCCGTACGGCAAGTTCCTCCGCGCAGCCGAGGAACATCGTTACGCGCTCGACCGGCTCTGCGCGCAGTTCGGCGCTAATGTGGAGCAGGTCGCACACAGGCTGACAACGCTTGGGCGCTCCGGCGCAAAGGGAGTGCCCTTCTTCATGCTGCGAGTCGATCCAGCGGGGAACATTTCGAAGCGCTATGCGGGCGAGAACTTCCCCTTTTCACACTTTGGCGGTACCTGCCCGCGCTGGCATCTCCATGCCGCATTCCAAACGCCCGGCCAGACGATCCGGCAGCTGATCGAGACGCCCGAAGGCGAGCGATTCTTCACCATCAGCCGAACGATCGAACGGCCGATCCGGCCCGACCTGCGCGACGACGCGCTGCTGGCAATTGGGCTCGGCTGCGACGTCAAGTACGCACCTCGTATTGCATATGCCGACGGCCTGGATCTCACGAACACGCCGGCGACTCCGGTCGGCCCCGCCTGTGCGATCTGCCCGCGTCTGCAATGCGCCTATCGAGCGACCGCTCCTGCCGGGCGGATGCTCGCGGTCGAGGAAAACCGGAAGACGATTTCGCCGTATCCGTTCGTGCCGACCTAAGGCGCGACCGGCTCGCGCTCGAGCGCTGCCCGGTCCCACTTTGCCAGGTTGGCCGCGGCTTCGTAGGCCGACTGCAAGAACTCGCCGAGAGTGCGCTCGGGATCGGCGGCGCTGCGCACATCCGCATAGGGTAGCACGAACTCGCCGAAACTCTCGTCGAAGCGACCGTGCGCGACCGTCGCCTCGCGATAGCCGGGCGGCTCGGGATAGACGTAGCTGTAGAAGAATGGCTCGGCCGGTGTGACGCCGCCTGCCCAGAAGCCGCCGCTCGAGACTTCGCGGCTGTAGGCCTCACGCGCAACGCGATCCGGAAGTCCCGGAACTCCGCCGGGATGCTGCGGCGCGTCGCGGCCGGAGAACAGGCTGACCGAGAGATCGAAGCTGCCCCACCAGAAGTGGACCGGGCTCGCCTTGCCGGTGAATCCGGCGCGGAATCGCTGAAAGATCGGCAGCATTGCGGCGATCGCTTCGCGGAACCGTCCGCCGGAGCCGCGATTGTACTCGCGCCGAATTGTGTCCTCGGCAAAGGGAGTCGCGTCGGGGATTTCGTTTGGCCGACCGTTAAAATCGGACGGCAGGTCGTGCCGCTCGAGCATCGCGACGAGCCGCTTATGCAGCGCGGCGATGCTCCCGGCATTCAGCGGAAGCTCCTCGCGCGATTCGTCGCTGACCCAAAGCACGATCGCGTGGCGGCAGAGGTCGAGAGTTAGCGTAAACGTCCGCCCGCCGCTCGCCGCAGTCGGCAGCGCTGCAAGACCGCGCGCGTTGGGCTGCAGCGCCACATGCCAGCCGTGGTTCATCCACGGCGCATGCGCCACGCGGATCTTGCCGACCATCTGCGCTGCAAGGTGCAAGATCGCGAGGGTTTCGTGATCGCGCTCGACGTTCAGCTCGGGCCAATCGCTCATGTTTGACGCCTTTGCATTTTGCGGTGCGGCAAGGCTAGAGCCGCGCCGATGATCGAAGCCGAAACCATGCTCGACCGAATTCTCGCAGCCCAGAGCCTGCAGGACCTCGATCATGTGCGCGTGTCGCTGCTCGGCAAGCAGGGTGAGATCACGGCCAAGCTGAAGTCGCTCGGCGCGATGGATGCAGAAACGCGTTCGGCCGAGGCGCCAAAGATCCATGCGCTTCGCCAACGCGTGACGGACGCGATCGCCGACCGCAAGGCCGCGCTCGAAAACGCCGACCTCGAACGAAGGCTTGCGACCGAGAGGATCGACCTGTCGCTCCCCGCACCCGAGACCCCGCAAGGTACCGTCCACCCCGTCAGTCAGGTGATGGACGAGCTCGCGGAGATTTTCGCCGATCTCGGCTTCTCGGTCGCCGAAGGACCCGAGATCGAAACCCAATGGTACAATTTCACCGCGCTCAACATGCCGGAATTTCACCCGGCGCGGGCGATGCAGGATACATTCTACCTGGAACCGAGGACCGCGGGTGAGGAGCCGCGCGTGCTGCGGACCCACACTTCTCCCGTGCAAATCCGCGCGATGGAAGCGCACGGCGCCCCGATCTACGCCATCGCTCCGGGTCGCGTGTACCGCTCCGACAGCGACGCGACGCACACCCCGATGTTCCACCAGGTCGAAGGACTGGTGATCGACCGCGCGATCACGCTCGGGCACTTGAAGTGGACGCTCGAGACCTTCTTGAAGGCCTTCTTCGAGCGCGACGACGTGGTGCTGAGGATGCGGCCTTCGTACTTCCCGTTCACTGAGCCGTCGGCCGAGGTGGACGTCGGCTGGTCCATGGAAAAGGGCCGGCGCGTGGTCGGCGGCCAGGAAGGGTGGATGGAAGTTCTGGGCTCGGGGATGGTCCACCCGCGGGTAATCGCCAATTGCGGGCTCGACCCGGACGAATGGCAGGGCTTCGCCTTCGGCTGCGGCATAGATAGGCTGGCGATGCTCAAATATGGCATGGACGACCTCCGCGCCTTCTTCGACGGCGATATCCGGTGGCTGAAGCACTATGGATTCCGCGCGCTCGACGTGCCCACCTTGAGCGGGGGAGTGGGCGCGTGAAGTTCAGCCTGAGCTGGCTCAAAGATCATCTGGAAACGGACGCGTCGGCCGAAGCGCTCGCGGACAAGCTCACCAACATCGGCCTGGAAGTCGAGGAGTTGAGCAATCCCGCCGAGGCGCTCGGGCCGTTCAAGGTCGCGCGGGTGCTCACCGCCGAGAAGCACCCGCAGGCGGACAAGCTTCAGGTGCTGACGGTCGATGCCGGCGAAGGCGCAGTGCAGGTCGTGTGCGGCGCCCCGAATGCGCGCGCGGGGATGCTCGGCGTGTTCGGCCCGCCGGGCGCGTACATTCCCGGCAGCGACATGACGCTGAAGATCGCCGCCATCCGCGGCGTCGAAAGCCGCGGGATGATGTGCTCGGCGCGCGAGCTCGAGCTCGGCGAGGACCATAGCGGGATCATCGAGCTGCCGGGGGACGCGCCCGTCGGTGCGGCGTTCGCCGACTATTCGGCGCTCGGCGATCCCGTGTTCGACGTGGCGGTCACCCCAAACCGACAGGATTGCATGGGCGTGCGCGGCATCGCCCGCGATCTCGCCGCCGCCGGGATGGGCAGCCTGAAGCCGCTCGCCGTTCCGCAGATTAAAGCATTCGATCCCTGCCCGGTGGACATCCGCATCGAAGATCCGGAGGGCTGCCCTGCCTTCTTCGGCCGCGCCATCCTTGGTGTGAAAAATGGCGCCTCTCCCGAGTGGATGCAGCGGCGGCTCAAGGCCGCCGGCCAGCGGCCGATCTCGGCGCTGGTGGATGTCACCAACTATTTGACGATCGGCTACGGTCGGCCCGCGCACGTCTATGACATCGCGAAGCTTAGCGGCGGACTCACAGCGCGCGCGGCCACAGCCGGCGAGCGGGTCCTCGCGCTCAATGAGAAGGAATATTTGCTCGCGCCGTTCATGACCGTCATCGCCGACGACGACGAAGTCCATGACATTGGCGGTATTATGGGTGGCGAAAAGTCGGGCGTCAGTGAGACGACCACTGATGTGATGCTCGAAGTCGCTTACTTCACGCCCGAGCGGATCGCGCGAACCGGCCAAGCTCTAGGGATTAGCAGCGACGCGCGCAGCCGGTTTGAGCGCGGCGTCGATCCCGGCTTCCTCGACGAAGGACTGGCGATCCTGACAGGACTCATTCTCGACATTTGCGGTGGCAAGCCCACGCTGGCGATACGTGCAGGGGAGCCGCCCAGCGGCAGCAAAATCATCGACGACTTCGATCCGGAGCAAAAGACCCGGAAGTTGGCTGGGTTGGAAATCCCGCAGGCAAAGCAAATCAAAATCCTTGAAGAGCTCGGCTTCATGGCCCGCACCAACGGATCGTCTCACGAGTTCGAAGTTCACGTTCCCACTTGGCGGCGTGACGTCGAGGGTCAAGCGGATCTGGTCGAGGAAGTCGCCCGCATCACGGGTTATAACGAAGTGCCCTCGAGCCCGCTGAAGCGCGACGCGGGGGTCGCCCATCCGACCGCCACACGCCCGCAGCTGATGGAACGGCAGGTCCGCCGCACCACCGCGGCGCGCGGCCTGGACGAGGCCGTGACGTGGAGCTTCATCTCCGAAGAGGAAGCGCAAGCGTTCGGCGGCGCGGACTGGCGGCTCGCCAACCCGATCAGCGAAGAGATGAAGGTGATGCGCCCGTCACTCCTGCCGGGGTTGATCGCAGCGGCGCGCCGCAACCTCGACCGCGGTGCCTCGTCCGTGCGGTTGTTTGAGGTCGGCCGCCGCTATCTCGGCGACGCCGAACATCCGACGCTGTCGCTGCTGCTCGCCGGAGAGAAGCGCGAGAGAGAGTGGCAGTCAGGCACGGCGCAGAGCTTCGATGCGTTCGACGCCAAGGCCGAGGCCTTGGCGCTGCTCGAGGCAGCGGGCGCCCCGACTGCGAACCTGCAGGTATTCCCCGACGCCGGTTCGACGTGGCACCCAGGCCGGTCGGCGAAGCTCGGGCTTGGACCCAAGACCATCGTCGCGGCCTTCGGTGAGCTTCATCCGCGGCTGCAAAGAGAGCTCGACGCGCCCGCCGGCGCCGTCGCCGCCGAGATCTACCTGGACGCGATTCCCGCCTCACGCTCCGCCGGTCATGCGCGCGCGCTGCATGCGCCGCCGCCGCTGCAGCCGGTCACACGCGACTTCGCCTTCATCGTCCCTGCCGACCTGCCAGCCGAGAACCTGCTCCGCGCGATCCGTGGAGCTGACAAATCGGCGATCACGGGTGTGCGCCTGTTCGACCGTTTCGAAACCGCGGACGGCCTGTCGCTCGCATTCGAGGTCACGCTCCAGCCAACGGAAAAGAGCTTCACAGACGAGCAGATCAGCGAAATCTCCAAACGCATTGTCGCCGCAGCAGGAAAATTAGGGGCGCGCCTCAGAACCTAATTCGAGGGCATTGATGGCGCGATGAACGCGTTCCTCGATTTCACCACGTTTCAAGCCCGGCGGGATCGTCTCGCCAACCATGAAGGTCACGAAACCGCTGCGTTTGACCAAACCTCGGCCCCACAAACAGCCACTGTCCACGGCGACGGGCAGGACCGGCAGTCCGATCGCCCGGTAAAGACCGGCAAAGCCGGGGCGAAGCGGCGGAGTTTCGCCGGGCCGCACGCGCGTCCCTTCCGGAAAAATCAATACCGGCCGACCGGTTTCGGCGGCATCGTTTCCAGCCGCGACCATTTCGCGAAGCGCCTTCGCGCCAGCGGTGCGCTCGACGGGAATGACGCCATAGCGCCGGGTGAGGAAGCCAAAGAGCGGGATATCCGCGATCTCACGTTTCAGCACGATGACCGGCAGCTTCGACAGGCGCACCATCTCGAGCGTCTCGAACATCGACTGGTGCTTGACCGCGATCAGGAAGGAACCGGGCGGTATCGCGCCGATCACCCGCGTTCGGATGCCAAGCACTTGGGCGCAAAGCCAGTGATGCAGCTCGACCCAGCTCAGCACGACCGCCCGCGTCGGTCCCTGTCCGAACAGAGTCGCAACGAGACCGGCAAGCACCAACAACACGGTCGCGAGGTAGAAAATCGCCGCCCACAGCAGCGACCTAAGCAAGGTCATCAGATATCGGCCCAGACGGCGATCCGGCGAAGCACCAGCTTGTTGTACTCGCCGAAGAGAGTGAGGAAGCTCGGCTCGGTCGGGACACCGTCGATCACCAGCGGATATTTGCTCCCGAGCACCCGCCCGAATTCGTAGCGGGCGCGGCGCATGTGCCAGTCGCTGGTGATCAGCCGCACCGAATGGAATCGGTGCTGCGCAAGCCAGCGGCCGGCCTCTTCGGCATTGGAGCGAGTGTCCACCGATTCGCTGCCGAGGTCGACGCAGCATTTGATCAACGCGCTGCTGCCGCCGAGGCGGTGCGCTAGATCCGCCTTGGTCACCGAGGGATCCGCGCCCGCCACCAAAAGGCGCCTGGCCTTGCCGCCGCGCAGGACGTCGATCGCATGCTCGATGCGTCCGCTGCCGCCGGTCAGCACCACCGCAGCATCGGTCGCCGAGGCATTCGCCGCCGCCGGCTTGCCCAGCGTGAAGGCGAAGACGACGAAGCCGAGGGCGTAGACCAGGGCAATCAGAGACGCGAGGCGCGTGATCATAGAGCCTGGCGCAATGCAGTGAGCACCGCCGTTCGGGCAACCCACGTCGCGAGCGCAGTCAAGGCGAGCGGCAAGAGTGCGAGGACCAGCAGGTCCGTGAGGCCGAGCGTAGCTCCGCCGGTCAGCTCACCCGCGAATGCGGCGCCTGCCGACAACAGCAGTAGCACGAGCGCGGCGGTAATTGCGCCGGCGACACTGCCGATGAAGGCATCGATTGCAATCTTGCGCTGGAACAGACTCGTGACCTGTAAGTCCGTCGCGCCGACCCCGTGCATCACTTCGATGGTGAATCGGTGCGTGTCGAGCGCCCCGCGGGCGGCGAGCACGACCGCGGCGCAGGCGGCCGCGCTGAGCAAAAACACGAGCCCAAACGCGACCCACTGCAGCACCCGCAGCGAGCGGAGCAACGGTCCGACGGCTTCGCTGTGTGCGGTGATCGTCGCCCCGGGCGCCACGGACTGCACACGGCGCTGGATCGTTCCGAGATCCGTCCCCGGCTGAACGTCGAAATTGATCAGCGCCGGCACGGGTAGATCAGCACTCCTCGCGGCTGGGCCGAGCCAGCGTTCCAGTGTGCGCCGCATCTCGCTTTCCGAGACCGCTTCCGCCGAGCTGACGCCGGGCGATGACCGAACGGCGGCGAGGATGGGGCCAAGATCGGCGCTCCCACCCGGAACTTCGAGAGAATAACGGGCCTGGATCGCACTGGAGAGCACACCGGCCGTGCTAGCGAGCGCGAGTCCGGCCGCGGCGATGATCATGATCGAGAAGGTCATGATCGCGACCACCCAAGCTGTTGGGCCGCGTAATCGTGCTTCGCCCAGGAGCCGGCGCTCTGCGGGAGAGGTGAAGAGCCAAGCGAACATCAGGCGGCGGCCTGCGGCGGACGCGGCGGGTTCCGAAGCCCTCCGGTCGGATCGACCATTGTCCCGTTCTCTAGCCGGATCAGCTTCGCCCCCGGAGTCGCGCTGATGAGACCGACGTCGTGCGTTGCCACGACGATGGTTGTTCCCAGCCGGTTCAGAGCGGTGAACAAATGCAGCAGCCGCTGGGCCATTTCCGCATCGACATTGCCCGTCGGCTCGTCGGCAACGAGCAAGTCGGGCCTGTTGATTACCGCGCGGGCGATCGCCACGCGTTGCTGTTCGCCACCTGAAAGCGTTGGCGGACGCGCGCTCGCCCGGTCGGCGAGTCCGACCCAGGCCAGCATCTCCCGCACCGGCCCTTCCACCTTTTCGTCAGCGGCTCCGGCGACTCTCAGCGGCAAAGCGACATTGTCGAACGCCGATAGATGACGGATCAGGCGGAAGTCCTGGAACACGACTCCAATGCGGCGGCGATATTGCGGAAGCGCCTCTCGCGACGCTTCGGTGAGCTCGTCGCCGAACAGGCGAATCCGGCCGCGCGTCGGCCGCTGCGCCAGGTAGAGCAGCTTGAGCAGCGAAGTCTTGCCTGCTCCCGATGGCCCGGTGAGGAAATAGAAGCCGCCCTGGCCGAGGCGGAAGTCGAGATCGCGCAAGACTTCCGCTCCCGTGCCGTAGCGCAGGCCGACGCTGTCGAATTCCGCAATGTCTGGCAGTGTGCCTTCCCCTCCCGCCGGCAAAGCCAAGGCGACCCCGCCTTGCCAAGCTCCGCGCATTCTTGTTTACCCTGTGCGCACCGTCCCGGAAGAGGGCTTTTGTTGCAATGATCCTCACCTGCCCCAATTGCGCAACGCAATATGTGGTGAAGGACGGCGCGATCCCACCGCAGGGGCGCCAGGTGCGCTGCGCCAATTGCAAGCACAGCTGGCACCAGGATCCGATGCAGGCGCCGGAACTGGATCTGCAAGAGGACGAGGAAACGGTCGCTGAGGCGGCCATCATCGAGCCGCGCAGCGGTCCCGAGGCCGAAGAGCGGGCTTACGAAGGCGCGATGCTCGAAGGCGAGCCGGCTGAAGCCCAGGCAGAACAGGAGCAAGAAGCGGCCGGCATGGCGGCCGAGCAGCGTGCCAGTGAAGTTTCGGCGGACTTCGAAATGGCCGAGGCGATGCAATCGCCGGCTGCCGCAGCTGCCGCTGCCGATTGGAACGAACCGCCTGAGGCGGAACCCGCCGATGACGAATTCAGCCCATTCCCGGCCGCCGACGACGTCGCG
>C688J35102_120989193_pt1 | contig 10362 bp, 12 predicted proteins | sample HopSoiMetagenom2_FD_35102 | JGI IMG/M metagenome (IMG submission 35102) | reverse complement strand
AAGATCTCAGGCGCGCAGGCGGCGAAGGCTTCAAGATCGGCACCAATGCGGTGCGTCGCGCGGCCTATGCACGCCGGCTCTTTCCGAAGATCGACGTAATCCATTATCGCGGCGCGGCCGATACCCGCGTTCGCAAGCTCGATGGTTTGGAAACTCAACGGCTTCCGGGCGGTGGAGCTGTGGGTCCGGCGGATGCGCTGATCATGGCGCGATCCGGCCTGGAGCGCATCGGCTTGGCCAAGCGCATTGCCTACGAATTCCGGATCGAGGAGATGTTGCCGGCGGCCGGGCAGGGAATTGTTGCGGTGGAATGCGCCGCACAGGATTGGCAGACCCGAGGCATACTGGCCTTGATCGACGACCCAGCCTCGCACCGGAGTGCAGACGCCGAGCGCGAGGTGCTATGGATCCTGAACGGCCACTGCAATTCCCCGATAGCAGCATTCTCTATGATACAGGGCGGTGAGATGTCCCTGATCGCTTCGGTGCTGGATGAAGCGGGCAACCTGTTCATTGAAGCCTCGCGATCCGGGCCTGCGGACCGTCCGCGCGAACTCGGCCGTGCCGTCGGGCTCGAACTGCTGGCAAAGGGCGCAGCCGCGATCATCGAGCGAAGCCGTCCGGACTAAACGGGCGTCAGCCCTTGTACCCTCGCACCCGCTTGAGCATCTGCTCGACATGCGCGATCGGCGTTTCCGGCTGGATGCCGTGGCCCAAATTGAAGATCAGCCGCCCGTTCGCGAAGTTTGCCAGCACGTCGTCGACAGCCCGATCGAGTGCGGCGCCGCCCGCGACCAGCGCCAGCGGGTCAAGGTTTCCCTGCACCGCGACGCGGTTCTGCACGCGTGCGCGTATGAGCGTGGGCTCGGCCGCCCAGTCGATACTGACGGCATCTACATCGGTTGCTTCCACATAGGTCGGTAGCATCGCCCCGGCTCCTCGCGGGAAGCCAATGATCTTGGCCTCAGGCACTTCTCTGCGCACCCCCTCGACGATGCGCCGGGTAGGCTCGATCGACCAGCGCGTGAATTCGGGCGGCGGCAGCACGCCCGCCCAAGTGTCGAAAATCTGCAATACGTCGGCGCCGGCCTTGAGTTGCCCAAGCAGATATTGGATGGAATTTTCCACGAGCACGTCGATGATTTTCGAGAAAGCCTTTGGATCGCGATAAGCCATCATCCGCGCTGGAGCCTGGTCCGACGTGCCTTGCCCGGCCACCATGTAGGTGGCCACGGTCCATGGCGCGCCGCAGAAGCCGATGAGCGCGATATTGGGAGCGAGTTCGGCGCGAACGCGGCGAAGTGCCTCGTACACCGGCTCGAGCTTGCGGAAGTCAGCTTGTCGCGCCAGCGTTTCGACGTTCTCGGCTAGCAGAGGCTCCAGGCGCGGCCCTTCGCCAACCTCGAACCGTACCTCGCGGCCCAGCGCGTAAGGGATCACGAGGATGTCCGAAAAGATGATCGCGGCATCAAAGCTGAAGCGACGGATCGGTTGCAGCGTGACCTCCGCCGCCAATTCCGGAGTGAAACAAAGGTTCAGAAAGCCTCCGGCCCTGGCGCGGACTTCCCGATATTCCGGCAAATAGCGGCCGGCCTGGCGCATCATCCAGATGGGCGGCACGGGCTGCCGGCGGCCGGATAGCACTTCCAAAAAAGGCTTCGTGGCTCGAATTTCCTGCAATTGGCGCTTCCCAAGTGGCTGACTGGATCGGAACCGATTGGTCCTGATACACTGTCAACCCAGCATTGGCCAAGGAGCGCGCATTCTCGAGGTGCTGACGGCAACAAGCTACCGCCGGTGTTTCCGCCGAAGGGAACGCCGCGATGGCGCAGACGTTAGTCCGGGGAACGGAGGCTCATCATGGCCAAAAAATTCGATCCCGCGCCTCATGACAAACTCGCTGAAGATCCTCGCAAGGCAGCGGCTGCGGATCGTGAGGTTCACGAGAAGTTGGATACCGGTCTGGTCGAAACCTTTCCCGCATCCGATCCGGTCAGCGTAGCCCAACCGACCCCGTCGAAGGCCGATTGTGACGACAAGGGCAAGTGAGCGGGACTAGTGCGTCCCGCGTCCGGCTGATTTAGCGAGACATTCTCCAGCAGATAGGCTTGGCGTTGAAGGCAGACAGAATTCCGGCCCTTAACCATGCGCCAAACGACTCCCCGCGCAGTGGGAGTTCAAAGCGGGCTGTGCCGATGGTGTGGTGCGCCGTCGTGATCGCCCTGGTCTTGATAACGATCTGGCTGTTGGTGTCCTGAGCGATCCGCAATTCAAGCCTTTGAAGGGCCGGCAATCTGGCGTTTAGTAATGCGGCGGCGTCTCCTCCTCAGCGGGCGCATGGGCCTCGGCTTCCTGCAGGCGTTCGCCCAGCCCGGCAACCTGACGAGTCAGCGCATCGATCTTCAGCCATTGCTCCGTGATCGTCTTGTTCAGCGTCTCTATGGTCTCTTCCTGGAACATCAGGCGAGCCTCCAGCGCATCGATGCGGTCTGCGAGGGTCTTCTCATTCATGGTCATCTGCATCCAACGCCCGCTCCTGCAATCCGTGGCGGAGCGCGACGCGTTCATCAAACACGAAACACTCGCCGCGCCAGCGACTCGCGGCCTCCGGCACCCGTTCCAGATATCCGAGAATGCCCCCCTTGAGATGATAGACCTCGGGAAAACCGCGCGAGAGCAGATAGCTGCTGGCCTTTTCGCATCGAATTCCGCCGGTGCAGAAAATAGCAATCTTGCTGTGCTTCGACGTATCGAGACCCAACGCGAAATCCTTGAATTGCCCGAAGCTTTTGATTCCGGGATCGACGGCGCCGTCGAATGTGCCCATCGCCACCTCGAAAGCGTTTCTGGTGTCGATCAGCAGCGTATCCGGGTTGCCGATCAGATCGTTCCATTCGGCGGGTTCGACATAGGTCCCAACCAACCGCGTGGGGTCGGCTTCGGGGTGTCCGAGGGTAACGATCTCCTTTTTTAGCCTGACCTTCAGCCGTTCAAATGGCATGGCCGATGCCCGCGAGAACTTCAATTCGAGATTGTCCAGCCGGCCGCCGAACAGCCCGCCGCCCCGCAATTCAGCGACAAATGCGGCAATGGCCTCGGCGTGACCCGCCACCGTGCCGTTAATGCCTTCGTGGGCCAGCAGCACGGTACCCTTCAATTCAAGCCTGGCGCAAAGCGCGCGCAACGGGTCCCGCACCTGCCGAAACTCCGGCAATGCGGCAAATTGATAGAAGGCGGCTACCTGGTAGGTCACAAGCCAAGGCTTATCAGGAGGACCGCGGCGGCGAAACCCGGGGGATGGTCTGTGGACGGGCTGGTGCGCGTCCTCAAGCATTGCCCAGCGCAGCATGAATATGCCAAGAAACGCCCACAAGCAGGCCAGCCGAACTCGGCCACTGCTCAAACAACGTTAAAGCGAGCAATTTGGCATGAGGAACTTCCATCTGGCCGGCCGGTCGACGGTTCACTCTCAGAACGCGATGGTGGCGACCTCGCACCCGCTGGCAGCTCTCACAGCCATCGATGTCATGCGCTCCGGCGGCACTGCCGCCGATGCCGCGGTAGCCGCATGCGCTTTGCTCGGGGTGATTGAGCCTCAATCGACGGGGATCGGCGGCGATTGTTTCGCTTTGGTGCAGCCAGGGGGAAACGGCAAGATCCTCGCCTACAACGGCTCCGGCCGTGCGCCGAAGGCGGCCGAACCATCCTGGTATCTCGAGCGGAATATGCGTGCGATCCCGCTGACATCAGCCCACGCAGTGAGCGTTCCCGGCGCGGTAGATGCCTGGGCGACGATCCTGCGCGACCACGGCAAGTTAGGCTTGGACACGCTCCTGCAGCCCGCAATTGCCGCCGCAGAACAGGGATATGTGGTCGCGCCGCGCATTGCGTTTGACTGGAACAACCAGTTCGAAAAACTGAAGAAGGGCACCAACACCGAGCGCTACCTGCTGCCGCACGGCAAGCCGCCGGTGGCAGGCGACGTGATCAAGCAGCCCGAACTCGGAAAAACGCTGCGCGCCATCGCGAAAGCCGGACGCGACGCCTTTTACAACGGTCCCATCGCCGATGACATAGTTGAGACCTTGCGTGGGATTGGCGGTCTGCATACGAGCGAGGATTTCGCAAGTCATACTACCGAAACCACGGCCCCGATCGGCACCGTATATAAAGGCCATGACGTCTGGCAGTGCCCGCCGAATGGTCCGGGCATCACCATGCTCGTAATGCTGAACATCCTGTCGCGCTTCGACTTGACCAAGTTTCCGCCGCTAAGCGTCGACCGGTTTCATCTCGAAGCCGAGGCCGCGCGGATTGCCTACATGATGCGCGAGCAGCACATCGGAGATCCGGCCCACGTCAATGTCGATGTATCGCGCATCTTGACCCCGGAATTCGCGGAGGAGTACGGCGGAAAGATTCGGATGGACGCCATGCTCGACCTGCCGGTTGTAACCCCGCCGATGAATCCGTCGACCATCTACATCACCGTGGTGGATAAGGACCGCAACGTCTGCTCGTTCATCAATTCGATCGCGCACGGGTTTGGCGCGGCGATCGTATCTAACAAGACGGGCGTCCTCCTGCAAAACCGCGGCGGCGGTTTCCGCGTTGAGCCCGGACATCCCAATTGCATTGCGCCGGGCAAGCGGCCGCTGCACACGATCATCCCCAGCCTGGTAACAAAGAATGGTCGCGCCGTGATGCCGTTCGGCGTGATGGGTGGACAGTATCAACCGGTTGGGCAGGTGCATGTCCTCACGAACATGCTGGATTACGGCTGTGATGTGCAGGAGGCGATCGATTTGCCGCGGGGTCTGCACTATGAGGGGGTCTATCAACTTGAGGACGGAGTGCCCGCAGCCATCGTTGAAGGTTTGAAGAAGCTCGGGCATCGAACGACCAATGTGGTCGGGCCGCTCGGTGGCGGCCAGGCAATCTGGATCGACTGGGACAAAGGCACGCTCACCGCCGGTTCCGATCCGCGCAAGGATGGCTGCGCACTCGGCTACTGAAACATGCACAAAGCTCGAAGCGCGCCTCGGATCAGAAATTGTGGAACGCACTTCGCCTCGCCGCATTGGTGCATTAGCGGGAGGAAAAACAATGCCCATTTTCCACTTTGATATTGCCGATGGCGTTCGGCTGGAAGATCCGGTTGGTCTGGATTGCGGCAGCGAGCAGGAGGCGAGGAAAACCGCCGACCTGATTGCCCGACAAATCGCTCTCGACGTCGATGGGGAAGGTGAGGACCGCGCGGTGGTGGTGGTCGACGAGGCTGGTGCGGAAATCTACACCACCCCGATCAGGATCTGACCGGCGTCCCTTCTGCTGACATGCACATCCGGTGCGAAGTTCTGCCGGCACCTTGCCGTGGCATGGTTGGAACAACGCTGGCAACGCTCGTCGGCTTGCGCTAGACACCTGTTCCGGTTCTAACGGAAGGTGCCTCGACAGATGCTACGTCTTCAACGTGCAAAAATTTTGATGCTGGCAACGGTCGGGATGGCAAGCGCCATCGCGCCGTTAGCGTGTGTACCGACCATAGCAGCGGCACAAGCCGCAGGAAAAACAATGACGACACCTTCAGGCTTGCAGATTATCGATACCGCCGTCGGCACCGGCGCCTCCCCGAAACCCGGACAGACCTGCGTGATGCATTACACCGGCTGGCTGTATGAGGATGGCAAGAAGGGCAAGAAGTTCGATAGTTCGGTGGATCGCAACGAGCCGTTCGAATTTCCGATCGGTCAGAAAAGAGTGATTGCCGGTTGGGACGAAGGCGTCGCGACCATGAAGGTAGGCGGCAAGCGCACGCTGATCATCCCAGCCGCGCTGGGCTACGGCGCGCGAGGAGCGGGCGGCGTCATTCCGCCCAATGCCACGCTGATGTTCGATGTCGAACTGCTCGCGGTGAAGTGAAGCGACAGCGCACCCGAGACGCTAAGAACCGCAACAAAAAAGACCGGTCCGAAGGACCGGCCTTTTTGATCATCAAGTCAGTGTCGATCAGAGATTCTTGTTAACCGAGTCGGCCACGTTGTTGGCAACGTCCTTCGCAGCTTGCTTTGCATCGCCGACCGCCTTCTGACCTTTGCCCTTAAGTTCCTGAGCGGCGCCTTCACCCTTCATCCGGTCCGAACCGACAGCTTCGCCAGCGCCCTGCTTCGCCTTGCCGACGGCTTCATTGGCCGCGCCTTTGATCTTGTCTGTCATGCTACCCATGGAATTCTCCAGTGACTGAGTGATTGAGCCCTCGCAAGACAAGTCGTTGATGCGCTAAAAGTTCCGGCTTGGTTCTGGCCGAACGCCGCCAATTTAGTTACGTTTGCAGCGGAACAGTCCGAAAGAAGAATATGACAGGCTCTCACGACCACACCAGTTCCGATCACGCCCCTCACGAGAACGAACATCAACGCTGGAAGCATGATGGCGTTCGCGTTATTCCCGGTAATCAGCTTGATCCCAACGTGCCCTCGACGCCCGGCATGGATCGCAAGGCCGCGATCAACTTCGCCCGCGTCGGCGCGCAGAAACTTTGGGCTGGCACCGTGACGATCAGGCCTGACGCCAAGACCGGCGCACATCATCACGGTCATCTCGAAAGCATCATCTACGTCGTCAAGGGCAAGGCGCGAATGCGATGGGGCGAGCATCTGCAATTTACGGCGGAAGCCAATCCGGGTGATTTCATTTTCATCCCTCCCTACGTTCCGCACCAGGAGATCAATGCCAGCCGGGACGAAGTCCTCGAATGCGTTTTGGTGCGCAGTGATGGTCAGGCGGTTGCGATAAACCTGGACATCGAGCCGGTGGAGAAACCGGAAACGGTGCTTTGGGTTGACCCCGTGCACCCGGGCCCCGCGGAGACCAAGTAGGGGCATCGAGCGCGCCAACTTTCAGTGTGCGCCTCTGCTCAGCCAAACAATGGCGGTGCTGTGTGTTGCTGCCGTCAGGGCCCCTTCGGTGCCGTAAATTGTCTGAATACGCTGTCGGTTTGACATCGCACTGTTCGTCCTTGGACGAGTCAACATGATGGAAGGCCGCCAATGTCAAAAATAACTCCCTGTCTGTGGTTCGACGGCGAAGCTGAGGATGCAGCGAAGTTTTATGTTTCGCTGCTGCCGGATTCGAGAATAGAGCATGTTCAAAAGAACACGGTCGATAGCCCCGCCGGCAAAGCGGGATCGGCTCTGGTGGTCGAATTCACCTTGGCTGGCCAGCACTTCATGGCGCTGAACGGCGGTACGCGCTTTGAATACACGCATGCGGTTTCTTTCAAGATCGACTGCGCCGATCAGGCCGAGGTGGATCGGCTATGGGATGCGCTTTGCGCCGAGGGCGGACAGCCGGAGCGATGCGGCTGGCTCAAAGACCGCTACGGCGTGTCCTGGCAGATCGTTCCGGCTGCGCTTCTCAAATATCTGGGCGGTCCCGATCGCGCTGGAGCGCAACGCGCGATGCAGGCGATGCTGCAGATGAACAAGCTCGAAATTGCCGGTCTCAAGAATGCCTATGAAGGCAAATCGGCTGCGTAAAATTAAGTGGCGCCCTCAACTAGTGCACGAGCCCGCCCGCGAATCTGATATAAGCCTCAACACGCGAGAGGCTTACATCTGGAGCATCTGCGTTTGAGTCCATCAACGCCGCGCCGGGCTTATCGCCCGGCTCGGGGCCGCTTATTGCTGCCCTAAGCCGTAGCGCCGGCCGGGGTGCGGACACAAGCGGCGGGATGCGCCTCTAATCGAGCCGCTCGCAAGAAAAAACACAAACAGCGAAGCGACGGGCCCTTGTTCCACTCACCGAAAAGACAACACGAATACAAGGCGACTCGCGTGGTCATGTCTGACCGCGCGGGCAGTTCAATGCCGATTTTTATTGGCTCGGCCGTGATCGCCGCGGCAATCTTGCTGTCTACCTTGATTACGGCTGTTGGCACCAGGTTCGCCGGCATGGAGAGCCCGAACGATGAGAATATGTGGCTTCTCGATAGGCTGACCGGCACCGTCTATAAATGCCAGGCAGCCGAACGCGGCAGGGCCTCTTGCGCGACCGACATCGTGACCGGAAGCCTCGGCGAGCGGATGAAGCACTGACACTATGGTGTTTTCGGCTTCGGACTGCACCGAATCCGCCTACATTGCCGGGCGATGTCCCGCGCTCAAAAACCTGTTCCCCTGACCAAGGCTGAGGCCAGGCGTATTTGGCTGCATGCTCAACAGCTCGACACGCCAATTCCGTTCGGCGATGGCCCGCAGGCGGTCGCCGCCGCGGTCGACCATCTTGGCTATGTGCAGATCGACACCATCAATGTCATCGAGCGCTGCCATCACCACATTCTCTGGAACCGTATTCCCGAATATCGCCGCGCGGATCTGCGCCATGCGCAGAGCGTCGATAAGAGCGTCTTCGAATATTGGACCCATGCATTGTCCTATGTGCCCTCGAAGCATCTGCGCTTCTTTGTTCCGGCCATGAAGCGTCACAAGCGTGAGGGCCACAGATGGCTGCGCGAGGTGCGGCCCGCGGACCTGCGCAAGGTGTTGGCGCTGATCCGCCAAGGCGGTCCGCTCACGATCCGCGACATCGAAGACGACGTGCTGGTCGAGAAGGAGCATCTGTGGGCCAGCCGCAAGCCGTCAAAACGGGCGCTTCAACTCGCCTTTTATACCGGGATGCTTACCGTCTCCGAGCGGATCGGCATGCTCAAAACCTATGAGCTGATGACGCGGCATTTCGGATGGGACCAGTCGCCGAAAGCCGCCTCACCCAGGGAAGTCACCTGCTACCTCCTTGATCGCGCGCTACGCGCGCAAGGGCTAGTGAGCCTGGACTCGATCTGCCACTTGGACGCACCAAGCAAGCCGGCGGTGCGGCGCCGGATCGACGATCGAGTCCGCCGGCACGAGCTGGTGCCTGTCGCAATCGAGGGTGCCGGAAAGCAGGAGCACTGGGCTACTCCCGAGATGCTCGAGACGAAGACCGGGCCGTCGGATCTGGTGCACATCCTGTCGCCGTTCGATCCCCTGATCATCCAGCGTAAGCGGACCCACCTGTTTTTCGATTACGAGCACCGGTTCGAAGCCTACGTGCCGAAAGAGAAGCGGCGCTTCGGCTATTTCGCCCTGCCGGTTCTCGTGGGAGACGGCATTGTGGCCGCGCTCGATCTGAAGACGGAGCGACAGAAGCGCGAGTTGCTGGTGCAGAAGTGGAGCTGGGTTGGCGGGGCCGCCCGGGTACCCAAAAAAGAGCTCAAGCGCCGCATCGAAGAGGAGATGCACCGTTTCGAACGGTTTCAGCTCGAATAACCCTGAATCGGCGGGCTGACTTAAGCGGGTCTCCCAGCAGGCGCTCGATGATTTCAGCAGTAGGAGGGCGCTCACGAAATCATGATCATTGACGAATATTGACAATCATCAGTAAACAGTCAACACTTTACAGGACTGTTAACGAGGAACTTCGTCATGCTCGTCCGTTCTGCTTTCGCCAATTATTCTAGGCTCTTAGCCGGTGTGTCGCTGGCTCTCATTGCGATTTCGCTGACGGGCTGTAACGACAAGGTCGCGGAGCAGCCCGCGCCTTCCCGGCCGGTGTTGGTAGCTTCCGTGCACTACCAGGCGGAATCGCCCGAGCGCAGCTTCGTTGGCACGATCAAGCCGCGGATCGAGACCGACATGGGCTTTCGGGTGCCAGGCAAGGTTGCCAAGCGCCTGGTCGAAGTCGGCCAGACCGTTGGCGTCGGTCAGCCACTGGCAACCCTGGACGAAGTTGACCTGAAATTGCAGGCCGAACAGGCCGAAGCTGAATTCCGCGCAGCAACGGGCGTGCTGGCGCAGGCCGCCGCCGCAGAGCAGCGCGCCAAGGATTTGCGCGCAAAAGGATGGACAACGGACGCGCAGCTGGATCAGGCGAGAGCTGCCGCGGAGGAAGCGCGTGCGCGTTTGAATCGGGCTCAACGCTCGGTCGAACTCACGAACAACTCTCTCTCTTACGCAACGATGGTCGCGGACACCCGCGGTGTTGTCACCGCGACGCTGGTGGACGCCGGACAGGTCGTGGCCTCGGGCCAAACCGCGATTCGCGTCGCACGTTTTGCCGAAAAGGAAGCCGTGGTCGCGATCCCCGAGACTCTGGTCGGTCGCGCGAAGGATGGTGTCGCAACCGTAACCCTGTGGTCCGAGCCGAACACAAAGTACGCGGCTAAGCTGCGCGAGATCGCACCAGCCGCCGACCCGGCTACGCGCACCTACCTGGCGAAATTCTCTCTGCCCGACGCCGGCGACAACGTCTCGCTTGGAATGACCGCGACCTTGACGTTGGCTGATCCCGAGACCACGCGCGTCGCGCGATTGCCAATGTCGG
>C688J35102_120989191_pt1 | contig 10362 bp, 12 predicted proteins | sample HopSoiMetagenom2_FD_35102 | JGI IMG/M metagenome (IMG submission 35102) | reverse complement strand
ATCGCGGACCTGGTCGCGGCGTGACGCTCAGGACAAGGCCACGATTATCACGGAGTTGCTCGAGCGACTCGGTGCCGGCGCAAACGAGATCATTGACAGCGACTACGTAGATCTGTGACCGTCTGTCCGGCGTACGCGTACTCCAGTGTGCGTTCAACTTCGCTCTTCGTTTTACCAGTGGCTGTTGGAGCTTTAATCAACAACGCTGTCGCCAAAGATCCTCACAATCCCTTGGCTATATTCGTCGATACGAACCTTCCGGCGGGAAAGGCGGAATCATTCTACACACATCTGATAGTGGTTAGAATTGAGTAAACAATCCGGCTGCGAAAGCTGCCCGACCCTTGCGGAAATAGCGCGGATCTTGGTGCATGAGCGCCGCCGCGGCGAGATTCTCTCGCTTCGCTGGGGTCAAATCGATTGAGAAAATCTAATTACCGAATCATCTTCGGGCAAGACCTGGATTTCGCGAATGAACCTCGCCGGTTAGAGTTTATGCGGTTTCAGTTCGTCGGCCAACCGGCTACCCGCGTGGCAAAACTCGATGTCCCTGTGCGCTAACGGCAGCCAACTGTCAGGAAGCGCTCGGCCAATAAGAAATGGCAGGCCGCCCGGAATCCCGCGTACGCGCATGCGACCGGTTTCCCAAACGCAATCAGGGGCTTCCAAGTCCTCCGTAAGGGATTTCATATGCTCCGGCGAATAGATGCGAAGCATCGAAACAATGCCGACCCAGAACAAGATAGCCGGAAGCAAGGGTACGAGATAGGTGAACACCATCCAGGCCCAGCGAAATGGGCGCGTGAATGGCATCATCGCCAGTACATTTAGTGGAACGAGAAACATGGTTGCAATTCCGGCCGCCGTGCCTGATCCACCTTCGAAATGCAGATGGGGCAACGGCTCCGGAAGGCATCCTCCAGAATGGCCGTAAAGTCAAGAAATTCGAAGTCATTGAAACTACGTGCGATCTTGAACTGCCCAATAGCGCGGATGACGTGACGTTAAGGATGATCTGTTTCCTCGCGTAACGTCGCGTAACGTCGCGTAACGTCCGTCCTTTCGAATCTCCTAAGCTTCTTAGCGCATCCGTAAGTGCTTGGAACGAGAACCGTTCTGATAATTTGACCATACGGGCAGGGGTCGGTGGTGGCCGCCGCCCTATGCTGATCAAACGCGGTTTACATCTCCGATCTGTCACAGGGCAGACAGGGAGCCGCTAAGCGGCCCCTCCGTCTCCGTGCTGTCTTTCTTCTTCCGGTCAAGAGTTTTGATCGATTCGACAACAATCTCGGTTACTGGCCAATGCACTTTGATAGCGCCCGTCTCGGATTCGACACTCCGCTCGAACTCCCGGTAGGTGAGTTCCACCTTCGATGAGAACATGTGAACCTTTCGGAAGAGTGGCTGCGACGTGGGCGGTTGCGCCATATAGAACGCAGTCGTGCCCTTGGGTCTTCTCCTTCCACTCCGAATCCTGCTGGTAGCGCCGGGTTGTTGCCACCGAAAGGCGAGTGAGTTCTTTGCCTGTGCGGGTGGCAAGTGTTTTGGGCTGCTGACCCGTGAAACCGATGAGGGTGACGCGATTGAGATACATGAATTGCTCCTTTGGTTTTGAATGGTTGGCTGAGGTGGTGCGCCAACACCTTTCGAGGCCTCGCCGGCGAGAGCGGGGTAGCAACCGGACAAGATCTGGGAGCAACGCTTTTCGGGGAAGGAGCGCAGCGGGAGGGGTGTCGCCCAAAACCAGAGGCCCATGGTCTTGCGGGCGCGAGGGCAGAGCCATTAGCGATCTTTAGTTCGCTCTCGAAATCGCCCTGGAAAGCGGCTTCCGCTTCAGATCAGAGGCAAAAGCTACAAAGCGGTACGCCGTCAGGGCTGATCTATGCCCCTCGGACGATGTCGATCGACTTATAATGCCCGCATGTCGGCGATGGAAATCGTTCAGGACAGCAGCGCTCACCGCTGTAGCGGTTGCGTTAATCCCAATGCATTCTGTGCGACGTTCATAGGTCTATTGTTCGATCAAAGCCCGACAAGGGTGCTCTTTATCGGACTTGACAGTGGAAGAGAGGGCAACGGGTGCATCGACGCGCTCGAATGGCAAAAGCGCGTTATGCAAGCCCACCATGACGAAGGTCAGAAATGGAATTGGCATTACAAAGCTTCCATTTTCGGCGAGGCTGGCGTGCTCGGCTTAAACCGGTGCAAAGACGAATCTCGAGAGGCGTGCTGTGGGCGCGATCTTTCACGTTGTGCCTTGGCGTATATGGCGCAAGGCAACGCGGGGAAGTGTGTCGGAGCCGGAAATGCCACTATGAATTTCCAGCCTAACCAAAGGGCGTTGATCTCTTCTTGCCTACCAATGATCCTCGAAGACGCGGCATTGATCAAGCCGGATGTCATCGTTATCCAGGGCAGTGATATCGAAGATCGGATTTATGACCTCATGCGTTAACGCGGAACCGTCAATTCAGACTGGCTGACGACCGAGGAGTCTATCCATGCCGGAACGATGTCCTGGCCGAATAGTGATGAGAAAACACTCCTGATTGCCAGCAAGGCCCCAGCCTCATTTAGATACAACGGCTCATGGAATAAATTCATAGAAGAACACATTGAGCCAATTCTGGTTATTATCCAGAATTGGTCGGAAAAAGCATAGAGGCGCAAGTCCTGCGTTCCTCTTAGTCGGCCACGGGTGTTTCGGCCGCTTCGGTGCCGATCGGATTTCTAACTCGTAGCTCGACCGCTGAGTTGCCGCTGGCGCATACAGCTTCGTCGCGCCCAAGCCCAATAGGCGCTGCTCTTCCGCCGCATGGCTGCGCTGCGCGGCCCCCGTCACAAACGTAGCTTGATAGAAGCCGCTCGTCTGAGGCTCTGAGTAGACGGCTTCGTGCCCTCCATGCTACGTTCTGGGTAGAGTCGCCGTTCCGCTTATCGCAATCGTGTGCGTCGCGCTGCAGACGTCGTACGTGGGCCGCCCGATTTGGTGGTCGTTGCAAAACCCTTAATTCGCAGAACTTGCCACTGTTTTGCGGTTGATCGCGAACTGACCTTTGCGCCCCGGGTTCTTGTGGAAGTGCTGCAGCGGCTATCCGGTCACTTCCGACTTTAAACCAGGAGACTGCGTGCCCTACGTTGTGCGGTGCGAAAACCTTGCAGGCTTGAAGGACAAATGGGACGGGATTGTCTCCTCGCACCGAGATCGAGTTCCGAATGCGTCTTTTCCGCCCTCCGGTTCTGGTCTTCGGCTCCTCTGGACGCGGCTGGACCGGCACTCGAGGATCAAGTGGTTTTACTATACCGACACCAGGGACGGTGTGGCGATCCGGCTGTACGACGAGGAATTTCGTCAGCTATACCCGGACAGCTTTATCGAAATGGCGAAAGAGGACGGCGAAGAGTGGGTCATCCTGCGCGGCAAGGCCTTGGCGTCGAACGGCGACGGCTGTAAGCAACAAATGCTGGAGGCCTTCGATGAAAGCTGGCCCGCGGCCAGAGCGGAAAGCTGGCCCGCGGCAGAGCGCCGTCCAACGACTCCGCCCGGCCTTTCGACACCGTTCGATTAGGATCAGCAAGCCAGGAAAGAATCGCGTACTTCCAGCACGCGCTGAGAAACAACCCTGCAGGAGAAGATCTAGTGCCCCTCTCAACGACCTCGCGAACTGCATCCGTGGAACTTGAACACTCCATTGCTGATACTTTGCAGCAATTCAAGCAAGTCATTCTCTATGGGCCACCCGGGACTGGCAAGACCCGGCTTGCTCGTCGTATCGCGACCGCTGTGCTCAATCCCAGCGTCGAATTGGATAGGGAGGAATATGTTGATCAAGTCCTGCGCCAGTTAACGGACCAGGAACAATTCAACCTGGTAGTCTTCCATCCCGCTTACGAATATGAACAATTTGTCGGCGGTATCTCTCCTATCGTCACCAATGATAAGCCGATCGGATACGAAATACGTCCGGGCATTTTCCTTCGTATGGCGAGAGCTGCGGAACAGCATGCGCATCCTGCGGTCCTCATCATCGACGAGATCAATCGCGGAAATCTTCCGAAGCTGCTCGGAGAGCTGCTCTACGCTCTCGAATACCGCACTTCCACGGTACGTCTTCCTTTTGAATGGCAGGGCCGTTCCGATCTCACCGTCCCTCAGAATCTTCTGCTCATCGGTACGATGAACTCATCCGATCGCTCGATCGGTCCCATCGACGTGGCGGTGCGCCGACGCTTCGGCCTAATCCATATTGAGCCCGATGCGAGTGTAGTGCGAGAGTTTTGGAGCGAGTTCGATGCTCGGTGGGGTGAAGGGTTAGCTCGCCTGATAGAGAGGCTCAACTGCGAGCTCAATGAATGTGATCAAGGCGGCGAACTGCGCGTTGGTCACGCCTATTTTCTCGCAAACTCAATGCTCCCGGATCTCAAGCAGCAGGTGCGGCGGAAATGGTTGTTTCAGGTGCAGCAGCTTCTTAACGAGTATCAGAATGTCTTGAACGTGCGGGGTGACTTCGTGGAGCGCTACTCGCGGGATTTGGATGACGTTCTCTAGTGAATCTCCGCAAGACGCTGTGGGAGGAGTTCTTGCCCCGCAGGTGCTCCTGTTTGAGAACCAGTTCAGCCGAAACGATGCGGAACGGACCGCTCTTTATGCATGTCGCTACGACTTCGAACGTTACTGGACCCCTGGGAAGTGGTTGACTCTGGGCTTTGAGCAGGGTGAGCCTGGAGTTCGCGCCTCGCACTATATCGGACTGATGCCCTTTAGCCATCAGGGCGCAAAGCATCTGATGATGGTTGCGCCCAAAGGATGTTCCTTCGATACGCCCCAGAACCCTGTTGGCTTACTCCGTTTCCTTGACTTGGCCGCGATCGCAGCCGGCGGTAATTCGATGGAAAATGAGCAGCACGGATTCTCGGGCGTCATGGGGAGAGAGATATTCGTCACACTCCTCGCGGCGCATTTTAGCCGACTTTTAAAAGATCTGTGCCGCAAAGATTTTCGGCGCGATTTTCAGGCTGCAGAAGGGGAACTTTGCGGCAAAGTACGGGGACGCATCAGTGTCACCGCGCATTTGAAAAATTCGCTACGCGGTCGTGCGCATCGCATCCTCTGTCGTTGGGAAGAGTTTACATCTGACAACTGGGACAACCGCATTCTGCTCGCCACTTGCCGCGCCTTGCAGCGCCGCGCCGCCTTCTTAGCTCCCGAAGCGGCTGATCATGTCCGCGCTTTGTTCGAGCCGCTATACCCATGGTTCCTTGACGTACAGGAAGTGCAGTTGACCTCCACCAACTTCCACAAAACTCGTTTGTGGCGGAACTCTCTGCATTACCGGAAAGCTTTGGACTGGGCTCGATTCATTCTGCACGGCTTCGGCTCTCCGGAGGCCGGAGACGCGGCTGCCTAATGCTGAATGCGTCCGATATCTTCGAGCGCTTTGCTGAAGTCGTGACACAAGCAGCGGTGCGAAGGCGCCGCGACTGGCATTTCTCAAGACTCTCTTTGCGAATGTTCGAGACAAGCCGAGGAGAGAAGCAGCCGGATCTCGCTATCCGGGAAGTGAGTTCCCAAGAGATTATTGGCATCGGCGATGCCAAGTATAAGGAGGTGCTGGACTATGACATTTCCGGCCACGGCTTAACCAGCCTCGAAGAAATAGAGCCAAAGATCTCATCGGCGGATTGGAACCAATTGTACGTCTACCTTAGGCTGGCGCGAGCTGATCGAGGATTTTTCATCGTTCCGTTCTGGAATGATGCACTCGGACCCGCCCAGCTGATCCGGCATCAGCAATTCACGCTCTCTCCGCTTGATCTTGCCGACAGTCGATCCGTGCGATTGGCCGTCATCGGTCTGAATCTCTTCCAGCCGGCGGAGCTTGTTCGGGCTCATGCTACAAACTTGCTGATTGATTGGCTTCAAGCGCAGTAAAAGGCGATTACACCCATAATCCGGCGTCGCCGCGAGGTGACGACAGATCGCCACTTGGCCCTCAGCGGCGACTTGGAACACGAGAAAGTTGGGATCCGGGTTGCCGTCCCGCCTCGATCTTACCTATTGCCTTTTTCGTCGGTAAAAGCGTTTCAATCTCCTCAGGCAGAAAACGTTCTTTCTTTCGGGACACCAGCGTCCATTCGCCTACGGACTCTCTGATCAATGTCGAGTCAAAGCGTTGATACCCGAAGCATTCTTCCGATCCTCTGGCTGCTACGGCCGTCCGAAAGGAACTATGCTTGCCCGTACCAAATCGACAGTCGAAGATAAGGAACGTTGTCGCCTCGATATCTCCCACGACCGCGTTGAGGATGCGGGAGGCACCTCGCACCGAGGTCTGGGCAAATGGAAAGCTTCTAGGCAATGCTGTCCCGACGAACGTAAGCCCACACGCCTGGGCAATGCCTCGAATGCATCGCTCTCGACGCTGGTTCCGCAGTATGCCCAACGTGATCGGAATAATCGCGAACATCGCGAAGATTATCCACTCCATTCTCTGCGCTGCGAACTCCGTTCTGATTCTAAAATGCAAACCTCTCGGGCCGCACATAACTTGTCGCCGAGAGAGTGGCTAAATGCTTCCCGAGTAGCCCGCAGTATGGCTTAAACGTCATTTTTCAACTGCATGGTCCGCCCTTGTCGGGAAGGGTTTAGGAACCGGTAAACCGTCGCGAACCGGCCTTACCGGTACCTATCCGGGCACCACCTCGGCGAGATGCCCACTATACGTCCAAGTGGATTCCTCTGGAGCAGCATCCGGCATCCCCATCCCAGTAAGCGCTTCCATGCCATCGATTCGCGGTAAGAGCCCTAGGCGTAAAAGGCGAACGTAGGATCTGTGCGGCGGGCATCAGCGATGGTCGTGCCTACCGCGACAACTGAGAAGGCTCACCGGAGGCCGTCAACAATGGCCAAGGGAATAGGGATGCACCCAGAGGTGTCGCCGCAATAGCTGGCACTGGCCGAAAGAGCGTTTCTCGACCAAGCGAACCCTGGAAGTTCCAGTACGCTACATTCGGGTAATCCGATTGTGCGAGCATGATCGAATTGGGCGGCGTGATCACGTCACAGCAAGGCTGGCGCCCTGCAACCACACAGCTATCGCGCTGGAGCCGAGGTGCGTGTTCCGAAGGCTTGTTCCACCAAGTCTGCGGCAAGCTGCAACCCATTAGTTTGCTGAATTTGGTTCTGCATTCGCAAAGCATTGCTCCGATACATTGGATCGGAAAGGACGGTGTCGATCATCACGCGCAAATCCGTGGTACTCACACGATGGAATGGCGTGAATACTCCGGTCGCCGTATGCCGGATGCGCGCGGCCACGCCGGGTTGATCGTTGCCGACCGGCATCGCTACTAGTGGCACACCTGCCGCCAGTGATTCCAAAACCGTGTTCAGACCCGCATGCGTGATGCAAAGAGTCGCCTTCTTCAGCACGTCTAGTTGCGGCGCGCTATTCACGACAATCGTGTTTTGCGGCACAGGGTCGATCTTTGAAGCATCCATGTGCTGACCGATCGACAACACCAACTGCCGGTCCGGACCGGATGCGGCATCGACGATCATGCGAAATGCCTGTTCCGAGCCATTTAACATCGTGCCCATGGAGGCATAGATCAAAGGCTCGCCGGCCAACCGCTCCCAGGGAAACGGTATCGGAAACCGCGCATTGCACTGATGAAGAGGGCCGGCATAGTGGAACTCCGGCGGCCAGTAATCAGTTGGGAAATCGAAGCCCCGAGGTGTTTGGGTGATCTGTGCGAGCTTCGAGAATGCCGCGTAGGGGTCCTGGCCATGAAGCGGTAACCCAACCTTTCTCGCATAATCATTGGCAACACGGATACAGGGCTCTACGACCGGGAGGACTTTCGCTAATCCACGAACATTGCGAGCGATTCCTTCCGGCGAGGAATCATAAGGCCAGTCATAGGTGAAATAAGGCGCCCGCCCGGTCATGTCCGGGTACAGTGCCGCAGACAAGTGAACATATGGTACGCCCATCTTCATCGCAACGAGATCAAGGTTGCGCCAAAGCGCGTCGAGAACGAGGCAATCCACTTTTATATCGACTATGATCCGTTCGCCGTCTTCAATCATTCTGCGACTGACATCGGCGATCCATTCAAAAACGTAGCGGATCGCTTGTTCGCCACGCATTGCACTGAACTCCCGTCCCTTCGACGGGAATTCACCCAGTGGAAAGAGCTCTGCCGAAAATGGAACTGCCTCCACCTCGCAAGCCTGCACCAGCGGGACTGCTTCGGGCGCAGGAACCAAAAACACGACTTGGTGTCCCCGGCTCTGCAAATGGCGAGCAAGCGTTGTGAATGGATAAATGTGACCGGGCACCGCAGGACAACAGAAACCTATTCGCATAAGTGTGTAGATATAGCACAAAAGTCCAGGCCGTTAGCATGCAAGAGATCGCACCGTGCAGCGACTATCTTGCTCCTGCTCAGATTGGGGTCTCGCTCAAGGGAAGCTTACCCCCTGCAAAAGCAATGCTGATTTCGTTCTTTCACCGTGTTTGAGTACATAAGGCACCGAAACGGCGATACGACGTACCGCAATACCGATTAGTCGTGCTTGGGAACCAGCTGGGCCGTCACCGGGGGCACTTGGACATATGAAACGCTTCTCGGAAATTGAACCACAGATCGGGACTTAGCGTTCCGTATGTGCCTTATATTTTGCCGAGCTTTCGGCGGGCTTCCTAAGTTGTCGTATCTAGTTCTTGCGTAAGGTTTCGTTAAAGAGTACATATCGCTGCTGTCCGTCGGGCATAGCGGAAGAGTGTATATCCAGATTCATCACCTTGAAACCAGTATCGGGCGCGTACGAAGGCCAGTCTGGTAGTCCGGCGCCATTTGGATCACCGTTCTTGATGAAGTCGGCAAAGTGGTTCTGCACCTCTTCCGAAAGCTTGTAGTCGTCTTGTCCCCAGGCGTAATGCTTATTTGTGAACAAATTGCCTAGCGCGTACTCAGTTTCCGCAGAATGTACGGCGCCCCGCCACGTAGGCGTCACTGAGGTTCCGCGGGCGGTGGTGATCACCCCGCCCGCAACCCCTGGCGTCTGGTTAGTCCGTCCAAGGAACTTCGGACGCGGGTGCATGCAAAAGAAACGGTAGATGGGTTTCCGGCTGGTGATTCGATGCTCCTCCCCGAAGATACACATGTTGCACCCCATTCCGGCATCAGTGGCCAAAGTCTGGGCAGCATCCAGGACTTGCTCCTTCGTCTGGCCGCCTGGATAGAGCGCCAACACGCGGACAGCATTGGGCCCATACAATTTGTGAACAGCCGCTGCATATCCTTCCGGCGTGGGCGGCTGATCGCCCACTAGTGGGCCGTCCCGGTGATTGATTTAGCGCGGATACGATGCGTGGGATCAGTATAGGTCCAGCGAATTGGGCGGGCGGAGGGTATATAGGCTCGAATGTATTTCATGAGTTTGCGGCGGAGATCGGCGACGGAAGTGAAGACGCCACGGGCAACGACATCCCGTTCGATTTTGCTGAACCAGAGTTCGACCTGATTGAGCCATGAGGAGTAGGTCGGCGTGAAGTGGAAGCGAACCTTTGGATTCGCGTCGAGGAAATCTCGCACGGCCTGCGTCTTGTGTGCCGACAGGTTGTCGAGCACAATGTGAATCTCTTTGGCCCATCGGGTATGGCTTACCAATTGGGTGAGAAAGTCGACGAACTCAATACTGGTGTGACGTTGCGCGGTCTTGCCCTGCACCTTGCCCGTCTTGATATCCAGAGCGGCGTAGAGCGACAAGGTTCCGTGCCGATAATACTCAAATCCATGCCGTTCGGCCCTGCCCGGTGACAGCGGGAGCACGGGGTCGAGACGATCCAGAGCCTGAATAGCCGATTTCTCATCGACGCAGAAGACAGCCGCATGCTGTGGCGGATTGAGATACAGGCCAATGATGGCGGCGGCCTTTTCCTCAAATTCCGGGTCTTTGCTGGCCATGTAGCGTTCGAGCCGATGTGGTTTGAGCCTGGCTTGTGCCAGTACCCGTTGCACGGTGGTCTTACTCAGCCCCAGCGCCGTGGCCAATTTCAGGCACGACCAGTGAGTACTGCCGTTGACTGGGTTCTGCTGAGCGCGTCGAAGAATGCGAGCCTGCACGGTCGGTGTGGCCGTGCGCGGCTGACTCCCTTTGTGTTGCCCCTGCAAGCCGGCCATGCCGGATTGTTCAAACCGTCTCTTCCACTTCGAGACCGTGGGGTGCACTCGCGCCCAGTGTCCTTTCAATCTCTCGATAACTCAGCCCCTCAGCTAAGGAGAGAATCAATCGTGCTCGAAACACATCATCCGCAGGCAGTGCTTGCGACTGCGCCCACCGTTCTAATT
>C688J35102_120989194_pt1 | contig 10364 bp, 10 predicted proteins | sample HopSoiMetagenom2_FD_35102 | JGI IMG/M metagenome (IMG submission 35102) | reverse complement strand
TGAGCCCTTCAAGACCGGCGAGCTTCTGGAGCAGGCTCGCGTGCCCGCCGGGTTCGGTACAGCGGGCGCGTCAGTGCTGGGAACTCTGGAGCTATTTGCGGCCTACTTGCTCTTCAATCCGCGATACAGGAAGGTGGGGGGAATACTCGGCTCGGCCCTCATGATCTTCTTTATCGGGTGGGTCGCGTTCTATTACAACCAGCTTGTGGGGCACGAGTGCAGCTGCTTTCCTATCATTAAGCGCGCTGTCGGCCCGGGCTTTTTCGTCAGTGACGGCGTCATGCTGCTCTTCGGGTTAATTGCCGCGGCCTGGGCTCCGGCCGCGAAGGCGCTTCGGGCTCCTGCGGTTGCGCTGGCGGCCATTGCGGTGCTCGCGGCGACAAGCCTCGGAGTCGGCGCGGTTCAACGCAAGAACGTGGAAATGCCATACCCGGTCATGGTGGAAGGCAAGCCGACCGATCTGCGCAACGGGAAGGTGTTCTTATTCTTTTACGATCCGATGTGCTCGCACTGTGATGCCGCCTCCAAATTCATGTCTACCCTGACCTGGAAGGATACCCGAATCATCGCCATCCCCACCAACGATCCTCAATTCGCAAAGGATTTTCTTCGGGACACGAAACTGAAAGCCGAAACCAGTTTGGACGGAGCGAAACTCAGGGCTAAATTCCCCTTCGTGGATCCACCCTACGGTGTGGCTCTGATGGACGGCCAGGTGAAAGAGAATTTCGGGCAAGCTCAATTCAACGCACCCTCACCAAAGCCTGATCTGGTGAAGTTAGGCTTCGTACAGTAAGTCAATTGCGCGTCCAGGGGCCGCATCTGGATCACAAGGGGCAGTATGAAATTCTTTTCGCTTCTTTTGTGTGCGGGTGCTTTGTGCTTGGCAAATCCGGCATCGGAACCGCCGCCCGGACTCTGGGAAGGCTATACGGGCGAGTGGGGTCACGTCTCCCATCAATTGATAGATCTGGCCAAGGCATTCCCTGGCGAAAAGTTCAATTGGCGCCCCGCTCCGGGCGTACGCTCCGTAAGCGAAGTTTTCATGCACGTCGCAATCGCGAATTACATGCTGCTAAGCGTAACGGGGCCGCCGATGCCTCCCGAGTTGAAGTCGCCCACTGCGGAGAAAACTTTCAACCGGAAAGAAGATATAGTTGCTTGGTTATCGCGATCTCTCGACGCGGTCAAAAGCGCGCACGCTAGCCAGACCTCGGCGGATCTACAACGGAACGTGAGTATTGCGGGCAAAAAGGTTACGGTTGATGGGATATATCTGCGGATTATCGTGCACGCCCAACGAGCATATGGGGCAACTTATCGCCTACGCACGCATAAACGGGATCGCACCCCCGTGGTCTGAAGGTGCAGGCAAGTAACCAAGCTTGAACTAGACTCGACGTTTGACTCCGTGACCGGGAGCGACGTTTTCGACGAGAGTGCCTTTGTTCACGACGATGACTCCGTTCACCAGAACATAAGGAATGCCGGCTGAATACTGAGCGGGGTTTTCGAACGTTGCGCGATCGCTCACGCGAGCCGGATCGAAGGCAGTGATGTCTGCGTCTGCCCCCAAACGCAGGCGGCCCTTCGCTTGTAAGTTGAGACGTTGTGCCGGTAGCAGACTCATCTTGCGCAGCGCGTCCATTAGCGAGAGCGCGTGCTGGTCTCTCACGTAGCGGCCTAGAACTCGGGCGTAACACCCTGCGGCCCTGGGATGGCCCTTGCCCTCTTCAAGAATGCCATCACTCGCGATCATGACGGCGGGATCTGCCATTGCAAGTTTCACGACGTCTTCCGGAATGCTGTGGATCGCCACCATTCCGCCCTGGCGCCGGTAGCGTTCGAAGGATTCTTTCGTCAGACGCTCACCCGTTGCGGCCCACTGGAGGTCACCGTATGAGATTCCGCCCTGGTGCTCCTGCCATCCCGGATTGAAGACCGCCGAAGACAGGTCCGTCATACCGGCCGTGTAGGAATAAGCTTCCGTCGTTACATCAAGGCCGTGTTGTTTCGCACCGGCGATCATGCTCAAAGCAAGTTGTGTCTCTCGCAGAGCCAGGCTCGTGATGTGCACGATGTGCAGCGCTGCGCCGCTCACGGCTGCGTCCGCCAGCACCTCCTGCACTGCATCCACTACGCCGGGGTCCACGGGGCCGCCGTTTCGCATGTGGACGAAACAGGTCGCCTTGCTTGCGCTCGCCGTCTGGAACACCTGCAGGATCTGTTCGCGGGTGTCATGCGGCACGTACGCAATGCCGAGGCCCACACCGAGCGCGCCCTCGCTTAAACCCTGACGGATGTGTGCGAGGATCTCGAGCTGCTGTTCCGGATTTGGCGCGTTCTCAGCCGCGCGGTCCCGAGGCAGGAGCCTTCCGGAGTCACCCATGACCGCGATGCTCGCCGGAATGTGCCCGCTGCTCGCTCCGAAGTTGATCAGGGCCTTCCCGGTTCGCTCTGCATACCAGCCGGCAACCGGCCATGCACCGACTTCGAGTTCGAGGGCCGTGGTCACACCGTCGCGAGCCTTGAAGCGGTAATTCTCGGGGGTCTGACCATGAGAATGCAGATCGATGAAGCCGGGCGCAACCACCAGACCTTTCGCATCGATCACGGTCTTGGCGGACAGCGTTTCGGATGAGATGGCTGCGATTCGCCCATCGCGGATGCCTACACTTCGGATTGCGTCTAAACCGCTCTCGGGATCCATCACTCGCCCGTTAACGATGGCAATGTCAAACTGCTGGCCAAGGGCCTGAAACGTGAGGCCGAGGAGGATACAGAGCCGAAAGGTCCACATTGCCGTGATGATACTGCCTTCAGCGCCTGGCAAGCGGTCGATCGGTGTGGAAGTACTTCTTGTAAGCACCGATCCAGTTGCGGGCGATCTCGCGCTGCGCATCAGTAAGGTCAAGTTCACCGCGACAGACCATGTCGCGCAAGCGATCCTCCAACTCGTCCTTCACATACGCATTCCAGTCCGCCGAGAATGACTGCGGCCATAGATTGCGAATGTCGTCTGCTCCGCCGAGCGCCGGCGTGACAAGGTAATCCACTTCGTACGCCTGCGGCGCTGCGCTGCGGATGCCGTACTCCTCCAAGACCTTGCGCTCGAGAACGACTGGGACGGGCTTGTTTTTGAGATTCGCCGTACTGCAAACAGCCTCACGGTTTCGAACGAGTGTCGCCCCGGGCGTCAGGCGGGAATCCGGCATCGACCGTGTGAGGTCCGGCTTTCGGAGCGTCTGCTCGAGCGTCCTCCCGATGAAGAGCCCGAGAGCCACTGAGGCACAAGCAGCAGCCAGTGGGAAGCCCATCCTGTGCCCCTTTCGCAAGGGACTCTCGGGTTTCAAGCGTTCTTCGTCTTCCGCCCAGGATTCGTGCGCCAGGCGAGACCGCAGGCGTCTTCGCGCTTCTTCTTGCGAGATGGAAGCTGTCTTATCTTGTTCCTGACCGTACGCATCGATTTCACGGACGACGGAATTCAATTGGTCGTGCCTGGTTCGGCACTCCTCGCACCTTGCGAGGTGGGCGGACATGACCGTCTCGTCTTGGGCGCGCAGTTCTCCGCAGAGTTGAGAAATGATGTCCCGATCAGACAGATGCTTGCGACGCCCTAACATCGTGCTCACCTGTTCGCCACTCGCGTCAGGCGAGCCACCGAGCGAGTTAGCGACATAGAGACAGATCCCACCGAGATGCCCAGAACCTGGGCGATCTCTCGAAATCGCAGCCCCTCCGCCCGCAACCGAAGGCATTGGGCGTCGCGTTCCGGCAAAGCATGGAGCGCAAGCAGGATCCGTCCGCGAGTTTGACTTTCTACAGCCAAAGACTCTGGGCCGGGAGAGGGGTCAACGACAAAAGCTTCTGTCCCGGCACCGGAAAGGTCCGCTGACCTAGGTAACTCACTTTCTCGGCGCTTCAAAGCGAGATTGTGGCCAACTCGAAAGATCCAGGCCCGCAAGTTCTCCTCAGACCTCCCGCTCCTGAGATGACGAAACAGAGCCAGGAATATGTCTTGAACGATCTCTTCCGCCTCGTGCACCGGAAGCTTGAAGGCAGACAGGTAGCGGAGAAGGGGATGCCTGTATTGATCGAAGAAGTAGATCACCTTATCTTCGACCAGGCGCAATCCCGCGCGGTCCCGATCGGCTTTCGCCGCAATACCCCTCCATACAGACGCGGTCCGATCCGTCATGAATTACCCATCTTAGACGCAAGAGCGTGCAGAAATCACTTGCAAAGAGCAAGTGATCCTGATACGTTGTCTCGTGTGCGTAGCGAAGGAGAAGAAACCAGGCGATCCGGCTGTCCGGTGAGCATCTCCCTCGAAGTGTTCGGCGACCGCTGGTCTTTGCTGATTGTCCGCGACTTGATGGTCCGCGGTCATCGTACGTTCAAGGAGTTTGCAGAATCCGGCGAAGGCATCGCGACCAATGTTTTGTCAGACCGCCTGAAAAGGCTGCAACGCGCAGGGATCATCGTTGCGGACGAAGAGGCATCGGATCTGCGGCGCGTCCATTACCAGCTGACCGAGAAGGGGATCTCGCTAGCGCCCGTCATTCTCGAGCTTCTGATATGGGCGGCTCATCACGAAGAGACCGGGGCACCTTGCGGGGTCATTGAGCACATGGCAAGGAACCGCGAGCAGTTGCTCAAGGAAGTCCGCCGACGGTGGCTAGAGAAGGATCGAACGCCGATATTGCCAAAGTTCGAAGCACAAACCAAAACGAAAGGAGAAGAGGGACTTGAGCAGAGTTCGAGTACTGGTAGGAACGCGAAAAGGGGCATTCATCCTGTCCGCAGACGGAACCCGTAAGGATTGGAAGGTGAACGGGCCGCATTTCGCAGGATGGGAGATCTACCACATGAAGGGATCGCCCGCAGATCCGGAGCACATCTATGCATCGCAATCTAGTAGCTGGTCCGGCCAGGTGATGCAGCGTTCGAAAGACGGCGGGAAAACCTGGGAAGTAGTGGGCAATCAGTTCACGTACGATGGCATTGCGGGCACTCACCAGTGGTACGACGGCAAGCCCCATCCTTGGGAATTCAAGCGCGTCTGGCACTTGGAACCCTCTCTGAACGATCCGGAAACCGTATACGCGGGAGTTGAAGATGCCGCGCTGTTTCGTTCCTCCGATGGCGGCACGACATGGGCAGAACTCTCCGGCTTGCGGAATCACGACACCGGCTCAAGATGGCAGCCGGGCGCTGGCGGTATGTGCCTGCATACGGTCGTTCTCGACCCTAGTGACCCGAAGCGAATCTTCGTTGCGATTTCTGCGGCGGGCGCTTTCCGCAGCGATGACACCGGTGCTACCTGGCGCCCGATTACCCGTGGCCTGAAATCAAACTTTCTCCCGGACCCCACTGCGGAAGTAGGCCACTGTGTACACCGGATCGCGATGCATCCATCTCGTCCGCAAACGCTGTTCATGCAGAAGCACTGGGACGTGATGCGGACCGACGATGCGGGTGAATCCTGGCGGGAGGTGAGCGGAGATCTTCCGACCGACTTCGGATTTGTCATTGATGTTCATGCTCATGAGCCGGAGACCGTCTATGTCGTCCCGATCAAGAGTGATTCCGAGCATTACCCGCCGGACGGGAAATTGCGAGTGTTCCGAAGTCGAACGGGCGGAAATGAATGGGAGCCGCTGACCGCTGGTTTGCCGCAAGAGAACTGCTACGTGAATGTATTGCGCGACGCCATGGCCGTGGATTCCCTTGATTCGTGCGGGCTCTATTTCGGAACCACCGGTGGGCAGGTTTATGGTTCGTCCGATGGCGGCGATACCTGGGCTCCTATCGTGCGCGATTTGCCGGCCGTGCTTTCGGTTGAGGTGCAAACACTCGCATGATTCGAGTAGTGCTTCCGGCTCACCTGCGGAAGTTGGCGCAGATTGAGGACGAAATCACGCTCGAAGTGAAGGGGCCTGTGACTCAGCGCTCGGTTTTGGATGCTCTGGAGAGTTCGTTTCCGACTCTCCGGGGCACAATCCGCGACTACACCACCCAGCAACGGCGGCCCTTCATACGATTCTTCGGCTGCTCCGAGGATCTCTCGCACGAGCCTCCGGACACCCCCTTGCCGAATGAAGTCGCCGAGGGGATTGAACCGTTTCTGATCATTGGGGCCATCGCCGGAGGCTGAACAGAGCCCCGAAATCGGGGCTGATCTCGGCCGTGGATACACTAAGCCCTTGACGCGAGTTCGATATAAGGTCGTGGCATTTACCATGACGCTGGCGGCCGTGACTTATCTGGATCGGGTCTGCATCTCGATTGTTGCTCCTGGCATCATGCGCGATCTGAAGCTGTCTCAGATCCAGATGGGCTATGTATTTAGCGCTTTCACGCTTGCATACGCCATCTTTGAAATCCCAACGGCGCGATGGGCCGATCAGATCGGAAGCCGCAAGGTCCTCACGCGCATTGTTGTCTGGTGGTCCGCGTTCACGGTGGCCACGGCGGCGGCATTCAACTATGTTGCTTTGCTGATCATCCGGTTTCTGTTCGGGGTTGGCGAAGCTGGAGCATGGCCGAACGCCGCACGCGTATTCGCGCGATGGATTCCCGAACGGGAACGGGGCCGCGTGCAGGGCATGTTCTTCGCCGGCGCACATCTTTCGGGCGGGCTTACGCCCATGTTCGTCGCGTATCTTGCCAGGTTTCTGCACTGGCGAACAATTTTTGTTCTGCTCGGTTCCGTTGGCGCGTTCTGGGCCGCCGCATGGTTCGTCTGGTTTCGCGATGAACCTCGGGAGCACTCGGGCGTCTCTCCTGCGGAAACGGCGATGATCGAAGAGTCGCGAGGTCTCCCGCCGGGTCACGCGGGCTCCTGGCGAGACGTGTTGAGGACGAAGAGCTTGATTCCGCTCTGCGTCCAATACTTTGCCAATACCTACGGCTTCTTCTTTTTCATCAGCTGGCTGCCGACTTACCTCGAGAAGTCGCGGGGCATGGCGAATGTGGAACTGGCGCTGTTCGCCGGATTACCGCTGCTTCTGAGTGTCATCGCGGACATCACGGGAGGACTCACCACAGATCTCTTGTCCAGGCACTTTGGGCTGCGGGTCGGGCGCTGCGGAGTGGGCGCGGTCGCATATCTTCTCGCCGCGGTGGGGATGGCGGCCGGAACTCTTGTGGCGAACGGACGGCTGGCTGGATTTCTGATCGCGGTTGGCGGTGCGCTCTCGATGTTTACGCTCGCCCCGGCATGGGCAACGGCGATTCACCTTGGCGGGAAGAATTCCGGTGCCCTGAGCGCAACCATGAATACTGCGGGTCAGGTCGGCGGCATGCTGAGTCCTGTGGTGCTCGCGTACATCGTCGATCGCTGGGGAAACTGGAGCGCGCCACTTCATATACTTTCCGCTTTGTACCTGATCGCCGCCATGAGCTGGTTGCTTATTCACCCCGAACGTGCCGAAGATGATACAAAACACCTAAGTGCTTAAGACTCTCGACATCCTGCTCGGACTCTCTGTGGTCATGCTGATGGTCAGCTTAATTGTCACCGTGCTGACCGAAGCTATCGCCAACCTGCTACAGATGCGTGGCAAACATCTGCTCGAAGGCGTGATCGGCCTTCTCAAACAAGTGGACCGGAATGTTCCCGACCATGTGGTCAAGGCCATTGCGACGACTATACTCACTCACCCTCTGATTCGATCCAAGGGCTCCCGCTTCGGCACGGTGATCCATCGCGAGGAATTGACCAAACTGGTTCTTGAACTTGCAGCCGATGAGGGTCCCGAGCGACTGACACCGCCGATTCTGGCCGAGTTGAGAGCGATGCTGCAAAGAAACGGGATAGCCGATCCCAACAAGACACTCGAAAACGTGCGTACAGTTGCCCTAAGGCTGGAACTTGCGCACCCTGAGCTGTCCAACAATCTGCGTTACTCGACCGCGTTTCTCCATGAGGCGAACAGCCGATTTCTGGCTAAGATAAACGGCTGGTTCGACCAAACCATTGACCGCGTTTCCGACCGTTTCACCCGAGCAACCAGGATCGTGACTTTCTGCGGCTCTTTGCTGGTTGCGCTACTGCTGCAGCTCGATACTGCACAGCTCGTGAACCGGTTGTCAGAAGATTCAAATCTCAGAGGCGACCTGGTCAAGCAGGCCATAACAGTCGATCGGGAAAACCTGGCGCCAAGCCCCGAACGATCTCGGTCCTTGGTTCCCGCTCTTAGCGATCCGGACCGGAAACGGCTGCGTGCCCTGGTCCAGGACGACATCATTGACTTTCCGACGAGCATTCGGGAATGGGCCGGCCGCTGGACACTCGATAATTTCTTGATGAAGCTGCTCGGAATCACTCTGACAGCAACTCTCCTCAGCTTGGGAGCGCCCTTCTGGTACAGCGCTCTCAAGAATCTGATCCGGCTACGATCGCTGATCGCGCAGAAGGACGATGAGCAACGCGAAACCCGGCAATCGACCAAGGTGGTTGAGATCCCTGGTTTAAACCAACCCTCTGTGGTGGAAGGACCTGGTAGTAACTGATGCTGGAGCGAAGAAGATTTATCGGATACGCCGGAATGTCGATCGCCGCCAGTTACACCAGGAAAGTGAACGCATTTGCCCGAGATCACGTGGTCGTTATTGGCGCGGGCATCATCGGCAGCTCCATTGCGTATCACCTGGCGCGGCGCGGTGCTCGCGTGACACTTCTTGAGCGGGAGCGCCCGGCCGCCGGTACCACGAGGAATTCATTCGCCTGGCTGAACGCGAGCAGTAAGTCGCCTCGCGCTTACTACGATTTGAATCTTGCCGGCATGCTGGGATGGCGCAGACTAGTGTTGGAGATAGGGCCATCTTTGCCGGTTCAATGGGGAGGCGGTCTGCAATGGTGCAAACCCGAACCGGCCGCGCAGGATTCAATGAAGAAACGCGTGGCAGAGAGGCAGAGTTGGGGCTATTCGGTCGAAATAGTCGATCGCGAGCAGTTCGGTGGTCTAGTTCCTTACGTCACACCTGGAGAGTTCGGGTGCGCCAATTTTGCCGATCAGGAAGGGACGGTCGATCCTGTCGTTGCTGCGGAAACACTGGTCGGGAAAGCGCGCGAGTTTGGGGTCGAAGTCGTCTACCCTTGTGAGATCAAGTCATTCCAGACTTCTGATCGACGTGTAAACGCGGTCCAGACTTCGTCGGGCTTGATCGCGGCTGACACCGTCGTCCTTGCGACGGGAAATGACACCGAACGTTTGGCGCAGACGCTTGGGCTTCTCGTTCCTTTGAAAGTCTCCAAAGGCATTCTGGCCCACAGCACTCCTCGGAAGCACTTCCTCGGCCGTGTACTCATGCCACCCAGTGCGGAGATCAAGCAGAATCTGGATGGGCGCGTTGTTACCGGGTTCAATTTCGACGATACGCGTGACTTGGAGCCGACGAAAGAACTGGGTTTGGACTACCTCAAAACGGCTGCGAAATATGTACCTGCATTGCGAGACTGGCAGCTCGAGTTCATGACACTGGGCCACCGAGTCATGCCGAAAGACGACTACCCGATCATTGGACGGTTGAGAAGTATCCGAACCTCTACGTCGCCGCTTTGCACAGCGGGATGACCATGGCGCCGATCATCGGCCAGTTTGCCTCGCTCGAGATCCTCGACCAAGCTCGGGTGGACATGCTCGCACCATACCGGCCGGAGATACAGCGCCGAGAAACACAACACGATCTCCCAGATTCAGAGACGCCGCGAGATCCTCGAGAGATCGCCGACATCGGCCGTATCCCACAATCTTCAATTGGACATTCAATCCTTTGGCTACACAATCGGCGATGGCTTGAATTAAGGTGTCCTGACCTTTGTAGAGATGATCCAGGCTGCCCACGGTAATGACAGTTTTACGTCCCGTCTCCTCCGCTGCCGGAACAAAGCGGCGGGCTGCGGGAAGAACAGGGCAGAGAGATAAATCAACGTCTGATATCGCAGCCATGTGACCGGGACAGGGGTATCGTTTTTGCAGAGCCGCAGATGTGACATACGCAGTTCCAACGGCACTTTTGCAATGACGTCTGAGCTGATAGAAGACCATCGCCGGGTGTTGGAGGGAAGCGTTCGTCAGGAAAAGAATAAATTGCGGGTTACGGTGCAACTCGACCAGACCTCGGATGGCTATCACCTCTGGTCCCATACTTACGACAGCGATCGTAGTAATGTCCTCCCGATAGAGCAGGAGATCGCTCAGTCCATTCAACCGCACCGTTGTACTGCGGTACCGCATTCACCTCGAAGCCGCAAACTCGGGCCGGGCACCATCAATCTGCGATTGGGCGCGGTGCGTCGGCTGGCGTATGAGGTGTCTGATTGCGGCCTCCTCAGTGCTGATTTAGCAGCGGGAATA